>Ga0209702_10009388_pt1 | contig 10931 bp, 24 predicted proteins | sample FRY01_FD_187210 | JGI IMG/M metagenome (GOLD analysis project Ga0209702, IMG submission 187210) | Freshwater microbial communities from Lake Fryxell liftoff mats and glacier meltwater in Antarctica - FRY-01 (SPAdes) (version 2) | ecosystem: Environmental > Aquatic > Freshwater > Ice > Glacier... | reverse complement strand
TGCATCTGATATGCCCTCGCTTGTCTTGTCTGTGGTTTCTACCTGCCCTTGGAGCTCTACTATTGCTTTCTCTCCGAACTCATCACGCATCTTATTCTTGGCCCACCATCTGGCTTGGTCTATGGATCCTTTGATACCCTCTACTAGTTCTTTCTTTGCGTGCAGGTTAGGATTGAGGCGAAGTATCGTTTTTCTCTCGGCAAACTTAGGATTTTTCTTTTGATATTCATAGAGTGTATCCGGGCTAATACCTACATAAAGACATGCTTCTGCATCTGTATAGCAGAACATAAATGCGTCTTCTAGTTTACTGAGTACGTCTTTAGTCATTACGGTTGGTCTACCGCATTTACATAGCGACTTTGGCTTGAGACATTTTCTACAATTAGGTTTTCTTGTCATGTTTATATTATACAATTATTTTACCAATTTGTCATTTACTCATCCACAGGAATATGATGTTGCTTATCGTGAATGTGAACTGCAGGAGTCCGTGTGGTGTCTGTCCTTTGACTAGGAACCACACTCCTGCTCCGAATGTTAGCAGGGTGTTGGCTACTAGGAAGTAGTTTATTTGTCCCATGTGAATCCATTACCGAAGTGACCCCATTGCGCTGTCTTTTCGAATTGTGGTTTGCGTAGGTCTAGGGTTTCGATGATTCCCTTGGGTGTTGCTCCTGCATTGATAATGTCTATCTCTTCGCCATCCACGGTAGCTGTAATCATTACTGGCTCTGCTACTCCAATTGCGTAGGCGAGTTTTACTAGTACCTCTTTTGCTCCCGGTGATGCTTTTAGAAGTGTTACTGCCATCTGGCGCGCTTTGTATGCTCCTGAGCGGTCTACCTTAGTTGCATCCTTACCTGAGAAACATCCACCTCCTATCGCTACTTGTGGGCCGTAGTTGTCTACCATTAGCTTTCGGCCGGTGAGTCCTGTGTCAGCCTCGAACCCTCCTATGTTCCAGTCACCTGCAGGGTTGCAGTATATTTTCAGTCCGTACTCTATGCCTTGGATAGCCAACCAGTAGTTTGTTGCACTCAGTAGGTCTAGGTGGTTCACGTTCTGAAAGCTCGCTACTATGGTGTGTATTTTACCCTCATCATCTAGTGTGATTTGGGTCTTGCCATCGTACGGGTATTTTTCGTAGAGGTACTTGGCTAGTGAGCGCGCTAGGTAGAGTTCCTGTGGTATCATCGCCTCGTTGTCGTTACACGCGTATCCGACCATGATTCCTTGGTCACCTGCGCCTCCTGTGTCTACTCCGTTCGCTATCTCTGGGCTTTGGGTCACTATGTTCGTTTGGACTCCGTACTGCTCTCCTGCGATGCGTTGGGCGATTTCCCGGGCGTTTATGTATGCCTTGGTTGTCAGTTCTCCTGTGATTGTAATGATTCCATGGCCTCCCATCGTTTCGATGGCCACTCTGCTATCAGGGTCTTGCTCTAGACATGCATCGAGTATCGCATCTGATATGCGGTCACATAGCTTGTCTGGGTGGGATGGTGTTACACATTCTGCTGTTTTCATATGATTGTTATGCTATTACCATTCCGACAAGTGCCTCTCTTTGCTCTTCGGTGAGCTCTGGGAGGTTCTCTTCGGCTACTAAATAAGGTTCGACCTCTATTTCTACCAAGTCGTATCGGTCATTGATTTCGTTTTCTTTTTTGATGACTGCTTTGAGTCCCTCTTTGGTGTACTTGTATCCACGAGGGTTTGTTTGGTCGCGGAGGACTTCCCTTGTGATTGGGTCTTCCATTGCATTGTCTATGCGTGCATCGTTTACTTCTTCTTGTAACTTCTTGAGTGTTGAGAGGTAGTTATTCTCCGTAAATCTTTTCCACCCGTATCCGAACTTTGAATCCATTAGTCCGGGAGTTGTTTGGTATAGTTTTCCTACTACTTGGTCTGCCTCTTTGATTTGTTTAATTGTGCGTTTTAAATTTGACATAGTTCTTTTAATTTATAACTAATAATTTTATCGTGTTTTCGGCTATTACACGAACGACATAGTGGCTGTATATTTTCTATATTATGCGAACATTTCGCTGTCGCTTTGTGATTTATAAATTTTTTCACTGCCTTCAGGGTCTGTGATTTTTACTGAGATGTGCTTTTCGTGCATTGAGCCGTACTGTCTGAGTATTGTTCGAAGTGAGTTTGCTGTTGCACCTCCTTTACCGATTATTCTACCCATGTCGGCTTGGTGTGCTGAGATGGTTAGTAAGATACCTTTGTCATCTACTACATGGTCAATCTTTAAATCTTCTGGGTGTGATAAGAGTGGAGTTACTATTGATTCTAAATATGTTTGTTCGTTGTTCATAAATTTGTGATTATTATTAATTATACTACTATACTCTCTTTTAGATATTTTAAGGATGTAAGCAATCTTTGAAGTTGAGTTTCTAACTCTGTTCTTGTTGGAGTTTCTGTCGATTCTTTTTGATTCATTTCACAAGAGAATATAGAAATCTTGCCATGTATTTGTTCAATTTCTCTAAAGCAATTTGCAATTAAACTCGTGTATATATTTTCTCTCTCTGTTGAATCTTCGTTTGGTGTATTGTTGTATCTTTCCATATTTATGCAGTAAGTTGCTAGCTGTTTATTTATTAATTATACCTGCTTGTCGTCTTTTATCCTATTCCTGTTTTATCTTCTGTGGTGGTTCTACAATCATGCCACTAGCAGTCAACAATAGCGAGGATATTGATACCGCGCTCTCTACTCCTGCTATCAGTACATCGACCGGATCCATTACTCCCACTTTAATGAAGTTACCTACCTCGCCAGTTACCACGTTGATTGCCTCGTCTTTCTTGAGTGCTTGGTGTGATTCTAGTCCTACGTTCTCCTTGAGTTGGTTGAATGGTGCTTGGAGTGCTGCGTTTAGGATTGGTGAGCTTGTTTTTAGTGATGAGAGTGCTACTCCACCGCCTGCGACTACTCCACCTTTGAATGCTGAGTGTACTGCGTTGATTGCATCGTCTACTTTGTACTGGAGTGTTTTTTCTTCGCCTGAGGTTGCTGCACCTACTTTGATTACTCCTATCTTGCCAGTGATTCGTGCTAGGCGAGCTTGAGCTCCTTTCTTTTCGTATTCGTTACCTGCTGTGTTGATGCTTGAGTTGATTCCTGCAATCAGGTCTGTGATAGCTGTTTTCTTGCCCTTTGGCCCGATGATTACAGACTTGTCTTTATGGCAGATAAATCTTTCGGCACGGCCTAGGTCTTCGATCGTAGCTTTTTCTAGCTTGTCGCCCTTTTCCATTGAGAAGAACTTTGCTCCAGTCATCACGGCTAGGTCGCTTAGGAACGCTGTACGTTCCGGGCCTTGGTATGGTGCGTTGATTGCTACGGTCAAGAACTTACCTTGGAAGATGTTGATGTTTAGTGTTGAGAGTGCGCTTTGCTCTACGTTGTCTGAGATTATCACAAGTGATACGATGTTCTTTTTTACGAGCTCGCTCATGATGTTTAGTACGTCGTTGGTTTCGGTCAGGCGATAGTCGGTCAATAGGATGTATGGCTTTTCTATAAGTGCCTCCTGTTTTTCGTTGGTCACCATGAGTGGACTGATGTATCCCCGGGCGATTCTGATTCCGTCTGCTAGGTCTGCGTAGGTTTCCATGGTTCCTGAACGGTCAACAGTCAGCACTCCATCTTGGCCAAGTGTTTGCCATGCCTTTGCGATTATCTTTGATATGTTTTCGTCATCGAAAGAGATGCGCGCTACCTTTTCTAGGTCTGCGAGTGTTTTGATTGGGTGTGCCATTGCTAGGAGTTGCTCCTTGGCCTCTACTACTCCTTTCTTGAGCTCCTGTTCTATCTTGCGGCCATTTGGGTTCATCTTTTTACTTGCCTCTTCTACGATTGCTTGGAGCATGATGAGAGCTCCTGTGGTTCCGTCACCTACGCGGTCGTTGGTTCGGATTGCTGTGTGCTTTGCCTCTGTCCATACTGCGTTTTCTGCAGGGTCTTCAAGCTCTAAGTCCCGGGCGATTTGTACTCCGTCATCTACTGTGAGTTTGTTTAGAACTTTTGAGATGATGACTTTGTTGCTTGACGGGCCGTAGGTGTATTTAATTAAATTCACCGCCTTATCGATAGCTGATTTTATAATAGACTGTGTTTCTTTTTGGATTATTTTTATCATGATATTAAATGTGAATTACTAATTTTTGTGGCTCATAACATTTTGCGTAGACTCTCTTGGTTGACCCGTTCGGTTGGGCATAGTTTCGAACGTGGTCTTTCAGGTACTGGATGTTGTCGATTCGGAATCTGTATCCTTTGTTGTACTTTACTGTCTTATTACACAGCTGACATTTCTCTACTTTGAATGTCTTGGTGTCTGCGAGGATAAGGAAGTCATGAGGAAAACCAAATCGACACCCAAATCTTGTACCATATCTAATTTGTGAACTTTTCATTTTTTTATTTTACTCCCATAAGTATCTGTTGTCCTATGGCATTTAACACATAATGTTCGACCGTTGTCTATTGCGAATCTTAATTCGGGATAGTATGCAAATGGTTTTATGTGGTCTGCGTTGAGGATAACAGCTTTACCTTTTTCACTTTTTTCATAACACCATATACAGGTATAATTATCTCTTTCAAATACCGCTTTACGCCAAAGTTTATATTCAGGTGAATGCCGTATTTTGAAGTTTTCTGGGTAAATTCCGCCTTGCCAGTTTGATGCATTTTTTCCGCTAGTTTTTTGTAATGTTTCTAGTGAATGTTTTTTACCAAAGAAATTGTTTTTTTCGCCTGTTTGAGTTCCTTTTCTTTTTAATCTCATTTTTTCTTTTGATTCTTCAGAATGTTTTTTTCCTGTGCTGGCGATTCGTAGTCGCTCGATATGAATTTTAGAAAACACACGATTCTTTAATGCCTCGCTCATTCTACGATTCATTTCTGGTGTCCTTTTAAATGTCCCTTGTTTCGTAGTTTTCATAGCTATTTGACGAATGCGATAACATCGTCATCGTGTAGGAGTTTGTAGTCGACCTCTTTTCCGTTCTCACGGAGTTTGAGCACCTCCCCTGCGAATACTCCGAAAATTACAACGTCACCCTTTTTGATGTCCTTGATTTCTGAACCTACTGCTTGTACTGAACCTTGAGCTTTCTGCTCGTCTTCGGTGTTTTCCGGGCGTGATAGTCCCACCTCGTTCTCTTTTGAATCTTCGATGTCTGGTTTCACGAGTATGTATTTTCGTCTTGGTATGATTTTTTTCATGTTATAAATCTCTTCTTAATTCTTCTAAAGTTGTTGACCTACCTTGCGCACTATTTCTTTTGATTATCTCTTGCCTATCGTCTTCGTCTTCGTCTGGCACGAATATCGCACCGTGTACCTTTGGGCCTGCTCGGGCGAGGACTGTTTCGATTATCTTTACTCGTTTTTCTATGCCTGCACGGAAAAAGGCAAGAATGGTAAAGACCAATCCTGCCATTGCTATCGCTGTAATGAAACCAAGGATGAATCCGATTGCGTAGTACATATATTATTTTTTATTTATTGCTAACCAAAGATTTGATACTGCTTCTTTTGGGTTTGAGCCATAACCATTCCAATACTTATCTCCTGTTGCTTCCCATTCTTTAGTTTTTCCATCTAATGATTGTATTAACTCCAATTTATCAAATCTATCCCCACACTCTTCTATTAGCTCGGAGAGGGTGGGGTCAGACACCATTTCAAATGCTTTGCCCGGTAATTCAGTTTTTATTTCATCACCTTGAAATATTCCCCCTTTGTTTGTCTGCGGAAACCCTGCGTTCTTTAATTGTAGAGCTAATTCGTAGTTCATATGTTTATTCTGAAAGCCCTGCTGTGTCTGTTTCGACCTTTACTGCATCTGGTTTTCGGGTACTCATGAATATCGGTCGTGCGATTGTTCTGCCATCTTGGGTGTATTCTGGTAGTGCGCCGATGCCTAGTTCGTATTTGCCGAGTAGTGGATTTATTTCTTCAGAGAACCCTTTCACTCGCTCTTCGATATCTTTATCGAGGTTTTCTGGTAACTCTTCTTTTTTGTTTTCTATTTCTGTCATAAAAATGTTTGTTAATTTATAAATCTTTCGCCCATCGTTTCTCTGCTCCCTTTCGTCCTATTTCAGACATTCCACTTCGACCAATCTTTTTAAATGTGGCTTGCCCACCTAAAGACGACAGTATTTTACCTGCCTCTTTTCTTTGCTTTGCTGTGTATTTTTCTGTTGTTTTTTTTGTTTTCATAATTTTTAATATACTGGGTGATAGGATCGGTGAGATTTGGTACATACGATTTTGCAGCGGTCGCACTTTGGTCACTCACTACTCCGCGCCATAACCTAGGCCTAGGCAATCCCATCACTCAGGATACTACCTTTTTATTATAGCAACAGGTTGTGTTGGTGTAAAGTATTTAGTCTGTGGATATCTTTATTCTTTATCTGTTAGTGGTTTATGGTTAGTTATCTTAGACATTTTCTTTAACATCTCGTTTGGTCTACCAGCTAAATAGCCCATGTAATCGTATTGACCAGAAAACCCCATATCTGTGAAAGATTTTAAATACCTACGATGCAATTCCAAGTCGTAACTTGCACATTCACGTCTAAACTTTTTTTCTTTTTCCATATATTTTTATTCTTTATCTGTTAATGTGTCTAGGGAGGAGAGGAGGTCAGCTTTCCTTATCAATCTATCAGGGAAATCAAGGTGTTTATATTCATTTAATCCCTCTATAATCCCCACCACCCTCTCCCTTTCTTCTGCTATGGCTTGTTGGATTGCTTTTTCCACATAAGGCAAAACATCATTTCCTAAAGTAATACCTTCATTTTTTTCTAAATCTTTAACGAGTTTTTTGATTATGTTGGTCATATATTTTTATTCGTGATTAAATCATAAAGGTTTGATAATGTGTTGACTTGCTTATCCTTTCTGATATTTCAAAATTACAATATTCCTCCTCAAATTGTTTTTTCCAGTCTTTGTTTTCCATAGGTTTAATTGTTGGTTAATAATCCCCCGATAAATGTCTTTGTTTCTTCTGACTGGTCGTTGGTTTGTAGTAAATGTTGTTTACAATAACCATTTGTAATTGCTTTTCTTTTACACCTCTCACCTGAATAAAAACTGCTATATTGACCTTTCGCTTGTGTATATGACTTACACCTTAATTCTTGTATTCGTTTTATTGTTTCTTCGTGGGTCATATTATTATTCTTTATTAACTAAATTATTATCTACTGCATAAATCATTCCTTTTTCTGTTATAGACCAAGCCGACCCATTTATACCACCGTCATAATCTACTGCTTGTGCAAGCTCCACTAAGCCACTATTTCTCATTCCAATCATTATTTTTTTAAGTTCAGCAATAGGTATGTTTAGTGCTTCAAATAGCATTTTATAAGTATAAAGTGGACATTCATCATCTCTTACCCAGTAGCCTTTATACTCTTTACTTCTAGCTGAACTTTCAAACTCTGTAAGTTGATTTTCTGCAAGGTATTTGATTATTGTTTCTTCGTGGGTCATATTTTTTCTGTTGAGTAGCTAATTGAATAATTTCGTTGTGCAGAGAAAGTTTTGTCACAGTTGTAACAATCTATTTCGCCGAGGTCTTCTTCTCCTCCCTCAATTTCAAAACTGTCATTAAATTCATATTCACAGTAAGGGCAGATTATTTCATCTGAACATTCGTGTTCTTTCATATATTTATTCTTCTAATTTATCTAACACAATAATATATACTGAGCCTGCTATAAACATAAACATTGATTTCCAATCCAAGAAAGCAGGTTCAAAAAAGTAGTCAAATAAATCTCCTAATTCCCTTGCGATAACAAACAATCCTACTACTGTTATATATCCTATAAATGTTTTCATCTATTTATCCTTCTTTTTACTTGCTCATAAACACGGGAAAATTCTTTTTCCGAAATTTCGCGATAAATACTTCCTATTTGCTCTGCGTGATTGTAGGATTTTGTTGTTCTGTTTATTTCCTCGAACATAACCCTTCCACTATAGTTTCGTATTTCTATTGTTATCACATCAAATTCTCTGTCGTCTGTTCTTGCAATATGTTTGAAGTATGTTAGATACTGTTGAGATGTATTTTTACTTTTCAAATCATTAACTCCATAGCACTTCCCTACGGCTTTGTCGTATAAATGGCTTTTAGATTTCTTCCATTCGATTTCTTCCAAACGGTAAATTTCCGCTTGTATTTCTTTTTTCTTTTGTTCTAGTTGTTTTTTTGTCATATATTTATTCAATTATCTTTAATCCAGTAATGTTTAACTTTTCTTCTATCTGGGCGATTGTCATTTTTGTTTCTGGTGGTTCTGTTCCTGTTCTGTGGTCTTCTATTTCTGACTCAAGATAATAAGTAGTATTTTCTAGATTTCCTACTAGTATTTTTATTGCATTATCATACATAAAAAATCCTAAAACCTTTTCCCAATCACTATTTAACAAAACCTCATCATCAATCGCGATATGTTTTTCCTTAAACATTGCAGGTGTTAGAAAACGGACATCTAATTTGTTGAGCCATTGAAAGGTTGATTTGTCTTTATTCCATACACAAATTGTGTTATCCTCGTATGCAGATTGACACACCTCTAACTCCTGCCCTATCATCTCGTTCATTGATTCATTACTAGGAGTTAATGTATTCCCTATCACTCGCACGTAATTTGTTTCTATTTTGATGTTTTTCATGATTTTAATTCTTGGTCTTATTTAATAATCCTCTTCACCTCTTGGTTCACGTAGTGGTGAGAGTTCCCAGTTCTCTGTTGGAGGTGCCTCTACCCCTGTTTCTGCCTCGATGTTCATGATGTATTCACAGAATTCACCGACTCCTAGTTCTGTGGTGCTTTTCTTGATCCGTACTTTCCGGCCCATTACCTCGACTACTCCTTTCGTTAGGAATAGTGCGCGGAATAGCTCATGCAGGGCATCGAGATTATGGTTCCCGGTTTCCTTTGCTATGAGTGGTAAATATGCGCCCCAGTAGAATCTGTTTTGTTGATCGGTGCGCTTGGCCTTTCGCGTATGGACTTCGAGAGTCACTTTCATTCCCGGCTTGAACTTGTTGAGCTGATGTCTATAGAACACTGGGCTTAGTATCTTGAGCGAGTTGTGGCGCTCGTTTGGCTTGCGTTCTACTATCGCTGCGAATGGTTCAGAGAATGTGATTGATAGTGATTCTTTACTTTTTTGTTTTGTTATTTTTTTTGCCATATATTTTGGGATGATTTTCGACCTATAGATTCACTGGAAACTAGGGGTAAAGAATTGCACTTTACTTTTGGCTGATTGTTGCCCATATCTATTCGTATAGCTTTTTAAGGTTGCAACCTTATATTTCTATTTGTAATCTTTTGCATACTTTGACGAATCCCTAGTTGTCAATGAACCTATCTGCCTAAAGTATATCACGACCTGTCGCTATAGTCTAATAGTCTAATCTGGGGATAACTCCCGGAGCTGTTGTTTGAGTGCTACGAGCTCCAAGGCGAGGTCTACCTTGTGCGCCCGGTGGTCTTCTTTTACCCTGTCCCATAGCTTTGCGTTGTCTTTGCCTATGAAGTCCCGGGCCAGTTCATTGTATTCTGCGCTGTGCTGTGGCTTGTAGAATATGTGATGTCGCTTGCAGCAACAGACTACGAGTCGAGAGTCTGAGAAGCTCGATGCGTTGCTCCGGGTGTGGAGGTGTTCAGCTTGAAGTATCAAGTCGCCTGCATTTGTATACCCTCCGCATTCCCGGTACTGTGGTGTTATCTTGTTTTGGTAGTTTCGTAGAAAACATCCACCGTCACGCTGAATTACTATCTGTCGCAAGGTGGCCTGTATCTGCACCTTGAAGAGCGCACTTGGTGATTTGCTTTGTTTTCGGAGTGGTGTTTTTCTTTTCATATAAATGTTTAGTTTTATTATTTTTATATTGATTGTGGTGTGGACTGTATTTTCTGGTGTGTTCGGCTTTTGAAAGACATTCTAAATTATCTATGATGTTGTTTTGTTTATTACAATCTAAGTGATGAATATCCCACCCTTGTGGTATCTTTCCTCGTTCAGTTTCCCACACATACCGATGTAGCTGGATACGCCCCGTTTTAGGAATAGTGCAACGATAATATCCAGTAGATTTTGAAATTGTAAATTTATAACCGTTATAGGTATAGAAAGGTAATGTTTTTTTCTCCCTAATCTGCACTTCTGCCCTTCTCATTTTACCCCATACTGCCTGTCGTGTAGCTCCTAACATTTTTCCAATCTGCCCACAAGAATATCCTTCTGTGTATAATTTCTCTATCTCTTTAATATCTAGTCTCCAGTTATATTTCATATTTCAAGTATATCAAAACCTTGTCTATTGTCAAGAAACTCTGCCATTATTTTTGTTATTTCTAATTTGCTTTCTTTTGACATACTCGCCACGTTTTCCATCAGAAAATATCTAGGTTTCAAATCTTTCATTATTCTAACTGCTTCGTAAAAAAGACCACTCGCTTCACCCTTTAGTCCTTGTCTATTTTTTTTGGCAATACTCAAGTCTGTGCAAGGACTTCCAAAGACTATTAAATCACAACCCCCATCCAGTAATTCTTTTGGGTAGGGTATTTCTTTGCCTAGATTAACCACACTCCCCAACTGCACAATATCAGGATAGTTCTTTGCCGATATTTGCATAGCATATCTATCAATCTCACTTGCGTAATACGCCTCTACAGGTATCCCTGCTCGTTCTAGGGCCACTCTGGCACAACTTATTCCGTCAAAAAGTGATAGTATTTTCATTTGTATTTCTCATTTAATTGTAATGTGAGTATTGCTTTTTTTTTCTTACTCAGTTTCCGACCTAAAATGCGTTCTATGTATGCTATCTGGTAGCGAATCCATGTGATTGA
>Ga0209702_10009387_pt1 | contig 10931 bp, 9 predicted proteins | sample FRY01_FD_187210 | JGI IMG/M metagenome (GOLD analysis project Ga0209702, IMG submission 187210) | Freshwater microbial communities from Lake Fryxell liftoff mats and glacier meltwater in Antarctica - FRY-01 (SPAdes) (version 2) | ecosystem: Environmental > Aquatic > Freshwater > Ice > Glacier... | reverse complement strand
ATTTACAATTTTAACTATGTAATTACTTTATGAATTAAAGTTAATTAATATCTAATACTAACTACACACAAAAATAGAGTTACATCATTGCAACTCTATATTGATATTAGTAGAAATTAAGAAATAAATTATTCTTTTATTATCTTTTCATCCATATAAATTTACCAGTTTTTGGGTCTGTGTGTCTACCAGCAAAACTTTTATCATCAAACTTAACATATTGAAATTCAACTTTCCCAGTACGGTCAGTATAGTCATAAATTTCAATAATTTCCTTTGTTTTTTCTTGAAGGTAGATTTTTTTTATATTGAGTTAATGCTTTTTCAGTAACCAAATCTTTTTTTTCAAGGTTTAATTTTCCTAAAATAGAATCAGTAATACACCCATCAAAACAATTTAAAGCAATATAACCTCTATCATCTTCCCAAATAACTAAAGAAGCCGTTTTATCATCGTGTGCTGGGCATTTTACTTTAAATTTATCCCCAGAAGTTTCCATATCAGAAAATTTATTTAAAAACTGTCGTAATTCCATTTTACACCCCATATTTTGAAGTGTTTTTAACATTGTCAATATAACCAATGACATCTTCCTTTAAAAATTGTCTTTTACCACCATTTTTATAAGAAGTAATTTTGTTGTTTTTTATTAAATTAAATAAAGTAGTTTCCTTTATTCGTAAAATATCACATACTTCATCAAAAGTAAAAATGTCGTTTTTATATATTGGATTAAGTTGTTGGTTGTATTGTTGAATATCATTGTGTGTATGGGAAAGTGAACTTAACTTTTCAGAAATACATCTATTTATTGTATTTTCAATTAAATTGACTAACTTTGACTCTTCTATAAATATCATTTGTTTTGACATTTTTTATAAATTCATTTCTACAATATAATAAAATATATTTGGATTTGATGGTATTAGTATTGAACCTTGATTTAAATAGGATTAATACGATTTTGGAATGATGAGAGAAGAAGTTTGTGGCACAAAAAAATGAATTAGTTATAGTTTCTATTTTATATTATGTAACTCCGTACAAAACTCCGTACAAAAAATTACTACTTATTAAAATTTATCTAAATTTACAAAAATTTATATGATATGTAAGTAACTGATATATCTAATGATATAGTTTTATTATGTTTTGTTTAATGTGGATAAGTACTGAAATTCAAGTCCCCCTCCGAGTACAAATAGAAATCCTTAAGTATATGAGAAATCAGCACTTAAGGATTTTTTGTTTTAAGAATCGTACACTATTTGTACACTTTTTTCAAAACACTCTTATTTTGCTATACTTCCCCATCCTATCACTTCAATTCAATTTATTTAAATTCAAAGAACTTTAATCTACTATATTAGACAAATTGTTTAAATTTATATTTTATAAAAATAAACAATCAACATGTATCTCAGTACTATTATAATATATTTTTAAGATATTAATTATCCAATTATTAGAAGTATTTTTAAATATGCTATGTTATATTTCAAATATATTAAAACAATTAAGTATCAAATGATTTCTTTCATCACTTAATACATATAGGGATATAATATTTATAGTAATAATTTACTTTTTTTGTAGAAGATGATTAAACTGAAAAGACATTTAACTTGGTGAGGTTTCTTAACTGAAACTAATTATTGATATATATTGGTTGCTTTTGTTTCATTAATTCTCTAAACTTTGTAATTCAATTTATAATCATCTGAGATTTCAAATATTTCGTTGTAATTCCTATTACTTTAATCCCAAAAATTATAGTGAACTTTATTATTGAACTCACAAATTCAATTCAACTTCTTCATCAATTGATGTTTTTGCATTCAAATTTGCAAATACTTTATTTTAATTAAAAAATATTTAAAATAATAGCAGTTTTTAATGTTTTTTTATACTTATAACATCAGTATATGCTTATTTTACTACTAATTAGGAGTTATCATCAGTGAATTTATAGTGATTATAGAAGAAACTGGTATAAAATAATAGATTTCTTTAATCGTAAAACTCAGAAAAAAGTATTTACAAATTATTTAGGTACTAAATTAATATATAAATGAAATGTTTTAATTGAGTCGACGTTTCACTTGTAATGATAATAACTTTAAAATTTGCATTTAAAATCTTTTTTGTTATTGAAACTTGTATTTTGTTCTACTACTATTAAATATTAGTATGTCCATTCTCCGTGACTTACTGGTAAACGATTTAATTCTTCTTTATAAAACTTCCATTGGGGCATAAACTTTTCCATTAAGGTCAGAAAACGGTCATTGTGATGTCGTTCTAACAGATGTATCATTTCGTGAACGATTATGTATTCCAAACAATGGATTGGTTTTTTTGCCAATTCTAAGTTTATCCAAATTCTTTTTTTATCAATGTTGCAAGTACCCCATTTTGTTTTCATTTGCTTTACCTGCCAGTTAGCAATGGAAACACCTATTTGCTTTTCCCATTTGTCTATGATTGGCTGAATGAGTTTTTTTAACTCTGTCCGATACCATTCATTTATGATAGTTTGTCGCTGTTCAGTTGTACTTTCTGGTCGTATATAAAGGTCAATATAGGTTTTGGTTTTGAAAACTACTTTTGGTGGTGCTTCCTGTTCAATTACTCGAAGCAAATAACGTTTGCCTATGAAATAATGGCTTTCACGTTCTTTAAATTGTCTGGGTGGTTGACGGTCTTGTGCAAGAAAATTACGTTGATGTTTTCTTATCCAAGAAATTTTGGAAATTGCAAAAAGTCTTACCGCTTCATCATCAATACGCAATGGTGCAGCAATACGAACCCTGCCCGTTGGCGGATAAACTGCCAAGTGCATATTCTTGATGTCTTTACGAACAACATCAATTGAAAGTTGAGAAGTGATATTTAGGATTTTTACTTCTTCCATTACTTACTTGTATTCTTTTTGCTGTTTAATGATTTCAAAAATAGTATCTAATTTTTCTGGCTTTTTATATTCTTCTAAAACAGGTTTTACCACTTTGTTCTTCAAATGTTTTTCTTTGGATAAAGTTCCTTCCCAATCATCGTGTTTGCTATAAATTATAGCACTGTCCATTGCGATTGTCAAAGGCTCATCTTTTTCTAAATTGTCATACAATGCTCTCTTGGCTTGCGTGCTGATGCTTGAAGGATATTCATTACTTGTTTCGGGCTTCTTCACTTTTACTGCCAACTTAACTATCTCATCTAAATACTTTTCGTATTCGGCTGCTTCTTCGTTCCGTAATTTGATTAATTCATCCAGCAACTCACTCATCTTTTCGTAGTAAATCGGGTTTGTAGGACTTTCTTCAATGATAACTTTCCTTAAGTTATTTTCAATGGTTTCTGCCATTGCCTCCTTGTTTTTCTTGATGTTTTCAGGTAGTTTGTCCAATGCACCTTTGCCGTCTTTAACAAGTAATTCCACTAAACTAAAATCATCAAAGGCTGAAACTTTTTCACTTTCTTCTGCTGCAATGTAACTATCTATCAAATGTCGCATTGCAGGTTCGTATTGTTTCAAATCAACCCAATCGCCACTTGCCAATTGAATTTCTTTGCGAACACTTTCAAAATGCTTCAAATCATTTTTAATATTTTCAATTTCTTTTGGATTATAACCTGCTTCCTCCATTTCATCAGCTATGTTGGCATAAGCACGAATAAGTGAAATAACTGCCTTGTATAAGGCAACTCTTTTGGGTTCGCTGTCTTTTAAATCATCTTTTAACTGTGGATTACCACAAAAATATGCAATGTATTGTTGTGTGCCTTTGGGCGGAGTAACAGGTTCACATAAGGCTTTGATAGTCTCTAAAGCATCATCCAAACGTTCTTTGCCTTTTGCTAATCGGTCGCTTAATAAACCTTGTACATCAGCTTTGTCATAATCTTCAAATGCTTTGGAAGTAAAATCTTTATAAGCATTTTCTAAACTGCCAAATAAATCTTTGTAGTCAATAATATAACCGTAATCTTTATCGTCTCCATCTAAACGGTTTACTCGACAAATTGCCTGAAACAAACCGTGGTCTCTCATACTTTTATCAATGTAAAGAAAGGTTGCACTTGGTGCATCAAAACCCGTTAGTAGTTTGTCCACCACAATTAAAAGTTTCATTTGTGCTGGTTCATCAATGAAAAGTTTTTTTGCTTCATCTTCAAAGTTTTCAGTGGTTTTACCATTGAGCATTTTTTGATAAATGTCGTACTGCATCAGTTTTTCGGTGTAACCTTCGCCTTCGCCTTTTATGTCGCTGTGTGTTGGTGCGAATGATGTAACAATGGCACAACGAGTAAAACCTGCATCTTGAAACAATTGATAAAAACGGCAAGCGTTGTAAATACTATCAGAAACTAAAATTGCATTACCTCTGCCGTTTTGTAAGCGTTCACGGGTTTCCATATCCAACAAAATATCGGCAACAATTTTTTGCAGGCGTCCAACCGAACTGAATACTTTTTTTATAGTTCCCCATTTTTGTTTGAGTTCTGTTTTGGCAAAGTCGGTTAAGCCTTTGGTTTTGCTATCAAACCAAGCATCAATCTTATCTAAAGAAGTTATTTTTTGTTCTATGTCTCTTGCTTCATAACGCAAATCCAACACAACACCATCTTTTACGGCTTCGTCAAATTTGTAAGTATGTATGTACTTGCCAAATATTTCAATGCTCCGCTTTTTATCGGCTTGCATTAATGGTGTACCTGTAAAACCAATAAACAATGCCTTTTCGCCTAATAGTTGTCGCATTGCTTTGTTCAAATCTCCACTCTGTGTTCTATGACATTCATCTACAAACACATAAAAATCGCCTTTGGGTTTAAAGTCTTTAGGTAAAGCGTTTTTGAGTTCTTCCAAATAGCTGTCGTAGTCTTTACTTTTATCTGCACCTTCTTCTTTGTTGCCAAATTTGTGAATGAGTGAACATAACAACCAAGGTGTGGTTGCATTTAGTTTTTCAATTAAATCGGCTCCGCTTTTTGTTCGTACAATGTGTTCGTCAACGCCTTTAAAAACTTTCTCAATTTGTTTATCTAATTCATCACGGTCGGTAATGATAAGCACTCTCGCATTTGGATTATATTCCCGTAACCATTTGGTAAGCCATACCATTGTTAAACTCTTGCCGCTGCCTTGTGTATGCCAAATAATACCGCCCTCTTTTTGGCGAATATGTTCTTGTGCTGCTTTTAAACCAAAATATTGATTGGGTCTGCAAAATTTCTTTTGCCCACGGTCAAACACTACAAAATCGTGCAATATTTCTAGTAAGCGTTCTTTGCCAAGCATTTCAATAATATGCTCATCTAACAAATTATCGGCTTTATTAGCTTGCTCTCTTATTGGTTTTGTAAGTTCTAAAAGGTACGTATCATTTGGATTAAATGCTTCGCTTACTTCTTTCCATTTCAAATAATATTTTTCGGTTGTATCAATGGCGGCATATCGTAAACCTTCCACATCTTGCCCTGCCATTACGAGCTGAATAGTGGTGTAAAATGGTTTGATGAAAAGATGTTTTTGGTTGTCATTGTTTTGGCGAATGCCCTCTGAAACGGAAACTGTGCTTCGCTTTAATTCCAATACACAAACTGCAATACCGTTGATGTAAATTACAATATCTGGTCGTTTGTTATGTTGCCCTTTTATGGCGACCTCTTCGGCAATGGCAAAATCATTTTCCTGCGGATTCTTCCAATCAATTAAATGAACGGTTGTTTTATTTTGACCTGCTTCTTCTTTTACACTAATGCCATAACGAAGTGCTGCATACACATTTTTGTTGGCTTGATATAAGTCATCATTGGTATTTATGGTTACAATCTTCTTAAACTCAAACAGGACTTTGCTGATGAGTGAAGCACTGTGTCCTTTTTTGGTTAAATGTGCCATGAGTAAAGCTTCATTTACATTGCTGTTATCTTCTCTTTCTTCCCAATTACCCAAATAGCGATATTGCAATTGCTCTTGAAACAATTGTACAATACGATTTTGTGTAATACGCTCTATCTGTCCGACTTTACTCATAGTTATTAGCTTTTAATTTTTGGTGAGCAATTTCTATTGCTTTATGCAATTTCTCTTTCAATATTTTTTGCGATGGCAAGGCTGTAAGATAATCGGCTACAAGAATGTTACTTTTATCAAGTTGTAGCAACTCTATGTGTTCTTCATTTTTGCCAGTGCATAGTATTAAGCCTATTGGGGTGGATTCACCTTCTATTTGTTCGTATTTTTCCAAATATCGCAAATATAGTTCCATTTGCCCTTTGTAACTGGCTTCAAATTCCCCAATTTTCAAATCAATAGCTATTAAACATTTAAGTCTTCGATGATAAAAAAGTAAATCAATATAATAATCACGGTTATCAATTGAAATGCGCTTTTGGCGAGCCATAAAAGCAAAATCACTGCCTAACTCTATAATAAAACGCTGTAATTCGGCTATGATACTTGTTTCCAAATCTTTTTCGGAATACATATCACTCAACCCTAAAAAGTCTAAAAAATAAGGGTCTCTAAAAACCAAATCTGGATTTAGTTTTTGGTCGTTTTTGAGTAGTTCTAAATCGTTTTGGATTGTTAGTTCTGGCTTTTTGCTGATAGCAGTTCGTTCATAAAGCATTGATTGAATGCGTTCTTGAAATTGACGAGATGACCATTTTTCGAGTTTGCACATTTCAATATAAAACTCCCGTTTCAAAGGGTCTTCCATATAGATAATACTTCGCAGATGTGTCCAGCTCAATTGTCTACGCAGTGCGTATACAATTTGCTCATCGGCAAAAACAGTTGCAAACTGCATACATTGCCTTAATTGTTTTTCGCCCCAACCTTTGCCGTAGGCTGTTTCTAATTGAATAGATAATGAATGCACAATTTTTTTCCATATTCGGCTCGCTCATTACCCAGCACTTCATCGTTGATACGTTTGCCCACTTTCCAATATAGTGCAGTCATCGTAGCATTTACGACTATTGCTACCTGCTGTTTGCTCTCTTCAATAAGTTCCCTGATAAAAACAAAAAGCGGATTATGTTCAATATTTTTAGCCATTTTAATATTCTGTATATTTAGTTAAAACGTTTAGTGAAATTAAAGGTTTTTGTATTTTTATACTAACCTTATTTTACCCGTTAATAAATTTTGCATCATCCCCAATTTTACATTTTTGTATTTCTCCAATTTCGTTTCTAAAGCGATTATTTCTGCATCCATATCGGAAAGGATAGTGGCGATGCGGGTTTGTTCTTCGAGGGCAGGAAATGGAATATCCAAATCTCTTAAAACACCTAAAGAAATAAACTTTTGAATTCCTCCATCTAGTTTACTTTCAATATACTTTTGAAAACTTTGAGAATAAATTAACTGCAATAAATAAGTTGGAATAATCTTTTTAGGTTTTAGAAGTGCAACATTCTTAATACAAAAGTTAGGCTCGAAATTTACTAAAACCGCATTTCCAATTGTTCCAATCATTGACATCAGTATATCACCCTTATCTACTTTGGAACGTTGATTGACTTGATGTGCATCCTCTGTTGATATAAATGAAATTTCTGTGAAATCTAATTTCCCATCAATTATATTTTTAGAAGTAACGAACATCACACCACTGTCAAAATATTTTGGAGAGTCGTGTGTTCCATCTCTAACATCACAAACCTCCCCCAACTTCTTCACTTCCCAACCCTCTTTCGGTTGCAGCAATTTTTGCATTGCCCCTTGTTTGATGTTGCGTTTTTTGGCAATAAGTTTTTCTAAACTGCTTATCAAGGCATCGACATCGGATAGAGCGGTGGCTATAAGTGTTTGTTCGGTGAGGGTGGGGCAAGCAAACTTTGTAGCCTTTAAAATACTGTTATATAATCTCTGTATAGTTCCACCTTCAGTATTGTAGTTTGCAACTTGATAAATGTGATAAAGAAATACGTTTGAAACAGTGTTGAAATTATTTTCAATCCAAACAATATTTGAATCTTGAAAGTATGCATCTTCGCCATTGTAAATTATCGTCCTTCCAATTGTCCCTGCTGCAGATATTAAAATGTCACCTTTTCTTGGGAATGAAAAGCGTTTCCGATATTCATCGTATTGCTCTTTTGAAATGTATGCATCAGGTTCTTTACCAAAAGTTCCTATTTTATAAAAAGGTATTGTCCCATTTGGAGATGTTTCATTATTGAAGATTCTCCTACACATTTTTACATCTCCAACTTCCCCCAAAGTTTTCACTTCCCAATCAATTGGAATCAAACCAACTTCGGTTCGTTTATATGTTGCATTATTCATTTTTTAATTTACTTTTTTTTATTTTGAACATCAACGTTTACATTTACTTTACAAGTTTGATTTTTTGCAAACGGTTTTGCAAACGACATTTGTTCTAAGTCTATGATTTATAACGTTTACATTTTCTCTGCAAGTTTGATTTTTTGCAAACGGTTTTGCAAACGATATTTGTTCTAAGTCTTTGATTTATAACGTTTACATTTTCTTTACAAGTTTGATTTTTTGCAAACGGTTTTGCAAAAGATATTTGTTCTAAGTCTATGATTTATAACGTTTACATTTTCTCTGCAAGTTTGATTTTTTGCAAACGGTTTTGCAAACGGTTTTGCAAATTATTAGTATTTTAGAATTGAACTTGATACAAATCATTTTTTAACTCTTCCATAGTATGTTATACCTTTTTCATTTCTAAGTTTAATGATTTCACCCTCAATACAAAGCTTTTTAAATAATCTGGATATACTATTTAAAGAATTAGTAGGTAAATTCAATATATCTCTGGCTTTACTATTATGAATTTCCTCAAATTCGTCAAGGTATTTTAATAGAATTTGGCTTTGTCTAAATTGGTTGTGTTTCTTGTCTTTTAAGTATTTTTTTTCGTCTGAAATATTATCTATTCTACTTTTATGAATTAAGTATTTTAAACCAGACGTCTTTCCAATACTTTCAATAAATTCTATTTCCTTTCAAATTAAAAACTTCAACAGATTTATTTAACCCAACTAAATCCTCAGAAGCATCTACCATAATTACATCCCCTTCTTTTATGGTTTCATATTTTGCTTGTTCTTTTGTTACATAATACTTAGTTCCATCTGATAAGGAATAATGTGAATTTTCAATTGCGTGTATAAGTCCATAATGAACGCATCCAATATCTCCCGAAAGTGTCATTTCAGCTTTTGAAAAATTAGAAGTTGAATAAAAAGTAAAAATTTCTCCAACTCTTTCACTTCCCAATCACTTGGAATTACGCCAATTTCCGTTTGTTTATAACCTGCTCTTAATTCCATACAAATCCCATTTTTTGAAGGTGAGCATTTACTTTTTCTTCGACTTCGCTCAAACCAAGTTTCATTAATGGCAATGGTGTTTCGTAGCGTTCTGCCAGTTCTTTTATTCGCCCTGTAAGACGTTGGCTAATACGTTCCATTTCGGTTTTTACGCTTCGTTCTATGCCTGCCATCCATTTATCATCCACCACCAATTGTTTTATTTCGGTTTCGGTTAATGTTTTGTAGCGTTCTATTACTTTTTTATCAAGGTCGGCAATGGCTTCTTTAATATTTTTATTTAGAAGTGCTTGGTCGTCCACAAGTTTTAGATACGCTTTCAACACTTTTATCTCTTCGACATTTTCAAATTTCAATTTTCCATTGTCAATTGTCTTCAATCGCTTTTGCACATTGGCTTTGTTCACTTTATCAAAGTCGGTAAAATAGCCGTCTTCGTTGCCCTGTGGTGAGCCTGTCGAACTATGTTCTTCTTCCAGTTCGGTAAGCTGTGTGGCAAAAGATTCTTTGTCGGCTTCTAATTTTTCAATTGCTGTCTTTTCAGTTAAAAAGTATCTATCAATCACTAAAGTTTTTGGCACCAAATCGCAATCCCAAACGGTAGCAGATTTAGTTTGTTTCATAATGCTAAGTTCAGCTTTCCAACCATCTACGGCTATCAAATAGCAATCGTCTTGCATTACATCATTCCAGTAATTCATCAAATGCTGATACACATCATGTTTGTTCATTAGGGCTTTGCTTGTGTAGGTGCTTAACACATCTTCCGAAATATTATAAATGGTCTTTTTGGGTTTAATACCAGTAGTTAATGATTTTAATAATGTTGTATTTCGTATTTTCCAATCATTAAACAAAGTATCCATTTCAGCACTAAAACTCACAAATTCAGTATGCGAAAAGATGGTTTGTTTGATGCTGTCTTTACTAATTTTGAGTTGGCTGTATCCTTTACGTTTATTGTCGGTAAACAATTCTCCTTTAAGGGTTTTATATACTTCCCAATATTCGTTTAGTGCTTCAATATCTACATTCGGAATACCGCCCAGCAAATGAGCTTCAATGTCTTGAATATCTTCGGCTTCTTGGCTGTCGATGTATCTTGGAATATTTAGATTAAAATCGTTTTTCGGGTCGCTGATATCATTTACACTTACCAAACGGCTGTACTTAGACAGTTCGGTTTGTTTATTGAAAATATCAACAATCTTATGAATGTCTTGTTCACGCAATCGGTTTTTGTTTCCGTCTTTAATGAAGCCTTTGCTGGCATCTACCATAAAAATATGTTTGCGTTCATTAGCACCTTCCTTGTCCATTACAATAATGCAGGCAGGAATACCAGTACCGTAAAACAAGTTGGCAGGCAAACCAATAATGCCTTTGATGTAGCCACGTTCAATAAGGCTTTTCCGAATTTCGGCTTCTGCATTTCCCCTAAACAAAACACCGTGAGGCAGAATACAAGCACCTTTGCCTGTGCTTTTTAATGATTTGAGAATGTGCAGTAAAAAAGCATAATCGCCATTTTTATCGGGTGGCGTTTTGTAAGATGCTTTTCCTGTTTTTGAACTTTCAATTTCATCTTTTTCAAAGCGACCAAAAAGGT
>Ga0209702_10009386_pt1 | contig 10931 bp, 6 predicted proteins | sample FRY01_FD_187210 | JGI IMG/M metagenome (GOLD analysis project Ga0209702, IMG submission 187210) | Freshwater microbial communities from Lake Fryxell liftoff mats and glacier meltwater in Antarctica - FRY-01 (SPAdes) (version 2) | ecosystem: Environmental > Aquatic > Freshwater > Ice > Glacier... | reverse complement strand
GGCAGCGCGTGCCGACGACGTGCTGTCGTGGCTGCCGGCGCGCATCACCGCCCTGCTTTTGGTGCTGGTTGCAGGTGGGGTGAATATGCAAGCATTGATGTGTGAGGCCCGCAAAACCCCATCACCCAACAGTGGCTGGCCGATGGCCGCCATGGCGCTGGCTCTTGGTGTGCGCCTGCAAAAACCCGGGGCGTATGTTTTGAACGCATCTGGCAAACCGCCAGAGCCCATAGATGCTGCTTTGGCTCTAAAAAAGGCATCAAAAGTGGTTCTAGCCGCATGTTTATTGGCGCAAGGAGCTATTATTTTTGTAGCATTTCTGAAGTCATGATGCAGCAAAATCAACGCATTCACGTGGGCCTGGATAGTCCGTTTACGCTACAACTTGAAGGCACGACATGACTGCAAAAGCCGTGATGGTTTTAGGCACTACCAGCGGTGCCGGCAAAAGCTGGCTGACCACTGCGCTGTGCCGTTACTACGCGCGCCAGGGCTTGAAGGTTGCGCCCTTCAAGGCGCAAAATATGAGCAACAACGCCCGTGTCGTTGCGGGCGGGGAAATTGGCAGCGCGCAATACTTTCAGGCGCTTGCGGCCAATGCGGTTCCCGAAGTCCGCATGAACCCACTGCTGCTCAAGCCCGAAAAAGACACGCAAAGCCAGGTGGTCTTGATGGGACAAGTCAATGCTGAATTGTCAAAAATGGAATGGCGCGGCCGCAGTGCATCGGTTTGGCCCGTGCTGGCGCGCGCTCTGGATGAGCTGATGGCTGAAAACGATGTGGTGGTAATTGAAGGCGCAGGCTCGCCCGCAGAAATCAATTTAAAGCCCGGCGATATCGTCAATATGCGTGTTGCGCTGCACGCCAATGCCGCTTGCCTGCTGGTCACCGACATTGACCGGGGCGGCGCGTTTGCGCACCTTTACGGCACTTGGGCCATGCTTGATGCTGCGGAGCAAAAGCTGATCAAGGGTTTTGTTTTAAACAAGTTTCGCGGTGATGCCAAGCTGCTGGCACCGGGCCCACAGATGTTGCAGGACTTGACCGGTGTACCCACCGTGGCCACGTTACCAATGTGGTGGCAACACGGTTTACCTGAGGAGGATGGCGTTTTTGATGACCGGTCTCGCGCTACGGGGCGAGTGACCAAGACCATAGCCGTTATCGCCTACCCGCGCATCAGCAACCTGGATGAATTTCAACCGCTCAAAAACCTGCCTGGTGTGCGGCTTTTATGGGCACGAAGCCCTGCTGAGCTGGCTGGTTTAACCAGCCATGACTGGATTATCTTGCCCGGATCCAAGCACACCAGTGGCGACCTCGCCTGGCTGCGCGCGCAAGGGCTTGATGCGGCCATCAGTGCGCACGCAGGGCGGGGTGGGGCGGTGCTGGGCATTTGCGGCGGGCTGCAAATGCTGGGTGAGGCGCTGATTGATCCGCACGGCATTGACGGCAATGCACCCGGCCTGGGCCTGCTGCCCGTGGTAACCACTTTTGATCTGGACAAAACCGTGAAGCACAGGCAGGCGACGTTTACGCTGCTCAATGGCCCGTGGTCAGCGCTTTCAAGCGTGCGGGTAGCAGGCTATGAAATTCATCATGGCCAAACTGCACCGCAAGCCGCCATGGCCGCTGCTGGCAATGTTGCAAAGGCCGTCTTGCCGGATGGTCTGGCCTGGCAAAACCCGGCGGGCAACGTGCTGGGGCTTTACCTGCACGGCATGTTTGAAGACCCCACCGTTCTGCAAGCGCTGTTTGGTGCCAGCGCCCCGACACTCGACAGTGTGTTTGACGGGCTGGCGGGCTACATCGAGCAGCATTTTGAATCGGGCGTGCTGCAGTCGCTGGTTGCAGCTTGACGCTGAAAAATCAGCGTCGGTAATCTCCTACAAGCTCAAGCGGCGCGCCTCACTTGGCTAGCGGGCAGGTGTCGACTAACTTGAGCGTTTGACCTCCAGGAGTCCCTATGGCCTATCAAAGCATCAACCCCTACAACGCTGAAGTCCTGCAGTCGTTCAAGGAAGTCAGCGCTGCCGAACTCGAAGAAAAACTGGCTGCAGCATCAAGTTGCTTCGACCTATGGGCAAAAAAGACCTACGCCGACCGCGCCAAAGTGCTCACCCGCGCCGCTGCCATCATGCGCGAGCGCCCAGAAGAGTTTGCCAAACTCATCACGCTGGAGATGGGCAAGCTGCTGGCGCAGAGCATGGGCGAGGTAGCGCTGAGCGCAGCTATCCTCGAGTACTATGCGCAAAACGCCGAAGCGTTTTTGGCCCCTGAAAAACTGGATACCGCTAAAGGTGAGGCGACGGTTGAAAGTAGCCCGGTGGGCGTTTTGTTTGGCGTGGAGCCGTGGAACTACCCTTACTACCAAATCGCCCGTTTTGCAGCACCCAATTTGATGGCCGGCAATGTGGTGATGGTCAAGCATTCGTCCAGCGTTCCCCAATGCGCGTTGGCATTTGAAAAGTTGATGCTTGAAGCTGGCGCACCTGAAGGCGCATACACCAATCTGTTTCTTTCAAAGGATCAAGTTGCGCAGGTCATTGACGATAAGCGCATCAGGGGTGTGGCGCTGACGGGTAGCGAAGCCGCGGGCGCAGTGGTCGCCGCACGTGCAGGCCAAAACCTGAAAAAGACCACGATGGAACTTGGCGGCAGTGACGCCTTCATCGTGCTGGAAGACGCGGACCTGGACAGGGCCGTGAAGTGCGCCATCAGCGGGCGAATGAGTAACTCCGGGCAGGCCTGCACAGCGTCAAAACGCTTCATTGTGGTGGAGGCATTGGCCGATCAGTTTCTGGATAAATTTCAGACTGCCATGCAGAACTTCAAACCTGGCGACCCGCTTGACAAACAAACCACGCTGGCACCGTTGTCGTCAAGTGATGCACTCGACAAGTTGCTGGGGCAAGTCGACAACGCGGTAAAGCAGGGCGCAAAAATCTTGATGGGGGGCAAGCGTATTGACCACTCAGGCGCGTTCATGCAGCCGACTATTTTGTCGGATATCCATCCGCAAAACCCCGCCTACAACGAAGAGTTTTTTGGCCCCGTGGCGCTGTTCTTTCGGGTGGCTGATGAAGACGCTGCCGTGACGCTAGCCAACGACTCGCCGTTCGGTTTGGGCGGCTCGGTCTTCACGCAGGACATACAGCGCGGCAAGCGTGTGGCCAGCCGCATGGACACGGGTATGGTCTTCATCAACGCCCCGACTTCGTCATCCCCAGAGCTGCCCTTTGGTGGTGTAAAAAATTCAGGCTACGGCCGTGAGCTTTCAAGCGCAGGCATTCAAGAGTTTGTGAATAAAAAGCTGATCAGGGTAGCCTAGGTTTGCGACTGCGGCTCCGATTCGGCTCAAACCGCGTCGAAAAGCAGTTTTTGATCTGTTTTTGATACTATTTTCAGGCTGTAGATCAATAAATACGGGGTCAAGCAGCTACGAAATTCATATCAGACCAACATTCTCGATGAATTTCAATTGCCTGTCGTGAGGTATTCTTTGGGTCTTTAAAAGGTCATTGAATGAACCCCAACTCTTTGAACAGGCGTCAACTACTTCAATGGGCTGGCGTTGGCGCGGCCGGTTTGCACTTGCCGCGCCGCGCCTGGGCGCAGGCCAGGCTTTCGGGCACACCTTTTGGTCTGGGCGTTGCCAGCGGCTCCCCAACGCATGATTCGGTGGTGCTGTGGACACGATTGATGCAGCCCGCCCTGCAACAGCCCAATACCCCGGGCATCAGCGTGCGCTGGGAAGTTGCTGACGACGACAAGTTCACCCGTATTGCGCAAAGCGGACAGTCTTTGGCGCTGCCAGCTCTGGCCTGGTCCGTCCACGCTGAAGTGCAGGGGTTGGTGCCGGATCGCTGGTATTTTTACCGCTTCATGGTGGGCGATGCCGTCAGCGCTGTAGGCCGAACCCGCACCTTTCCTGCGCCTGATGCAGCAGTGGCCGGGTTACGTCTGGCCTACGCATCGTGTCAACGCTGGGAGCACGGCTACTATTCGGCCTACCGCCACATGGCTCAGGAGAATCTTGATCTGGTGGTGTTTTTGGGTGACTATATTTACGAGTACCCACGCGCTGCCAACGCTGTGCGCACGCCGCCCGGTGGCTGGGTTCTGACGCTAGACGACTACCGCCAGCGCCATGCAACGAACAAACAGGATGCCGACTTGCAGGCGATGCACGCAGCATGCCCCTGGCTGGTAACCTGGGACGACCACGAAGTCCAAAACGACTATGCAGGTTTGACGATTGGCGAAAACGGCCCGGAGGTCCCTGATTTTGCAGCCCGGCGTTCAGCGGCATATCAGGCTTTTTACGAGCACATGCCGGTACGTGCTGCGGTGTTGACGCGTGCCGTGGCGGGGTTGGCCAGTGGCGCAGAAATGCGTATTTACAGCCGCGCGCAGTATGGTCAACTAGCTTCCCTCACCATGCTGGATGCGCGTCAGTACAAGAGCCCTCAAGTGTGTACGCGGGACGGTAGGCGCGGCTCCAGCATCGTTGACCCCGCTAACTGCGCTGAGTGGAACGACCCGGCTCGCACGATGCTGGGCACTGACCAGGAACGCTGGCTGGATGCGGCTTGGGGCAGCACACGCGGCAAATCGGCTGCCTGGAACATCGTCGGCCAGCAGTCATTGATAGGCCAGCGGGACTGGAAAGCAGGGCCGGAGCAAAGCCTGTGGAACGACGGCTGGGACGGCTACAGCGCAGCACGCACACGGTTGACAGATTCGGCGCGTAAACACAGCGTGGCCAATCTGGTCGTGCTGGGTGGCGATGTTCACGAAAATTGGGTGGGCCAGATCAAAACCGATTATTCGCAGCCAACCAGCGCAGCTGTCGGTGTTGAGTTTTGCGGCACCAGCATCACATCACGCTCGGGCGGCAATGGCAAATTGGCAGAGACGCTGGCTGAGAACCCACACTTTGTATTTGCCGATGCCCAGCGTAAAGGCTACGGTGTTGTGGACATCTCGCCAAATCAGATCAAAACCACGCTGCGTGTGGTGAGCGATGTGACGCGGCAAGACGCAAGCATTGAAACACTGGCACAGTTTTCAGTCGCTAGCGGCCGCGCAGTGGTCCAGCGAATCTGAGCTTAATTCAGCACTTCCAGCAACCTGTCGAGTCCGCCTTCATTGATAGCCACCATGGCCTGCTCGCGCACTTTGGGCTTGGCATGGTAAGCCACTGACAAACCGGCTGCACCCATCATGGGCAAGTCATTGGCACCATCACCCACAGCAATCGACTGATTCGGTGCAATGCCCAGCAACGCGCAGGTGTCTAACAATGTTTTGCGCTTTTCCTCCCCGTCGCAAATATCGCCCCAACTCTGGCTGACGAGGCCGCCCGTGAGCACACCTTTGTCGATCTCCAGCTCGTTTGACTTGGCGTAATCAATGCCCAGCCGTTCGGCCACGCGATTTGCAAAAAAGGTAAACCCGCCGGACACCAGCAGTACCTTCATGCCTGCGGCCTTGCAGGCTCGCACCAGTTCGGCAGCGCCGGGGTTAAGCCGCAAGCGCTCGGCATACACGCGCTCCATGTCCTGGACACTGACACCCTTGAGCAGCGCCACCCGGCGGCGCAGGCTGGTCTTGAAATCGGTAATTTCACCGCGCATGGTGGCTTCGGTGATCGCTGCCACCTCGGCTTTCAGGCCGACCGCATCTGCAATTTCATCAATGCACTCAATATTGATGAGGGTCGAGTCCATGTCAAAGGCGATCAACTTGAACTGAGCCAGTTTGAGGGGCGGTGTGAAGCCTTGCAGCGTCAAACAGGCAGGTGTATTTTGTGTTGTCATCGTGTTTGTTGGGGTTTTATGCATTCTCGCAAAAACTTGATCATCAGCTTGGGAGCGTGCTGGATTGTCACCAGGCGTTGATTTACAAGCTATAATCCAATATTCACGACCAAATGGGCGGGTTCACACCGCCCATTTTTTTTGGGCGTTTGTTTTTGTATTTTCAAATTTCAGGACAGTTTTCAGCATTTAAATGGCAGCACTGGGCACCAACGACACGATAACGCAAACCGTCACCGGGCTCGGTTACGACCTGGTGGATGTAGAGCGCACCAAAGGCGGCTTGCTGCGGGTAACGATTGATTTCCCGTATGCGCCCGGGACTGAGCAGTTCATCAATGCTGAAGATTGCGAAAAAGTCACTCGCCAATTGGTGTTTGTACTTGAAGTTGAAGGTGCAAGCTATTCCCGGCTGGAGGTCAGCTCGCCCGGTATTGACAGGCCCCTGAAGACTGAAAAAGATTTTGAGCGTTTTGCCGGTGAGCTGATTGACCTCACCCTCAAAGCGCCAGTGGGTGTGGCGGCAGCGGGTTCAAGCGTCTCGGCGAACCAAAAGAAGTTTCGCGGCACGCTGGAAAAAGCAGAAGCTGCCGGCTGGCAAATCGTCTGGAGCGATGAGCCAGAAGGCAAGCCTGGCCAGAAGGTCAGCAAGAAAAGAATTCCCGCGCCGCTGCAGGCGCTGGGTTTCACGCTCGATGAAATTGCCCAGGCGCGTTTGGCACCTGTGGTGGACTTCAAGGGGCGCAAACCCAAAATAGCGCCGCCGCAGCCGATGATTGAAAAAACTGTTACTTCGTCTAACCCTGAGATTGAAAGGCCTGTGAAATGAACCGCGAAATGTTGATGTTGGTGGATGCCATCTCGCGCGAGAAAAATGTCGAACGTGACGTTGTTTTCGGTGCTGTTGAGCTGGCCCTGGCGCAAGCCACAAAAAAGATTTACTCCGGCGAAGTCGATATTCGCGTGGCGGTTGACCGCGACAGCGGCAACTACGAGAGCTTTCGCCGCTGGCTGGTCGTGCCTGATGAGGCTGGCCTGCAAAACCCGGAGGCTGAAGAGCTGCTGACCGATGCACGCGATGAAATCGCCGATATCGAAGAAGGCGACTACATCGAAAAGCCGATTGAGAGCATGCCGATTGGCCGCATTGGCGCGATGGCAGCCAAGCAGGTGATTCTGCAAAAAATCCGCGATGCTGAACGTGAAATGCTTTTGAACGACTTCATGAGCCGTGGTGACAAGATATTTGTCGGCACTGTCAAGCGCATGGACAAGGGCGACATTATTGTGGAATCTGGTCGTGTTGAAGGCCGCTTGCGCCGCAGCGACATGATTCCAAAAGAAAACCTGCGTTCTGGTGACCGCGTGCGCGCCATGATCATGGAAGTTGACAACACCTTGCGCGGCGCACCTATTATTTTGTCGCGCTCCGCGCCTGAATACATGATTGAGCTGTTCCGCTCGGAAGTGCCCGAAATTGAGCAAGGCCTGCTGGAGATCAAATCCTGCGCTCGCGACCCTGGCTCGCGCGCCAAGATCGCCGTGCTGTCGCATGACAAGCGTGTTGACCCCATTGGCACCTGTGTTGGCGTGCGCGGCACGCGCGTAAACGGCGTCACCAATGAGCTGGCTGGCGAGCGCGTTGATATCGTGCTGTGGTCTGAAGACCCGGCCCAGTTTGTGATTGGCGCGCTGGCACCGGCCAACGTGTCGTCCATTGTGGTGGACGAAGAGCGCCACGCCATGGATGTGGTGGTGGACGAAGAAAACCTGGCCATATCAATTGGCCGGGGTGGCCAAAACGTACGCCTGGCAGCCGAGCTAACAGGCTGGAAAATCAACATCATGACGGCCGATGAATCCGCTGTCAAACAAGCCTCTGAGACCGACACCAGCCGCAAGCTCTTCATGGAAAAGCTGGATGTGGACGAAGAAATCGCCGACATCCTGATTGCTGAAGGCTTTACCAGCCTGGAAGAAGTGGCCTATGTGCCGTTGCAGGAAATGCTGGAGATTGAATCCTTCGATGAGGACACCGTTAACGAGCTGCGCACGCGCGCCAAAGACGCCCTGCTGACGATGGAAATCGCCAAGGAAGAAAACTCCGCCGGCGTGTCACAAGAGCTGCGCGATGTTGACGGCATCACGCCTGAACTGGTGGCCAAACTCAACGCCGCCGGCATCGCCACACGTGACAACCTGGCCGACCTGGCCACCGACGAACTCACCGATATCACCGGGCAGTCAAATGAAGACGCCACAGCCCTGATCATGACAGCGCGCGCGCACTGGTTTCTGGAAGAAGAAGCCGCCGCCGCTGCCGTACCAGCCGAAGCTATGGCCGAGGCTGCAAAGCCAGCCGCAGCCGCTGAGCAGTGATCATGGAGGCCGCACAGGAAAACCAAATATGTCAAGTACCACTACCGTCGCGCAATTTGCAGCCGAACTGCACAAATCTACCGCCTCACTGATCGAGCAATTGACCAGTGCGGGGGTCACCAAGGCCAACGCAGAAGACAGGCTGTCTGAACCTGACAAGCAAAAGCTGCTGGCCTATCTTCAAGCCAGCCACGGCACGGCCACAGGCGAGCGCAAAAAAATCACGCTGGTGAAAAAATCCACCAGTGAAATCAAGCAAGCTGATGCCACCGGCAAGGCGCGCACCATTCAGGTTGAAGTACGTAAAAAACGCACCTTCATTAAACGTGAAGATGGTGTTGACGCGCCTGCTGACGACATGCCCGTTGAATCCGCAGTGCCGCAAGGGTCAGCTATGGATGAAGCTGACCTGGCTCGGCGTGAAGATGAAGCCATGCGCCACGCAGAATTGCTGCGCCGCCAGGAGGCCGATTTGGCTGAAAAACGCCGCCTGCGTGAAGAACAAGATGCCACAACTGCTGAAGAAGAGCGCCTGGCTGCAGAGAAAATTGCTGAAGCCGTAGCGCGTGCCGCCGAGGCGTTTGAAAAAACCAAGCCGTCCAGCAAAAAGGCCAAAGAAGCCGCCGCCGCACTGGAAGCTGCAAAACCCAAAATTTCTGAAGAGGCCGCTGCCGAACAAGCAGCCAAGGCCGCTGAAGTTGCCGCTGCTCAAGCCTCAGCCAAAGCCAAAGCCACCGCAGAGTTTCAGGCTGATGCAGCCAAGTCGATTGACCTGCAAGACCGCCGCAAACGCGCCGAGGCAGAAGCTGCTGGCATTCGCGCGATGATCAATGCGCCCAAGCGCGTGCTGGTCCCGCATGTAGATCCTAAAGTCGCTATCAAGGGCACTTTGCACAAGCCGGCGGCTGGTTCAGTCGCTGTCAAGGCCGCGCCCGGCGCACCAGGCGCCGCAGGCAAAAAAGAAATCAAATCTGAAAACCTGTCATCGACCTGGAAAGAAGACGCCGCCAAGAAAAAGGCGCTGCCTACCCGCGGGGTAACCGCAGCACCGGGCCGGGGTAACTTCCGTGCTGGCCCACGTGGTGGCAGCAGGCGCGGCAATGACCGTGATGCACGTCCTGAGTCCAGCTTTGTCGCGCCGACTGAATTCAAGGTTATTGAAGTTCATGTGCCCGAGACGATTACCGTCGGTGAGTTGGCGCACAAAATGAGCGTCAAGTCCAATGAGGTCATCAAACACCTGATGAAGCTGGGCCAGATGGTCACCATCAACCAGCCGCTGGATCAGGACACAGCGATGATTGTGGTCGAGGAAATGGGCCACACCGCAGTCACCGCTGCGCTGGACGACCCGGAAGCCTTTACTGATGATGACGTGCAAGGCCAAACTGCCGAACTGTTGCCGCGCGCACCCGTGGTAACGGTCATGGGTCACGTTGATCACGGTAAAACCTCTTTGCTTGATTACATTCGCCGTGCCAAAGTGGCCTCGGGCGAAGCTGGTGGCATTACCCAGCACATTGGTGCGTACCACGTTGAAACGCCGCGCGGCATGGTGTCGTTTCTTGACACGCCAGGTCACGAGGCGTTTACCGCCATGCGTGCCCGTGGCGCGCAGGCGACTGACATCGTGATTCTGGTCGTTGCAGCTGACGACGGCGTGATGCCGCAAACCAAAGAAGCCATCAAGCACGCGAGAGCTGCGGGTGTGCCGATTGTGGTGGCGATGAACAAAATCGACAAGCCAGGCATCAACCTTGAACGTGTCAAGGGCGAACTGGTCACTGAAGAGGTTATCCCCGAAGAATTCGGTGGTGATGTGCCATTCATCGGCGTATCTGCACATACCGGTGAGGGCATTGACTCCCTGCTTGAGCAAGTGTTGTTGCAAGCCGAGGTGCTGGAACTGCGCGCCCCGGTTGATGCGTTGGCCAAAGGTTTGGTGATTGAGGCGCGGCTTGACAAAGGTCGCGGCTCAGTGGCTACCGTGTTGGTACAGTCCGGTACGCTGAAGGCTGGTGACGTGGTGTTGGCGGGCTCAACCTATGGACGCGTGCGCGCCATGCTGGACGAAAACGGCAACACCATCAAAACGGCAGGCCCGTCGATTCCGGTTGAGATTCAAGGTTTGACCGAAGTGCCGCAAGCGGGAGATGACTTCATCGTCATGCTGGACGAGCGCCGCGCGCGAGAGATTTCAACCTACCGTGCAGGCAAGTTCCGCAACACCAAGCTGGCCAAGCAGCAAGCAGCCAAACTCGAAAATATGTTCGCTGACATATCGCAAGGTGCTGTCAAACTGGTGCCTATCATCATCAAGGCAGACGTTCAAGGCTCGCAAGAAGCGCTGGCCCAGTCGCTCATCAAGTTGTCGACAGATGAGGTCAAAGTGCAACTGGTGTACTCGGGCGTTGGCGGCATTTCTGAATCCGATGTCAATTTGGCAATTGCATCCAAAGCGTTGCTCATCGGCTTTAACACCCGTGCTGACGCACAGGCGCGCAAGCAGGCCGAGAACAACGGCATCGACATCCGTTACTACAACATCATTTATGACGCGGTAGACGAGCTGCGCGCTGCGATGTCGGGCATGCTGACACCAGACAAGAAAGAAGAAATCATCGGCACGGCCGAGATTCGCAACATCTTCAAGGTGTCCAAGATTGGGTCTATTGCCGGCTGTATGGTCACGGCAGGTGTGGTGCGCCGCACTGCCAAGCTGCGTTTGCT
>Ga0209702_10009384_pt1 | contig 10932 bp, 9 predicted proteins | sample FRY01_FD_187210 | JGI IMG/M metagenome (GOLD analysis project Ga0209702, IMG submission 187210) | Freshwater microbial communities from Lake Fryxell liftoff mats and glacier meltwater in Antarctica - FRY-01 (SPAdes) (version 2) | ecosystem: Environmental > Aquatic > Freshwater > Ice > Glacier... | reverse complement strand
TCAAAAGAAGTACGCGAACGTGCAGTTCGGTTGGTGTTAACCGGCGAGCATGACCATTCATCCCGTTGGGCAGCCATACAGTCGGTGGCTTCCAAGATAGGCTGCACCCCTGAGGCTTTGCGCTCGCGGGTAAAAAAGATAGGAGTTGACGCCGGTGCACAGCCCGGGATCACGCCCCATCAATCTCAACGGACGAAAGAATTGGAACGGGAGGTACGCGAGCTCAAACGCACTAATGAAATACTGCGCAATGCAGCTGCTTTTTTCGCCCAAGCGGATTGCGTCCGGCAGCCGTCGCTGCGCAAACTGAAGTGATGGTGGACTTTATCGATCAGTATCGTGATGTTCACGGTGTCGAGCCAATCTGCAAAGAACTGCGGATTGCACCTTCTACGTATCATCATTACAAAACACTTGAGCGGCATCCAGAGAGGCGTAGCACACGAGTGAAGTGCGACGAACAACTCTCGCCTGAGATCCAGCGCGTCTGGGAGGAGAACCATCGCAATTACGGCGCTCGCAAGGTGTGGAAGCAGCTTAAGCGAGAATCGGTGCCCATGGCGCGCTGTACGGTTGAGCGGCTGATGAAAAGGCTCGGTATTGAAGGGGTTAGACGGGGAAGGCGCTGTATCACAACGATACCTTCTGAAGCAGCGCACAAGCCGCTCGATCTAGTCAATCGCGAGTTCTCAGCGCTCCACCCTAATCAACTTTGGGTTGCCGACATTACGTATGTGGCGACCTGGTCTGGATTTGTATATGTCGCGTTTGTGATTGACGTTTTCTCCCGCTACATCGTGGGTTGGCGAGTACTCAAACATATGCAAACAGATTTGATTTTGGATGCGCTCGAGCAAGCCTTGTGGGGTCGAGGAAAGCCCAAAGGTGTCATTCATCATAGTGATCGAGGCAGTCAGTATTTGTCCATTCGCTACACTGATCGGCTTGCCGAGGCAGGCTTTAATGCGTCAGTGGGCAGTGTCGGCGACTCCTACGATAACGCGCTGGCAGAAACCATCAATGGTCTCTACAAGGCGGAGGTCATTTACAAAGATGGCCCTTGGCGTGGGTTTGAAGACGTATAGCGAGCGACGTTGACTTGGGTGGAGTGGTTCAACAATCGTCGATTACTGCGACCGATTGGCGATGTCCCGCCTGCTGAATTTGAAATGATGTATCATCAAAAAACTGAGTCAAGCAATGTCGCATGACTCAGATAAAACTGCCTCCGACAAACCCGGGGCGATTCATTCATCCATACATCGGTGACACTGGATGGGGCACCAAGTACCGTTGTGCTAAATACTGTGAATGTCCTCGGGGTATCGACGAGTTAAGTCGTTGAAATGAGATAAGCCGGCGATGAATACCTATAAGCGCCACCGATTTCCCTCCGAAATTATTAGCCATGCTTTCTGGCTCTACTATCGATTCAATCTCAGCCACTGAGATATTGAAGATCTTCTAGCCGAGCGAGGCATCACTGTCAGTCGTGAATCAATTCGGCTCTGGTGCAATAAGTTTGGCCCGAAATATGCCGGGCGTCTTGAGCAGAAACATCAAGGCTATGGTGACATCTTTTACCTCGATGAGTTTTCGCCGGTGTGCCGGACCATTAAGACCAATGGCAAGCAGCATTATCTCTGGCGGGTAGTTGACCAGGATGGCGAGGTTGTTGATGTGTTCCTGCAGTCCAGGCGTGACGCAGCAGAAGCGACTCCCGATAGGGCGATAATTGTCGCCGCGGTCGGCGCTAGCACACGATCCCCTGTGTTATACCGATGAGTATGACCCACAAAATTTCCACTATTCACAATGATATCGTAGTGGATTTCATGCAGCAGCCATTAATACCTCGGCCTGTTCCGGCGCGGGTGATAGCGTGCTGGATGAAGCCGGAAAAAAGATACCGCTGTGCGCATCGCACGCCGTATAATCCGATCTTTCGAATAATTATAGGGCTAATAAGCTGATGCACCGAGTCAAACTGCCACCGATATTTGCCTGTTTCGTGCTCATACTGACAACCCTCGTGGTTGGCTGTAGTTCCTCCGATAGCAACCAGCCAAAAGAGCTTCCACCGAATATTCTATTCATTATTATGGACGATGTTGGCATCGACCAGATGACCGTGTTTGGCTACGGCGGCGTGCAACCGTTCAATCAGCTCCCTAGCCCGCCGGTTCAACCGGCGGATCGGTCGCCCCAACTGCCCAATATCGACGCCATTGCCCAGCAGGGCATTCTCTTTCGCAATACCTGGGCGATGCCGGCCTGCTCCACCAGTCGGGCAGTGTTTTTTACTGGCCGGTATCCGCTGCGCACCAACGTTTTGGGCGCGCTTGGCCAGTATGACCTCGCCAATTATCAGGTTTCCCCCTACGAATACACGCTGCCGAAATTGTTGAAAACGCGGGGCTATGAGAGCGCAATATTTGGCAAATTCCACATTGGATTGCAGCAGAATAATCCCTTCAAATACGGTATGGCCAGCGCCCTCGGTTGGGATTACTTCCTTGGCTGGCTCGATGAAACCGGTGATCCTTCTTCAATTGACTCTTCAGCAGGATTAGGTGGTGCGTTCGAAGGCCGCTACCTCTGTGGTTTTGTGCCTGGCGAGGATCAGGACCCGGTGTATGGCGCGGACATGGGCGCCTGTTACTCAGCCGATGGACAGTGCGCCCGTATGAGCACTGCAGGTGGCATACCACCGGGGCGTGCCTGCCGCGACAACGGTGGCATTTTGGATCCCGGACAGCAGTGTAGTACGACTGTGCCTGCCAACATCGAGGGGGGCTTCAACACGCTTAGCGCACATTACGTATCGCCTTTGTGGATCAACGATGAAAACGGCGACGCGCAACAGGTGCCGCTGACGGATATTCGCGCGCGCACTTTTCGTGGCATAGTCCCGGTTGATGGGGCCATCGACTGGATAGCGAGTCGGCCCAAGGATAAGCCTTGGGCGGCGACCGTGAGTTTCGCCTCGGCACACACGCCAGTCATGCAACCACCGCAGGCGCTGTTGTCTGCCCGTGCGGCGCAGCCTGAAATCGTGAGTAGTTTGTTGTGTGCGGCACCCGCCGACGCAGAGTCTTCTGTTAAGGATGAAGTGGCAGTCAATCAGCGAGAGCTTACAACGCTGATGATAGAGGCGATTGATGTCGAGGTGTCTCGATTACTGGTCTCCACTGGCGTGGCAACGCTGAACGATGATCAGTCACTCGTTCTCAATCCGGACAGCAATACCGTGATCGTCATTCTTGGCGACAACGGCACACTCGGCTTTTCGGTGAAGTTGCCATTTGATTTCAGTAGGGCCAAGGGCACCGCTTATCAAACCGGTGTATGGGTGCCGCTTATCGTGGCAGGACCAATGGTGAATACACCCAATCGTGCCGTCGGGGATATGGTGAATATCGCCGATCTCTACGAGTTGTTTGCCGAGATTGCCGGTATCGACAATGTGCACGAGATTGTGCCTCGCGCCCTGGATTCTGCGCCGATGCTAACCTACCTCACCACGCCGGGTGCAGCCAGCCAGCGCGAGTACAACTATACCCAGGTGGGCAACAACCAGCAGATTGGTGGCGCTATCAACCCGCCCTGCACGTTCATCTCGGGCCCCACCTTGGGTTGTAGCCAGATCCCAGTATCCAAGTCGGTGTGCCATGACAACAGCGGTACTTGGTGGGGAGCGGAGCCTGACACAGTCGGTGTGCCGGCAGAAGGATATACCCAGTGTTGCGAGGTCAACCAGTACCAGTACGAGAACCAACAGGCGCTATTTGCGCTTTTGCCACTTCGTTCAGAAGCAATACGTAATGATGCTTACAAGGTTGTCCAGAACCATTTCGTGGGGGAGCCCACACCACCCGCCGATGAATACCCCAGCTGTGATCCAGTCGATTCTGTCGAGTTTTATGCAATTGACGAAGCCGAGCGCGATCCGCAGCTCGATAGAGAGAGGGACAATTTGATCAACCCGGCTACCGGTCAACCCGATGATCCAGCGCTGCAACCCGTTTTCGCGGATCTGGTAAACGAGTTAAATGCGATTATTGACAGCGTCCAGCCCTGCCCGCCTGGACCGCCCGAAGGCTATCTCGCCACTATTGATGGCAATCAGGATGGTGTCGTCAATAGCGATGATCTGGACAATTTAAACGGGTTTGCCGCAGCCGGTGGAAGCAGTTGGTATGATGTGAATCAGAGCGGTACGACAGATTCAGCAGACTATACGCTGGTGAATGACTATCTGGGAATTGACTGCCAATATGAGTAGATGGCTGCCGAAATGAACAAACAGGTTGCGTAGTTGTGCCTGTGTTGCGCGGGTTAGCTTGCCGCACCCGTAGGTACTCTGGGTACTCTCGCGCGTAGAAACTGATGCCAGGCGGTTTTTAGTGACTGTCCTGCTGATTGCACTGTGTAAACGCGAGATATTAGATATTTAGATATTTAGGGTCAGAGTAATCACTCTCCGCAAGGTCTGTTGAAAGCTCTTGGGTTTTTACCCTGACCCCAATTATCAGAGGAGTTGTAACGGATTTTTCCCGGGATGTGGTGATGGGGGCCTGAGCCCGAGCGTATGCCGAACTTTTTTTGGCTCAGTTTGCGGGGTCGGTGGGAGTAAGTCGAAGATTGGTAAGGGATTTTCGAAACCGAACTTCGAACCGGGGCCAAGCTTCGAACTAGCTGATTTTGATCGTGAATTTGCAATTCGACACCAATAGGGTGACCGAATGATAGGGTACGTCATGGCCGCTCCCTGATTGTTTGCTGTTATGTTATGGTGCCTTCTTTCTTAATTTGGATGTAACGAAATGAGCGATGTCATTACCACTGCTTCAGGGTTGAAGTATGAAATTCTGGAGAGCGGCAGCGGGGCAACTCCGGGACCAACCGATACCGTGAGCGCGCACTACCATGGGACATTTGAGGATGGCCGAGTCTTCGACAGTTCTGTCGAGCGCGGCCAGCCCATTGATTTACCTGTGAACGGTGTTATTGCTGGCTGGACTGAAGCCTTACAGATGATGAAGGAAGGTGACAAGTGGCGACTTACTGTAAGTCCCGAACTTGGCTACGGAGCCAATGGCTCGGGACCGATTCCGGGTAATACAACACTGGTATTTGAAGTTGAGTTGATCGCTGTCCGCTAGAGATGGTCTAGACCACCTTGCCAGTGAAGCTGAGTGACAGGCGGCGAGCAGTCAGCGTTAGGCCCTTACCGATTTCCGCCAGATATCATTTCCTACGCAGTCTGGCTTTACTACCGATTCAATCCGAGCCACCGAGATAGTGAATATCTCGTGGCCGAGCGAGGCATCATCGTCAGCCGTGAGCCGATTCGTCTTTGGTGTATCGAGTTTGGTGCCCTCTATTCCAAGCGGCTGAAGCGAAAACATGGCGGCTACGGCGACGCCTTCTTCATCGACGAGGTTTTCGTCAAGATCAACGGCAAGCAGCATTACTTATGGCAATCTGTTCAACTTGGGAAGGCACTTGGTTAGAGCTGAGTACTATAGGAATCTCAGGGTCATTGCGTTCAGTGAATGGATTAAGATAGTAGCGTAAGCGCAGACACCCTTTTTCCGTGGCCTGTAGAAGTTAATTTGCCAGTACGCTCTAGATGTGACCTCGAAGAGCTGCTAGATTTATGCGGTGCCTTACAATAACAAGAGCACGCTGAGGTATGGAGTTACTCTCTGCAATCGGTCGGTGGATTTCGGAAAGCGAGTCGCTATTGAGTGGCACGGCGGCAATTATCATTTTGCTGGGCGTGGTGATCTCGACAATCGGCATTGCCTACCGCAAGCTGCGCAGGAATTCAGGTGAAATATCTGCACAGCATAAACCGGTGGTGAACGAACGGATTACACTCAAACAACTTAGTGCGCCGTCCCCCATTCCTACTCAGTTTGCTGAAAGTGACGGGCTTAAAATAGCCTATAACGTGCATGGCGAAGGGCCGCCCGATGTGGTGATGGCGCCGGGTATTATCAGTAACCTGAATATGGGGGCGCATATGCCCGCCATGCGCGACGCGACGCTAGCGATTAGCCAATTTTCACGCGTGCTGTGTTTTGACAAAAGAGGGCAGGGTTTGTCTGACCCTTCCTTTGAAGTTCCCACCCTTGAGCAGCGGGTGCATGATATAGAGGCGGTGATGGATGCCGCTGGCCTGGATCAGGCAGTGCTCTATGGCATCTCAGAGGGTGGAGCCATGTGCATGAAGTTCGCCCATGATCATCCGGAGCGGGTAAAGGGGCTGGTACTGCTGGGTACGACGGCCTCTTGGTTGCAGCGCAATGACTTTCCCATCGGCTTACCAGAAAAAGCCCTGGATAGTTTGGTGAATGCTTGGGGTACCGGCAAATTGAGAGACATATTCTTCCCAAGCATTAGCCGTGAGGTAATGGATGACGACACCTACCGTGGTTTTGAAAAACTGATCGCCAGCCGCGATTCCATTCGCCAGATCATTGACTACATGAAGAAGACGGATGTCAGGGCACTACTACCGGAAATTAAATGCCCCGCTCTGGTGATACATTTCGGTGGTGATCTTTCCGTGCCAATTCGTCTGGGCAGGGCAGTGGCCGATGCGCTTCCAAATGCAGAGTTTTTGGAGGTCAGTGGAATCGATCATGCGGATTTGTCACAATCGGCTGAGGCGGTGGAGCGGGTCAGGCAGTTTGTTTGTAGCGTTTAAAGTGAGGGAGGTGATGCCCTAATCCGTAGGGTTGAGTGCTTTTATAAGTGGAGTAGTTGCTCTACAAACTCGCGGTCTTGCGATCTATTTCAAAACGATAGACCAGTGAAAAACCTGATCAAGGAGTCTGACCCTTTGATTCCTTTGATTCTCTTTGATTCTTCGTTGATTTAAAGAATCTGGCCCCTTGATTCATTTTTCAAAAATTTGGTAGCTAACGGTTCAATAGCTCTGCATTCGTCGGATATCTCTCAAGTAACTCAACAAGCTTCTTAGTGCCTTCTACAGGTTTAAGATGAGTAAGCGCCCTCCGCAAATCTCTTACCTTTTCGATGTCTTTCGGATCTAGAAGAAGCTCCTCACGCCGCGTGCTACTTTTAGAAATGTCCAACGCAGGAAAAATCCGTTGTTCTGCAACATCCCGTGATAAAACGATTTCCATATTACCCGTGCCCTTGAACTCCTCAAATATCACCTGGTCCATTCGGCTTCCGGTATCAACGAGTATCGTCGCTAGAATGGTAAGCGACCCACCATTCTCAATCTTTCTAGCGGCGCCAAACAACTTTCGGGGTATTTCCATTGCTCTAGCGTCAAGCCCGCCCGTCATGGTGCGTCCGCGGCCCTTTTGCTCTGCATTGTGTACACGTGAGAGCCTTGTGAGAGAGTCAATGACAATCATTACATCGTGCCCCTCGCCAGCTTGCTGGCGGGCGGTGCTAAGAAGGGCATTGGCCACACGAACGTGTTGGTCATAGCTTTCATCCGAGGATGAGGCGTGTACCTCTGCCGGCACGCTGCGCCTAAAATCAGTCACTTCTTCCGGTCGCTCATCAATGAGTAACGCATAGAGCTTTATCTCAGGATAAGCTTCCCCCACTGCCTGGCAAATATGTTTTAAAAGGGTTGTTTTACCGCAGCCCGGTGGAGCAACTATCAAACCGCGCTGCCCCATTCCTATTGGCGTGATCAGATCCATCGCTCGCGTGGTGTGTTGCCCAGAACCTAATTCCAGGCAAATGCACTGATAAGGATTAATGGCTATGCCATTTAGAAAACGCTTTTGCGGGTCGCCATGAGATACATCTTTGACCACCTCATCGGGTTTTTTAGAGTCTTTAGTTCTTTTCACCTTTAAAGACAATGTCTTTCTCGTCATGATATCGGTCTTAAGCTCTAGAGAATGAAGTATTTTCGATCTGTTTAAGTAGTCTAACGCAGCTGGTCAGCGAATATCCGCTATACGAGGACTCATTGACAGGGTGCTGACAACTTAACTGGGCGAAATTGGTAGAATCGGCTCATGAATGCCTATAAGCGACACCGTTTCCCGCCAGATATCATTTCCTACGCCGTCTGGCTCTACTATCGCTTTAACTTACGCCATTGCGATATCGAAGATCTCCTGGCCGAGCGCGGTATCACTGTCAGTCGTGAATCAGTCCGCCGCTGGTGTATCAAGTTCGGGGCCATTTTTTCACGCCGGTTGAAACGAAAGCACCGAGGTCACGGCGATACCTTCCTCATCGATGAAGTCTTCGTGAAGATCAACGGCCAGCAGCATTACTTATGGCGGGCAGTTGACCAAGATGGTGAAGTGGTTGATGTATATCTGCAGTCCCGGCGAGACGCAGCAGTGGCGAAGCGATTCTTCAAACGCCTCCGACGGAATAGTAGATGTGAACCCAGAAGGATCGTGACCGAAAAGTTGCGTAGCTATGGCGTGGCACATCCCGAGTTGATCTCTGGAACGACCCGCCGTACCGAGCAGTGAGAGAATAATCGAGCAGAGTAATCTCACGAGTCGGCTATAAGAGAGCGAGTGACGCGTGGTCCGGCATTCCGCAGGGTCAAATCGGTGAGGCAGGCTCAGATCTTCCTGAGTGCTCATGCCGCTGTGCAGAACCTATTCAATCTTGGCAGACACCGAGTCAATGCCCGGCCCTATCGGAATCTGAGGATAAGTGCGTTCGGTGAATGCAGCAGGGCGGTGGCTTGAAATTCGGACGCTAGATTTCCGTAGTCGCGGGAGTTAACTTATTAGTACCAGATTCACCCATACCCCATGTGGGATTTGCCGCGAAGTGGGCAATCTGGGGCGCCGGTGATGGACTTGGTGGCGGGGCGGGTACTGCTGGAGGTGTGGTTGCCTGAGATTGGGGAACGGATTTTTCGAAACCGCAGTCTATAGAGGGTCAAACCCTCTGAGAAGACTTGCGGGATTTCCAGCCTGAAAGCGACTATATTGTTGCTTTCGTAAAAACTATCTGCTTCAAACTGATCAATGATACAGCGAGTCTACATGCCCTCGAAAGATAGAAAGTTATTGCTACATATCGCCATGTTGATGCTGCTCTCAGCCCTGATAGGCGGCCTGTTTCCGCTGGTAAAAATTGCAGAACAATCCATTACACCGCTGACCCTGGCCATGTCGCGCTCGGTACTCGCGGCAGTGGTTCTTCTCTTTGTTGTTGGGGTCGGGATGAAAAGAAATCTGGCACCTCTGATATCACAGTGGAGAACGTATGCAATTCTGGGTGCTTTGATGAGTACTTTCTTTGCCGCTATAACAATGTCAGAAGAGTATATTTCCGCTAGCCTCGCCTCTTTACTGGCCTGCGTCATTCCAATTAGCACATTTCTTATTGCCACTTTGGTTCTACGCTGGGAGAGATTTACCCTTCCTCGCATCGGTGGTGCGGCGCTCGCCTTGGCGGGCGTGGCGATGTTTATCGGCCTCGAGAAATTTCAGTTCGATCGTGCACAGCTCGCGGGCGTCGCGATGATCGTTTGTGGCTATATATGCTACGCCGGATACATCACCTACTCGCGCGCGTGTGAGTTGGATCCCTTCGTGGCCGCCACAGGAACCATGGTGTATATCTCGCTGTTCCTTTCTGTAGTGGCATTTACTCTGGAGCAGCCCCTTCAGTTGCATCCCGGCAAAGATGCGATATTGGCGACGTTTGCGATAGGAGCCTTCTCGACCGTTCTGACCTATGTGCTTCTACAGTATCTAATCGCTCACGCCGGCGTGGTCTTTGCTGCCACCTCGGGATATTTCATACCCCTCTTTGCCATCCTTGCCAGCTATTTTCTGGTAGGGGAAACCATCGGCTGGTTACAAGTGGCTGGATTGGGCCTAACCTTTGTGGGGGCCTGGTTAGTCAATCGCAACCCAGAATTGGGTACTGCCAAGTTATAGCACCAGGGTATTGCCAAGTTAAGTGGCCATATTTGGTAATATCAGGCGATGAACACATACAAACGCTATCGTTTCCCGCCAGATATCATTTCCTACGCCGTCTGGCTCTACTATCGGTTCAATCTCAGTCATCGTGACATTGAGGATCTATTGGCTGAACGAGGCATTACGGGGCTTATGGGCTTATGGGGTCAAGTGGGCTTATGGGGTCAGGCCTTACATTTCACATAGTGCCGAGGGAGCAGAGTGAAATGGGCTTATGTGATGGGCTTATGGGGTCAGGCCTTCCATTTCACATTGTGCTGAGGGAGCAGAGTGAAATGTAAGACCTGACCCTGTCGACTTGAAACCCGGCAGCAGGGGGGCTTATGGGGTCAGGCCTTACATTTCACATTGTGCCGAGGGAGCAGAGTGAAATGTAAGACCTGACCCTGTCGACTCTGCGACTGCCATTTTACGAACTTGTAACCAGGTCTGGGAATCGCTGTGAAGGACTCACTGAAATTTGAATCTGTTACCTCAAATTCGCAGGTATTCGAGCTTGAGCAATTCCTCGTTCCAGATTGCGATTGCACTTCGCCACTTTCTCCGACGACAACGGCCAACCTACACGCCATCATCGAGCTAGTTATTGTGAGTATAAACAGGACTTAAACCGCGCGTGGGATCATTTTTCTTGTTCCGCTAATTTCCAGTTGTCAATGTATATTAATCGGTATTAGGGATGGATAGAAGCGCCATCAATTCCGGCTAGGCACCCCCACCCGATATCATAAGTTACGCAGTCTGGTTCTAGTTTCGATTCAATATCAGTCATCGCGATATTATAGATCTATTGGCGCAGCGAGGCATTATCGTCACTCGGGAATCGATACGGCTTTGGGGTATTGCCAACTTAACTGCTAAAAATTGCTAGAATCGGCGGATGAAAACTTACAAGCGTCACCGGTTCCCACCTGACATTATCAGTTACGCTGTCTGGCTCTACTATAGATTCAATCTCAGCCAC
>Ga0209702_10009383_pt1 | contig 10933 bp, 13 predicted proteins | sample FRY01_FD_187210 | JGI IMG/M metagenome (GOLD analysis project Ga0209702, IMG submission 187210) | Freshwater microbial communities from Lake Fryxell liftoff mats and glacier meltwater in Antarctica - FRY-01 (SPAdes) (version 2) | ecosystem: Environmental > Aquatic > Freshwater > Ice > Glacier... | reverse complement strand
ATCGCGGACATCGAAACAGACTTGCTTGAATACGCCGACTTTGAAGAAGTTGCCAGCGTAGCACGCGCCAGACTGTTTATGACTGCCGCCAAGCGTTGGCTGATCCTGCGGGCTGACTCAGCGTCCAGCAATTCGCAGTCGATGAGCATCGGCAAAGCGTTCGTGGAAAATCTGCTGATTCGCGCTCAGGCGTACGTATCTGCCAACGGCACGTCCGCAGCATCAGGCCGAACAAAGTTCTTGCACGTCGGGGGTTTCTTCCGATGAGCAGATCCAAGCCGATGAACATCGCCAGCGCGTTCGACGCGATTCGAGCCGATTACGACGCGACACGTCAAAGCCGATTCATTCGCCGCCGTACTGGAGTTGCTCCACAAGGCGGAAACGCTGACTATCACTTTCGAACCGAAATAAAGTATTACGATCTGATCGAGCAAGCTCGCGACATGGATCGCAATGACGGTCTTGTCGGATGCTTGGCGGATCGTCGCGTCGATAACATTGTTCAGCAGGGGTTCGCTCTCGACGTGAAGACAGGCGACAAGGCTCTTGACCTAGACCTATGGGAGCGATGGCAGGACTTCGCGAACGATCCAGAGCAATGCGACATTGCTGGAGAACTATGCTGGCATGAGATTGAGCGACACGCCAGCCGTGCTGAATCAATTGACGGTGATATCATCATCACCGGCACCGAAGAGGGATCGTTTCAAGCGATCGAAGCTCACGCGATCCAGACTTCGACGAAGATCGAAAACACATTTCTCGGCGTCACTCGCAACCAATACGGGCGGCGCGAACAGTATCACGTCAGATACGACACGAATGAGTTCGGAGGCAAAACAGCGTCTGAGCCGATCGACGTTCGCGACGAGGACGGCATCCGTCAGTTGTTCCATGTCTACAACCCGAAGCGGATCAGTATCACTCGCGGCGTCACACAACTGGCCCCAGTGTTTGCGTTGAGCGGAATGCTTGAAGATATCAATTTTGCGAAGCTGGTGCAGCAACAGATCGTTAGTTGTTTTGCGATCTTTCGCAAGCTGGCGGCCGGATCACAGGACTTGCCAAGCGTTGATGGAATCTATGGCGAGCCGGGTACTGAGAACACACAAGTCGGGACGCGACAACTCGAAGGCATTTCGCCCGGCATGGAGATCGTCGGCCGGGCTGGTGAAGAACTCACTGGATTCAGTCCAGCCGTTCCGAATAGCGAATACTTCCAGCAGGTTAAGCTGATCCTACAAATCATCGGAGTCAACTTCGGGTTGCCGCTTTGCCTTGTCTTGATGGATGGCAGCGAGACGAATTTCAGCGGATGGCGTGGAGCTGTTGACGAGGCTCGCAAGGGGTTCGTGGCGGATCAGGAAAACCTTGTTCGCCGCTTGCACAAGCCAGCGTATCAATGGTGGCTAAATCGCCAGATTGAAGGCGACACCTCGCTGAAAAAGTTCCAGAAGAAAGCCGGGATCAAAATCCTCGGTCACAAATGGAACCTGCCGACATGGTCATATATAGAGCCGGTGGCGGACGCTGAGGGCGACGCTAAGCAACTGCGAAATGCCCTCACCAGTCCCCGCCGGATGCACGCCGCGCGAGGCAAGGACTGGGAAACGATTGCCGAAGAAATCATCGAAGACAACGTTTACGCCATCGAGCGGGCTCAGAAGCAAGCCGACGGACTCAATGCGAAATTCCCTGGCGGACCGATGCTGACATGGCGTGATTTGATTGCACTTCCAATGCAGGAAGGCGCAACGATCGCAATGCAAGATCCAGCGGCGATGGCGGCGGCACAGGACGCGGCAAAGAAACCTGCGGACGTCAAGCCGGTGGCAAAACGAAAGCGAGAGGTGAAGCCATGAAAGAAATCAGAATTGATGGAGTAATCGGCCAGGGCGAGGGTGAAATCTCAGCCGCTGCCATTCGCGCAGAACTTCCAGAGAACGGCACCGATTCGATCAGAATCTCAATGCACAGCGAAGGCGGCTCTGTTTTTGAGGGGTTCGCAATCTATGACATACTCGCGAAATACTCAGGGCCGAAAGTTATCGCCGTTGAGTCAACAGCATTCAGCATTGCTTCATTCATCGCGATGGCGGGCGATGAGGTCGAGATGTCACCAAATGCCTATTTCATGCTGCATAATCCGCGAATTGAAATCGAAGGCGACGATGAGGAATTATCCAAAACATCGTCCATGATAACCGATCTGAAGACAAACATGGTCAACGCTTATGCTCAACGCACGGGCAAGACGACTGACGAAATTCAGGGCATCCTGAAGGCTGAAACGTACTTTAACGCGACTGATGCTATAGCCTTTGGGCTTGCGGATCGAGTCACACAATCACCAGTAAAAGGCCGGGCGTTCGCTCAGCTTGCATCCATGCCGCATGGAGTTGTAACTGCACTATTTGGTGCGGGCTCTGGCGGTGACACCGACTCGAAGAAAGGTCACAAAATGACTGAGTCTGTACCTGTTGCCGCCACGGTTCGCGAGATCCGTTTGGCATACCCAAAGGCGAAAGCCGATTTCGTTTTGTCATGTCTAGAAAAGGCAATGCCGATGGCGTCGGTCGCTTCAGCAGCCGCTGAAGAGATGATGAAAGAAAACGAAGATCTGAAAACGGCCAACGCGGCGATGACGGAGGAGCTGACGGCACTTAAAGCCAAAGCAATGGAAGTTGATCCTGCTGAACCGGATGAAGATGACGTGGCAGCAAAGGCCAAGGCAAAAGCGGAAGGCGACGACGAAGAAGAAAAGATCGAAGCCAAAGCCAAGGCCAAAGGAGTGAAGCCAGTCGCCAGGGGAACTGCCGGTCGTCCATCCGCAAAGGCTCGCTGGGACGAGGCTGTCGAATCTTCGATCACGAAATGCGGCGGCAACAGAATGAAGGGCGTCGCGATGGCCAGCAAAAACAATCCTGGTCTTCGTGAGTCAATGCTCACGGAAGTCAACGCCCGATAATTCGCGGCCAACGTGGCAGCGGAATGAATCAACAGAACCTCTTTGAGGAATAAATAAAATGTCACAACAGTTTGACTCAGGCACGATACCGATGACAGCAGACGCTGCCATTGCTCAGTTTGCCCGTGTTATTTTTGAAGCCGATGGACGGTGCGTAACGGCCGGTGTAGCACAAGTAGGCGACGGGATCGCACAGACTGCGGCACTAGCAGCAGGCGACGTGATCAGCGTTAAGACATGGAACAGCAGCGGAACATTTAAGATGATCGCGATTGAGGCTCTTGCCGTCGCTTCTCCACTGTACACCGAAGCTTCTGGCAAGGTGCAAGATACCGCCGCCTCAACCTCGTTTCTGTTCGCAAAAGCTCTCGAAGCGGCTACAGCGGACGGAGATATCATCGAATGCGTTCTGCGACACGGCACACCAGTCGCAGTCGCGTAATTGAAGCCCGATGCGTTCCCCGGTGGAGATGGCCATCGAAGCCGGGGGACTTTACTTTATGTTTCTAAATCGCGTTGCATCGGGAAGAAAGAAATGCAATGCCTAGTCCAACAACCAGTCTGGCAACCCAACGCCCAGACCTGGCCACGTTCCTTGAATTTGACCTGGAGTCTGAAAAAGCTGGCTACGTCGCAACGCAGGTGTTTCCTGTAATCGACGTGCAGAGCCAAGCCGGTTCATTCGGAAGAATTCCGCTTGAACAACTGCTGCAACAGCGGGACACGAAGCGTGCTCCTGGCAGCGGATACGCTCGCGGAAACTGGACGTTTACCACTTCCTCCTATGCGACGGAAGAACACGGTGCTGAAGAACCAGTGGACGACCGTGAGGCGAAGATGTACGCGGAGTATTTCCAGGCTGAGCAGGTCAGCACAATGCGGGCGTTTTCGTCCGTGTTGCGGAATGGCGAACAACGCGTCGCGGACAAAGTGTTCAACACGACGACCTGGACAGGAGCGGCTTTGGCAACGACCACGGCGATTGCGTGGGGAACAATTGCAACCGCTGTTCCATTGACAAACGTCGAGGCGGCTGTCCAGAAAGTTTACGACAACTCTGGCTTGTGGGCGAACGCTTTGGTTATCAATAAGAAGACGTTCCGCAACTTGCGGAACACGCTTCAGGTAATCGATCGAATCGAAGCTAATGGCTCGGGTTCAGCAGCCAAAGCCAGCGACGTAACGATTGAAATGTTGAAGGCCGCATTTGACCTCGAACATGTGATTGTCGCGGGCACAAGCCGTAACAGCGCCCGCGAAGGCCAGAATGCAACGCCGGTTCAGATTTGGGGCAGCCAGTATGCAATGGTGTGCCGAATTTCAACCAGTGCCGATATGCGAGATCCTTGCATCGGCCGGACGTTCCACTGGTCTCAAGACGGGTCGTCAATCGGCGGCACGGTCGAAAGCTATCGAGAGGAACAAGTGCGTGCGGACATTATCCGTGTTCGTAACGATGTGGCCGAAGTCGTGCTATACCCTGAGGCTGGCCATTTGCTTGTGATTGGTTAAGGATCACTGAGTGACTTTGTTTGATGATCACTTTGCCGCTACCGCATTCCCCGGACTGTTAGATCAGTTCGGGGAGTCGGTAACGTATTGGCCATTCGGACGGGCAAGCCGAACGATAAAGGCAATTATCGATCGTAGCCCACCTTCAGTATTCGACGCGGCCGGTAACGCTGTTTTGCCGACGGCGGTGATTCAGGTTTACAACTCGGCCACGTCCGGAATTTCATCAAAAGAACTCGACAGCGGGGCGGATGAAATCGAGATGATTCTAAAACTCGGTGAAACAGTCTCGAAGCGTGTCAGCGTTATGGTGCTGCTGTCACAAAGTGGCGGCGTCACTCAATTGGCGGTGACATGATGACAGAGCCAATCGCTGAACAGATCATGGTGAAGCTAAGGGAACGGGTTGAGAAAACGTTTCGGGCGTATCGCTCAACACGGGTCGCGACATGGATGCCGAAGGATCAGGTGACGCACATTTTTCAGGGCAATTTGACGGCAAACGATTCGATCAGTTGCCCTGGAAATCCACCAGCAAAAGGCTGGACTCTGGAAGCGGCGGTGGCAGGAATAGCCAAGCCATCGGACAGAGACACAGTGCCGATCGACACATACAAAAATCGACTCGGGGCCGACATCCTGAACGCGATCACGAACGCAAGCCTGTGGCACAACTGGGACGGACTCGCGGTCAATACGGACATGAGCGACGTTGAGGATTTTTCAGGCACGGATGGTTCAGCATCTGGCGTGATAGTGAAGTTGGCGATTCATTTTCGAGTCTCGGAGACAGATCAATACACAGCGAGGGCGTAATGATTTCCATTGAAGTTAACGCCAAACAACTGACGGAACTGCGGGAGGCTTGCGGCAAAGCAAAAAAAGACTTCTCGAAGGAGCTGGCGGCGGCCATTAACGACACAGTCAAGAAGACGAAAACGAACATCAGTAAGGAAATCCGAAGCGTCGTTAATGTGAAGAAAGCGGCAATAGATAAGGCGATCAGTGTCAAAGGCAAAGCAACAGCACAATCCCTGCGTGGTGCGGTTTCTCTCAGAAAAGAGGCTCGTATCGGACTGCAACATTTCGGGGGTCGGCAGAACAAAAGTGGAGTCAGTTACAAGATCAGTAAGCAGGGCGGGCGCAAAAGTATTGCCGGTGCGTTCATGGGGGCGAAGCCTGGGCAACTGGCTCCAAAACTTTACGGTGGCGTGTTCAGGCGAGCGGGCAAAACAAGGCTTCCGATCGTCAAATTGTACGGAGTGTCACCATTCGGGGCGTACGTAAAAAACGACTTAGATGAAGCGGAAGTCGTCTTCATCAACAAAAATCTTCAGAACCAAATGGATCGACGAATCAAACTTAATGTTCTCAGAGCCAACGGGCTCGTCTCGAACTAGGAATCAAACACCATGACACTTCTACGACGTCGCTCAGTTTTTGCAGCCAAGACTGAAACCACTGTAGGGACTGAAATTGCTTTAACCGGCGCGGATGGCGTTTACAACGCACGCGACTTTATGATTGAGCCAGGCATCGGCATGACTCGCCGCGAAGGACAGGGCGGTTTCAACTATCTGAAATCGATTCCTGAGGGCATGATGGGCACCTGTAAAATCGTCCACGATCTTGCGTACGACGGGACAAACATTCCAACATGGGCAAGCGTGCTTCTTCCAGCGTGCGGCTGGGTTGATACTGGCGGGCTGTTCTCGCCAGTGAGTCAGGGGCCGGGCGGCGGCGGAGTAAAAACGCTCACGATCGGGCACTACTTCGACGGAAAAATGAAGAAGCTCACTGGGGCGATGGGAACGTGGGTAGTGACATGCCCAACTGGAAAAGTGGCTCAAATTGAGTTCACTTTCACTGGCAAATATTTCGAGAACGAAACAGATATCGCCCTGATCGCTCCGACATATCCGACGGATCCACCATTGCGTTTTGCTGACGGTGGAATCACGTGGAGTGCAGTCGCGATATGCACCGCCAACGTCACTATCGACGCAGGAAATTCTGTCATCATGCGAGAGTGTGCCGAGGCAGGCAACCGGACAGGATTCAAGTCCGCTGTCATCACTGATCGCGTGCCTGTCATCACAGCAGATCCTGAAGCCGTCCTGGTCGCAACAGAAAACCGAGACTCTCAATGGCTCGCGTTCACAGCGGCGGCAATGGTCGTCACGCTCAACACGACAAGCGGGGCTATCGTCTTCACGGCAGCGGCGGCGCAAATCGAAGACAAGAAAAATGGAGACCGTAGCGGTCTGATCACGGACGATCTGAAATTCCTCTGTACTGCCGGTGCAACGGCCGATACGGAACTCACAATCAACTTCACATAACGGAAACAAATGCCTCGAAGTCTTGATCCTTCCAGCCGTCTTACGATGGTTCTCGCCTGCGATGTCGATAAGCCGACAGAGACGCAGCCGCGAATCTTCGCTCGATGCTTGACGCTCAATCAGCAACGAAAGTTGATGATGGCCATGGCTCGAATGCAACAGGCCGCAGATCCGAATGAGAAGATTGAATCGGCAATGGATGCGGCGGAAGTCTGTTTGATCGGCTGGGAAAACATGATAGACCCGGCGACACAGCAGGCGATTCCGTTCGGACGCGAAACGATCGGGGACGTGCTCACTATTGAAGAATTGGTTGAGGTGTTTAGTGCCGTGACGTCGGCATCGACGCCAACAGTGAGCGATAAAAAAAAATTAGAGTTGCCGCCCTTGTCAGAAGCGGCGAACTCTGTAAATCATGCGTAGGGAAATGCCGGGATATTGTCAGCGAGAAGCAACCGGCGGAGGTGGAATGCCCAGGGTGCAATGGCGACGGGTGCGATGAATGCGAAGACGGATATTTCACTGTTTCAGAATGCCCTTCAAAATTCATCGGTCAGGAAATGATTGAAGACATCAGGGTTGTTTCATCGTGTGAAAATCATCTGCCGGTGGCTGGTGGATTACTCGACCAGTCTGCGTGGTGGTTTGAGATGCGACAGTTGTTGAGATCCGAAGAAAATCTAATCCAAGGCGAACAGAGCAAGCGGCGGAACTCATGAGCACTAACGGTATCGATTTTGTAATCGGAGGAGAGGACAACGCAACGCCCGCGATGTCGTCCGTCGAAAAGTCTTTGTCTAAGTTGGAACACGCAACACAATCTCTTGCGAAAGGTACAAAGGATCTTCAAGACCCATATGAAGACATGATTAGTCAATGGGTCCTGGCAGAACAGATGGCAAAATCGGCAATACAACCGATGGAGAGACTGGAAATCAAAACGCATCAGCTTGAAAAAGCCACGTCATCAATGTCTGGTGCAACAAATACTTCAGCGAGCGCACTTTCTCGCATGAACGGAGCGTATGCTGCTATTGTTGCTGCTGTCGCGGCGGCGGCGGCGGCTATCTTCGCGGCGGTTAAAACAACTCAGGCGGCAAGCGCAGCGTACGACGCACAAACCGAAGCCGTGCGAAAACTCGACAGCGCATTGCGTCTACGCGGGGCTAGTGCAGCATCGTCGCAGATGCAGGACATGGCCACGCAAATGCAGAAGTTGACGGGTGTCAATGACAACGTCACGCTCGGATTGATGCAGCAAGCCGGAAGCATGGGATTCTCAGCCGACAAGATGGACGATGCAGCCAAGGCTGCTATCGGTCTTTCCTTCGCGATGGGAAAAGACGCATCGAGCTCAATGAATGACATGAAAGCGGCATTGGAAGGAAATTTTGACGCATTCACGCAGGTCAATCCGCAGATAATGTTTATGCGGACAAACCAAGAAAAACTAGCGGCAGTGATGGCGATAGCAGGACAGGGGCTAAGCGATCAGGCCGGGGATATGAACACCGTAGCAGGCTCATCGCGGCGTGCTAATTCGGCGTTCGGGTCACTGATGGAATCTATCGGTGCGATCTTGGCACCGATCCGGGTGCTGATTTCGGCAGGATGGGAGCAGATGGCGACATCGCTGGAACAGATTTTTGTTCCAGCAGTTGAATACGCAACGCAGATTTTGGCGAACATTGGGCCAATGATAGATTGGGTAAAGGAAAAAGTTGTTCAGGGTCTGAACCTGATGATCGGGGCGTTCACATTTTTCGAAGTGATTCTAACAAACCTCGACAGCGTGTGGGCTATCGTCGTCGCGCAGGCTGAACTCTACATGCTTCAGATCGCTGGTGCCGTCATGCACGCCCTGACGGTCGTGATACCGGCCTATGCCGCATGGTGGGCCGAAAACTTCGTCAACATCTTTCGCGATGCTCTCATGTTGGTGTTCACGGTTGTCGTGAATCACGTCACGAAGATAATCGATGCCCTCACGGCTCTTTGGGATTTCATCGCATCCGGCGGCACGTCCGACATTCTTGGGCAGCTCGGGGAAATCTCTGGCCGAAGCTACCTCGAAGGATTCGAGTCATCACTGACGGCACTCCCCGAAATCATGGGCCGCACAATCACGGACCGCGAAAAGGAATTGCAGGCGACGATCGGAACCATCGGTGGTGATTTGGGGGACGAGTTCGCACGGAAAATGAAAGAGCGAATGCTCAGCGTCGGTGATTCGCTCGGCGGCGAGTTTGATTCACTGAATAAAATCGATTTGAAAAACAGGCCAAATCAGGTCATGCAAGGCATTAACGCGCAGGAAAGCAGACTACTAACGCGAGGTCCTGGCAGTATGACACTACAGCAGACAATGCAGCAAATGATCGGCAGGATGGACCTGCTGATTAATAAAACTCAAAACAACGGAACGGCCGATCGAAACGACAATAAAGAAACGATCGACACGATCAAGAAAAACAAACAGGATCGAATCAACTTGGTGCCAGTCCCATGAGTGTAATCAACGTAACAAAGATGTGGTCTAAGTCCGGCGGAAACTTCACGTCGATAAAGTACGTGGACTATGCCACGAAAGTTTCGATAACTGAAGGCTATCAAGTTCTCGCGGAGATCGGCGACGACGCATCAACAATTGAGCAATCTCTTTTGCTGCCCAGGCATGGTTCACAGCATCCAAGCGGTCGATTGGCGTACGTCAGCGGAATTCAAGTTGAGCCGTTTGGGCCAATTTTCTGGACGGCCATAGTGAGTTACGAAGGCGACATGGAGGAAGACGCTGTTGAATTGGACTGGAGCGACGCAACTACAACTGAGCCAATCGATAGAGAATGGAGCGGGCGCGCGATTGTGACGATCAATAACGAGCCGGTCGAGGGATTATCGACGGACATCAGCGACCAAGTACTAACGATTCGCCGCAAGGTCTCTTTCGTCGACACTTATGCTCTCGGGATCTATCGACGCTCCACAAACTCGGATACGTACCTTGGATGGCCACCAGGGACCGCGCATCTTGTTGGGTATGCGGTGAAATCAAGATTGCTCAATAACGTACTCGTCGAAAAATACGACGTCACGGCAAGGATTCAATTCCGAATCCCGTACGCAAACACGACACCAGCGCAGGCGTGGTACAAGCGATGGCGGCACGAGGGACTTTGGGTCAATCTTGGCGGAGTTATACAGCGGGCTCACGATGGGCAAGGGCAGGAATCACCGAAGCCAGTACTGCTCAAAGCCGACGGCACTCGGGAAACAAACCCCGACAACGCGATTTTTATTCACTCGCAAGTTTACGGATCACTTCCTTATGGAAGTTTGGGGTTATTATGACAAATCAAGTCAAGCTACTTCAGCGTTTTCAATATTGGCGAGCGTCCGTGCAAGCGGTGGCGACACCGCAGATTGAAACGACGACCGACACGACATCAGAACTATACATTACCAACACGCAACTGGTCGGAGTGGCTCACGAGCTAGTTGCAGTTGCGGACATCACTGACGATGCAATGATGATCGTCGAGAATCTACACGCGACGGCGGTGGTGAAAATCGGCGGCGACGAAACTGGCACCTTTATCCCGTGGATCGTAATCCCTCCGGGCGGGCCATCTGCTGTCTTGCCTCGCGCGGCCTCGCTGGCTTCCGTGTATCTGATTTCTGACATTGCCGCCACGCCGATCCGAGTGACGCTTGTTAGGATCGCATCGTAATGGCCGAGATGTCTGAAATCGGAGTTTTCACACCACGACAGGCTCGTTTGTTGTGGGATGAATACCTACGCCGACAGCAGGCAAGTTACAACGTCACTAATAATTACAATGTGACGAAAAACACATACGAAACATCGCCGCATCGCGTGTTCGTGAAAAACACTTCGTCAGAAATCATTCCGCCGTATGCCTGTATGCGGATCACGGGCGTTGAAGTTGTCGGCGGCCGGACTGCGATCAAGGTTGAAAAACCGACATCTGTTGATGGTGAGTTTCTTTTCAACTCGCAATTTTCAATTGCAATTCCCAGCGGTACCGAAACGGGCGTTGGCTGGGCGTATCGATTTGGCCAGGTGTTGATGCTCGGTGATGAGCCAAGT
>Ga0209702_10009379_pt1 | contig 10937 bp, 6 predicted proteins | sample FRY01_FD_187210 | JGI IMG/M metagenome (GOLD analysis project Ga0209702, IMG submission 187210) | Freshwater microbial communities from Lake Fryxell liftoff mats and glacier meltwater in Antarctica - FRY-01 (SPAdes) (version 2) | ecosystem: Environmental > Aquatic > Freshwater > Ice > Glacier... | reverse complement strand
CCACGCCGGTGAACACCTTCACGATGAAAATCCGGAAGACCTCGGGCAAATCCAAGTCCATCACCACGCAGCTGACCCTCGCCGGGCCGGGCAAAGTGGCTCAGGTAGGTATCACCCGACTGTCGACGCCGCGCCGGTCTTCGGAGATGGCCAAGAAGAAGGCCCGCACGATGACCGTGTGCACAGCACGAAAGACCGTTGCCAAGGCAGGCAAGGTGACCATCACCTGCCGCCTGAGCGCAAAGGCCCGTGCCGCGAGGACGAAGGGCTCGCTCAAGGTGCGCCTTGTGACCACCTTCACCCCCACCGGTGGCACTGCCAAGAGCGTGAGCGAGACGCTGGTGCTCAAGACGACCCGGTAACGGCCGCCACCAGTCACGGGCTAAGGGGGCTCTGGAGCGCGCGGGGGGATTTCGTGATGGGGTCAGGCCCTATCGCGAAATCCCTCCGAACCCGAGACCCAACTCGAACGGGCTAAAGATTTCGTGATGGGGGGCGGACGCCACGTGGTCTGCGGATGGGCGGACCCCACAACCGCGGGGTTGTGATGTCCGCCCCCTAAAACCGTCTGTCGGGCGTGGTTGGATCTGGGGGGCGGACATCACAACCCCGCGGTTGTGGGGTCCGCCCATCCGCAGACCACGGTGGCGCCCGCCCCCATCACGAAATCTAACTCCGCTCGCCTGGCGTCACGCGGAAGGCGTCGACAACCGATTCGATCTGGCGTAGCCCCGCTAGCACCGCCTTGAGCGTACGGAGATCTCCGATCTCCAGCACGTACCAGTTGCGCGACATACCCTCGCTGACGTGACCGCCATACTCCACGACGTTGCAGCCATGCTCGGCCACGGTGCGCCCCACGTCTTCCAAGAGCCGCGGCCGATCCCAAGCCTCGACCGCAATCCCGACGCGAAACGATGCCTCGGGATCGTCACCACTCCACGCTACCTTAGTGAACCGCTCGGGCGTACGCGCGAGCTGGCGTGAGTTCGGACAGTCCTCGCGATGGATTGTGATGCCTCGACCAACCGAGATGTAGCCGACAATCTCGTCGCCCGGCACCGGCGTGCAGCACTTTGCCATGCGTACCATCACGCCCTGGTCTTCAAGGCCATCGACAACAATGCCGTACGCATTCGACGCCAGCGCACGCGACCGCCCACCGCCACGACGACTTGGTGTCGGCTCGGCCGTAACCTCCTCGGTCCTGAGGTGCGCCATCAGCTTCTGGATCACCTGCGGCACGGTGATCTTGCCCGCACCAATCGCGACGTAGAAATCCTCAGCCTTGCGATAGCCCATCTCGCGCATGACTCCCGCCAAGACAGGCGACGAGGCGATGCGTTGCGTTGGTAGACGATGCTGCTTGAGCGCCTGCTGCAGCAGATCGCGTCCCTTCTGCTCAGTATCTTCTCGCTGCTCCCGCGCAAAGAAGACGCGAATCTTGTTGCGTGCGCGCGTCGTCGTGACCACGCCAAGCCAGTCACGCGAGGGCCCACGATCGGCCTTCGATGTCAATACCTCGACAATGTCACCCGAGGTCAGCGTCGACGCCAGCGGCACAATCCGCCCATTGACCTTGGCCCCGACGCAACGGTGCCCCACATCGGTGTGCACGGCGTAGGCGAAATCGAGTGGAGTTGCTCCCGCCGACAACGCCTTCAATTCGCCCTTGGGCGTAAACACGAAAACCTCGTCGTCGACAAGCCCGGTCCGCAGATCCGCCAGATAGCCACTTGGATCAGCAGTCTGGACCGCTACAAGATCCTCCAACCAGGCCGTCTCCACTCCCATTCGATCCTTGTACAGCCAATGTGCTGCAACACCGTACTCGGCGCGTTGATGCATCTGGATGGTGCGAACTTGGATCTCGAGCGGTTTACCGTGCGGTCCAATAATTGTCGTATGGAGCGACTGATAACCGTTGCTTTTGGGAACGGCTACGAAGTCTTTGAAGCGTCCAGGCATGGGCTTCCAGAGGGCGTGGATGACGCCGATGGTGCCATAGCAATCACGGTCCGAATCGACTAGGACACGCATCGCCGTGAGATCATAAATCTCGTTGAACTCTTTGCCGCGACGCGTCATTTTCTCGTAGATCGAATAGAAATGCTTGGCGCGTCCAGCGATCGAAGCTCGAATGTCAACCTGCCCCAACTCGATCAGCAATTGCTCTCCCGCCTCGCTGACGAAGCGTTCGCGATCTGCACGCCGCTCGTTGACCATTGACTCAATCTCAGCGTATTTACGCGGATAGAGCGTTGCGAAGGCGAGATCCTCGAGTTCCCATTTGATCGAGTGGATACCGAGCCGATGCGCCAGTGGTGCGTAGACCTCGATCGTCTCCTTGGCCTTTTGTAGTTGCTTCTGCTTTCCGAGGAAGGAAAGCGTTCGCATGTTGTGGAGCCGATCGGCGAGCTTGATCACGATCACCCGGATGTCCTCTGCCATCGAGAGGATCATCTTCCGGTAATTCTCGGCCTCGGCCTCCTCGCGCGACGCGAATTGGATCTTCGACAGCTTCGTCACACCTTCGACGAGGAGCAGTACCTCGCTGCCGAAGCGCTGCTCAATCTCGGCGGCTGTCGCCTCTGTGTCCTCGATCGCATCGTGGAGGAGCGCACCAATCAGCACACTCTCGGGCTGGCGTAGTTGGGCACAGATCTTGGCGACACCCCAGGGGTGATAGACGAAGGGCTCGCCACTGCGACGTAGCTGCCCGTCGTGATGCACACAGGCTAACTCGAAGGCTGCCGCGATACGCGCAGTATCCACGTCGGGCGCATACTCCTGCACGTCCTCGATCAGTTCCTCGAGCAACTCGCGATGAATCTCGGCGACGGGTACGAGGGCGGTGGTGGGCATCGCACGACAAATGCTACCGGAGGCGGATTCCCAGCCCGTAGCACCCGCCTCAGTTGGTGCGAGCACGGGCTGCAGCGAGGCGATGCTCTGCTGGTCCGTCCACGCGCGTCCAGCGCGCTCCTGCTGGTGCCTTCCAACCGGCGGGACCCGGATCCAGCACCACGGCATCGGGGACGAGGGCTACGAGTTCCGGGTAGCGACAGACGGTGGCATGGTCGATGAGTGCGATGTGTGGTCCCGTGGCGAGTATCAGGAGTCGCTCAGCCACTGCCTGATCACTACAGAGCTCGGAGAACAAGAGTGCGCCCTGCAGCCCAAAGCGCGCTGGGTGCAGTGCGGAGAGCAGCAGCGAGCGGCGGCGCGCAACGTCGGCAACGACAATCAGCAGCCCCTGACCCGTTGCCGCCAGGCGTGTCAACTCTGCGATCGCACCACGATCTCGCGCGTCCGTCATCGCCTCGAGCGGGATGCCATCGGTGACTGTCGCGATCGGTTCTGTCGACGGCACCCGCAACATTGGGCATGTTGCATCGCACGGCGTCAGGCAGAGACCAGCCGGCAACGACAGGTCCTGCGGGAGTGGTTGCACGGCACGCGTGATCAGCTCCACACGCTCTGCTCCTTGCCAAACCGAACGCTCGATGCGAGCCGCAACGTCCATCCGAACGCCGCTCGATAACTCATCGAAACGATCCCCACTACTCCAGGCCACTGCCCGGCACGATCCCGCAGCAGTCCGCACCCGCATATCAATATGTTTGCCTTCGGCACCAATTCGACGTACATCTGTCAACTCGGCAGCCGGGATCAACACGGTGATCGCCGGATTGCCCATTCCGACCGGATCGAGGCGAGCGAGGTCCGTGGCCGTCTCGAGTGTCACGTCTATCAGTGAGACGATCGCGTCAATCCGCTCAACCGCGCGCAGATCTGCTCCTGTCAGCAGCGTCGTCGCATGCGCAGCGAAGGCCTCCGCGAAGGCATCGACTTGGTCGGTGCGGAGCGAAACCCCGGCCGCCGCTCGATGCCCACCCCAGCGCTCGAGGAACGGGTCGCAGACGGCAAGAGCAGCATGTAGGTCGAATGCTTCGATACTGCGCCCAGATCCCTGTCCCGTGGCACCATCGAGGGCAATCAAGACCACGGGGCGTCGCAATCGCTCGACAACACGCGAGGCAACAATCCCGACGACGCCAGCATGCCAACCGTCCGACGCGAGCACGATCCCGAGCGCATCCTGACGCGCTGGCGACGATGCTGCATAGACATCGAGTGCCTCGCGCAAAATGCGGTCCTCAATCACACGCCGCCGCCGATTGAGCCCGTCTAATTGCTCGGCCAACGCCTGCGCCTCACGCGGATCCTTCGTCATCATCAGTCGTAATGCGGCGTCCGCGTGCTCGAGGCGACCGGCCGCGTTCAAGCGCGGTCCGACACGAAACCCGATGGCGGCTGAGTCAATCACTCGCGCATCGACCTTCGCTACCCGCAGCAGCGCTTCGAGCCCGATCCGTTTGCCCTCTCCAATGCGCCGAAGACCACGGCGAGCAAGTGCGCGATTTTCGTCGACTAATGGTACGAGGTCGGCGATCGTCGCGATCGCGACGAGATCGATCACGCTGTCGAGAATTCCTGGGTCCGCCTGACACGCCAACACGAGACCCTCGAGCAACTTATATGCCGTCCCCGCACCACAGAGCGCATCAAACGGGTACTGCCCACGCAGTGCCGGAGCGACAATCGGACAATCCGGCAGCGTGTCTAAGGCGCGATGATGGTCCGTGATGATCAGTACGACACCGAGCTCACGTGCGCGCGCCGCAGCCGCCACAGCGGTAATGCCACAGTCGACGGTGATGATCAGCTGCGCCGCTTCCGCATGGAGGCGCTCCACCGTCTCGACCGCCAAACCGTAGCCCTCGTCGAAACGGCTGGGGATAAACGGCGTCACGTCGGCACCGAGCGCAGCCAGTCCTTCACACAACACGGCCGTTGCGCAGACACCATCCGCATCGTAATCGCCGTGAACCACGATGCGCTGCCGGGCGGTAATCGCAGCTTGGATCAGCGGGATCGCCTGCGCTGCATCGCCGAGCGCTAATGGGTCGTGTAACGAGCCTTCGGAGTCGAGCAACACCCGCACCGCCTGCGGATCGGTCCAACCGCGCCGCACAAGCGTTTCTGCCAGCACCCGCGACACGCCCAACTCGTCACGCAGCTGCTGCACGTCGTCGACCGCACACGGGCCGATCTCAAAGCGTTTAGCCGACGACATCTACGCAGGCTAGGTGCAGATGCGGATGGCGACTACGGTTTTCGACGTTTGCCGCGACGTGTTGTCCGCCGCTGACGTGCGGCTTCGATCGCCGCAGCGTCGGGTCCAGTCATTGTCGCGGCGGGCGGAGCAGAAGTCGCCTCTTCGCCTTCCGCAGCCACCGGCCCTAGGGCAGCTGCCGTCGTTGCAAACGCCATCGCTGCGACCGGTACATCCACCAGCTTGCCAAGCATAAAGGCAGGCAGTTCGTCGGATCCCTTGCGGCCGCGATACTCCGGCTCGCGCTTCTTCAAAACACCCAGCAACGGTGCGGCAATAAAGAAGGAGGAATAGGCACCCGATGCAATACCGACGAGCAGCGCAAAGGCGAAGTCCTGCAACATCGCACCACCAAAAATGAACAGCGCGAGAATCGGTAGTAGCGTCGAAAGCGAGGTATTGAGCGAGCGCGTGACGGTCTCCCAGAGTGAGATGTTGATGATCTGGTCGTAGGTGTGCCGGCGCAGGCTGCTCTCATTCTCCCGGACACGATCGAACACGATGATCGTGTCGTACAGCGAGTACCCGAGGATCGTCAGGAGCGCCGCAATCGTCGCGCCCGTCACCTCTCGACCACTGATCGCGTAGACCCCGATAGCAAGAATCAGATCGTGCAGCAGCGCCACGATCATCGGTAAAGCAAACTTCCAGTCGAAGCGGAAGAGCATGTAGATGACGATCAGAAGGATCGAGAAGGCGAGCGCGAGGAGCGCACCCCGCATGATCTCACTCCCGAACGAGCCCGAGACCGTTCGCACATCGATCTGCTCGGCAAGCCCATAATCTTGGTTGACGAGTTGTTGGATCGTCTGGACTTTGGCGGGAGAGATCTCTTTCGCATCGATCTGGAATGTGCTGTAGTTCGAGCCCGACGGGTTTCCTTCGCCCCGGATAATGGCCGTATCCAGCGTCGGATCGGCCTTGACCAGCAGGACCCGTATATCTTCGACCGAGGCAGTCTTGGTCGTGACGATCGCCATACGCGTACCGCCTGTGAAATCGAGTCCGAGATTGAGACCCTGAAGTGCCAGTGCAGCGATACAGACAATCACCGAAGCGGCTGCGATGCTAAAGAACAGGCGCCTGCGGCCGGCGAAGTCGAAGCGCCACCGGACCGGCTTGGCCTCGGCGCCAATCACACGCGGATTGTTGAACCACGAGAAGTTGGAGAGCACAGTGAGGATCGCGCGGGTCGCCACGACCGCCGTAAACATCGACACGAGCACGCCGATTGCCAGCAGGAAAGCAAAGCCTTTGACACTCGCCTGCGATGCAACGAAGAGCACACCCGCGGTAAGCAGCGTGACCGCATTCGCGTCGAGAATCGTCCTCAGGCCACGTGAGTAGCCCGCCGAGATTGCAGCCTTCAAGGTTTTGCCCGCGCGGAACTCTTCTCGAATACGTTCGAAGACGATAATATTCGCATCTGCCGCGACTCCTATCGTCAGGATCATGCCTGCGATGCCCGGCAGGGTCATCGTCACGGGTATCGCCAAGATCACGCCATAGAACAACGCGGCAAAGATGACCAGCGCAAGCGCCGCAACAAGACCAAGCACGCGGTAGAAACTAATCAGGTAGAGCATCATCAGCAGCAGGCCCGCAACACCGGCGATCAGACCCTGACGCAATGACTCCTCACCGAGCGTCGCAGAAACCTGGCTCGAGGAGAGTGCGACGAAACGGACGGGTAGCGAGCCCGACTGCAACACGAGCGCAATATCGTTTGCCTCCTGCGGCGAATCAAGCCCCGTAATTTGGGCGCTACCACCCTTGATGCCGTCAGGATTCGAAACGAAATCAATCGTCGGATAGGTCTCGAGCTCGCCATCGAGAATAATCGCGAAGCGTTGGAAGTAGGCTTGCTCCTGGTCCGGTTGAGCGCCGGCCGTGCTCCACGCCGAACGACCACGATCCGCCAACTGCTTGGTGATGTCCTCGAATAGTCGCCCACCGCGCCCAGTGAAGTCCATCAATACGACAGGCTGCCCCGTCTGCGTATCGAGGTCGGATCTAGCGCTGTCAAGATCGTCGCCCGTGAGACGCTGCCCGACGGGCGGCAAGTCGAACATATACCAGAAGAACTTTTCCTTGCCGGTCGTCGTGATCGGCGTGATGTTTGGTGGGCACCCCGCCGGCGATTGATTCGAGCACTTGACAGCCAGATGCTCCTCGGGTACGCCCAAAATGACGACGTCCGCTGGCAGTGTCGGTTCGCCGATCTGCAGCAACAGCTGAGGCATGTCGACGGCGCCATTCGGATTAAGAGGCTCGGCCGTGTCGCCCTTCTTAAAGGCGTAAAGGACGCTCTGATCGCCCTTCTGGAGCTTCTCCGGCGCGGCCTTAAGGAGATCGTAGAGCGACGTTTTCGGCACGATCCCCGCACCTGCGACGAACGAACGCGAGACACCCTGTGTGAGTCCTTCTTCGAGATCGATGAAGTACAACTGCCCCGTCGAACCAACGAGCGCGAAGACGCGAGCAGGGTCGTTCTCGCCCGCCACGGCGATCGAGATGCGATTGCCCTGCTCGAGTTGAATCTGCGGCTCGGAGACACCGATCGCATCGACACGTGTACGCAGGATCTGCACGGCCTGCTTCATCTGCTCCTCGGTTACCGTCTGGCCCTTCTCCGGCTGGGCTTCCAGCGTTACCTCGGCCCCACCCCGCAGGTCGAGGCCAAGCACCGGGGCGCGCAGGTACGACAGCGCGCCCGTACCAACGAGCAGCGCCAAGACGGCAACAAGAATCAGAACGGTTCCGCGGCGCAACATGGTTTAGGCCGGACGTACCCCGCGATCCCCCGCTGGGTCGTCCGTGTCACCATGGTCGTCCGTCACCAGGGACCCATCGTCATCGATGTCGTCCGCTTCGTCTTCGTCATATTCGTCGTCCTCATCGTCCTCATCGTCCTCATCATCATCTATTGCAGCGGGGACGGCCGAGGCGATTGCACTTCGAGTGAGACGCATCACAACGCCCTCTGCGATCTCGAGATCGAAGTCGTCCTCGCGCAACTCAACGATTGTGCCGTAGATGCCTCCCACCGTCAGGATCTCGCTGCCCTCATCGAGCGCGCTGGCGAGTTCGGCCTTGACGCGCTTGGCGCGCTGTTGTGGTCGCAGGATCAGGAAGTAGAAGATCGCGGCCATCGCCACGAACAAGAGGAGATAGGTCTGCATCGCTAGTTGGCTCCGGTGTGTAGTCGTTCGAGGGCGTCAACGAGAAAGGCATCGAAGCGCTGGTCGATGATTGCCTCACGCGCGGCTGCACACAAGGCTAGCAGGAACGCCATGTTGTGGATCGACAGCAGGCGCATCCCGAGCATCTCCTTCTGGGCGACGAGGTGCCGAATATAGGCGCGCGAGAAGCGCTGACACGTCGAGCAGAGACACGACTCGTCAAGTGGTCGCGGATCGCGTGCAAACCCCGCATTGCGCATGTTCAGACGCCCACTCGACGTGATCGCGGCACCCGTTCGACCAAGCCGCGTCGGTAGCACGCAATCGAACATGTCAACGCCAGCGGCAATCACCCGCAGAATGCCCTCCGGATCGCCAATACCCATGAAGTAGCGCGGGCGATCGTGCGGCAACAATGCGGCCGTGCTCTCCGTAATGCGAAACATCGCAGACCGCTCTTCCCCTACCGCCAGCCCACCAATCGCGTACCCATCAAAGCCAATATTCTGGAGTTCCAGTGCGGACCGCTCACGCAGTGTTGGGTCGATTCCACCCTGCACAATGCCGAAGCGCAGTTGTCTAGGGGCGGGAGTTGTCGCCTTGCAGCGCTCGGCCCAGCGGGTCGTACGCTCGACGGCTGCCGCGAGTACGCCCGCTGGGGCATCGGGCTTGGGTACCTCGTCAAGACACATCGCAATATCCGAGCCGAGAGCCGCCTGGATGCGCATCGCATCCTCAGGACGCAGCCGCACGAGGTCGCCGTCGTAGACGCTGCGAAAGGTGACGCCGTCGTCGTCGACGGTGCGGGTATCAGCGAGCGAGAACACCTGAAAGCCGCCGGAATCGGTCAGGATCGGTCCGTCCCACGCCATAAAACGATGCAGTCCGCCCATCTCCGCGACCAGGTCCTCACCCGGTCGCAGATGCAGGTGGTACGTGTTGCCGAGCAGGATCTGCGTACCGATCTCGCGAAGCTCGAGCGGATCGACTCCTTTGACGGTTCCGAGAGTTCCGACAGGCATAAAGATCGGCGTCTGTACCGCACCGTGGGCAGTCTCGAGTGTTGCAGCTCGCGCCAAGCCATCGGTCGCCTGCACCCGAAAGTCACCCGGGCGGGTCATAGGATCACCATGCAATCACCGAACGAGAAGAATCGGTAACGACGCTGCACCGCCAGAGCGTACGCCTCGCGGATCAACTCCTCGCCAGCAAACCCCATCACGAGTGCCAGCAGGGTCGACTGGGGAAGATGAAAGTTCGTCACGAGTGCACCGGTCGAACGGAACTGACTGCCGGGTTGGAGCAGGATTGACGTGCGGCCCGAATCGGGCGCCTTCGGGTCGGCAATTGTTTCGAGGACACGGACGGTAGTCGTACCAATCGCGACAATCCTGGTCCCACCCGTGACAGCCTCGGCCAGCTCGCGCCGCACTATAGGCGCGACCGTGTACGCCTCGGAATGCATCTCGTGCGCATCCAAATCGTCGACTACGAGCGGACGAAACGTATCGAGACCCACGTGTAGATCGACTGCAACGACGCGGCACGTCGCTCGCATTTGCTCGAATAATGTGGGAGTGAAGTGCAGCCCAGCGGTCGGTGCAGCAGCCGAGCCAACGAGCTCGCTGTAGACGGTCTGATAGCGCTCCGGGTCGGCCGTGGCCGTCCGAATGTAGGGCGGCAAAGGCATCACTCCGGCCCGCTCGATTGCGGCGTCGATCGAACCCTCCGCATGCAGGCGCACGTCGGCCCGACCCGCCTCCAGTAGCTCCATCACCTCAACCACAATACCCACGCCCGTCAGGTGATCGCCCGCACGGAGTTTGCGCGCGGGCCGCACCAACGCCGTCCACTGATCATCGCCCTGAGGTTCCAACAAGAGCACCTCGGCTGCCCCACCCGTGGCGCGCCGCAGCCGCAGCCGCGCGGGGCGAACGCGAGTGGTATTGACAACCACGATGTCTGTCGGCCCGAGCAACGAAGGCAGATCTGCAAATACCGCATCCGTGATCGACCCCGTCGAGCGGTCGACGATCATCAAGCGACTCGCGTCCCGCGGCTCAACAGGGGTCTGCGCAATCAACTCCTCGGGAAGCTCGTAGTCCAGATCCTCGACGCGCATCGACCGTCCTAATCCAACAACGATGGCAGACCGGGTGGTGGTGGCGGCATGCCCGCAAGCTCGCGTCCACGCGCGGTCAGGACACGACCGCGCGCCGTGCGTTGGATCAGGCCCTGCTGAATCAGGTAGGGCTCGTAGACTTCCTCGAGCGTTCCCGCATCCTCACCGAGCGCCACCGCCAGCGTCGACAGACCGACCGGGCCACCCGCGAACCGCTCGGCGATCGAGCGCAGATACTCACGATCGGCACGATCCAACCCGTCCTCGTCAACACCCAGCAGATCGAGCGCTGCCAGCGCACCCTCGCGATCAACACTCGACCAGCCACGCACCTGCGCGACATCGCGCACACGACGCAGTATGCGGTTCGAGACGCGTGGTGTGCCGCGCGAGCGCCGAGCGATCTCTTGCGCGGCCTGATCATCGATTGAGACATCGAGGATGCCCGCCGAAC
>Ga0209702_10009378_pt1 | contig 10941 bp, 17 predicted proteins | sample FRY01_FD_187210 | JGI IMG/M metagenome (GOLD analysis project Ga0209702, IMG submission 187210) | Freshwater microbial communities from Lake Fryxell liftoff mats and glacier meltwater in Antarctica - FRY-01 (SPAdes) (version 2) | ecosystem: Environmental > Aquatic > Freshwater > Ice > Glacier... | reverse complement strand
GGCCGCAAATACGCTGCCGACTTCAAGCAAAATATGGCTATCCAGTTCGATGAATGCCTGCCAAAATGGAACTACACCGCTGTCCCACAATCCGATTGAAAACCGGATTCTATTTCGGGACTATTCCTTAGGCATTGCACGACAATAAATCAATTCAGATGGTATTGGCCTTCAGGGGCGACATCTGCGATGAGTCTAGGCATGCAAGACGCCGAACTGATTGAGACGATCCATCGCAAGTACTCGGCAGTCCTCATGGACCTCGACGAGCGGGGAACCAGTCGTTGGGCGGCCGCTGAGGCCATGTCGCTTGGGTGGGGAGGAATCACTGCCGTGGCTCAGGCGACCCTAGCTCGCTCGCTCTACCATCTAGAATGGTATCGCGGAACTGAAGTCTTCGCAGGTTCTCGCTCCTGACCGCCAGCGACGGTCGGGTGCCGGCAGGAAGTCTCGCGAGCATGAGCACCGGAGCTCTGCCAAGCTCTTGAGCGGCTGATTGAATCAAGTACGCGCGCGACCCGATGTCGCCGTTGCGCTCACCGATCAAGAGCACTCTGGTTCTGGCACGAGAGCTCAGGCTGCAGAAGTTCCACGTCGGTAGCACAAAAGTTGGCGAAGTGCTCAAGGCTATGGGCTACAGCCTTCAGTCCAACCGCAAAACCATCGAAGGCAAACAACACCCGGACCGAAACGCGCAGTTCGAGATCATCATGCGCCGACACCAGACCAGAAGCACCATCATGACCAGCAACCGACCACTCGAAGACTGGGGCAAGCTCTTGGGCGACGTGCCCAGCGCCTCGGCCATCCTCGACCGCTTCCTCCACCACGCTGAGATCATCACCTTCCAAGGCCGCAGCGACCGTCTCCGGAACCGGCTTGCCGAAGATTCACACCCAAGCTCAGGACCGGTGGCCCGTTCAAAACAGGCCATTGCGCCGACCGGCAATCGCCTGACGAAACAGGCCGCAGTGGCCGCCACTACCACCGATTCGACTGCTACGACCTGACCCCCAGTCCTTGCCAAAATGTCCGAATAAGAGGATTCTTCCAAAGAGTACCCCCACCCGGTGGCTGGTTTTCAAGCGCCGAATGTCAACATTCACCGCAACAAGTTCCATAGCGAATGGAACTATGAAATCCGACCCCACCATGCTCTGTACGCCCACGAAATCTTCTAAGGTCCCGTGGGCGTTTTTCTTTCCCGGAGCAGTTAGCGAACAAGAAGCATGTCGGCCGCGATGTAGCCTGCTGCACGTCGTACGGCATTCTCCGCATGACGTGGCTTGTGGAAGAAACCGAGCACTTCCCAGTCACGGCCTTGAACTGCAACAGACGCTGCGACAATCTGGGCACCATCCGGGGCAACTATTTCGAGCTCAACGACCGCCCCGCCATTAAAGAGCGGACCGCTCAGCGCAAGCGTGATCAAGTTGATGATCGGCTTACCCTCTTGGACACCTGTTACGGCTGATCGAACGGTCGCTGTACGTGGGCCGGCAGCCTTCGCGATGGGCCGAATCGCCCCAAGTTCCTGCACCAGCGCCATTCGCAGTGAGTCGCGGATGGAGTCGGCGTTCTGCTTGCTGCTGGCCGGTTGCCCGAGATCATCCGCCATCCAGCTCACGGGCTCGATATAAAAAGAATCGATCTCGTCCCATGCGACGTCTCTGGCTAGTCGGGTCAGACGAGCATCCCCCTTGCTAAAGACACGGCTCATCGACTCGATGCACTCAACTCCCGAATAGTCGGACAAGAAACCAGATCGGGTGGGATGCATCTGCACGCAGCCGCCTGCGGATATCATGAACGGTACAAGCACCAGAGCGTTTTTCAGTCGGCTTTCAGAAGTTCTAGACAGGCTCATCGACTTCAGTTGCTTGTTGGGGGAGTTGACGCGGCAATCTGTGTCTTCGTCAGTCAGTACCGTTTTGCTCCCCTAATTCAAACACAACTAACGGAGTATTTCGATGTCGTATGCGACACCGCTGCCAGCTACTTGGCCCATCCCCCGTTATTCACCGTAGCTTCGGTCGGCCGCCAGAGGAGGGACCCGCAAAACCTCCGCAGTCCCCCACAACTTTTTGTCTTTCCTGATCGACAACGCAGTCTTTACGATACATCGATCGCTCGGCTGCATCCATTGAACATCGTTCTGTCCCCACAGCTCTAAAAAAAGGCATCACCTCAAGCTCCCCAGACCCGCTTCGCTTTGCCCGCCAAGAAAGACATCGGCGAAGTGGCGTTGACCTATGGTCGCTTCGGGGACTATGAGTGCCGGCAGAGGTCTCATGCTTCGCCCATCGCCACTTCTACTGGTGCTTCTCGCTCTGCTGGGCGGAGGGTGCCGTTCTTTTATTCCTGCTGCGGGTCAGGCCGATCCCGGGGGGATTGGTGACTGGAGGGCTCAATTCAGTCAGAAATTCACACAAATGTGCAAGGATATCGAAGCCGACCTCAACTTCCACGAGAACGAGGGCTTGGAAAATTTTGCCCCAGACGCTGCCGCCCAAGTGCAACTCCTGCGGCAAGGTATGCAGGGATCGGCAAGGTGAGACCCGAACACAGACTGATCGGCAAGCGAGTCGCAAGCATCATGAAAAACGCCCCCGGAGTTCTCCGATGGCGTCTGGATTGATGAGCCGGTTTGGAACATGCCAATGACTTTGAGACACCTGCGGAACGAAATTACTGTAGCGTGTTATTTCGAGTGCGCGAACGTGCGTGCGATTTTCAGGCGGGTTGATCCAGACCTCTGCTGCCGACGTGAGCGGCCGGGGAATGTCCCTGACGAATCGTTCGGGATGCCGGGCATAAAGCCGCAGCCAGCACCTTGGCCCTCGCCTCGAGAGCCGGCGTGGACAACAGCCGGTGCTCGTCGAAAGCAGCCCGCTCGCAAGCAGTATCAATCTCGCCCTGTCATTGGCCACAGCCCCCCAACCGATGAGCTGTAGCGGTCGCCCCCGGTGCTTATCCAATTGGCAAGATCGGAACGGGCGGTAATTTTTCCCACTCACCGCCCAAATTACCCATATCGCTGTAAGTAGGCACGGCGGTAATCCCCGCACACCTAACCGTCGAAGCTAACAAAAAGAAGTTCCCAGTCGAGATAGCCCGCCAGGGTGCTGGTTTGCTTTTTGGACCGAATTCGACGACACGTTCCTCCACGTCTACCGCTTGATCGTCGTGAATACAACAAACGGGTTTAGATGTTTTCGTCCCAGTTTGTGCAGCGATCTTGGCACCGTCTTGAAGATACAGCGATCATGCTATCGGTGAAGTCGATAAAGTCGGTCAAGGAACTCATGATTTATGCGGTGGCAGGGAGTGTTACGTGTGAAGGCTATAAAAAATACCTACGGCGTTAGCTTTGCGAAAGATGCCCGGGCTGGCTGGACCACATGGGTCATCTTCCTCGTCGGCATTTCTATTGCGTTGGCCGTCGTCCCGGAGCGGTCGGGCGTGACCCACGTCTACCGGGAGGCCCTCCAACACTGGCTGGCTGGTCAGGATCTCTACGAAAAGAGTGGCCACGGTTTCCTCTACCTGCCCATTAGTGCGGTGCTTTATTTCCCCCTGTTGCTTAAGCCGACCTTGCTCGGCGAAATCATCTGGAGAGTTTTCACGGTTGGTACATTTGCGTGGGGAACATGGCGGATCTCACTTTTGGCGGCCGAATGGCTTGGCCGGCCTGTGTTCGCGATCGTGTCTGTAGTGGGGGCGATTCTCGCAATGCCCGGTGGTCGGGACGGCCAAACCACGCTACCCATGGCTGGGCTGTTCATGATTGCCATGGTGGAAGCTGCCGCCGGTCGGGATGTCCGTCTGGGACTTGCCGCCGTCGGGTCACTCTTACTCAAGCCGCTTTCCATCCCATTGATGCTTCTTCTCGGTGCATGCAGACTGAGGTCCGTCCCTACGATGATTGCCGGGACGGTCGCTTTGCTGTTGGTGCCGTTTCTTCTGGCCGATCAAGAGTGGGTAGTCCAGCAGTACACGGGATTCCGCTATGTGCTTACAATGACGGAGAAACTGTCTGGCGATAAGTGGGCTACCTTGTCGGGCATGGTCGTGAACTTTGGAATCTCCGTCGCAGCACCGGTTCGACACGGCATGGCGCTGACGGCCGCTTTTGTGACGCTTTGGAGTTGTCTGCTCGCCTGGAAATCGCTCCGGCCCCCCGAGGCCGCCACTACTATGTATTCGCTCGCCATGCTGTGGCTGATGCTGTTTTCACCCCGTACCGAGAACAATACCTATGTTTGCATGGCCCCGACGCTGGGGTTTGGCATAGCCACCGGACTCTATGGGGCCGGCCCAACATACGACGGCAAATCGCGACTTCGGGCCACGCTGTACATGGTCGCCGTAGCGTTGGTCATTGGGACGTACGAACTCGGCAGAATCATTGTTCCGGGACCTGCGAACTGGCTTGCACCGCTAGTGTGCACATTCGTGCTTCTCGACGTATGGTACGGCGTGTTTTTGGGACCGAAGCGAGACAAAGCCAAACACAATTAGCTTGGCTAAATGACAGTGAAGTAGCGGACTCACGAAACTCGCCCGAGGCAGATGCCCCTATCGCCAAGCCATGCGGGGAATCCAGCATCAACAAGCCATTCAAGTTCGCTTGGCCTCAAATCAGAGAGTGGGTCATGCCATGCCAAGTCTGATTTTGATGTTCGGTTGCTTGAAGCATTACCCGCCGTTTGTTTCGCGGGATGAAGGCCTATTTCGGCAAGTGCAGTGCACTTGTGTATCGCGACACTCACGAAACGCTCAATCTCTCGTCGTCCAACCCGCCCCGCCGTCACGGTTCCAAAAAACAGTTGGGGATGATGGAGGCCCGCTCGTCGCGAGCGGCTCGCGTAGGCGACGGCGAAGCACTGTGTGGCAATCGTACTGGGGCATAAGGAAACCGCGTATAAACCGTGGCTTTGAACAAGAGCCCCAAGAACTCCCGGTTCGCGGGCCACGCGGACGGCATTGATGTCATAGCGTTCCGCCAGTTGATGCACGATGTGGCCGACCACCGGTACCAATTCACAATACTGGTGGCCGTCGAGTCTCACCGGGCGAATCGAATGGTCGAGGACAAACTCGATCTGGGCACTGAGCTCCAGGCAAATAACATGGGCATACCGCGACGCATCTGGGCTCAGCAGCCTCATCAAACTGCGGAGACCGCGAAAACACCCCTCATCATCAAGCATCGATCCTGGAAACTTCGCATCGGAGAGGGGTCTGCCCTGCGAGAGATTGAGGTGCACGCCAAGGTCGAATGGCTTTTCGAGATCGTCGAGCTGCTTCCGGGCTACCAGAGAGGGCAGCGTGCCCCCGCGACGTTCGGCATCAATCGCCTTCCATTCGGCGAGGGCTTCGCTGGCTTTCGGAGCGTTCGAAAGCACCGATGCCCCGGTGAGCACTCCCCGCCGAAGGGCATCAAAAATACCGTCGTTGATTGACGGCGAGAAGCCCAGATCGTCCGCATGAAAGGCAACTCTCACGGATCTTCATGTCCTCGGCCCACAACGCCCGAAAGCATGTTGCACGTCGCTGGAATAGCTATGCTGCTACCAGGCGATGCAAAGATTTTAAACGCCGGGTTGGGTGCATTCTTATCGCTAACACCTCGCCCGTGTCGTAGTCTGGCCTTCAGAAGATCACGGAGCATGGTTGGAGCATGCCTTTGCAAGGAAACCGTGGATCCAGCTTCATTGATCAGGGTGATGGCCATACTGGCGGACCGAAGGTGCAGGTTCCGGGCAACAAGAATTGCCTCTGCGTCGAAAGCAAACCCATTCGTGTGTACGCGGCAGAAAACAGCTCTGGCCGCGGAGCGAGAGTACACCTTTAGCCCGCACTGCGTGTCGGAAATATTGCCGGAGACCATAACCCTAGTGATTCCACGAAAAATGTAACTTGCTATGCGTCGCGATGTCTCTCTGCGGACAACTGCGTGGGAGTCCGGCAGATCACGACTACCATAGACAATATCTGCTTTCCGGTTTGCGATCATGTCGTGCGCTCGCCTGAGAGCGTCGAGCCTGTAAGGCAGATCGGCATCCGTAAAAGCCACGATGTCTTTTCGTGCGAGCAGCATTCCGGTTCGGACTGCTGCGCCTTTTCCGGCGTTATGATTGAGTCGAACCACTGTGCAACCCACCGGATGCAATGCGGCCTCTTTGGCAGTAGCGTCATCGCTTCCGTCATCAACGACCAAAATCTCGACTTCAAAGGGAAGGGAATCCGCCCATTCGCTAAGCAAGGTCAGCGTCTGCGGCAGACGCGCGGCCTCGTTGTAGGCTGGCAGTACAACGGTCAGTCCGCTCGCTTTACCATCAGTGTTGGATCGCAGCAATTCGTGACCGGTGGAGGTTATCGCGATCATCGTTTTGATCCAGCGGGGTTTCGCCAAGGGAAACTTTCCGAGTAGTGAGCCATTCCAAGCGTGGGCTGATAATGACTCCCGCTTCCGGTCACAGGAAGATCAGTTCCGGTCGCATGGGCGATAGATCTCTTGCATTTCTGCAAGCTACAATTGAGCCGTGATCAAGCAAAAACGACTCGTGCTTTGTCACAGCTTGATTTTGGTATAGATGGACTTGAGTTTGCCGCAGGCGTCGTCGATTTTTCATTTGCCAATCGACGCCACGTTGGGTTTGGTTCACATCCTTGGACCAGGCGGCGATTCGATTGCTTAGGGTCTGGAGATCTCCGATGCGATGACCGCCAATGCATGAGCGAGTCAAGGAACTGAGTTCGTTGTCCGCGACGTTCAGCCAACTGCCGTGCTTGGGCGTATGGCAGAACTCAATGCTGCGGACCAACTGGTGTGCCCGAGCTGGCGGGAAGGTCTCATAGAATGCTCCTTTCGTGTGGGTGTTGAGATTGTCATACACCAGAATCACTTTGTCGCACTTCCAATGGCGCCCTTCGAGCAGCCGTGCGACTTCCAGTGCCCAATCGGTTTTCGTTCTTGATTCGCTGGCCGTAGCCTCGCGTTATCCAGAGACGGGCTCGGTAAACATGAAGATGCTCGCTGTACCCGCCCGCTCATATTTGTAGTCGATGCGCCGCGGAAGCTTCACCGTCGCCGTGATGGGCTGGCGTGTTTCTTTGACCAACTGCACCGGCTGTTCGTCCATGCACAGCACAGAGCGGGTCGGATCGTAGGATTTCTCGTAAGTTCCCAGCACTTCTTCCATGTTGATTGCGAACTCGGCATCGGCCTTGGGCGGAATGATCCAGTACTGACGCTTGCGTTTTGTCATTCCATTGTTTTGAGCGTCCGCCGCACGGTCTCATAGCTGATCGAGTCGACAATCTCCAGCTCGACGACCTTACGTGCCAGCAGCCGGAGCGTCCAATTGGCATAACCTTTGGGCGGCGGACCAAGACGAGTGGCAATGACCAGGGCCTCTTGTTGACCGTCGAGTAGCTTCTCGATTGGCGGGGCGCAACGCTTCTTGCCCTCCAGCGCCTCTTGAAAGCCACGCTCGACAAAGCGTTGGCGAATCACTTCCACGGTCTGACGCCGACAACCGTAGGCCTCGGCGATCCGGCTATCCGTCCAACCAGGGCCCCGGACATCCGCTTTCAGCAAGACCTGCGCGCGACGAACCTTCTGGCTGCTCCCCTTGAACTTTTTGACGATCTCCTCCAGGATGCCACGCTCTTTGCGCGAAAGCCGCACGATATACTTTTTCTGCATGGGACACCTCCGTATTTCCCGCAGAATCGCAAACAAACGCCGAATCCACAACCCCAGTTATTAACTGTGACAAAGCACGAGTGGCATTCCCAGAACTTGTATTCCCCCACGGCTGCTGGATAGTCTTTTGGCAATCAACCGAGTGGAAACCATTTACGCGCAAGCGAGAAGCTATGGGCCGTTTATTTGCGATGGGTGGCGTGGCGATCGTGGTGCTGGCCGCAGCGATTACCAATGCGGCTGAGCTTGTCGTGATTGAAAACTCGATCGGCCTGAAACTGGTGGCAATTCCGGCTGGGAAGTTCACCATGGGAAGCCCTACAGGTGAAAAGAATCGTCTTGCAAACGAGAAACAGGTTGCCGTCACGATCACCAAGCCGTTCCTCATGGGTCAAACAGAAGTCACACAAGGCCAGTGGAAAGCGGTGATGGGAACGGAGCCATGGAAGGGTAAAGACAACACGATGGAAGGCACAAACCACCCGGCCAGCTTTATGAGCTGGGACGATGCGACAGCGTTTTGTGAGAAGCTGACCGCCATGGAGAAAGAGTCGGGAAAGATCGAAGCGGGAGAGAGATATTTGCTGCCGACCGAAGCGCAGTGGGAATACGCCTGTCGTGCCGGGACAACGACTGCGTTTTGGGGGGACGAGGCTCAACTAAGCACTTATGCATGGTGGGGCGGGTTAATAGGCAGCGGCAACGCTCAGAACGAACAGTACGCTCACGAAGTCGCCACAAAGAAGCCAAACGCGTGGGGTCTGTACGACATGCGCGGCAATTGCTGGGAGTGGTGCAATGACTATTATTCAAACAAACTATCCGGCGGAAACGACCCAAAAGGCCCAACCGCTGGCTCAGCCCGCGTGATTCGCGGCGGCAGTTGGAGCCTCAGCGCATTCCTCTGTCGCTCCGCTTATCGCCAAAACTACGCCCCGACGCCCCGTAGCGACGACGACGGGTTTCGTGTGGTGCGATTGTCTGAGGCTACCGACACAGCTGCGGCTGAAAAATTTGGGCCGCCGGCGAGATAATCACGAACTCGATTGGGATAAAGCTGGCGGCGATTCCCGTAGGAAATTTCTAGATGGGCGACGAGAAACAGGTGGGTCTTCCGGTATTTTAGTGGCACTTCCCGGTCATTTCGGGGCGGCCTATGGCGTAGATTACCGGGATGGAAACACTTTCTGCACATTATGCCCAGTTGCTCGGGATCGATGAATCTTGGCGGGTTGAAACTGTCGACCTCCGGCTTGAAGAGCGGCAGGTCGAGATCGGCCTCTCGCACGTCGGTTTCAGCGTCTTGTGCCCTGAACATGGCCCTGCCTGTGGTCTCGCTGATCACGCCGTCGAGCGGCGCTAGCGGCATTGAGACACCATGCGGTTTACCACGGAACGGGTCGCCCGCCTTCCTCAGTGCCGATGCCTTGACCATGGAGTAAAGACGATCGTGCCGCCGTGCGGTGAGAAATCACTCTCGATTCACCCTTCTCTTCGAAGCCTTTGCGATCGAAGTCCTGCAGGCATGCCGCAACGTGAAAGCCGCTGCCGCCGACATGCTTTCTGCCTATGCCAACGCGGTGGCTCGGCAGACGCCGAATACCGAACTGGTGCATGACAAGTTCCACGTCGCCAAGCATCTCGTAGAAGCGGTAGACCAAGTACGACGGGCAGAGAACAAGGCCCTCCAGGCCAAAGACGACGACCGGCTTAAGGGGAAGCGGCAGCTCTGGCTCTTTAACAAATCGAAGCTGTCGCATCGGCAGCTTCGCAGCCATCAGGCACAACGGCCTGAAGACGGCGAGGGCTTTGGGTGATCAAGGAGGAGTTCCGCTGGTTCTGGCGGTATGTGTATTCGACGAGCGCAGAGGAGTTCTTCAGCCAGTGGTATGCGTGGAGAATGCGGAGCCGCCTTCGGCCCGTGGTCAGGGTAGAAAAGATGCTCAAGCGTCATCTGCCCAACCTCCGGAACTACTTCCTCTACCGAATCATGAATGCCACGAGCGAGGGCTTCAACGGCGTCATACAGGCCTTGAAGTACACGGCCCGAGGATTCATGTCTTTCAAGAACTACAGAACTCGATCCTGTTCTTCTGCGGAAAGCTCGACTTCAGACCGAAGTTGCCTTGCCATTGAAATGCCGGAAAACCGATTTGTTTGACTTTTAACCGGACAGTACTGGTATAAGTCCATTATGCAACCGGTCATTGAACTCAGCCACGTTCGTAAGTCGTTCGCCATGCCCGGCGGGGAGACTCTCAGCGTTCTCGATATAGAGTCCTTTGCGCTCTCTCAGGGGGAGCACTGCGCTCTTGAGGGGCAAAGTGGTTCTGGCAAGTCGACACTCTTGAATGTGATCTCAGGGATCATGCGCGCCGATGCCGGCCGCGTGGTCATCGATTCCATCGACTTAAGCGAGCTCGACGAGGCGAGGCGGGATCGCGTGCGGGCCGACAAACTCGGGCTTGTCTTTCAGCAGTTTAATCTTCTGCCGGGATTTACCGCCCTGGAAAATGTTCTCGTGGCAATGACTTTCGGTTCTGGACGGCCCGACCGCCAGCGGGCGATGCAACTGCTGGCTGCCGTCGGTCTCCACGACCGCTTGCACCACAAGCCGACGGCTCTCAGCGTGGGCCAGCAGCAGCGTGTTGCAGTCGCTCGGGCGCTGGCCAATCGACCTCGTGCTATTCTGGCCGATGAGCCGACGGCGAGCATCGACGCCTCACACCAACAGCAAGTGATCGATCTCTTGCGAAACACCTGCAGCCAACAGGGAGTGGCACTGCTCGTCGTGACGCACGCCCCGGAAGTGGCGGTGCAATTTCCACGTCGTGTACGGCTTGAAGAATTCAACCGAGCAGCAGTGATTGTTGGAGGGGAGGGCCGTTTTCAATGACACTTGTGGGCATAGCGTGGCGTAATATTCGGCAGCGTGCGCTGAGCAGTGGTCTGACGGCCTTGTCGCTGGCGCTCGGCGTGGCGCTTGTGGTGGCCACGCTTGTCACCGGTGGGATCGTGCAGAAAGCCTTCGAATCTGGGTCTGGCCTCGGCTACAATATGATTGTCGGTGCCAAGGGCAGCCCGCTGCAATTGGTCCTCAACAGCGTCTACTTTATCAGTCGGCCGATCGAAAATATTTCCTGGTCAACCTACCAGAGTTTCTTGCCGGCAGCCGAGAGGGCCGATGGCATGGATGGCGCATTCGCGGCCAGCACAAAAACGGCTGT
>Ga0209702_10009375_pt1 | contig 10944 bp, 12 predicted proteins | sample FRY01_FD_187210 | JGI IMG/M metagenome (GOLD analysis project Ga0209702, IMG submission 187210) | Freshwater microbial communities from Lake Fryxell liftoff mats and glacier meltwater in Antarctica - FRY-01 (SPAdes) (version 2) | ecosystem: Environmental > Aquatic > Freshwater > Ice > Glacier... | reverse complement strand
ATCCTCGAAACACTCACCCTATCACCACAACAGATCATCGCTCGGCTCTAACGTCGCAAGGGCAACCCAAAACCCGATATCCTCTGGGGTACTTGGGAGTTACGAAAAAGAAAGCTATTCGCATGACAAAAAATACAGAGCGCTCCCTTGAAATGCTTCTCAACGGCTTGATTGCGGCAACGGGCAGCACTGCATCTCTGAATCGTAAAAAGCCAGTCCTTGCTTCGACTATAATGCGGCGGCGTGGGGGCTTGACCCGCATCGCCGCTCCCTCCTTGTCTCACCTGCCCCGCATTCGCTAAAGGAAAGTATCCCCATGTCCGCTTCCGAAGACCCGGTCGCACAAGAACCGACTGACATGCTCCTGCATGATCTGCGCCGCTTTCTACATGACGCACGAGACCAGCACGAGGTTCTCCTGAAAACCTCCGAAGCAATGATCAAGGCCGCTGCAAGGATGGAAGGGCAGGAAGCGGTTGTCAAACGCGTATTTCAGACTCTGAAGAGCCAGGTCGAGACCGGGGTCACAGTTCATCTGGATGCAGACCTGAAAGCCCATACCTCTCAGGTTGCGGCGGCAACGGCCCCGTTGGTCTTCGAGTTGGGGCAAACCACCAAAACGGTCCGCCGCATTTCGATGATGATCGCTGCAATCAGCATCTTCGGCGGATTCATGGGCGGTCTTGCGGGCGTCCTTGTCGCGCTTCAAATTTTTTGAGGTCCATCCAATGACGCATGACCCCACCCCTTCCGCCTTTTCGCGACTGCGTGCATTTGCAGCCGACGCCGGGCAGCCCCCCCTCGATCGCCTGACAGCCGCTACTGCGGCGGCGTGGGTGGCACATGCCACAAGCTACGGCGTGACTGCTGATGCGGCCTTGCTGCGCGAAATCGCGGACCCGCGGCGGCATCCCGTTGCACGTTCAAAAACACTCACACGTGACCTTGTCGAGGCGCTGACCGCGGCCGGTCTTCCCTTATCAGCGCCATTTCAAGCAGTTGATGTACTTTACAGTGCGATCGACGACGACGGTTATATCGCGGCCGACGTAAGGCCGCCCGATCCCTTCGAAATTGCAGTGTCGCGGGGGCCCGCTCCTTGAAAGCGAACCTATCTCTCATGGTTTTGCTGACAATGCTGCTTGCGCGCGCAGTAGAAAACTGAGCGAGGGATGGCTGGAGAGTAAGTACGACGTCTAGCAGACCACTGAAATATGCCTCGACAGCGGTTTGAGAACAAGATTCACCCAGCGCACGGCAACGGCGGGAGGATGATGCGCGGGACGCCCGAGACGAGCAGGTCGCTGTTCGGCTATGTCGATCTTGAGAAACGCAGTCAGAGACGATCTGGGCAGGCACGCCACCGAAAAAATCCAGCGCGCGGACACGGCTTGCGATCCAATCCGGCAGGGATTGCGGTTAGGTCGTCTCGACGAACGTATAATTTGATGCCCCCAGAACGGCGACAAACACCTGCGCTGTGCGTACCTCCCCGGTCTGGGGGTTAATCACATCGATCGTGTGGCCGGCATAATCAACAAACAGCCGCTCGCCAGCAGGATGACGCTGTGACAGCAAACGGTCTAAGGCTGAAAAAACCCTATGATAAAAGAGCAGGAAGAATGATCGGATCCCGTATTTTTACTCGATCTCTTCTTGGGTGTCTAGCTGCCAATTCTCCGGGCAATGAATGTCAAAGCACCGCCCGGTGCGCGCAAGCAGCAATGTCAACACTCACATTTTGAATCACCTAAAGGTGAATCAGTTTGTCGCACGCCACATCCGGTAACGTCCCTGCCCTGTCATCTCGCGGATCAACCCACGGGCATCCATCCAAGCCAGATTGCGCTGGACAGCGGCACGGCTGGCGCCGGTCAGGGTCTCTGCCATCGGGGCGGAGACGAGCGGCCATTCTGTCAGCACCCTACGCAACTGCGGTGGAGTCTTGCCCGAGAGCGATGACATCTCGGCTGTTGCACGCGCTGCCCAGTCCTCGATATCGTCGAGACGCCGCATCGCGGTCATGCAGGCGCCCTCCAACCCGTCTAGCCAGCGCGCCAAACGCTCATTAGGTAGACCACCAGCACGCAATCCCTCTGCCCCGCCCATGGCCAACGGTGCAAAAACGGCGCCCTTGCCCTCGTTGGCTGCGATCCGTGCTGCCGTGACGGCCGCTTCCATCCGATCGCCATGCTGCCCAAGCCCAGCAAGGTTCCAGAGGTGAAACCCCGTGCAGGCGCGGGTGATCGGGTGCATATCGGCGGCTTGCGTCATCAGGACCAGCCAACCGCCCGCGCGATCCGAAAGGGGCTCGCCTTTATCCATCATGTTTTCGGGATCGCGGCGATCAAGGAAGGCGGACAGGTCAACCTCCGGGCCGGGACCACCTGTAAGACGCCGCACCGCCCATCCGACACGCGCGAGCGCCCCGGTGTCATCCTGCACGCCGGACAGGCGCATGGAAATCCAGAGCGCCAGCCGATCCGAGCCGATCCGATCGCCCGCAAACCAACTAAGCTCAGCCGCCTCTATCAGCGCAAGGCGGTGCCGCCATCCTTCCGGGCCGCGCATCAGGCGGTCGTCCAGCGCACCGATCCGACCGGCCACACGGGCCAGACGGGCGGCATTGCACGCCTCGGCGCTTCGCCAATCGTCGAGGACTGCGGTTTCACGCGGCGCTGCCCTTGGCCCAGGCGGCAGATAATCTTGCTCCTCTTCCATCGGACCGGGCAGGAACCACAGGTCACCCTCGGACGTCTGTTCGCCCTCCTCCGCATCGATGACGAAGGCGCCAAATTTATCATACAGAGAAGGCACTTGAGGTTTCATATGTGCAAAATACTGAGTTTTTGCGTTTTACCCAAGGGTTTTGTCGGGATGCGCGCACACACCTTATATAGAACGCTCGCGCGGCAACCTGCGAGGGCGCTCAGATCGTACTCAGCGTATGGAAACCAAGGGCTTTCTTATGGATAGCCGCACAAAGCATGTCCTTGCACTCGTTTTCAAACGGTGGATTGACTGCGTCACAAAATGCAAGTCAATATGTTGCAATATCAGATACTTAGTCTGATTTCATGCTACATTCTTTGCTTCGCCTTGGAAGTTGAAAGTTTTATGGTCGGCTGGGAAACTAGTGGTCTGGGACCGGGCGACCGCCGAACCGGACCACTTCAGCGCCTGCAGGGAGGAACAGGCCCTGACTGTCAGTGGGCGAAAACCTCGGAGACTTTTATGGCAAGAGCCTTTCCAAGAGCCATATTATTCTCGACAGTCAAATGAATGCCGTCGCAGCCCTCTGTCGTGATAACCGAACCGGCATCGAAGAACTCCACTTTCATGAAGTCAGCCATCGCGCGGTATTGCCCAGCCAAAGCGGCAGTTTTTTCGCGCCCGCCCTCGAACATGCCGTCAAAGAAGGGGTGCGGCATCGGGGCGAGCGGAGGCGGGGACACAACAAGAACCTTGGGCGCGGGATAGAGTGTGCCGACTCCCCCCGCGGATGCTCCGACCTGACCCACCAACTTGGCCATGCCGGTAGCAATCTCATACGGCGTCCGGTGGAAGTAAGACTTGGTGTCATTGGAGCCCAGCAGCAGTATCACCAAGTCCAGCGGCAGGTGGCTGGCCAGCGATGCGGGCAGATAGGCGCTTCCGTTCAGGCGCGGATCGTTCGGATCATCAAGGCAGGTAGTGCGGGCACTCAGGCCTTCTTCGATGATGTGATAGCCTGCCCCGAGTGCGGCGGCCATCGCGCCCGTCCAGCGTTCCTGGAACGGATAGCGCAGGGTCGGCGCACCCTCGGTCACGGGGATCCAGCCCCAGGTCAGGCTGTCCCCGTAGCACAGAATCGATTTCTCAGCGGTCATTCGTTTTGTCTCCGTTCGTAGTTTTCAGCCACGCTTGCTGCGCCAGCCGTACAAAATTGCAGCCATCAGGATGATCAGCCCCTGTGCGATCAGCTTGCCGGGGTCGTCGATGCCAAAGATAGTCATCACGACGAACAAGAGCGCAAAGGACAGCACGCCGAAGAACGGCCCCCAGACCCCGCCCTCGCCACGACCGAACACAACACCGCCAAGGATGGTTGCCGCGACCGCAAGGATCGGCAGGTCCAACCCCACCCGGACGCTGCCCACCGCGATGGACCCGGTCTGCACAATTGCAGCCACTGCCGCGATCAGCCCGGCCAGCACATGCGCCAGAACCACCGTCCGCTCTACCGGCACGCCGGCAAAGACGGCGGCCTCGGCATTTTCGCCCACCGCCTCGACATAGCGGCCATAGATGCTGTGTTGCATGACCAGCCACATCACGCCGGTGCAGACCAGCCAAAATAGAACTGGCAAGGGCGCCACGCCCAGCTTGATGTTAAATATCTCGTTCATGTAGCTTGGCACATCGCCCGGCGGCTTGCCGCTGGACAAGAACTGCACCAGGCCGACGAGGATAATGCTGACCGCCAGCGTCACGATTACCGCGGAAACACGGCGTTTAGCCACCATGTAGCCGTTCAGCAGCCCCACCGACCCACCGATGGCCAGTGCCATCAGGACGAAGGTCAGGCCCGACGCGTCGGGAAAGCTGCGCGACGTGATGATATAGTTGATCAGCAGGATCACCCCCCCGCCCGACAGGTCGATCGACCGCACCCGCATCACCAGAAGCTGCCCCAGCACCAGGATACCCAAAGGCACCACCTGCCGGATGAAGATGCCCAGCACATTGGGGTTTAGCATATTGGGCCGGGCCAGCCAAAGCGTGAGCAGCAGCAGGCCGAAGACATAGTAGGCGGGCGGCACGGCAGCAAGGCGGCGCAGCATTGGACGGGACAGCACCTGTGCCATGCTCAAAGCCCCATCTTCTTGCGCGACTGCAGGCCCACGATGGCCAGCAGAAGCCCGCCCTTGATCGCCGTCTGCACAAAGGGCGAGATGTTGGCCATGTTCATCCCGTTGGCCAGCAACGCCAGGATGACGGCCCCCAGCACCGTTCCATGCAGGCTGCCCACCCCACCTGAAAGCTGCGTGCCACCGATGGCGACGGCGGTGATGGCGTCAAGCTCGAACAAAAGGCCCACGTTGGGGTCGCCCGAAACGATGCGGCCCGCGAGAAAGATTCCCGCAAGGGCTGCAAACAGCGAACAGGCAACATAAGCCAGCACGATGTTGCGGTCCACGCGGATGCCAAAGTTGCGCGCCGCGTCCTCCATTCCCGCCGCGACACCGCCGCCAATGCCAAACAGATGTAAGCCGAACCGGCTACCATAGAGGACCTTCGCTGCAAGCCCGATGACAAATAGTCCCCAGAACAGGGGCAGCGGCAGGCCCAGAAAACTGCCCTGAACGGCGGCTATGACAACCCTTGGGATATCGCCGCCCGACACCGGACGCAGGATACGGGTGATGCCCAAAAGGATATACTGCATGGCCAACGTAGCGATGATGGGGTGGACGTTTAGCCGCGTGATGACCAGCCCGTTGATCAGCCCCACAAGACCGGTCAGCACAAAGACCGCAGGGATCAGCAGCGCCGCCGGACCATCTAGCGATAGGACCGCGGTGGAAAAACTGATGACCGACCCGATCGACAGGTCAAGGCCACCCACGAGGATGACAAACAGCTGCCCGATGGCCGCGATCAACAGCGGCATGGCTTGGGCCACAAGATTAAACAGGTTCTCGCGTGTGGCAAACTGATCCGTTTCTACGGTCAGGATCGTCGCAAGAACAAGGACGATCACCAGCGGTACGCCCCACAGGCCGTGCCGGCTGCGCCGTGTCGAAAAACCGGACCTAAGCATCGCAATCATGCCGCTGCCCCGTCAGTCGTCAAGGCTGCGGCAAGGATGGTATGCTCGGTTGCCTCGCTTGCTGGCATCTCGGTCACCACAGTGTCGCCATGGACAATGGCCAGACGGTCGCACAGCCCGATCAGTTCGACAGTCTCGCGCGAGGTCACAAGGACTGCACCGCCCGCCGCACAGAAATCGCGCAAGAGCTTGTAGATTTCCAATTTGGCCCCGATGTCTACGCCACGCGTCGGCTCTTCGATCAGCAGAATCTTGACCTCGCGCGCCAGATAGCGGCCCAGCAGCACCTTTTGCTGGTTGCCGCCCGACAGCGATGCGACCGGTGCTGTGGGACTGGCAGATTTGATGTGCAGAGCATCTGACATCCGCTGCACCACGGCCCACAGGCCTTGGGCGCGGGCAAACGCGGGCCTTTCGGCATGCAGCCCGATGACCAGATTGGCGGCCACAGAAAGGCCCAGCATCAGACCTTCTTCCTTGCGGTCCTCGGGCACGAAGCCAAGGCCACGCCGTGCCATTGCGCGGATGCCGTTGGCGAGACTGGGAAACTTCAACGCCTGTCCGTCCAGGCGCAGCGTGCCTTCTGCGGCCTGACTCCGCCCGATCAGTGAACGCATGATCCGTTGCTGCCCCTGACCTTCCAGCCCGGCAAGCCCCAGAATCTCGCCTGTATGCAGGGTCAGGTCAAAGGGGCGCGAATGTCCGGTGGCCCGAAAGCCAGTGAGTTCCAGCACCGGCTTGCCAAGTGTGGCCGCCCGCGCCGGAAACAGGTCCGATAACTCTCGTCCGACCATCATCGCGATCAACTGATGGGGGGTTACATCGCTGATTGCCCGCGTGCCAACATTCTGACCGTCTTTGAGGACCGTCACCTCATCACAGATGTCAAATATCTCGTCCATTCGGTGCGAAATATAGACTATGGCCTTTCCTTCGGCCCGCAAGCGCCGGATGCTGCGGTTCAGCACCTCGACATCGGCAGCGTTCAGCGCGGCGGTAGGTTCATCAAGGATCAGCACACTGGCATCGGCCTTTATGCCATGGGCAATCTCGACGAACTGGCGTTCGGCAATGGTCAGGGTCGAGACCAGTTGATCGGGGCTCAGTTTCAGGTCCAATTCAGCCAGCGCACGCGCCGTTTCAGCCCTCATCCGGCGGCGATCCAGGCCACCACCCCGAGTCAGGGGTTCGCGGCCCAGAAACATGTTTTCGGCGATAGTCAGGTTCGGCAGTAGCGACAGTTCCTGAAACACTGTCGAAATTCCAGCCGAAAGGGCCTCTCGCGGGGACGGAAGGTTCAACTCCGTGCCGTCCTTGAAGATCAGACCTTTGTCACGACGATGCACGCCTGCGAGGATCTTCATCAATGTAGATTTGCCGGCACCGTTTTCGCCCATCAGCGCATGAACGGACCCTGGTCTAAGACGCAATGACACGTCCCTCAGAACCATGCTTGGTCCGAACGCCTTGGAAATGGATTGCATCTCCACCAGATAAGCCGGTTCCCCGTCAAACATCGCGATCTCCCCTCTTCAGATACGCGGGGCGATCTTTGCCGCCCCACGCAACTTCTTTTCGGCTCATGCAGTTTCAGTTGCCGTAAAGCTCGATCAGCTTTTCTTCGGGCAACTCGCTGGGCCACCAGACGTTGGCAGAAAGGTCGGCGCGGTAATAGGTTGCGGCCTTTTCCTTGTCCCAGCCCGCCGGGTTATAGTCGTAGTGCTTGAACAGTTCCTTGCCTTCCAGCAACGCGACGGCGGCACGTATCCCGGCAGCACCCTGCGATGGGCTGTATTCAGCTGAAATTGAGGAGAAGTCATCTTCTATCCAGCGACCGAAAAATCCGTTGTTCCCCTCACCCGAGATCGGCGGGATCTCAGCACCGAACTGCTTGAACACATCAACGCACGCGCGCGTCATGTCCGCTCCCGATGACCAGATTCCATCTACATTCGGATCCGCCAGGTAGAGCGTTTCGCAGACCTTCTTGGCCGTGTCGTATTGCCAGCTACCCGGCTGTTCGGCGATGATCTGGACGTTGGTGCCTTCCAGAGACTGCAGAAGACCGTTGTAGCGATTTATGTCCTCGGGGTGGCCTGCCAGACCACGCAGCACCCAGATCTTGCCGTCATTACCGACTTGGCCCACCAGCCAATCGCCCATTACCTTGCCGAAATGTTCGGCCCCGCCTTGGATTTCGGTCGTGTAGGCATCAGAGTCGATCCGACCCGTATGCAGGACTACCGGAATTCCGGCTGCTACGGCCTTTTCGATGCTGGCGTTGGCGGAAGTGGACGAAACCGGCTGCACGATGATTGCATCCACGCCCTGTGCGATCAAGTCTTCGATGTCGGCAACCTGCTTTTCCTGATCAAATGCCGCATCGAGGATGATCAGCTTTTCGATGCGCGGTTCCTTGGCGGCCGCTGCCTCGGTTTCATGTGCGACCTGCACCGTCCAAGTGTTCGCGTTCACGCCAAAATGGCTCATCCCAATGACCCAAGGGCCATCCTTCTTGAAGGCGCCTGCAGGCACCACCGTGGTATCCTTGGTGCTGGGTGTCACGCCATCCAGCAGGAAAACGTCTTCGGCCATGGCGGCCCCGGACAACGCCGCCGCTACGGCAAAACCTGCCACGGCGCGCTTCAGAAAGTTGGAAAGCATCTTCTTCCTCCGTTGTTGGGCCCCTGCAATGCACAGGCCCTTTTGGTTTCGTTGTCCGGTCCGACCGGAAGCACGAATGGGAAGAATGCTTTCGTCAAGCCAAGGCGGCTTGCTCCCGTGAAATCACCGGATTTTGAAAAGACCCCTCCCAAGACTGCAGACCGCGCTCGTCTCCTCCGGCCGGGCCCGCATGAGGCATCAAGAGCAGAAGGGCAACGGTCCGTCAACACTTATTCAGAGTGAATGAATATGTTGAGAGCTTGCTAAGAGTATTGTTTTCCGGTTAGTTCCCTGCAGAAATCCGGGTTTAGATTTAAGGGACACGCGCGTGAGGACGGTCTTGTGCTTTGGCGATTCCAACACCCACGGGCAGATTCCTGGACGCGGCCCGCTGGATCGATTCAGCTGGTCCGCGCGCTGGCCCGGTGTGATGGCGCAAGCCCTTGGTCCAGGCTGGTATGTGATCGAAGAGGGCCTCAGCGGCCGCACCACAGTGCGCGACGATCCCATCGAAGGCATGCATAAGAACGGCCGCCACTATCTGACGCCCTGCCTGCAAAGCCATGCGCCGATCGACGTGGTGATCCTGATGTTGGGCACCAATGACCTCAAGCGCCGATTCTTCCAGACAGCACCTGAGGTGGCGATGGGAGTCGGCTGCCTGATCTATGACATCAAGGAGCTGTCGCCAGGTCCGGGTGGGCATGTGCCCGAGATTCTGGTCGTAGCCCCCCCGCCCATGCTGGACGATCTGAAGGAATGGTCGGGAGTGTTCGAGGGAGCACCTGCCGTTTCGCGGCGTCTGGCGCTGGAGTTCGAGATTCAGGCGGATTCCAAGGAAGTCCACTTTTTCGATGCTGCTTCGGTCTGCGCCTGCGATCCAGCAGACGGGTTCCATCTGTCGGCCGAAGCGCACCGGGATCTGGGTCTAGCCCTTGCCGCCGAGGTTTCGGGCATCGGCTGGGCCAACGACTGATGCGCATACCCTTCCCCCAGACAGGACGTCAGTCGTATGCCTGACATGCGTTTTGCCCCCCCCAATCCGATCCGGATCGCGGATCGCGCGGCCGGTCTGAACGCCGTCAGCGTGCGCAGTTACAACGAACGGCTGGTCCTTTCGATGCTCCTGCAGCACGGCAGCACGACCCGGTTCGACATCGGAGAAAAAACAGGGCTTTCGGCGCAAACCGTGTCGGTCATCGTCCGGTCGCTGGAGCAGGAAGGTCTAGTGACGCGCGGAGAGGCGCAGCGCGGCCGTATGGGTCCGCCCACCATCCCGATGGGTCTGAACCCCGAGGGCGCCTATTCCATCGGCATCAGCATCGGATTTCGTACGACCGACATTGTGCTGATCGACTTTATCGGAGGGGTGATCGACAGCGAGACCCTGCGGCACGCCTTGCCCGGCGCGGATCACGTCCATCCAAAGCTTTGCAGCACGGTCGGAACGCTGCTGGCAAAGACCGGCAAGGCAAAACGGCGACGCATCGCGGGCATTGGCCTCGCCCTGCCCGAAGGCTTCGGCGACACGCACGAATTGACGACGTTCAAGGAGCGGGCCGAAGCCGACTTCGGGCTGAAGGTCTTTGTCCAGAACGATGTCACCGCAGCTGCGAATGGCGAAAGCCTGTTCGGTATTGCGCGTGACCTCAACAACTACCTGTTTTTCTATATTGGCGCGATGGTTCACACGCGGCTTGTATTGAACCACCAGATCCACCGCAGCGGCAGCAATTCGGCTTTCGATGTGGGACTTTTGCACTTCGAGCGCGCTCTGGGATCGAACGGTGTCTCGACCGAGGACCTCTGGCGCCGGTCCGAAGGATCACTTCAATACGCAATGGCGGTCGAGCGCTGGAAGGCGGATTGCGTGGCCCTGCTTGCCGACAAAGTCCGCGAGGCGCGCCAGTTTGTGGATGTCGGGACAGTGGTGCTGTCATCCTACGCGCCACGCGACCTGTGCCAGTCGATTTGCAATGATCTGTCCAGCAGAGAACAGGGGCTCAGCGCCGTAGTGGGCAGCATCCACCTTGCGCCCAAGGCCGTGGGTGCGGCCAGCCTGCCCTATGCGTCGCGCTTCACTGTCGGGGGGTAATCCCTGCTCATAATCCCGGCGCCGCCATATTCTTTGAAGCTTACCTTCAATGTCGAGAGCCGGCCAACTACCGGTTTCCGTTTTGCGATACTGAAATCGTTGTCGCGTCGCGACTCTGCGACCGAGACCAAGGCGTTATGGGCCATAGCGAATCCCAAATTTTCATCAATAAAAGCGGAGGGTCTTCGCGCCATATAAGCAATAAAAGCATCTTTTGCGCAGTACACATGTGTTTTCCATAAAAGCCCATCACCCATGATAAGTTCGCCTTATCGTGGGTGTTGCATCGACCAGAAATATCTGCTCAAGATGCCGAAAGAATGGAGTAGGAAATGCCCCTAGAACGGATTTTCCAGTGCAACTCCCGTGGCCC
>Ga0209702_10009373_pt1 | contig 10945 bp, 8 predicted proteins | sample FRY01_FD_187210 | JGI IMG/M metagenome (GOLD analysis project Ga0209702, IMG submission 187210) | Freshwater microbial communities from Lake Fryxell liftoff mats and glacier meltwater in Antarctica - FRY-01 (SPAdes) (version 2) | ecosystem: Environmental > Aquatic > Freshwater > Ice > Glacier... | reverse complement strand
AATTTTGTTTTAGGATCAACCGATCTCAATTCAAACAGAGTATCTTTCATAAGACTATAGAAAGAATGGTAATAGCAAAACCTATATATCATAAAAATATAAAACGGATGCTAAGTGTGTAACTCAATTAATGTTAACTCATTTCAAATAATTGGGAAATTTGCGAAACATATTCTATTAAAATATATACTTTTTTTGCAAATAAAAACGCCCTAAATTTCTTTAAGGCGTTTTGTATATTATTTAGATAACCCTCTCAGGGTTCTAAAGCCTGAGAGGGTTAAGTTAAAAAGGATATTTATTTTCTGCAATCACTTTATCTGCAATGGTATTACGCAGAGTAACTACATTGGGCAGGTTGACATATTTGGTATAACGCTTTAAGCCCATGAGCATCATCTTTTGTTCATCGCCTTCGGCGAAAGAGGCAATCCCAAGTTTTGCGGCTGTATAAATTTTATCCACAGCGTGGTATAAGTTTAGTTTAGCCATCGCGATTTGTTCCTTTTGGGTGTCTTTGCCATACCGCTTGGCGTTTTTCTCTGCTCTCAAAACAGCAGATTCTGCCAGGTAAATTTCAATAAGAATATCCGCCGAAGCCAACAAGATTTGTTGATGCTCTTCCAATTCGGCACCATATTTTTTGGAGGCACTACCGGCGACCATTAAAAATACTTTTTTGAGCTTACCAATCATCTCTTTCTCCTCGGTAAACAATTCTGAATAATCAGGTGTGTCAAAGGAAGGAATCCCTAATAACTCTTCACCCACCGCAGTTGCAGGACCCAAAAGGTCCACGTGGCCTTTCATTGCTTTTTTTACGAGCATGCCCACGGCAAGCATACGGTTGATTTCGTTGGTGCCTTCATAGATTCGGGCAATACGTGCATCTCTCCAGGCTGCTTCCATAGGGGTGTCTTTTGAAAAGCCCATCCCACCAAAAATCTGAATCCCTTCGTCGGAACAGTTCTGTATGTCTTCTGAAACGGCGACTTTCATAATGGAGCATTCAATGGCATATTCTTCCACACCTTTCAGCTCGGCTTCTGCGTGTGAATTGCCTTCGCCTACACGCATAGCGATGCGGTCTTCAATGTTTTTTGCAGCACGATAACTGGCGCTTTCCCCGGCATAAGCGGCAGTAGCCATTTCAGCGAGTTTTTGTTTAATGGCACCAAATTGTGCAATAGGGGTTTTAAATTGAACACGCTCGTTAGCATATCTCACTGCATTCTCAACCACACGACGTTGTGCGTCCAGGCAGGCAGCTGCCAGTTTAATGCGTCCTACATTGAGGGCGTTCATTGCGATTTTAAACCCTTCACCACGTTCCCCAAGCATATTATCTACAGGAATTTTAGTCTCACTAAAAAATACTTGCCTTGTGGAGGAACCGTGAATACCAAGTTTATGTTCTTCTTCACCCATGGAAATTCCGTTGGAAGCATCATTCTCCACAATAAAACTGGTGATGTTTTTATCATCTTCAATTCGTGCAAAAACAATCATAGTGTTACAGAAACCTGCATTGGATATCCACATTTTTTGACCGGTAATACTATATTCTTTTCCATCTGCGGAAAGAACTGCTTTGGTTTTACCGCTGTTTGCGTCACTTCCTGCACCGGGTTCGGTCAAACAATAGGCACCAAACCATTCACCGGAAGCTAACTTAGGGACGTATTTATTTTTTTGTTCCTCGGTTCCGTAAAGGGTAATAGGAAGTGTTCCTATACCTGTGTGTGCACCAAAAGCCGTACTGAACGACCCTGTGGCTCCGGAAATATAATCACAAACCAACATCGTGGTAACGAAGCCCATGCCCAATCCGCCGTATTCTTCAGGGACTGCAATGCCTAGTAAACCGAGTTCTCCGGCTTTTCGCATTACCTCTTCGGTAAAATCGTAATCCTTGTTTTCGAAACGTTCTTTGTGAGGCCAGATTTCCCTGTCCACAAACTCTTTAACCGAGTCCCGCATCATTTTTTGTTCCTCACTGAAATCTTCAGGAGTAAATACATCTTCGCAGGTAGTTTCTTTAACGATGAATTGGCCTCCTCTTAGTAATTCTTTATTTGTTGTTGTTTCCATTTTTAATGTAGTATTAAGTATCAAGTATCAAGTATTAAGTACAAAGTATTGTATAATTAATACTTTTTATGATAGAGATTTTTGTAGTGAGTAATTCATTTTACAAACTTCGAGAACTTTTTTTATTATTGGTCTTGTGTTTTCATTTGATGCTAGTTCAAGTCTTTCAGATAGATATAATTGTGTGGGTAATTCATACGAAGAGCCATTGGCAATACCTAAAAATTGCTTAGATTCTCCACTTGAATTACGTCCTGCACCTTCAGCGATATTTGAAGAAACGGATACAGCACTTCGCCTAATTTGAGAGATTAAATTATATTTTTCTTCCTTAGGAAATTCTACTGTTACTCTATAGCAGTGTTCAGCAATATTCATTGCTTTTTGCCAAATTTTTAAATCCTCAAAACGATGCATAATCATTAATTTTAAAGTGAAACTTAATACTTTGTAGTTACTACTTAATACTAATTTTTATTTTAAAAATTCATACACCCCCGCAGCTCCCTGTCCGGTTCCTACACACATAGTTACAATACCATATTTATTTTTAAGATTGCGTTGTCGCATTTCTTCAAAGATTTGCACAGACAATTTCGCTCCAGTACAGCCCAGTGGATGTCCCATGGCGATTGCGCCACCATTTACATTGATGATTTCCGGGTCTAATCCCAGCTCGCGGATTACTGCCAGTGACTGTGATGCAAATGCTTCGTTGAGTTCGATTAGCGAAATATCTTCTTGTTTTAATCCGGCTTGTGTTAATGCTTTTGGTATAGCTTTTACCGGACCAATGCCCATAATTCTCGGCTCTACACCTGCAGCGGCATAGCTAACGAGGCGGGCAATAGGTTCCAGGTTTAATTCTTTTACCATAGCTTCGCTCATTACCAATACAAAAGCAGCACCATCGCTCATTTGTGATGAGTTTCCTGCGGTAACACTTCCGCCGTCGGCAAATACAGGTCTTAGTTTAGCCAGTGCTTCTTTACTGGTATCTGCCCTAGGACCTTCATCTTGGGTAACAGTGTAAGATTTTGTTTCTTTTTTCCCTTTTGCATTTACAAAAGTTTCTTCGATAGTAATAGGCACAATCTGCGCATCAAATTTGCCTTCGGCCTGTGCTTTCAAAGCTTTTTTATGGGAGTGGAAAGCAAACTCATCTTGATCTTCTCTGGAAACCTTGTACTTTTCTGCAACGGCTTCTGCGGTTAGACCCATTCCCCAGTAATAATCTTCATTACCTTCTTTAGCGACAGCATAATCAGGAACCGGTTTGTACCCTCCCATAGGGATAAAGCTCATGCTTTCTGCACCACCGGCAATGATGCACTCTGCCATTCCGCTTTGAATTTTAGCGGTTGCCATAGCGATGGTTTCTAATCCCGAAGCGCAATAGCGGTTTACGGTTACCCCTGGTACGTCTTCGATTTTTAATCCCATTAAGGAGATTAGTCTACCCATGTTGAGACCCTGTTCGGCTTCGGGCATGGCATTTCCAACCATCACGTCGTCAATGCGTTTTTTGTCTAACTGCGGCATTTTTTCCATCATAAACTGGATAGTTTCTGCTGCGAGTTCGTCAGACCGCTTAAAGCGAAAGACGCCTCGGGGAGCCTTGCCTACGGCGGTTCTGTATGCTTGTACTATATACGCTGTTTTCATATCTTTTCTGTTGGTTGAGGCGTAGTATACTACACCTTTACTATTATATAATCAATTTATCTCTTAGCTCCCTCCCCTTGGGGGAGGGTTGGGGAGGGGACCCTTAGTTACGTAAGGGCTTCCCGGTCTTCAGCATATGCTGGATGCGTTCAAGAGTTTTTCTTTCTGTACAAAGGCTTAAAAAGGCTTCCCTTTCCAGACCTAATAAGTATTGCTCGCTTACGTAGGAAGCTTCTGAAAGATCACCACCTGCCATAACGTATGCAAGTTTATTTGCGATTTTTTGGTCGTGCTCGCTGATGTATTTTCCAGCGACCATCTGGTCTGTTCCTACTAAGAACATTCCAAGGGCTTGTTTACCCAGAACTTTTATGTCTGTGCGCTCGATGGGTTTTGTATATCCGGCTTCTGCCAATAAAATGGCGTGTTTTTTTGCTTCGGCAAGCTGGCGGTCTTTATTGACTACTACCACGTCTTTTCCTTTTTGGAGGATACCCAGATCAAAGGCTTCATAAGCAGAGGTGGCGACTTTAGCCATAGCTATAGTTAGAAAATATTCCTGCAGTACATTTAATTCCACATCATTTTTACGGAAGGTATCTGCAGCTCTCAAGGTCATTTCTTTAGAACCCGCACCACCTGGAATTACCCCAACACCAAATTCTACTAGACCGATGTAAGTTTCTGCGGCTGCGACGACTTTATCTGCGTGCATGCTCATTTCACAACCACCTCCCAAGGTCATTCCGTGAGGTGCAACTATCACGGGGATAGAAGAGTAACGCACACGCATGATGGTATCTTGGAAGTATTTGACAGCCATATTAAGTTCGTCATATTCCTGTTCTGCGGCCATCATAAAAATCATCCCGATATTAGCACCCACTGAGAAATTTGCTGCTTGATTGCCTATTACGAGTCCGTCGTATTCTTTTTCTGCCAGATCGATGGCTTTGTTGATTCCGGCAAGAACGCCTTCACCAATGGTATTCATCTTGCTCTGGAATTCCAAATTGATGATACCATCACCTAAGTCTTGTATGGCTGCTTCTTTATTGCTCCAAACTTTTTTGCTTTCGCGGATATTATTCAGAATAATAAAGGCGTCCTGACCGGGGACTTTGGATTGCTGTTTCTTCGGAATATCATAAAAATAGGTAGCTCCATCTTTAACGGTATAAAAAGAAGTATTGCCAGAAGCAAGCATTTCCTTTACCCACGAAGCTGCGGTAAGTCCTTCGGCTTTGATGAGCTCCAGTCCTTTTTCAATTCCTATACTATCCCATATTTCAAAGGGTCCATTTTCCCAGCCAAAACCGGCTTTCATCGCATCGTCTATTTTGTAGAGTTCGTCAGAGATTTCAGGAATTCTATTGGAAACATAAGCAAACATTCCGGCGAAGTTTTTGCGGTAGAATATGCCTGCTTTGTCCTCCCCATCCACCAGCACCGGAAAGCGATCAATAGGTTTGTCGATGGTTTTGGTTTTTTCAAGGGTAGCGAAGTTTGCTTTTTTGGTCGCTTTATACTCAAAAGTGTTTAAGTCAAGTTCCAATATTTCTTTTCCTTCTTTTTTATAAAACCCTTGCCCGGTTTTGCTTCCCAGCCATTTGTTTTCTACCATTTTTTCAATAAAATTAGGTAATTTGAACAAATTGTGGGCTTCATCTTCTTTACAGTTTTCGTAAATACCATTTGCCACATGTACCAGCGTATCGAGACCCACAACATCAACCGTTCTGAAAGTTGCAGATTTTGGGCGTCCTATTACAGGTCCGGTGAGTTTGTCAACTTCGGTAACACTTAGGCTCATTTCTTTTACCTGGTGGAACAAACTTTGGATACCAAAAATACCAACACGGTTCCCAATAAAAGCTGGAGTGTCTTTAGCAACAACCGATGTTTTACCAAGGAATTTTTCGCCATATTCATTTAAAAAGTCTAATACCTCTTGGGAGGTTTCCGGACCGGGGATGATTTCAAATAATTTTAAGTACCGTGCTGGGTTGAAGAAATGGGTACCACAGAAATGTTTCTTAAAATCATCACTTCTGCCTTCACTCATAAATTTAATAGGAATACCGGATGTGTTTGAGGAAATAAGTGTTCCCGGTGTGCGGTGTTTTTCCAGATTGTCGAATACCTGCTTTTTGATATCTAAACGCTCGATAACCACTTCAATAATCCAATCTACATCTTTCACTTTAGCGATGTCATCTTCCAGATTTCCTGTTTTGATCCTTTTAGCAAAACTGGCGTGATATACAGGCGATGGTTTTGATTTAATGGCGGTTTGCAAAGACTCGTTGACTATACGGTTTCTTACTGCTTTGTCTTGAAGGGTGAGCCCTTTTTTCTTTTCAATGTCATTCAGCTCTCTTGGAATAATATCTAAAAGCAGCACTTCCACGCCAATGTTGGCAAAGTGAAGAGCAATACCACTTCCCATAATCCCGGAGCCGATAACGGCTACTTTGTTTATTCTTCTCTTACTCATAATTTATCCTCCCCCCAGCCCCCTCCAAAGGAGGGGGAGTTTAAGGGTTTATTTTAGTTAATATATACTTTTTTATTAGAAATCATTTCATTGATAGTTTCCATGACTTCATAAAAATGATTCATTTTTTCTTCGGAAACTTTAGCGCGAATTGCTTCATTGAATTTCAAGACACGTTCCCGTGAATATTCTCTTTTTTCTTTGCCAAAATCAGTAAGATATATGAGAACACCTCTTCCATCTTCCGGGTTTGGTTTTCTTATAATCAAACCGCGCTCTTGCATAGTCTTTAAAGTTCTGGAGAGGCTAGTTGCTTCCATTCCCATTTTTGGACCAAGGGAAGTAGAAGGGGTACCCTTTTCGGGATCGATGCTTAGCAATGCAAAACCGGTTGCCATAGTGCTTTCAAACTTTGCCGCTTCTTCATTATACATTCTTGTTACAGCCTGCCAAGTGGTTCTGAGTACATAATCAATGGTCTTGTCTTTCATTCCTCCCCAACCCCTCCAAAAGAGGTGCGTGTATTTTAGATTAAAAAATTATTTTCGAATTGTAAATATACAAAAATATACTATGCGTGCATAACAAATTTTCAAATTTTTTTTAACGTTTTTCCCTTAAGTAACGTTAAAATGGTTTGCTGTTAGCTGAAATAAAAGATATTTGTATGCTAAATAAATGGTATGGTAAAGAGTTTTCAAAATAAGTCAGGGATTTTAAAAAATAAAATGGCAAAAAATCGCTATGTACCCACCAAGGAATTTTACACCCGTGTTGTGGAAAGCATGGAGGATTATGCGGTGCTTACACTTGATTTGGATTTATCCATTAACAGTTGGAATTCAGGGGCGGTAAAAATATTTAAGTATGAAGAAGAGGAGATTATTGGAAAACCTTTTCATATTATATTTTCAGAACACGATATAGAGACGGGTATTCCTGAAAAGGAAATACGTTTAGCAAATAAAAATGGCAGAGCAACCGATAATAGGTGGCATATTTGTAAGGGGAAAGGAAAAATTTTTGCATCGGGATTGGTATTTCCTATATTTTCTGAAGATGGTGCGCCCATTGGATACGTAAAAATTCTTCAGGATAAAACAGAGAATAAAAGGGCAGAAGATGCTATAAAAAAACAAATTAAAGAACTGGAGGAACTTAACAACCATAAGGAAGATGTACTTGCTATATTGTCCCACGATTTGCGAAGTCCCCTCGCAGCCATAATTGTTGCAGCTGATTATTTAAAGACCAATTATGAGGATATAGATGAGGAGGAAAGAAAAGAGATTATCGAGCAGTTGTTTACTTCTTCCAAAGAAGAATTGGACATGCTGGATTATTTGCTGGAATGGGCGCGGGTGAAATATGCTTCACAGGCATTTACCCCTAAACAGATTTTTCTTTTACCCATACTTATTAAAGTACTGGAGGGTATGGAAGAACAGATTGCGGCAAAAAGTATTCAGGTGGTCAATGAAATGCATGAAGATATCTATGGTTTTGCTGATCCAAAAATGATGATTTCTATTTTTAAAAACCTGATTTATAATGCAATAGAGCACACTCCTAAAAATGGAAAAATTACTATAACTGCAACGCAAAAGGCAGATAAGGTGGAAATACAAATTCAAGATACAGGGGTCGGTATGTTGCCTGAAATGGCTGAAAAACTTTTTACACCAAAAGTGGGGTTTTTGTCCAAACCCAGAAAATCAAATAAAGGCGGCGGTATAGGTTTACTTCTCGTAAAAGGTTTTCTGGAGAAAAATAACGGAAAAATTTGGGTAGAAAGCCAAAATAGAAATGGCACTTCTTTCTATTTTAGCCTACCATCAAAAAAGATAGTTATTGCTAAACGTCAAAAAAAGTAAAATAAAAAAGAAACCCTCATTGGCGAGGGTTTTATTTTGTTTTCCAAAGGACTTTTATCCTAATTTTCCATTTACAACACCTATAACAGCTCCTGTGATAGCAGTGGAAACTGTCGTGATAAATACATCTACAGCAAAGGCTTCATAAGGATATCCGGGAGTCATTGCAATGTAAAAGAAATTCCAGTACAGCCCTAAGAATACTCCAATAATGGCACCTGCTTTTGCTCCTGTAGCGAGCGTACTTATAAGTGCCCATTCGGTATACACATAAGCAATGAATAAACCATAGGTTAAACAACCCAGAAAAATCATAACGATGTCTTCATTACCTTCGTTAGGGTTAGGAGGGAAGAAGTCTTTGAAAAGGTAGGCATAAAACAGCCAACCCAAAAGAAACATTACAATTCCTCCTGCAATACCGGAAACCAGAAAATTTTTTGTTTTCATTTTTATACATTTATTAGTTAGTTGCTAATAAAAGTATTAAAAATTTGTTAATTTTTAAAAAAAAATTATTGAATATTTGTTATTTCTAAATAGTATTAATTTCCGTAGATCTTTGAATACAAATCCTTATACATCTCCTTAACCACGCGACGTTTTAATTTCATAGTAGGGGTAAGATGTCCTTCTTCAATACTCCATACATTTGGGGTAAGTTCAAAGCGTTTTATCTTTTCCCATTGGCCAAATTTTTCATTGAAGATATCCACTTCTTCCTGAATCCTGGCTATGACTTTTTCATTAGTACAGATATCCTTTAAGGTAGTACCAATATCAATTTTCTTGCGGCTTGCCCATTCCTTGACAAAGTCAAAACTGGGTTGGACAAATGCTGCCGGCATTTTTTCGCCGTCACCAATAACCATTATCTGCTCTATAAAAAGAGATTGTTTCATGACATTTTCAATAAGTTGAGGTGCTATATACTTACCTCCGCTGGTTTTGAACATTTCTTTTTTACGATCTGTGATTTTTAGAAATCCGTCTTTGTCAAATTCGCCAATATCCCCTGTATGGAAATACCCGTCTTTAATTGCTTCTTCTGTTTTTTCAGTGTCTTTGTAATATCCTACCATCACTTGCGGACCTTTGATAAGGATCTCGCCATCTTCAGCAATTTTTACTTCGGTATTACGAATAGGTTTTCCAACCGTACCAATTCGGAATAAACCATTGCGCATATCATTTACGGAAATCACAGGCGATGTTTCGGTTAAACCGTATCCTTCCATCACCGGAATATCTGCTGCGGCAAAAACTCTCGCAAGACGTGATTGCAATGCCGCACTCCCAGAAACCATAACATTTAATTTTCCACCAAGTGCCTCCTGCCATTTGCTGAAAATAAGTTTTCTGGCAATCTTGAGTTGCCATTCATACCACCAGCCATTAGCGCCGTAAGGTTCATATTTTAAACCTAAATCGATGGCCCAGAAGAATAATTTCTTTTTAATGCCGGTAAGTTCTGTGCCTTTTGCATAGATTTTGTCGTATACTTTTTCCAACAATCTTGGCACCACGGTCATTACCGTTGGGTTTATCTCTTTTAAATTGTCTGTAATTTTATCCAAACCTTCGGCAAAATAAACTGAAACAGAAAAATACTGGTAGATATACAGTATCATTCTTTCAAAAATATGGCAAATGGGAAGGAAACTTAGTGCAACAGAACTGCCTTCTTGAAAAGGAATGCGCGGCGAACTGTCCAAAACGTTAGATACAATATTGTTGTGGGTTAACATGACCCCTTTAGGTCTGCCGGTAGTCCCGGAGGTATAAATAATTGTAGCCAAATCTTCGGGAGTAACTTCGTTTTTACAACGCTCTAATTCTTCCTGATTTGCAGTATCTTCTCCTATAGTTAAAACTTCTTTCCAGTTTTTACAACCCGAAATTTCATTAAAGGAATAAATTTCTTTTAGGGTAGGGACATTTTTTTTAATGGCGTTTACTTTGTCATACACCTCTTGGTCAGAAACAAAACAAAAGGTAGATTCTGAATGATTTAAGATATACTCATAATCTTCTGAGCCAATGGTGGGGTAAACAGGAACGTTTTGAGCACCCAGTTGTAAAATGCCAATATCCGTGATATGCCATTCCGTTCTGTTAGTAGAAGAAATAACTGCGATTTTATCATTTTTCTTAACGCCCATTTTTAGTAATGCGCGTGAAACAGCATTTGCTTTATCTATATATTCTTGTGTAGAGGTTTTTATCCATTGACCGTTATATTTGGTTACCAAACAATCCTGAATATTGTTTTTTTCTAACTGGTAATAGGGGAAATCAAAAATGCGGGTGATGTTTATCATAGGTCTTTCTTATTGGTCATGCAAAATAAGAAAAAATGGCGGAGTTTTTATTATTATAAATAAAAAGTATACTTTTTTAGGTAATGACTTGCATTGCTTCAATAAATGCATCTTTTTTTCCGCGGGAAATACTCACAATGTCGTCATTGTTCATTACAACCAAGGTATTATGATTTACAAAGTAGCAAGTAGATAGATGGTCGTTTTCAATTGACGGATGGTAAAAAATAAAAAAGCTGCCTGATTTTAAATCAGGCAGCTTTAATAATATATGGCTCTAGTTTAGCACTGCGTTGATATTAATTTTTCATAGTTTGGCTGGATGTTCGCAAAACGCTTCAAAGCCCCCACACCCAGTGTCTGTTGTGCGAAGGCAGCAGTGGTGTCCCTATTTGATTTTATCTTTTCTTTTAGGGCATGCCAGTTTAGATACTGTTGCAGGTATTTAGTGGACACGCCCCAGAACGTACTGCCAATCCACTTTTTTATCCTGTTGT
>Ga0209702_10009371_pt1 | contig 10946 bp, 14 predicted proteins | sample FRY01_FD_187210 | JGI IMG/M metagenome (GOLD analysis project Ga0209702, IMG submission 187210) | Freshwater microbial communities from Lake Fryxell liftoff mats and glacier meltwater in Antarctica - FRY-01 (SPAdes) (version 2) | ecosystem: Environmental > Aquatic > Freshwater > Ice > Glacier... | reverse complement strand
GGCGGCGTCCTCCCAGCGCTCGAAGCTAAAGCGGAAGCCCGCGTTCGTCAGGCGACCGGGGACGACCCGGCGGCTCTTGAGGACGAGCTCGGCGTCGGTGCGCATGAAAAAGGCGCCGATGCGCGCCATCCAAGCGGTCGCGGGCAGCCCGAGGCGGCGGCCGGCGGCGCGGCGTAGGCTGGCCATGAACTCGCGCTGCGGTCGCGGGCCTGGCGCGGCGATGTTGACTGCGCCGTCGATGTCGTCGTGCGCGATGAGGAACTCGAGGGCGCCTATGAAATCGCGCTCGTGGATCCACGAGACCCCTTGGCGCCCGCCGGCGATGGGGCCCCCAAGAAAGCGACGGGTCAGGCGGTAGAGCGTGTCGAAGATGCCGCCGCGGCCGGGCCCCATGACCATCGCGGTGCGTAGCGCGACCTTGCGGGTGCCGGGGGTTGGCGCTGAAGCGAGGGTGTCCTCCCAGGCGCGTGCGATGGCGACGCTGCGCGCCCAGTAGGCGGGGACGTCGGGCTCCTCGCCCCCGATCACACCTGTCGCCTCGTCGTGGTCGCCGTCGAGACGGTGGGCGTAGATGGTGGCCGTGCTCATCTGGAGCCAGATTTTTGGCGGGCGCGCGGCGGCGGCTATTGCCTCGCCGACGACCCGGGTGGAGTCCACTCGGGAGTCCATCATCTCGGCGAGGTGGACCTCGGTGTAGCGGCAGTTGACGGTGCGGCCGGCGAGGTTCAGCACGACATCGGCGTCATCGAAGTCCCGCGCCCACGGACCCAGCGTTCGCCCGTCCCGAGTGACCGAGCGCACTCCGGGTAGGTCGGGCGGGGTCGAGCGTGCGACGATGACGACGTCGTGGCCCTTTCGGGCGAAAGCGGCGGCGACTGCGAGCCCGATTTGGCCGGTACCTCCGGGAATGATGAGCTTCAAGTAGGGCCTCCAGGCTGTTTCGGGGGACGGGCGCCAGGCGCCGCTCCGTCCCGTGGGTGGCTTGAGCAAACTGAGTTTCTTTTGTGTAAAAAGCAAGAACGGTCGGGGGACGGCGGCTTGTTGGCCTTAAGTATAGCGCAGGACCCCTCACGCCGCCGTCATGTCGCCGTATAGTCGAACCGGGGGTCCGCCGTGAGCTCCCCTCCACGCCGCCGAGGCGGGTCACCGAGGGCGCGAGCTCGGGCTTCGTCGAGCAAAGGATTCAGGCAACAAGCCTTATCGCTGGTTTATTCTTTGCTAAAAAGCGCCGCAAGAAGCGATTCGAGTCATGGGTTTAGCAAAGACCTTAGCAAAGCCCCGACGACCTGACCTTCTCGGAGACCACGGCACAGGCCGCCATCAGCGCAGCATCTCTGATAAGACCCTCGTCAAACAAGCCGCGTGACCCGCCGTCGATCGGCGAGTTCCGACTAGAGAATTCGCGTCGTTTCAGGTAGATAGGTTCTATGGCCAGCGACTTCGAGACCGTCTTCAAAGCTCTAGTACTAGAGATCGCTAATTCGTTCCGGGTTCCCAAGGCGTTTCATCTTGCGGCGTGAGCACCCAGCCGAACTGCTCGACCAGCACCACGACCAAGCGGTCCTTAGTATCCCGAAACGGCGTCGGTAAGAACATCCTCGCCCCCGCCAGCCTCTGTACGGGCGGGGCTTGTCCCCGCCCTCTTTTCGATTGCCACAACATATCGGAAGCCCAGCCAAGGCCAGCACCATAAGGAAGGCTATCGGCCCCCGGAAGTTTAGGGCGGGGACAAGCCCCGCCCGTACAATAGTCATCTCCATTTCCATAAGGGCTGGCAGCTACGTATGGCGACTACACCATGGCCTCCAGTTCGGGGTGGGCTTCGTGCCCACCCGAGACTTTCTCGTTCAAATTCATTTAATTGCAGCCGAAAGTCTGCGGGCCGGCACAAGACCGGCCCCTACATGGGTCGTGCCTTATAATCGACGGTAGGTCTGCCCAAAAACCTTGAAGATGTTCGCACCCTTCTGCTTGCCGCGGGTGGAGCAAGCCCACCCCCAAACGAGGGGGCCGAGCATGAGTGATTGGGACTTCGCGGACAACGAGCGCGACCAGCTGCGTCGTTGGGCTCAACTGAGCTACGCCCAGCGCCTCCAGTGGCTGTGGGAGGCCACGCTGTTCGCCCGGCAGGCCCTTGAGGCCTCCGATAAGCGATTGGCTCTGGAGCGAATCGAGCCTCGCAAAACAATCGAACCTGAGGCCTGACCGGTGAAACCCGGCGTTGGCCTTCACGGGACAGGGTTGCATTGTTCTCGTAGTTGAATTTTTCAACATCATTCCTGATGTTCAGCACCTGATAAGCGCGCTCGGCACCACACGGGACTGGTTAGACGACGTGGGCATGCTTCCCCGCGCCCGCGTCTGAGCGCACCCTCATGTCTGCGCGCACCCTCACGTCCGCGTTTGAGTTCGCCCGCCACCACAGTTTTAAGGAGACCCTATTAAAACCAAGAATATCCAAAACTACCAGGTCTTCGCAGCGGGCCACCTCTGGATGCTCGACTCCGCGACGCTCACCACACTGCCTGACGGCTCCGAGGCCATCTCCGCCACCGAGCTCAGCCGCATTCATAAGGCCATCGCCAACGCAATCTGCGGTACCGCAGGCCACCTCTCGTTTGCGGCCTTCGAGTTCCTCTGCGACATCACCGGAGCCACCTTCTCGGGCGCGGCGACCTACCTCGGAATCGACAAGAGTACGGTCTCTACGTGGCGCCGCCGTGGTCTCGTGCCATCGAAGCTGGTCGGCAACGCTCTCAAGCGCTGGTTCTGGTTCAAGCTCTTCGGGGACAGCCTCGGTGAGACCAGCCTGCCTATCTCCATCTTCGCTTCCGACCTGGCCTTCCTCGCGACCGCTTCGCAGGCGGCCATCAGCGCGAATCTCTCTGATAAAGCGGTGCTCAAACGAGCCTCGTAATCCGACGTCTTTCGGCGAGTTCGACCTCGCGTCGCCTTCGTTGAGAAATGAAACGCTCCCTGCCACGCTCGCGGAGCGGTTGAAAAGGCGGACGCGAGCGTAGCAGGGAGCCTCATTGCCCTCCGTGCCATCCATTCCAACCTTGCCTCTGTTAGAAAAATAGGCTAGTTTTTCTAACAGGAGGCTTCGTGGTACCAGTCGATAAAAGCATGGAATCAAAGTTAATGTCTCGTATTCGAGGCTGGGGAAGGGGTCACGTCTTCACCCCGCGCGATTTCCTCGATCTCGGCAACAGAGGTTCCGTGGATGTTGCACTCACTCGGCTCGAATCATCGGGGACCATTCGGCGCCTCTCTCGTGGCGTCTACGACTTTCCGATCGCACATCCGGTCATGGGAACGCTGGCTCCGACTGTCGAGGCCGTGGCAAAGGCTCTCGTTGGACGCGACTCTGTCAGATTGCAGCCTTCGGGGGCCTACGCCGCGAATCTCCTCGGCCTGAACCAACAAGTACCGTCGCAAGTAGTCTTTCTGACCGACGGCCCCGCTCGCTCCGTGCGATTTGGAAACCGAACGATTGTTCTAAGGCGCACGACGCCACGAAACATGGAAAGCGCAGGGCGCACCGGCGGCCTCGTCATTCAGGCCCTGCGCCACATCGGCAAGGATCGCGTCACGCCCGAAATGGTGGAGCACTTACGCACGGTTATTTCGGCGGATGACCGTCGCCGGCTCAAAAAGGACGCACTCTTCGCGCCGGCTTGGATTGCGGCTATCATGAACAAGATCGCCAAAGAGGACACGGAGCATGGATGAGTTCGCGCGCCTTGGCATCCACGAACGCAGGCAGTACTTCGAGGAGGTGGCGGCTCAGCTCGGATTCACCCCGCTCATCGTAGAAAAGGACTTCTGGGTCTGTTGGACGTTGAAGTGACTATTTGGCCTCTCTGACCTTGGCCAACATTTGATTTTTAAAGGTGGAACCTCGCTCTCGAAGGTTTACCAAGCGATCCAGCGGTTTTCGGAAGACATCGACCTTTCCCTAAGCCGCGACTACCTGGGGTTTGGCGGAGCCGCGGATCCGGAACAGCAAGTGAGCAACACCGCCAAGAAGAGGGCACGCGCACAGCTCGTCCTCGCCGCGCGGACGTCGATTCGCGACATAGTGCTTCCCCAACTACATCAATCGTTCGAAGACCACCTCGGCGTCGGCGAGTGGGCTCTAGAGCTCCAGCCAGACGACGAGGGCAACACCCTAAACTTCAGCTATCCTATTGCTATAGCAACATCAGGTGGTTCTCAGCCTTACCTGCGAAGCTGGGTCAAGATCGAGATCGGCGGTCGAGGGGATCATGAGCCCTGCGAGTATCGGACCGTGCGTTCCTATGTGGCTGATATCTATCCACAAGCTTTTAAGGCACCGGACGCAGCAGTCAAGGTCTTGGCCATCGAACGGACGTTCTGGGAAAAGGCGACGATTCTACATGCCGAGTTTCATCGGCCACCGGATAAGCAGTCGCCTGAGCGACACTCCCGACATTACTACGATCTCTATCGCCTCATTCAGTTCGCGGGGTTGAAGCCGGATACGGCGCTCCTCGCGCGTGTCGCGACTCACAAGAAGCTCTACTTTGAGTCCGCCTGGGCCCAATACGACGATGCAAAGCGCGGCACATTGCGGCTGTCACCACATGCATCGCGACTCACTGAACTCCGACGCGATTATGACAAGATGCAAGAGATGTTCTTTCCCGGCGCATCGGTCCCTTTTGACAAGATCTTAGAAACACTCAGCGAATGGGAGAAGGACTTCAATACCCGCGCTCCCCAAGACAGTGGGGAGCGCCAGCGATAGACTGGCGTTAGCGTCTAGACGTTGGCCAGAAACGAGACTGCACTCGGCCTGACGTCCGTCTGGTCCGCCCGGGAGCTTGCGCGGAACCCTTGAAGTTGGTGGTGCAAACACTGAGTAAGAATGCGAGATCGACACCACCAATGAGGTGAAGGAGGCGCGGGGATGGCGGCTGGACGCCAAAGCCAAGCGGGAGACCGACCTGCGGGGCTCGCGCCAGACCGCGTGAGGTCTTGAGGGCGGCAATCGGCTTCCCCAGGGGTAAGGAAGGCGATGTGCAATCCGCCAATCGGGTTCCCCTGGGGTAGGGAAGGCGACCTGTTGCGGTTTGGGTGGGGCCCGGCACCTCTCGTGGCGGCCCCTCCACGCCGCCGAGACAAGTCACGAAAGGAGCGGGCTCGCTCAAAGAGATGTCGTTGGCCAACCGGGACATCAACCGCTGCTGCGGCCTCAAACCCATCGGGGGATTCGCTTGCGGCGGTGGTCTCGGACGTCCGCGCCAGCGTCTTGGTTCGGGCGCTTTTCGCCGTCCCCATGTCATACAGCGGACAACGCGTATCATCAAACAAGCCGCGTGACCCGCCGTCGATCGGCGAGTTCCGACTAGAGAATCCGCTTCGTTTCAGGTAGATAGGTTCTATGGCCAGCGACTTCGAGACCGTCTTCAAAGCTCTAGCCGACGCCTAGGTTCGCTACCTGACCGTTGGCGGTGTGGCTGTTGTTTTGCATGGTTCACCCCGCTTTACCGCGGCTCTCATGCTGGTCGTGGACCTTGCGTCGCAGAATTTAGAATCGGCCCTTATGGCGTGAGCGTGACCTGGGTTCGAACCACAACCAACCGTAAAGATGTTATATTTTCGCTTCAAGCCAAGCGCACTGGCTGGATCGCCTCGAAGGGCCTCACGGTCCTGTCCCGTTGGAGTCGCCGTCTACAGCATCGCCCTTGGAGAGGCCTTCGTAGGGGTGGGCCTTGTGCCCACCCGAGACTTTCTCGCGCAAATTCAGTTGATTGTAGCCGAAAGTCTGCGGGCCGGCACAAGACCGGCCCCTACATGGGTCGTGCCTTATAATCGACGGTAGGTCTGCCCAAAAACCTTGAAGATGTTCGCACCCTTCTGCTTGCCGCGGGTGGAGCAAGCCCACCCCCAAACGAGGGGGCCGAGCATGAGTGATTGGGACTTCGCGGACAACGAGCGCGACCAGCTGCGTCGTTGGGCTCAACTGAGCTACGCCCAGCGCCTCCAGTGGCTGTGGGAGGCCACGCTGTTCGCCCGGCAGGCCCTTGAGGCCTCCGATAAGCGATTGGCTCTGGAGCGAATCGAGCCTCGCAAAACAATCGAACCTGAGGCCTGACCGGTGAAACCCGGCGTTGGCCTTCACGGGACAGGGTTGCATTGTTCTCGTAGTTGAATTTTTCAACATCATTCCTGATGTTCAGCACCTGATAAGCGCGCTCGGCACCACACGGGACTGGTTAGACGACGTGGGCATGCTTCCCCGCGCCCGCGTCTGAGCGCACCCTCATGTCTGCGCGCACCCTCATGTCCGCGCTCGAGCTCGCCCGCCACCACAGTAACTACCAGGTCTTCGCAGCGGGCCGCCTCTGGATGCTCGACTCCGCGACGCTCACCACACTGCCTGACGGCTCCGAGGCCATCTCGGCCACTGAGCTCAGCCGCATTCACAAGGCGATCGCCAACGCGATCTGCGGTACCGCAGGCCACCTCTCGTTTGCGGCCTTCGAGTTCCTCTGCGACATCACTGGCGCCACCTTCTCGGGCGCGGCGATCTACCTCGGGATCGACAAGAGTACGGTCTCGACCTGGCGCCGCCGCGGCCTCGTGCCATCGAAGCTGGTCGGCAACGCGCTCAAGCGCTGGTTCTGGTTCAAGCTCTTCGGGGACAGCCTCGGGAAGACCAGCCTGCCCATCTCGACCTTCGCTTCCGACCTGGCGTTCCTCGAGACCGCATCCAAGGCCGCCATCAGCGCGAATCTCTCTGATAAAGCGGTGCTCAAGCGAGCCTCATGATCCGAAGTCGATCGACGAGTTCCGACTAGAGAATCCGCTTCGATTCAGGTAGGTAGGATGTATGGCCAGCGACTTCGAGACCATCTTCAAAGCTCTAGCCGACGCCCAGGTTCGCTACCTCACCGTCGGCGGTGTGGCCGTCGTTCTGCACGGTTCACCTCGCTTTACGGCGGATCTTGATCTGGTCGTGGACCTCACGCCTGAGAACCTACAATCGGCCCTCGCCGTGTTTGCGTCACTTGGGTACCGGCCACGAGCCCCCGTGCCACTGTCCGATTTTGCGGATCCATCCATACGAGCGGGCTGGATCGCCTCGAAGGGACTCACGGTCCTGTCGCTTTGGAGTCCGAAGTATCCTGCGACCGAGGTCGACCTGTTCGCACAACACCCATTTCCGTTTGATGAGACCTTTGACCGGGCGGTTGACGCTGACCTTGGTGTCACGACAGCACGCGTCGTATCGCGAGGGGACCTTATCGCGATGAAGTCGGCCGTTGGACGCCCTAAGGATCTGGAAGATGTTCGCACCCTCCAACTTGGGACAGGTGGGGCGAGTTCGGCGGCAAACGAGGGGTTCGACCATGAGTGACTGGGACTTCGCAGACAACGAGCGCGACCAGCTGCGACGTTGGGCTCAACTGAGCTACGCCCAGCGCCTTCAATGGTTGTGGGAGGCCAAGCTGTTCGTCCGGCGGGCCCTTGAGGCCTCCGCCACGCGGTCGGCTCAGGAGAGCAACGATCGCCGCGAGGCAATCGAGCGTGAGGCCTGACCCGTGAAGGATGCTGTTTAGCTTATACCGCGCGGCGACGACGGCGAAAAGACTCCCTTCGCGTCGCGGTGTGCCAGGAGGGCGGCGTGCCTCACGGGTCGAGCTCCTGCATCACCTTCGAGGCGCGCGCGCCGCGCTTGATGAGCAGCCATACGGTGTGCGGCGCTTCGGTCGTGAGGTGGTGGAACTGCAGCGCGCTGAGCAGGCAGATGGCGCCGTTGGGGACGCGCGTGCAGACCTCTGCGAGGCTGAGGTTCTCGGTGGGGTCCCCAGCGACGAGGCGATAGAGGCCGCGGTCGACTTGCTCGAGCTGACCTCGGGCGACGAGACGCGCGAGGTAGCTGCGTGGGATGCCTGCTGCGGAGAGATCGCGCGCGCGATAGTGGCCCGCGTTCGGCGAGCGCGAGCAGGGCCCTGATTTTGTTGGCTGGAAGCTTGGACATGGTCCGAAATGTCGCCTGCGGACCGCGCAAGGCGAACGAGCAGGACCGGGTCAAAGGAAACGCCCATTTCCACGAGGCATCATCGTGGGTTCGGTTCGAAGGTATCGGCAGTAGTCGTCGGAAAACACGAGGAAAGGCCTGGGCGGGCACAAGGCACCGCCCGTACAGAGGCCTTCGCCAAGGTTGGCCGCTTCGGGGTGTCGTGTGCCATCTGTGGGGGTCTACATCTAGGCCGAACCCAGTCAGTTTGCACGGTGTCCAGCCTGCCCCACGGGAACGGCCTCTGCTACACGGACCGAGTCGGGCGCGGTGAGTGTTCGGCCCCCGACTCACGCAATAGGCCGCACCGCCTGCGAACCACGGGCTCGTACCTAGGTCGAAGTCCTCAACGAACCCGCCCGACGGATCCGCCGGCCGAGTGCCAAAATCAGCGCCGCCAGCCCCCCGAGACCGCTCGAGGTCCCTCCCCCGCACCCTGACTCCTCGGCGGGGGTGGGCGTCTCGATAGGTCGGTCTCTCCAGACCTCCGCGCCGCCGCCCGCTGTATCGGCGTCGGCATCCGGGGTCTCGGGATCGGCCCCAAAACACGACGACGACGGACACGTCAGCACATCCGGCCCGGGAACTGGGTCGTTCGCGCGCGCCGAGACCCCGCAGCGCTCGACCGTCGCGACGACACGGCCCGCGAGCACGTCTGTCAGGGTGGCCGTCATACAGATCCCGTCCCCTACGAACTCATTGGGGACCTGAAGCCAAGGCGACGTGAGCTCGTAGACTCCGCCGTCGATAACACTCTCCTGGGTACGAACGACCTGTGTCCCATCTGGGTTTGAGAGTGTCATATCCAACATATAGTAAATCGGCGCGTTGCGGCCAAGACTGGCAATTGTCACTGCGGCCACCATATCGCCTCGAAGCCCGACCTGATCGAAGAAGCAACAGACCTCTGGCCGCGCCGGGCACCGCGCGTCAAACTCGCCACCGCAGACCTCGGCCTCCACCAACCAGCGCCCATCAGGGCTGAAGTTCGAGGCGATCGAGGCCTCCGCGAGTGATGCCGCGAGGTCCGCGCCATCGCCGGTCTTGAGCGTCAGGACCCGGTCGAATGCCGTGTATCCGCAGGCCACAGGCATCGCGCTGGGCGCCGCGGCCACACGAAATCGAACCTCGTAGGACGTGGCTGCAGCCAGCGGCTGATCCGGCCGCCACCGCACCAGCCCCGCTGGCACAAGCGCCGGCCCATGAATAAGACTGCCCGCGACGACCGCGCCCGCAGGCGTCGTCACGACCACCGAGAGCCCGGACAGGTCCGCCTCGAAGGGGTCCAACCCCCACTCCACGGGCAGCAAAAGCGTCGCCGTCAGCGGTGTGTTTTTGACCGTCAGCGGCACATCCGTGCGCTCCAGCCACCAACCAGCCCCACAAACAGGCGGAGCGTCTGGAGGGTCGAACGTCTCAGCGCGGGTCATCCCCCCAAGAGCAGAGGCGAGCGTGAGCCCAATCCATACGTAAAACAACCTCATCCATGGCCTCTCTTTGTGGGGTTAAAGTTAGCCGCCCTCGCTTGCGAGCGTCGAGATCACAAGCGAGCGAGACAAAACCCCCACGTCAAGCCGGGACCGTGTATCCGAACCCTGCTTGTCCGGGCCTAGAACCGTTGCCTCGATTCCTTTGAAACGGAGGCGGCGAAACGACGACGCGCAAAACGCGCCCGAGCCTTGCTGCGCCGCCGTCAGCGCTGAGCCGAAGCGGCCGCTGCGCGTTGCGCATGCATCACCACACCCACACCACCGGAGGCCCCGGCGACCGCGCCCGCCCCCACAGTGGCCTCGGAGGTATCGGCGCCGGGCGCGAGACAGATGCAGCCGTCGGTGTACTCGCCCATCAAGACCATGCCGCCGAACTCGAGTCCCCTCGCGCTGCACTCGTTCTGACATCCGTTCGGCCCACCGGGGACCTTCGCGGCGCCCACGAAGTTGGTGGCGCAACCACTCAATAAGAATGGAAGAATGAGTGACTTGATGTGTTTCACGGCGCGGCCTTGAGTTGGAAGACATCGCACTCTATATAGTCTCGCTTGGCGCGTCAACTAGGCCGAAATCCCTAATGAGATCATGTCGACAGTCCCATCAAGGTGCTCAGCGGGCGAGGTCAACGTTGACGGGGACCGGCGCGACCACGATCGCAAATCGCCCTCCGACGACCTTTGAGCGTCGGAAGGCGATTTACACGTTGGAGCTTCGAGAAGGCCCCGCGATGAGCCATATCGAACGCTTACAGGCTACAAGCGCACACGATACTCGCGTCACCGGGGATGCCGATGGGCTCGCAGATGCCGGTGTTATCGCGCCCGCAACGGCAGGTGTCGCCCGATTTCTCGCATTTGTTTGGCCGTCGATCGTCCGTCGGCTCGGTCTTCTGGATGCCGGCGCAGCGGCACTCGCCGTTTCGCATATTGCTGGCGACTAGGTCATCGCTGGCCTCGCAACAGGCGGCGCAGGCGTCGAAGTCGCCGTCGCTGGCCTTACAGATCTCCCAATCCGAGTATTGGTACGAGCAGCCGCAGTCGCCAAGCGCGACCAGCGCCGTGTCGAAGGAGAGCCCCGTGCAGCAGCTGGAGCAGGCTTCGAGCTCGGATTTGGGCTCGCAGCTGGTCGTGAAGTCGTATTTGTCCTTGCCTGGGATCACGTCTCCGGCCGCGCTGTCGCAGGCCGCGAGAGGCACGACGAGCAATGTCATCAGGGCCAGACGTGAAGCTCCCCCGCTTTGGTAGACAGTGGGACTATGCAGCTATCCGCTCGAATCCGTCGAGTATGAACTTCAGCTCGAATTCGATCGGGCTGACGTAATCGAGAGCTGAGTGGCGCCGGGTCAAATTATAGAATCCGTCGATGTATTCGCCAATCGCGTGAATCGCCGCCGTTCGAGTCAGGTA
>Ga0209702_10009367_pt1 | contig 10948 bp, 8 predicted proteins | sample FRY01_FD_187210 | JGI IMG/M metagenome (GOLD analysis project Ga0209702, IMG submission 187210) | Freshwater microbial communities from Lake Fryxell liftoff mats and glacier meltwater in Antarctica - FRY-01 (SPAdes) (version 2) | ecosystem: Environmental > Aquatic > Freshwater > Ice > Glacier... | reverse complement strand
AAAGACTGAAGAGAAAAAGACTGAAGAGAAAAAGACTGAAGAGAAAAAGACTGAAGAGAAAAAGACTGAAGAGAAAAAGACTGAAGAGAAAAAGACTGAAGAGAAAAAGACTGAAGAGAAAAAGACAGAAGAGAAAAAGACTGAAGAGAAAAAGACTGAAGAGAAAAAGACTGAAGAGAAAAAGACTGAAGAGAAAAAGACTGAAGAGAAAAAGACTGAAGAGAAAACCAATCATCCATCACCATCTTCTGAACTCTACAGAAAACCAATACTACCCACCGTCACTGATTCACAACCTATGCCTACCAAATCACAACCACCTAAATCTCTCGATGACTACAAAACTACAAATACCTCGTCTACTACCCAAGTAAGTCAAAGCGATGTACCAAGTCAGAATACTAAAACATATGCTCCTGCACAGCTTGCCAAGGCAGCACAAGTCGAGCGTAATGATGGTCCAGTAGAGATGAAAAAAGTTCAAACTAAGCGTGGATACTGGATCTTAGTACCAGTAAAAGAATAACATTATATTGATCAGAATTTATCATTCTGACCTACTTATGTAGGTTTTTTGTTTTGTATTGAGGTTCATTTAAGGTATAAAACTAGGGGTCTAGACTATTTAAAAATCTGATTTATATCATTAGAGTCAGGTCGTGTTACTCGAGCGTGGTCAGGCAAAAAGTCACATATTTCTTTCAAACATATCAATTTTTTTTCATTACTTAAATTAGATAATTTTAGTAAATGTTCGTATAACTTTTCATTCATTATAATGAGCTCATCTCAAGGTGATTTAATTGATTTTCTTTGTTGCAAAGAATTAATAAGAGCTAAAATATAAGATTTCTTTTTATCTACAGCTGATTCTCGACTTACATGAGAATCATAATCAGTAAATCTATATTCTTTGTAGTTTGCTTTCATCGAATTCTCTATATTTTCTACGAAGAATTCTAACACCTCTACTACTTTATCATCTTTCAACACACCGAGATTACGCTCCGAGGAAAAAGTTAGATGTTTTTTCTGATCATAAAGATGATATCTTAGAGGTTTAGCTCACGGGAACTTCATTGTATTGTATATATCAAGTCAGATGTTTCGTTGTTCAAGACTCTGATTTAATTTTTTTCAATCTATTTTTCATAATTCCATTATGTAACTTTCACGATCTTCTTTTATCGATTGTCGTATAGAAATATTTTCTTTCATATTAATTATGATGTAATAAAACCATTATTTAAAATATTAAATACACATCTTCTAATTAAAGTCAATAATTTATAAAATATCTTAATTACTTCTAATGAATATATTTTTTGTTAAGTACTTATAGAGCTAACTTAAGGAAAAGCTTCCAACACACAAAGCTGATCTTGATATGAAATAGTGAACAATTGTGATCAAGATCAACTTTAATAGTTATTTAGCATTTCCATAATCTATCACAGCAGACTCTCGACCTTGGATCTAGGATCTAATATTATAAGATATGAGATTGTGAATATTGATATTGATACGATCCCGGCTCGTGCAGGATTTTTTTTGTATGGAAAATCATTGAACTACTATCTAAAACCACTACAATATGATCATGATCAAGTATTACACTCGCTTCATCCAATATCTTGCCAAACGCTATATCGCTCGTCACAAGCCGATCATCATCGGTGTAACTGGGAGTGCAGGTAAGAGCAGTGCTGTCATCGCAATCGGTGCTGTGCTCACGCAGATGTTTTCAGACAAGCGTGTGTATTATCCATCCAGACAGCTCAATGGTGAGCTCGGTATGCCTCTGACCATCTTTGAGGTAGAGTATTTTGGTCCGACGCTAGAATACGTACTTACGACTTTGTGGAAAATTATAATCAAATTTTTAAGCCCATCCAAACCATATGATATCATTGTGTTAGAATATGGTGTCGATCGCGTCGGTGAGATGGATCTACTGGTGGGTATTGCTCGTCCAGATTATGCTGTGATTACCAATATTGATACAGTACATTTTGGGAATCCAGATATCACTCGAGCACAAAAATCTAAGCTCATCACCGCAGCCAAACACAGATGATACGTCAGCATCGATAATCCTCATGGACATCATTATATCCAATCTACTCATCATTCTGACCATATCGGCATCTCGGCTCATCACAATGATGTTGGTATCTTTTTACAAGACAGTAATATTATACAAGATCAGAAGTTGATATCGCTACAATGAGATCTCGTTGTCCATAATGAAATAACAAATCAGTCCGACACAGTTCGTGTTACGATCAATTCGATCGAGTCATTTTATCTGATCTATTGTGCAATTGGGTATGATATCGCTGTATCATTGTGAGCAAAAAGCCAAACCAGTCTTGATGTCACACTCACATTACCACCTAGCAGAGCAACAATATTGCAGTGAATCAATGAATCAATCATTATCGATAGTAGCTACAATAGTTCGCCAGTGGGTACGCTGCATTTGCTAGATATTGTTGAACAGCTCCACACAAAGCTTCCAGATTATGGACTTATCGCACTGATCGGAGATATGAGAGAGCTCTATGAGCTTACACAAGTATCGCATCTACAGCTGGCACAACGTCTCATTGAGATGAAAATGGACTATATCTGACTGGTATGAGAGTCGACTCAAGAGTTTATGGTGGGTGCACTGACTAAGGTCTATGGAGATCATGTATATCATAATGATAACAGTATTGCAATCGGACAGCGAGCAGCAGATACTATCATTGCAAATGAAGACAAAAAATACATACTACTGGTCAAGTGAAGCCAAAACACGATCTACCTCGAAGAAGCAGTCAAACAACTTCTCTCTCATCCTCAAGACAATCAGCTTATCTGTAGACAAAGCGATCGGTGGATGGTAAAGAAAAATCAGTGGTTTGCTCAACTCATAACAACAAATTAGACATTATTAGTGTCAGACTCTTATTTTATCATTGTGAAGCTCATGCATATTACCAACATCCTCGTTGCAATCCTCAAAAGATTAGTATTTTGGGAGTACTTATACCCATTTATGGTCAATAGTAGCTTGTTTCATATGTGGCATAAAGTCAATGCGATGATTGCGTCAGGGATTTATTCTGACCCAAGCAAAGATATGATTGTGATTGGTGTCACTGGTACTGATGGTAAGACTACTACTGTCAACCTGATTCATCATGTCCTCACACAACTTGGACATAAGACAGTGATCATAAGCACGACAGGTGTCAAGATCGGTACACAAGTCTTTCCCAATACAAGCAAAATGACTTCGCCCAATCCATTTGTCCTCAACAAAATCCTTTCTGAAGCTAAAAAAGCTGGCTGTACCTACGCGGTCATCGAGACCTCAAGTCATGGTCTCCATCAAGAGCGTTTTTATGGGATCAAGTATACTACCGCAATACTGACCAACATCACTGCCGAACACCTCGATTATCATAAGACGATCGATGAGTATGCAGCTACCAAGAAGCAATTATTTGATACTGTAGCAAGTCAACAAGCAAAAAATAGACTCTGAGTCCTCAACAAAGACGATGAATACGGGCGTAAGCGGTCAGCAGAGATTGCGTTTGATAAAGTTTATGACTATGCTATTGCGATGAATGCTACATTCAAAGCTGAAAATATTGTCGAAGCAATGGACTCAACCAGCTTTGACTGTAAATATCTTGGTAAGATCTATCCTGTTCAGACTCAATTAATTGGTAGGTTTAATGTATACAATATTCTTGCAGCAATCAGTTGTTGTTCGGGACTGGGTATGGATATCAATGACATCATTACCACGCTCCCAAGTTTTGGAAATCTCAATGGTAGACAACATGTTATTTATCACAACGAGAGGACCTATGTGATTGATTTTGCACATACTCCCAATGCATTAGAACAAGTACTTTGATTCTTACAAAGAGTCAATCCCGATAATAGAATCATCACCTTGTTTGGTGCGCCTTGACGCAGAGATAGATTTAAACGTCCACAGATGTGATACATTATCGAGCAGTTGAGTGATGTAGTGATTCTGACTGAAGATGATAGTCTCAATGAGCCGACGGCAGATATTATTGCTGATGTGGGTAAGGGTATCACCAAACAAGAATGAAACAATTATTTTATCATCCCTGAGCGTGACATGGCGATCAGATTTGCACATCATATGAGTCAGCCTTGAGATATTATCATGCTTGCGGGTAAGGGTCATGAGACTCAACTCTATACCAACTTTGGCAAAAGAAAGTTCAATGATTTTGATTATCTGATGGCAGTACTTGAAGAAAGACATGAACAATATCACGAAGACAATCCTCTTACAACCAACCATTTGTCATAATGAATCTTAAATCTCTCGTTGCACAATATCTTATCCAACTTAACAAACCTGAGCTCGAGCAGTATCTCGAATATCCTACAGATCTTAGTATGTGAGATGTAGCCTTGCCGTGTTTTGTGCTAGCCAAAGAGCTCAAGCAGTCACCCATACAAATTGCTCAAAACTTGGTGTGAGAACTTACATGAACATTAGCTGATACTGACCCAATTGCGAGTATTGTTGCTACTTGACCGTATATCAATTTTATGATGGACTGGTCGGTGCTATGAGTGAGACTTATCAATACAATCACCAGTCAAACTACAACCTACGGACTATGATCATCCAAAGATGAAACAATTCTGATTGAATCACCATGACCCAACACCAACAAACCACTCCATCTATGACATGTGAGAAATATGTTGTTAGGTAATTCTCTTGAAGCGATACTGAGGTTTGCGGGATATACGGTACATAGAGTCGATATCGTCAATGATCGTGGCATCCATATCTGTAAATCCATGTTGGCGTATCAAAAGCTCGGTAATCACGAGTTACCTAACAAAAAATCCGACCATTTTGTATGAGATCGATATGTAGCGTATGACACTGCCCTAAAAGAAAACCCTGAGCGAGAAGTTCAGAATCAGGAGATGTTACGCAAGCGAGAAGAATGAGATGAAGAAATCAGAAATCTATGGAAAAAAATGAATACTTGGTGTCTGGACTGACATGCGATTACTTATGCAAGATATGGCACTATCATTGATACAACATACTTTGAGTCAGATCACTATCTCGCTGGTAAAGCAATCGTGGAACAATGACTCGAAGATGACATCTTTAGAACTAATGATAAAGGTAATATCGTCGCAGATCTGAGCAATGATCAAGAAAAGGTCCTACTCAGATCTGATGGAACTTCCATCTACATCACGCAAGATCTCGCATTGGGTAAAGTCAGGTATGAAGATTATCACATGGATCGTATGATCTATGTCGTCGGTAACGAACAAAATGATCATTTTAAGGCATTGTTTGAGCTATTTGGACGTTTGTGATATCCATTTTCGAGTCAGTGTTATCATTTGTCTTATGGGATGATTGAGCTACCCGATGGTAAGATGAAGTCTCGTACGGGTAATGTGGTAGATGCTGACATGTTGGCTGATAGTATGCATGACAAGTGCGTTGAACTTATTATTGAGCGTCATCCAGATCTTGATAGTACTGAAATCGACCGTAGAGCTGAGATCATTGCAATGGCAGCGATCAAGATGTTTATCCTCAAATACGATGCAAGCAAAAACTTTGTGTTTGATCGTGAGACATCACTAGCGTTTGATGGAGAGACTGGTCCATATGTGTTATATGCATACGTGAGGGCGAATACCATTCTTACAAAGGCTAAAGAGATGTGAATGAGCAAGCGGGTGGACGGGGAATTCGGTGAAGATGAGGGTAGTGACAACGGCTCTGCCTCGTCCTCTGGATTGAGCAAAAACCCCACATGAGCAAATGAGTGCAGGGAAGCGCTTTTGGCGCGTCTGTGAATTGAAGATATATTTCATTCTTGAACATATGATACAACACCACAAGAAAAGTTATTACTCTCTACTATGGCAAGACGATCAGAAATTGTCGAACAAGCATCACAGAACTACGCACCCACCGACATCGCCAAATACGTCCTATCGCTTGCGTCAGATTTCAACACATATTATCATCACACCAAAATCCTCGATGATCAAAGCGATCCATCAGTACAAACTTTCCGTATTGCACTGGTGCAAGCGGTTGCTCAGGTCCTGCAAAATGGACTTACCTTGTTGGGTATCGATACTTTAAAACAAATGTAAACCAATAGAATTGCAAAAAACTACCCACTTACTTATACTAGCTTTATGAATAAATTAGGCAGACTAGTCCGTGATCATGGATCTACTATCACTGCAATTATTGTAGTAGTAGTGTTTTCGTGGATCCAACATCGCTTTACCAATGACGTCATGATCAGAGGTAACTATGGCTTACTCAATCGACAGATCAGAGAAGTACTGGATATCAGTGTATTAATCTTATTGGGTACAATCGCCAAGCTATTTGTCTACAAGTATCTTCATACTTGAGGTAGCGGCAAAGGAGCAACAACAGGTCGAGGGGCAGGTTTTTTGTCTTTGATTGTGACGGGATGTCCCGCGTGCAGTATCACACTTGCGAGTTATCTTGGACTATCAGCATTTATCTCTTGGCTTCCCTATGATGGCCTAGAGCTTAAAATCTTATCGGTGCTACTGATGTGATATGCAATCTTTGATCTTTGGAAGAATCTGGATGTTTGTGCGATTAAGATCAAAAATGTAAAATCTAAAAAACAAGATACACAATAAACCTTATCAAGTCAGATATTGTAATTACTCACTACATTACTATAGTCACTACATCTTTAGTAGTGATTTTGTACCTATGAAAATATTGATTAATCTATTATTAAGCGGAGTAGCTGTAGCACTGGCTGCATGGTTGATACCAACAGTACAGATAGATACCTATCGAGTAGCGATCGTCACAGCAGTAGTAATTGTTTTACTCAATCTCACGCTTGGTTCGATACTTAAGCTCTTGACTCTTCCTCTCAACTTTTTGACCTTAGGTCTTATCTCTTTGATTATCAATGTATTGATGATCTTATTAGCTGACAGATTGATTGATGGGTTTAGTACATGAGGGTTTTGGTCTGCAGCATTGTTTGCGATCATCTTATCATTGGTCAAAATGCTGATGCACGGTTTGAGCAAAAAATAATTATCAAGAAACATATCTTGCAACTTTGATCCACAACACTACAATCTACTATTATGTTCGGTCTACTCAACAATCCTGCATTACTACTACAGCTTGCGATTATCATTGTGATTTCTATCACCGTGCATGAGTTTGCCCATGCTCGAACAAGTGACAGACTTGGTGATCCTACACCCAAGATGATGGGTAGACTGACACTCAATCCTCTTGCGCATCTTGATCCATTGTGATTTATTTTGATCTTTGTGATAGGGTTTGGTCGAGGTAAACCAGTACAAGTCAATCCAAGCTATTATCGTCATCCGATCAGAGATGAGCTTTGGGTAGCGCTTGCCTGACCTGCGTCCAATATTATATTGGCAAGCATTTCTATACTGATCTTATTGGTTAGTACAAGATTTGGTAGCTATCCAGGAGATTGGTTTGTGAGTTTTTGGCAGAGCTTTGGGATACTTAATTGTGCATTAGCGGTATTTAATATGATACCATTACCTGCGTTGGACGGATTTAGACTCGTCAAGGTCTTCGCACCAGTATGGGCAGCCAAATTACAAATGATCAGCTGGAGATATTCGATAGCCACTTTTGTACTATTATATATTTGATCAAGGTTTTTGGGACCATGGATCACTGATGTTTCAGTAGGTCTGTACCAATGACTTCAGTCATTCTTTCTTTTATTTTTTGTGATATAACGATGCAACAAAGTGTCTCACGTAGGATTCGTACTTCTTTGATCCAGCTGATTATCGGTATCATCTTGGTAGGATTTGCACGAAGCTACCTTAAGGATCATCCTGCAGAGATGCAAACCATCAAGTCGAGTTTTGCCACTGCTCGTCAGAAAGTCACTCAAATGATCTCATCAATAATGGGTCAAGAAAATACTACTATTACTGGCCAAAAAGAACAAGCACTCGGGTCAGTCAAAGCTATTATCGAAGGGATCCAAGATTGTGATCCTAGCGCATCAATAGTAGAATATCAGCTCTTATATGATGCAATTTCTAACGCATCATTGAGTGAGTTTGCTCGCAATGGGATTCAGTATTACAACCAAACCAGAGAGGCTTATGAGCGTATGCAAGTACTATGCAATCAAGAAGCAAGTTCTGGAGGTAGAGACGTCTCATTGTAAAGTATAATGCATATATAGTATTACAATTTCACAGTGCAATCTACCTACATCGGTAGATTTTTTTTATTAATGAAACACTGCAAAACCTCACGACTTATTCTAAATTCATTGTAATCTAGTAAGTCAGGTGCACCCATACGGGTATCATAGAAGATTTACTGTCATGTGTTCACCGTTACACGGCACTATAGTCCTCGAGGATGACGCGAAGCTAGTGCCTTTGGTGAACGCTTCTAACACACAAAGTTGTACCACAAGGGCATAATAACTTTGATATGGAATTGTAAACTTTGTTATCAAGATCTACTTTGATGGTTATTTAGCGTTTTCTTCAGATTCACTTTAATTGTTATTCAGCGTTTCCTTACTCGCTTAGCTCCTAATTACTGGCAATCACGTATAAAATCACTATTATTAGAACATATTTCTTCTGTGCGCAGTATTTTTTTGTTATTTTGAATCTATCACCATGTCACAATCAACTCATTATGATGCATCTCAGATTACTGTCCTTGAAGGACTCGAGCCAGTACGTATGAGACCAGGTATGTATATAGGAAGTACCGATATTCGTGGACTCCATCATTTGGTAGCTGAGATTGTAGACAATTCAATCGACGAAGCACTTGCTGGACACTGTCACAATATTACGATCAGAGTCAAGGCTGACTCATGGATCGAAGTCAATGATGATGGTCGTGGTATCCCAGTCGACACAATTGCCAAAAATGGTAAGTCTGCTCTGGAGACTGTGTTTACAGTTTTACATGCCGGAGGTAAATTTGAAAAGTCTGCATATAAGATATCGGGTGGCCTACATGGTGTGGGTGCATCTGTCGTCAATGCACTGTCTGATGAACTGGTCGCTGTCATCCATAAAGATGGTAAACTATACAAACAAGAATACCGTCAATGAGTCCCTCAAGGTGATATCAAATGTATATGAGATACTGATCTAAGTGGTACTACTGTGATGTGGAAAGCCGATGCGTTAATCTTTGAGACGACCGAATACGTATTTAGTAGTATTGTGAGCAAATATCGCCAAACCGCATATCTGACTCCATGAGTGGTATTTACCGTGATCAATGAGATGAGCGGCGAAAGACATCGTTTTTACTTTGAATGAGGTATAAAAACATGGTTGAGCACCATGCTTGAGGGTCAAGATATCCTTACTCCTACATACAATGTTACTTTAGACACTGACGATCTTGGTGCAGATATTGTCTTCTCCTACACTGATAGTACCAATAGTAACATTTTGTCATTTGTTAATAATATTCCTACTCCAGACGGAGGATCACATCTCTTAGGTTTTAAGTCAGCCTTACTCAATGTCATCAATGAAAAATCCAAAGATCTCGATCTGATCGATAAAAAAGTTGGTGAATTTCAATCATCTGACATCAGCGATGGTCTGTACGCGATCGTGACGGTCAAAGTCCCTAATCCTGAGTTTGAATGACAGACCAAAGGTAGATTAGGTAATAGTTATGTGCGTAAGTTGATCGATGCAAAAGTGTATGATTTTCTCAAGTGATACTTTAGTACTCATGAAGATGAGTTTAAGACTCTCATCTCCAAAATTAGCCTCACAGCAAGAGCTCGTATGGCAGCCAAACTTGCTAAAGAAACTGTGTTGCGTAAATCACCTCTGAGCTCTGGAGTATTACCAGGTAAGCTGTCAGATTGTCGCGCAAAAGATAATCAACGTACAGAACTCTACATCGTCGAGTGAGACAGTGCATGAGGTACTGCCAAGCAAGGTCGTGATTCGGAGTTTCAAGCGATTTTACCGCTTAGAGGTAAGATTCTCAACACCGAACAAGCACATATTCAAAAGATCCTTGCAAGCGACTCTGTCAAATATCTGATCACTTCGATCGGTGCTGGTCTCAAAGATAGTTTTGAGATTGACAAACGTAGATATGATAAAATCATCATTATGACGGATGCCGATGTCGATGGAAGTCATATCCGTACCTTATTGCTCACATTCTTTTTCCGTTACATGAGACCACTGATCGAACATGGACATGTATACATCGCAATACCACCACTATACAAGCTGGAACAATGATCCAAGTCAGAATACGTCTATGATCAGAATATCGATGTCAATATAAGTGCAAGGAAATTGGGATTTGATCCCGAGAAGATGAGAATCCAGCGTTACAAAGGTCTTGGAGAAATGAATGCTGACCAGTTGTGGGATACTACCATGAACCCTGATAATAGATACTTGTGGCAAGTCAAGGTGGAAGATGCGGAAAACACCGATAGACTCTTCCGTACGCTCATGGGTGAAGATGTATCATTGCGCAAACATTTTATCTTGGAAAATGCCAAGAACGTCAGAGATTTGGATGTATAATCATTAATGAAACACTGCAAAACCTCACGATGTTCTCAGAATTCATTGTAATCTATTGCATCGTGTGAGGTTTGCTGTCATGTGTTCACCGTTACACGGTACTATAGTCCTCGAGGACAACGCGAAGCTAGTACCTTTGGTGAACGCTTCTAACTCAAAAAGTTGTACCACAAGGGCATAATAACTTTAGGGTCTAGACTAGTTGAGTAAATTTCCTACACATTTTTAGTAACTTATTATACATATTTTCTTTTTGTAATCTACAGTTAAATCTAAATTCTGATTCTTTGAGGTG
>Ga0209702_10009365_pt1 | contig 10950 bp, 16 predicted proteins | sample FRY01_FD_187210 | JGI IMG/M metagenome (GOLD analysis project Ga0209702, IMG submission 187210) | Freshwater microbial communities from Lake Fryxell liftoff mats and glacier meltwater in Antarctica - FRY-01 (SPAdes) (version 2) | ecosystem: Environmental > Aquatic > Freshwater > Ice > Glacier... | reverse complement strand
GTAATGATATGTTCAAGGGTTGATTTTTATTTTTAAATAATCTAATTAAAATAGAAAGCAAAATTAAACCAACAACACTTAACCCACCAATAATTACTATTTTATAAATACCTAGACCAAAATCTAAAACATCTCCTACCGCATCGGATAGTTCTCCCAAGGAAGTTGTCGTAACATTAACTCCTTGATTATCCATATAATCTCTTAAAGCACTATTATTAGCAGATGATTTAATACCACCTCTTTTCGCCCAAGCATACAACCAAATTGAATTAGCTTTTTTCTTACCAAAAACTTTTTTCAAATCTTTATGCCATTGAATCCAATTTTCAGATTTAGAAGATGCCGTTGGTATCGTTTGTGATGGGTCTAATTTCATCTTTTAATTAATTATTTGTAAATCCTAAATCAATGTCAAACATCTCTTTCGTTGATGAGTGGGTAGAAATAGGCTTCATTGTTGGAATGTGTTCAACAGAAACTTCGTTTTTAAATTTGTCAGAACCATCGCCTTGAAATTCATCAAAATCATCGTCTTGTGAATCATCTACAAAATTTTCATAGGAAATAGTAAGTGTTTTTTTATCTTCTCGGTTTAAAATAAGATTAGCAAGTATTCCACCTGCTAAACCTGTTGCCCCAATGAACAATAATTTTTTATTATTATTCTTGAATATAAAATATCCTGCTAGTACACCTAATCCAACTCCTGCAAATGTTTTTCCATTTATTTTCATAGATATATTTTTTAAGCTAGTCGTTTGTCAACTAAACTTGCGACATAAGCGTTTGATTCACCATCCCATCGTCTACCTCCATAAATACCACCTTCATTACGATTCGTAACTTGTTTAGTAAAATCATTTTGTCGTGTAGTGTTTACTTTATCTTTCACCGAAACAGGTGCGTTAGAAAGGTCTGTTCGTACTTCATTTTTAATTTTAGTACGAATAGCACTAGCTACGCTCTCAACACATTTTTTATATTCAGCTACGTTACCATTTTTAGGTCTGCGACCACATTTTTTAGCAACGATTTTCTTGAAAGAACCTCTATCTATTCCTAGTTTACTTTTAAATTCTTTTCTTCTTTTTTGACGAACTTCTTTACGAGCGTTCCATTTTTCATTCCAAGCAGAATCTTGTTTCAAGGCTTTAATATCATTTAAAGTCTTTCTCAATTTCTGACGAACTAATTTGATAACATTAGGATTTGTTACACCCATTTTTTTAACCGCATCTTCTTCAGAGATACTTTCGGCACTATCTTGTTGCATTTTAACAACTGCGAAAAGTAAGTCCAATTCTCGGTCATCAAGCGACTGTAATATTATTTCAGCATTTTCTACTGATTTAGAAAAATCAAATCTGATTGTTCCTTCTGCTTGATTAAATATTTCATCGTATGAAGACTGTTCACCTTCTACAATTGTTCCAACAGGGTACATTTTTTCAATTAATGGATTCCAAACAAAACGAACACCTTCAAATCCCGAAGAAATTTCTTGTGGCGTTGGTGAAACCACATTTAAAATAAATTCTTCTTTTTCTTCTCGTGTCATATCACCGATTGGTGTATTTTCGGGAAGTTGTGCAGGACTTTTTATAGTATTGGTTGGATTTATCTCTCCCGTTTTTTTGTTTACGCTACCTTTTTTATATCGTTTATATAAATAAGCAACACCAACACCAACACCAACGGCTACTAATATTTTTTGTGTATTATTCATTTCTTTTTTTTTAGTAATTTATAAATTACGCTTTAACTGATTTTCTACGACCTCTTTTGCTTGCTTTTTTTGTAGCAGTCGCTTTTACAGATGGTTTCATAGTTGTTTCATTTGTACTAGGCTTACGACCTCTACGTTTTGCAGTAGCCATTACAGGTGCAGTTACTTTCGCTTTTGCAGGACGACCTCTACGTTTTGCAGTAGCCATTACAGGTGCAGTTACTTTCGCTTTTGCAGGACGACCTCTACGTTTTGCAGGTGCAGTCATTACAATTTTTTCAGTCATTACAACTTTCGCTTTTGCAGGACGACCTCTACGTTTTGCAGGTGCAGTTGCAGTTGCAGTTGCGGTTGATTTTTTTTCTTTACGCTTCACTAACTTATAACCACCTCGTAAGCGGTTTTCTTTAAGAATAGTACCACATCCATCTACTAATGTTGTGCGGTTTGCTTTAGTTGATTTTTTTGTTGCCATATTTACTTTTTTTTATTTTTGTTTTTATTGATATGTTATTTTATATATCCCACGTTTCTTTTAATTCTTTACGAATTAATTTATCTTGTTTAAAAGACATATATCCTACAACCGCAATAAGGGTTGTTAAAAATGTTACGTTAATAATCTTATTTGTATTCATATATTAAATTAATTAAATAAGCGCATATTATACACTTTTTCAAGGTAATTAAATTGCAATTAAATTTTGTTGATTGAAATAAAATAAATTCAGAATATCCGCTTTGTGTAAGGGTTTCCCGATTTTTATATCTATTTTATTTAATAAGAAATAACTTTGTTCAATGTCAAAAATAACACTTTTTTTTAATATACACATTATTTCTTTATTTTTTTAGATATTTAGTTATTTTTTATGTAATCTTTTAATTGAATTTTAGGCTTGAAAAATATTGGGAATGTGGGACTTGCAGAAGTTAAATCCAACTGTTTATAGTATATTTCAAATGAAACATTTTCCTTAGCATTTAATTGATATTGATTTATATATGTTCTGCCATCAAATACAATATTATCCAAAGGAATTTCACCTATGTTTCCCTGTTGCTGATATGCACTAACTTGATTTATAGGGAAATCGGGTAAAAATATCTGATTACCATTTGAATCAATTTTAGTTAATTGTAATTGATTAAATAATTGATTTTGACTAACAACAAGTAATCTAATCATTTGAATACTTACAGGCTCGTTATTTAAGTTATTCAAAAACAAATTATAATTTACTGAACCCGAAATATAATAGGGAGTGTTAGCTATACCTTTTGTTGTAATTTGTTGTATGTTATTTGAAATATCATCCCCAAAATAAACTGAATCATTATTAGCGTTGAACACTATTGCGTTAGATTGATTAGCGGTTATTGTTGTTAACAAGCTATTTGATAAACAATTAATTACTGCTATGTTTCCCGTAGCGGATGATGAAAGATACATTCTGTTTTGATTACTATCAAACGTTATATTTCTTGGCACTAAACCTGCTAAATTAATTGTAGAAAATCCTATGTTTAAAGAACAATCTATAAAATAAACATCATCTGTTGAATTACTTGTAATATATAAAGTATTATCTTTAAAATTAAAATCTGATGATTGTCCTAATGTTGGAAATAAAAATGTTATTAGCAAAAATAAATTCGTTACTAAAGAGTAAATTATACAAGTGTTAACAGTTGTTGTCAAGTATAATTGATTATTAATTGAATTATAAGTAACAGAAAATAAGTTCTCAGCAGATATAATGTTTGCGTTTTGAGTATTTGTGTTGCAATTTATTGAAAATAAATTAGTTGATGTATTAACGTAATAAATAGTATTTGTTGTTTTATCGTAAGTAGAACTTGTTGGAGATACAATACTTGTTGTTATTGTAGCGGTCAATGTAAAATTAGTGCAATCTGTTACATATATATCACCCGATACTGAATCAACTGCGTATAATTGATTATTAATTGGATTATAATCCGCAAATGTAAAATTTGCAAAAGCATATACAAAACTTGAAATGAATACACCACTTGGACTAAATACAGAAATTCTATTTGTACCATTACACGTATATATATCACCTCTGTCTAATGTTTGGATTGATAACCCCGTGTATGGAGAACCTAAAGTACCAAAAGAATTAATAATTGTATTTTGATTTATATATGTAACAGAATTTGGAATAGATGATAACCCTTCCGAAGTATTAAAAAGATTTACGAAAATAGGACTAGATGTAGTATTTACTAAATTAAATTGTACTACATTTTCATTTTCATCATTCAATAATTTATTTCTAATTTCTTCCATAAAAAATTACTTTTTTTGTTTGGAAATTTGACCTTTTTCATATTTGGCAATAAAGTCATTAATTATTTTATACCTTTTATGATTTGGCTCATTGTTAGCATTTCTAAATACTTGTAAAAATGTTTTGTGTGCTTCATAAGGCGACCATCCTTTTCCTAAATAAACATAAAGTCCTTGAATATCCGCACCCGTTTCATAACTGATTGGTTTATCGATTTTATGATTAAGATATTTGTGGGAAAATTCGTGCAACAATATAATTAACCTCATAGGTATAGTATATTGCATAAACTTATTTTTACTAACCTCAATTATTCCCGTATTGTGTCCAATACGAGCAGGTGTAGTAAGCATCTTGTTTGTTTTTTTATCAACTATATTGTTATAGTAGTCAATAGTGAATTTACCATCATCACTTCGGTAAATATGTGGTTTAGTATCACCTGCTGATAAGATACTTGCATTTTGACTAAATTCTACTGCAAAATTGTAAAAACTCTGTGTTTCTTTATTCCACCAAACATCGTATATAGGTAGTTTTTCAACCTTCATATCTACAATAGAAAATGAATCATCTTCTCCGTAAGGCAAATTACCATTCGCAACATTAAAAATTACGATTTTAAGTTTCTTTGGTGAAACAGGAAATTTTAATTCAAATGTTCTTTTACCCATAAGTTTACCCACTCTATCAACATACTTTGAAGCAGGTTTATTTGGGTCTAATGCTACTATTCTTATTCTACTTAATTGTTTTGTTTGAATTGAAATATTAAGTTGAAATGAATGGTAATTAGATGGAATATCTATCTCCATATCCAATTTTTTTTAATTTTTTGATTTTAAAATATAATATAATCCGAACACACCTGCTACTCCTATACCAATTGCTAACCATTTGTTAATGCCAAAAATATCGTCCTTATACTTTCCTGTAATGGGGTCAATAACTTTTCCTGTGCTTGGCTCTACCCACTCTCCTTTATCGTTCAATATAGGTGAATCGGGTTCGTTTGGTGGATTTGATTCAACGCTACCATCTTCCATTCCTCTTTTATAATCATCGGGGGTTTTACCATCTTTATAAGGATTCTTTTCACCACCTGCTTTTGTAAAAGCATTTATTAAAGCCGTTAATACTCCTGCCCCTGCCACAATTATTGCACTAGTAACAACTGGTTCAATAAAATTTGATTGTTCTTCAAGTTCATAGTATGTTACACCATCAAAACTTTCTTTTCTTGCAACTTTATAAGGTTTTTTCTTATAACCTTCTATTGCTTTTTTTCTTAATTTTTCGGGGTCGCCACCAAGATTTTTATATGCTTTTTCAACTTTTTCCCAACCTTTTTTTGCCTTTACTATTGCTTCGGGTTTGAACAACTCTTTTGCTTCGGCATCGGGTAAAAGAGCAGGTGATAATCGTGTTGCAAATCCAAAAGCATTATCTCCTACTAAAATAAGTACACCTGCTCTACCTAATGCTACAATTGGTGTAATTTTAGCAACCGTTCTTAAACCTCTTGTCAAAATATTACCCCCTGCTTCTTTAATATCTTCACGCTTTTCTTTACGTTCTTTTTTCAAACATTCTTTATATTGCCATTGTTGAAATTCGCCACTTTTTAATTTTGCTTGACAATCTTTTTTATCAGAACGAAATAAATCTCTAGCTTTTTTTCTATCTTCTCTATTCTTTTTTCTTTTCTCTGACTTTGACGAAAAATTAGATTTTTCATCACACTCATCTTCACAAGCATCTCTTTTAGTTTTATTAAAAGGATATTTTGAAGCACAACCTGTTTTACAATCAAGGTAATTATTTGTTTGTAAATTACGAGTATATTCTTCACCCTCAAAACTTGAACCACCATTATATAATTGCATTTCTGAATCTTCAATTAAATCTAATTCAGCTTCTACATTATCATATTCTTCTTCTAAAAAACCTTGAACCATAGAAGTTAATTCAATAGAATCTTCATCTTCATTTGTTAAATTAGCAAAATCTTCCATTCGTAATCCGCCAATCATATCCATACCTGTATCACCCATTCCCTCTGATGATGAATATGCTTTCGAATCGAATACCGTTGTAGGATAATAATGATTTAATGCAGGATTCCAAGTCATACCATAAATAGAACTCGTTATTTCTTGGTGGTCTTTTTTTGCAACAATTTCTCTATTGGGAATGTAATAACCTACATTTTTATTAAATGCCATTCCTTTGTGATATGTTAATGAATCATTTTCAGAATCAGCAGAAACTACCATATTGTTTGGCGTGTAATATCCCATAGGAGAAAAAAATTGTCTATAATCATATCCTTTTGATTTTAGATAATCTTTTAAATTCATTTTTTTACCCGAAGTTTGATTTTGGAAACCTTCAAGAATATTGATTCGGTCTGATAATTTTTGCATTTTAATCAAACACGATTTTTTTCTTTTTTGCATTTCATTTATCAACATATCAGTTTTATTGAATTGTTGTCTTTTATTTCTATTTCGTGGAGTTATTTGCGCCATAATTCACTTTATTTTATTTTTATTATTGCCACAGAGCCACCAATAATTACAACTAAAGATAGTGCAATTGCAACAAAAGGATTCATACCTAAAATTTTATATTTAGTTCCTTTTTCTGCTAGTTCCTTTTCTTTTTCTTTTTGTAATTGTTCGTTGGTTTTAAATCCTGTAATTTGTTTAAAATCTTTTGTAAGGGTATTTAATGTATCAGTCCAAGATTTTTCTTTTGTTTTTACATCTTCTTTTTCACCCTCAAAATTCAAATAATCTTGTTTTGTATTATTGTAAGACAAGTCAACAGAGTTATCTGTTAATTCGTTTTTTGTACCATTCATACTTAATTGAATATCAAATTCTTTCATTTTTATTCTATTGGTTCGACATTATTATTTCCTTTTTTAGCTACATATAATTTATGGGAAACATATCCCCCAATAGCCACTCCTAAAATTGAAAAAATCCAAATACTTTTTTTGAAATATAAAGCACTAACTATTCCACAAGCAAGTCCTAAAACTGCACCACGCTTGTAAGAACTCGCTTCACTTTTCATTTCTTTAGCTTTTTTACCTTCAATTGTGCTTTTTATATTATATCCTAAATCATCAAGTTTTTCAGCTTCTTTTTCGCTTAATAAAACAGCTTGTTGTTTTATTCTATCAATCGTTTCATCAAAGCTACTATCTTTTTTTAAATACGGGAATTTTTCAGTTTTTTCAACATATTCGATAGGGAATATATATCTATCATCAACGATTATATAATCTTTTTTATAATAATCGCCAATTAACAAGTCCCCTTCTTCAAAATGTTCAGTTATAGGATTCCCTGTCAACTCCGATTTTTTAATATCGGGTGCTTCAAAAGAATAATTTAACCGATAGACATTTTTTTTACCCATTGATTTTTATTAAACCGCTTTTTTTCCAAAAAGACCTTTTTTGTAACCAATATATGCACCGACAACAACACCTACCACTACTAAAGCAATGATAATTTTATTCTTATTGTTATTTGTGTCATCCGTAGGAGTTGGTGTTGGTAGTGTTTCTGTTTCTGTTTGATTATCAACATTACCACTTTTTGTACCTGTATTATAATTTGTAACACAAGCATTATATTCCTCACGCTTTTTCTTATTCAAAGGTTTTCTTCCGCATACCTCTTTCAGTAATTTTCTGCGTTTGGGTGGTTTAGTTCCATCGCCTTTAAATGCTTGAACAGTTGCTCCAATCGAACCAATAGCACCTGCGGTTGCAGTAACTCCTTGCGCTATTTTTTCGGGGTCATATTTTACGCCTGTTTTACTTGGGTCTTTCTCGTTTTCTTTTTTATCATCTTTTTCACCTTCGAATCCTAAAAATACTTGAAAAGAAGATTTTTCACTAGGATAATCTAGTAAAACACGATTGTTTAAAATACTTGCACCCTCTGAATTATGATACAACTCAAATGTTGCATCATTATTTATTAAATCTTCCATTTTTATTTATTTAAATTGGATTAATTATCAGAATCTTTACTAGATGATTTCTTACCTACGGCACGACCAATAAAAAATGTACCTACACCTACTCCAACTATGAGTAAGCTAGTAATAATAATTGCAGTTCTTGACATATTTAGTTTTTTAAATTATTTATTAACCTTTTTATTCTGCTATTTCTGATTCAGAAGTAGTTTCTATTTTTGTCTTTTTGTCTTTTTGACCTAACTTCCACGCTTTTGAAATCAACCATACTGTTCCAAAAAGAATAGTTAAACCTACTGCAATTTGAATTACATTCTGATTTGCAGTTTTTGTTTCATTGTTTTACATAATTACTTTTTTTTATATAAATTATTAATTAACTTTTTTCACGAACCAACCTTTTTTATAGCCGAAATAAGCAGTAACAATTAAACTTACCACTACCACTCCGATAATGATATTTCTTTTTGTTTTTTTCTTTTTGTCAGCTAAACTTTTTGCTTCTTCATCTTTAGCAACTTCTTCGGGAGATTTTACATTTGATTGATTATTTAAATCATCTGCAAATTGACCTGTTTTTGATTGAGTTAAGGTATCAGCTAAAACTGAAATAGAACCTGCAATAGACGTTACTGCATCAGCAGATTCATTCCAATCAACAGGTTTTCTTGGTTTTTTAGGTTCTTTTGGTTTGTTGTCTTTTTCACCTTCAAAAGCATCTGTATCATCACTAGGTCTGCCTTTTTTATATTCTTGTTGGAGAATATCGTTATTTTCAGCAATCAAATATGCAATACCTATTTGAAGTTTTTTATTACCCTTAATATTTTTAGCAATAATATTTGCTAATTCTTTGTTACTTGGGTTATTACTTACTTTAATTCCAATTTTACCAAACAAACTTACTAAATCGTTTTTCTTAAACGCAATTAAATTAGATATTTGGTCAACGAACATCTTGCTCAATGATACATCATCATTAGATTCAACCATTGAACTAAAATTAGAGTAAAAATCATTTTCTAAATAAATCATATTTTTTTGTTTTATTTCTTATATAAATATCTTGGCAAAATCCCTAAAAATCCAAAAAACAAAATGAATCCTATCATTTTTTTTTCGTCTGCATCAGTTTTCTTAGCAATGTAATATCCTAGCGCACCCCCCATAACAGGTAATCCATAATTAATTATGAAATTCCTTGTTTTTTTTGGCTTTTTGTAAGGCTCTGTTTCTTGCGTAATTTCTTCTTCATTATTTATTTCTGTGAAATTAGCAAATTTTCCTATATAAAGATTCACTACTTGTGGTGAAATATATCCTTTTTTCTCTTTTAATTGTATAAACTTGAATGGGATTCGCTCTCCATCAATATTTACAATTCTTGTTTTAAGTTGTCCATCGATTATCGTACCCCTTAAAAGTTTTTTGTCGCTTTCTTCAATAGTGGATTTATCACCTAATTCAAGAATTGGCGTAGTTTCTTTTAGAATAAATTGAAGTGTGTTATTTATACCATCACTTTTCATTATCTTGCTGATTTTAATGCTATTACTAATGTTGTTGTTAATAAACTAGTTATTGCAATTATTGGTAACAATTCTTTCAAATCATATTTTTTTTGAGAATTTGAGGATGTATTTTCCAATCCTTCAAAATTCACAAATTGTTCTCTTTTTGCTTTACAACTTGCACACAAATTATCTCCATCGCAATTTGATTTAGCTTCATTTTCAACACTCAAAGGCATCGAGTAGTGAAGTATCAAATCTTTATGGGGATGTATTTCTACCAAATCATTTAAAGCATCTTCTCGATGTTCTTTGGTTAATATAAATAGTTTTTGAATCAAATCATTATAACTTCTTGCAGGTCTATAACCATATTTAACAACTAAGGCTTTTGCCTTTGTTGGATTATTGATTGCAATTAATTCTTGTAAACTAATATTTTGTTTCATTTAATTTATTGTTTAAAAAAGAAAGGCAAAGACGTATCACGCTCTGCCTTTCAATTCATTTATAGATTATCGGTATAATTCTTTAAGAATCCTATCGTCTATTTAATCGTGGTTTACGACTTCTTCGTCGAGCCAAAGCAAAAGCAGATGAAGGTAGTTTAGCCAAAGCAGGTTTTTTAGGGAAAGTCATTCCACCAAGGTTAACTTGTGGGTTTCCGTAAACTTGTACCGCACCTTGTCCACCAAGACCTTTAGCTACATTTATTTTTTCCGCAGGGAAGAAAGTATAAGTAACAGTTGTGTTACCCAAAATAGAAGATGTTAAAGATGTGTTTCCATCAATTTTCACGCTGTAAGGGATATCCAAATTACCACTTTGTTGTTGGTAAGATGAGAAGTAACTTTGTGTGACTATTGGTAAGGTAGCACTTTGACCGTTAGCATCTGATACAGTTACCGTGATAATTTGTGTTACTTGAGAAGCATTTGACGATTGAACACGAATTAACGATGTTTCAAAAGGTTGTGATGCTGACTGCGTAAGTAACTGCAAATAAGACACGTTTGTTTGTGCAGGAGCAACTACAAGACCTACGGATGAACCGAAGTTAGTTGAAAGTAAAAATTGGTTATAACCAAACATTACTAAATTCAATGAACCTGCCGTTGTGTTTTGCACAGATAATTGGTAAGGTGCAGGAGTTTTAAGCATATTCACACCACCACCTTCGGCAGAAGAATAAGACATCAAATCATCCCCTTCGAATAAATCGAAATCATCACCCATAAAATTGTCATAATCGTCATCATCACCCATAAAATCGTCATAATCATCTCCGTAGAATCCCGAAAATCTTTCTTCGGCTTCATCAAGATACCTGTCAATGTTGAAATTGTTTCTCATCATTTTTGGTTTTAAAAATTAAAAAATTAACCTTCGG
>Ga0209702_10009361_pt1 | contig 10953 bp, 9 predicted proteins | sample FRY01_FD_187210 | JGI IMG/M metagenome (GOLD analysis project Ga0209702, IMG submission 187210) | Freshwater microbial communities from Lake Fryxell liftoff mats and glacier meltwater in Antarctica - FRY-01 (SPAdes) (version 2) | ecosystem: Environmental > Aquatic > Freshwater > Ice > Glacier... | reverse complement strand
GTGCTCAGAAAAATGAATGATCCCAGCTACGAGGGCAAGTTCTCCGACCTGCTGCCCCATCGATGGAAAAATACCAATTCCTAATGACTGATTAAATTTGTAAGTAGGGGGATGACCGGTTGCTTACGATCAGATACCCCTCGAAAATCTGACGGGCGATGCTATTATAATTGATGTTTCGGACAAAGCCTTGACCAATCCGGATTACCAGATCACCGTGGAAGATATAGTGGCTTGGGAAATGATCAATGGACCTATTGACGATCATTCGATCGTTTTATTCCGGACCGGGTATGGTACTCTATACCCCGACGCGAAAAAATACTTAGGCACCGATGAGCGAGGCGCAGAAGCCGTGGCTAAACTTCATTTCCCGGGAATTAAGCCTACCACAGCGGAATGGCTCACCCAAAATCGTAAAGTAAAGGCCGTAGGAATCGATACCGCCAGCATTGACTTTGGCCAGTCGAAGGACTTTAAGACCCACCAGACTTTTTACAGGTTCAATATTCCGGGTTTTGAGAATGTAGCCAACCTAGACAAATTACCCGCAAAAGGTGCGTATGTGGTGGCCCTCCCGATGAAGATAAAGGGCGGAAGTGGTGCCCCACTTAGAATTGTTGCTTGGTTACGAAATTGATTATTCGTGCCTTTGGGTAGCCTAACCAATCAATTGGGAGGACGTTATCCCAAGAAAATGATCCGTGGGCTGAAAAATATAATTCCCCAGCTGTGTGTATGCGTAACCGGGGAATTATATTTTTACGTCTACCTCAATCCCTGGTCCGAATCAAGCCCTCCTGAACCACCGAAGCAACCAGCTGCCCATCCTGCGTAAAGACATTACCCCGGGTGAAGCCGCGGGCATTTGAGGCACTGGGGCTATCGAGGGCATACAACAGCCACTCGTCAATCCGAAAGGATCGGTGGAACCACATAGCGTGGTCAAGGCTAGCAAGGAAGAGTTCGTTGGGCTTTATTTTATCCCAGTGGGGCAAGGTAGCCGTTGTGAGTAGGTTATAATCAGACGCATAGGCCAAGATTGTTTGATGCACCCGGATATCATCTGGTAGCTGTCCCTTTGCTTTAATCCACACGTGGCGGAATGGTGCATATCCTTTACCCGACATTGGATTCAATTTTTCGACGGGACGAAATTCCAGCGGACGGGGAAAAGTAAGGCTACGGTAAATCTCGGGAGCCGCCTCTTTGAACACTTCGGCCAGCTTCTCGTCCGAAACCAGCATGTCTGGCGAAGGCACATTCGGCATACTAATCTGATGGTCCATCCCCTCCTGCACCGACTGGAAGGAAGCCCCCATACTAAAAATAGGAGTACCTTTTTGGATAGCTACCACGCGTCGAGTGGTAAAGCTCCCCCCGTCACGAATACGATCCACATCATAAATGATCGGTTGTGAAATATCCCCAGCCAAAATGAAGTAGGCGTGCATGGAGTGAACTAACCGTCCTTCGGGTACCGTATTATAGCAGGCGTGGAGCGCTTGGGCCAACACCTGTCCACCAAAAACCCGTTTCCAGGGCGACTTATAATTTTCTCCCCGAAAAATATTTTCTTCTATTTTTTCGAGATGTAATAAATCAATTAATTCCTGAGCATTATCCATATAAGCTATGTGTTTATTCTGATTGGAAAGATAAGTACTATAATGAACTGACTTTAAGCAGCCAAGTTTAATCAATTGATTGGTATTGATATTCGTCGCGGATACGCTAATCGACGTCGTCATCGTCATCGTCATCCTGACCGAAAAAAGATCCCTCCTCGGTCTTAGTGGATGTCTCAATGGCTTCGTTGATGGTACGCATTTCCCCAGCGGTAAGGTTTCTCCACTTCCCCACCGAAAGTCCTTCCAGAGTTACGTTCATAATCCGCACTCGTTTGAGCCGGGTAACCGAGTACCCGAGGTAAGTGCACATCCGGCGTATCTGCCGGTTGAGTCCCTGCGTAAGGGTGATTGTAAATACGTATCTACTCTCCTGTTTTACAAAACACTTCTGGGTCACGGTATCTAAAATAGGCACTCCATTCCGCATTTTATTAATAAAATCAGCCGAAATAGGTCGGTCAACCGCTACTTCGTACTCTTTTTCGTGCTGATTTCCAGCTCTTAATATCTTATTGACGATATCTCCGTCACTCGTCAAAAAAATCAGTCCTTCGGAAGGTTTGTCGAGTCGACCAATCGGAAAAATACGTTCCGGATGACGAATAAAGTCAATAATGTTCCCTTTTATATGCCGTTCGGTGGTGCAAGTAATCCCCACCGGTTTGTTGAAAACCAGGTAGATATTCGACTTTTTACCACTGTTAATTAATTTACCATCAACTTTTACTTCATCGCTTCGGGTGGCCTTATCACCCAAAACAGCCAACCGACCATTCAGGGTCACCTTCTCTTGTTCGATCAGCTTATCGGCCTCCCGACGGGAGCAAAAACCCGTTTCACTTATAAATTTATTCAGTCGAACCGACGGAATATCAGCAGCATTATTCATTTCAGTAGGGTTCTCAGCTTATAGTCAAGTTCACGCGTCCATCCATTTGCTTATTTTGCGACCTCTTCCCACTTTTCCGGCTCGTGCAAAAAAACATTAAAATCCACAAATCCCCTAATGCCATCAACGTAACCTTTTTCGCTATGTTGCCAGAACAGCACTTTGGCACTTTCGGCCAAATCATTTAAATGGGCTTTGGAGTAACCCGCGAGCCACAAAGGATAGTCATCAAAATTTCCGGCAATATATTTCCGGTAAAAATGCTCATTGACATAAATAATGGGCCGTACACCATAGTGCTTTTCAATTAGTGTCAGCCAGTTCCGGACTCCTTTAATAATAATCTCATCGGATTTCCCCGCCGCTACTTCCAGATCAAGCACGGGTGGTAAGTCTCCTTTCTGCATTTTTACAGTTTTTATAAAGTGGACCGCCTGATCGTTGGAGTACACCCGAGGGTTATAAAAATGGTAGGCTCCTCGTTTGATTCCCACTTTTCTGGCCTCTTTCCAGTTACGTTCAAACTGCCGGTCGAGGTGGGAGGCACCTTCGGTTGCCTTGATGTATACAAAATCGATCTTAACGTTTTCTGATTGTACTTTTTTAACCTTTTCCCAGTCAACAAGCGCGTTGTGATGGGATACGTCAATTCCATGGAGCGAATAGCGTAGCGGTAGGCGAATACCGAATTTCTGCACGAAGGTCCACTCGTTCTCGTTCCGATAACTAAACCAGAAAATCAATAAACCAATAAGGAGGGCTGTCCCACCCAAAATAGCCCAACCCTTGGGTGGTAAAGGCTTTTTCGGAGGCTGACCCGATGATGCTGAATGTTGTTTTTTTGCGGTCATTGGTCTGCAAAAATAGAAAAGCCGCTCTAAAAAGAGCGGCTTTTTCGATAATTTATGGCTTTTTCTGTTATTTATTGGGTTGCGGGGTGTAGCGCAAATAGGGCTTTACTACCTTCACTCCCTTAGTAAACTTCTTTTGGGCATCCTCCGTACTGATGGATGGAACCACGATAACGTCATCGCCATCCTCCCAGTCGGCGGGCGTAGCTACCGAATAATCTGCTGTCAATTGCAATGAATCAATCACCCGTAATATCTCGTGGAAATTACGACCCGTTGAAGCAGGATAGGTTAAGGTAAGCTTAATTTTCTTATCAGGACCAATAATAAAGACCGAACGAACGGTTGATTTCTCGCTTGCGTTCGGGTGAATCATATCGTACAGCTCGGCTACTTTACGGCCTTCATCCGCAATGATCGGAAAATTCACTTCTACCCCGTTGACCTCATTAATATCGGGAATCCAGCGGTTGTGCGAGTCCAGATCATCAACGCTCACTGCGATAACCTTTACTCCCCTTTTCTCAAAATCGCCTTTAAGTAGGGCCGTTTTACCAAGTTCGGTAGTACAAACCGGTGTAAAATCGGCGGGGTGTGAAAAAATCAATCCCCAACTGTCTCCCAACCATTCGTGGAACTTAATGGGGCCTTGGGTAGTATTCGCTTCAAAATCCGGGGCAATATCTCCTAATCTAATTGACATAATTTATATTTGTTTTGTGTGTTATGGAATAAATCTATCTATTTTGTAGACTACTAACACAAAGGTGAAACATTTCATTCCTGCTTTCTGTGACTTTCATTCCAAAAAAATAAAAATTTTACAATTATCTGATGCCGAAGGATACGTATACTACTTTCCTATAATCGTCTTTTTCATACAGGATTCCGATGTGGCCATTTCGCGGTTGAACCAAATCTGAATAAGCAGACGAACCCGAGTCAACGACTTTAAAAACCTGCCAACTCTTGCCGTCATCGGTACTAGTATATAGCGTAAGATTTTCACGCTTGGTAGTATTATTTAGATTTGAAAAAAATAAAGCACTTTTCTTTCTTGACGCTTTTGCGCTTAAAATACTACCCTCGCATACCGGATCAGGTAGTTGAGTTTCGACCTGAGCCTTTTCCCAAACCGCACCTCCAGTCGTACTTCGGGTAGTTAGCCGGTATTTCTGATCACCCGATTGATTACGCATATTCATCAGTACTGAGCCATCAGAGAGCTCGGCCGCAGTGCTCTCGTTACTGCCGGGGTATTCTACAACGTTTGAAAGCTTCCAGGTAGCACCGTGGTCATCTGAATAGAACGCGTGGGCATGGTAGTCACGAAATTCTTTTTGGGGTGGTCCCTCTGAGTGATTAGCTGGCACCAAAAGACGTCCCTGGTACTTCCCCTTCGTTAGCTGTAAACCGTGTCCGGGCGTGTTGGCGTACGATCTCCAATCTTCCTTAAAGGTATAAGATTGATTAGATTGTGGGTTGTTGGGCCGGTGGACAGAAGTAGTAATAGTAATGGGTATAGTCCAGGTTTGTCCGTTATCCGTAGAAGTAATGTACAACACTTCCCTAACTCCTTCACCCTCCCGGTTGGCCTGCTCAGAAGCATTTCCGGTGTTATAAATCAGAAAGATTCGGCCTTTGGGGTAGTTCGGATCTAGCAGATCTACAATTGGGGTGGGATTACCCGCTTGTAGGGTAGTGTTACTGGCTACTACTCGAAGCGCTCCCCAAGTCTTACCGTTATCACTACTCACTTTCTGCACAATATCAACATCTCCAAAATCGCCACAATTAGTGACTCTACCTTCCGCAAAAGCGAGCAGAGTACCATTCGGCGCTTTTATGATGGCAGGGATTCGAAAACACGTATACCCTCCCTCCCCATTTTCAAAAACCGTACTCGGTTGGGCGGATAAATTGGCGTAGCAAAAAAACAATAAAAGTATTCCTAGTAAGCGATGGAGTAGCATTGATACAGAAAGTTTATTATCTGATAAGTAGCTATTAGCTTGTAGCTGTTACCTTTTTGTAAATATTTGATATATAGAACATTAGCCAGTAATTTGACTAAATTAATAATACAAACTAATTATGCACTAGTATTTAAGGCCGAATTAGGTATTTCCTACTAGAATTTCTTTGGAAATTGGGCTAGCGATACGTTACAGCAATACTCAATGAATAGGGGGATACATTCCAAAGACGCCTCCACACTCCTCATAGGCACTACCATATCTACTCTATCTCTTTTGAACAACTACTACTCGCCCCTCACCCACTATGGATGGCCTACTGTAAAGGCTATACGCTGCTACTTAGGGCCGTCAGCCAAGCTACCGAGTCTTCCAAAATCCGCTGATGCGTTAGACTAGGTATATTCTATCCTGAATGAAACCTTCTCACCAGATAAGGCACGGTACATCAAGATCTTGCTAACTATAGAATTTAGTTGGCAAAAAATTAGATTGCAAAAAAAGAAACTACACCAACTATTGTTTGGCTCAAGGCCTTAAAGAACTATCCAGCGAAGTATTTGGAAAGAATAGTATCAGTAAAAATGAGGCTGCTTCGGAAGAAAATTTTATTAATTCCCTTCCGAAACAGCCTCACAAACCAAAACCTCTAACTTTAACCCGTTTTTCAAATGGAAAATCCAGCTATCTGAAAATGGGAAGTTTCCCCACCTGATTTACTCAAAACTCTTACTTGGGTAATTGCTCCCGGATGACAGAAAAGCTATCATTAAATTTATTCGCAGTATTATTCATCAGTACATTTTGGTATATGAATCTTGAATCAGACCCTGTTCCAATATAATTTACCTTACCATCCAAGTTGATATCTGCTACGTTATAGTGTGATGGTTTTAGATTTTTCATAATTTCTGATTTGATTATGTTGTGATAACGGGCAATAGTGTCTGCGAATTAATGACTTATCTAGACTTTATAACTAAAAAAGAAATTGGAACACAGATTACCTTACACACAACGTTATTAATTTTCAATTCTGGTTGGAGACTATTATTAATGGACAAATCAAGAAACGCATTAAAATTACTTACGGGTTGAACATTAATGTTCGTTGCTTCAAAGCCGGGTGAAACAGCGTTTCCAGTCACTAGAAATACAATATTTCCCCCGCCAAAAGCTCCGATTACAACTTTATTAGTACCCTGCCATACATCTGCTGTTCCCGGAGTTCCGAAATGTGTCCAATTAAATAGTACGGCTCCCGGACCTGTGGGAGCCGTACTACTATCGGTTGTGTAATAACTAAAAGCAGTACTGATAGTTATTTCAATTGAATTTACGGGGATCGGTGTTGAACCAGTATTCGCAAAACTAACAGTCAATAAAGTTGTCTGACCTATGTTGATTTGACTGGAGGAAAACGTGGCTCCAGTCACAGCAGGGTCAGCGAATTGAGCAAAAGCAATAGTAAGCCCAATTGTGAAGGCAAAGATTGTTAAGATAAATCTTTTCATATTGTTTTGTTTTAACAACTATTATTCCTGATTTGTTTTGGCACTGTTTTTTCTAGGGGGTCTCTTAATTTTGAATCGATTGAGCCAATGAAACTATGTTATTGAAATGACTGGTTTCTCCACCTCCGTTCGGCGAAACATTTGCCGTGAGGTTTGCTCGTGCGCCAGCTGTATTTGCCGTAATTGTAATCGCAATTCGACTTCTACCGTTACCAGCTATGACAACATTTGCATTTGAGGTGAGTAACATACCAGCAGGATTTACCGTCATCGTCCAATCTGGATTATCTACTGTTTCAGGGCCTACAACCGTAACGCTTGTTAGGACAGGATTAATAGAGTAGGTAAATCCAACAGAATTAGGAATAAATACGGATATGACTGTTCCATTAGTAGAATTGTTAGCAATTTCATTGACATTTACAATCACTGTTTTACTGCTATTTATGGTATAAGTGGTGCTTGAATATGTGTAATTCGGCATTAAGTCTATATTTGATACATTGATAGTTGTAATGGTATTTGAACTATTATTTCCCGTGTTTCCTTCACCTCCCCCGCTTACTATTGCTGCTGGAATTATTAGCGAATTTGCAACCTGAGCTGCTTTGGGTATGAAGGGTACGCTAAATATTGTGTTAGCTGCGGTTAAAATCGGTGCTGAGGAAGTACACGTAGCCGTTATACCAGTCGTTGTACAAGCCCATCCATTATTACTTGCTGGAAACATACCAAATACTGTGCCAACTGGTATCTGCGCAGTCACCGTAATTAACCCACTCGAGGGAGCTGTTCCTATGTTTGTAACAGTTACCGGAATAAAACTAGTAGTCGCAGCAACTGGTAAAGGCGAAGGTTGACCAATGCTAATGGTTAAGTCTGGACTTGTACATACACTAATTGTAACGGTTGTGGCTGCCGAAGCCGGACTGTAACAAACAGATTTAGCGTACAAATAATAAGTGCCTGCTGGAACTTGCGTTGGTTGGCTTACTATAGTTCCGGCGGTTGGATTACTTGCCACCGTGTGCCATTCAAAGGTTTGTCCTGGCACTGCTGCAGGTTGCAAGGTCGTTAGATCAGCCGTTGTGAGTGGACACACATTGGATTTTGTGTTGCCGGACAACACAGGCGCTAGCGGACAAGCCTGATTAATTTTCAACTGAGGTTGAAGATTATTATTAATCTGAGAATCACTAAATTTACTCAAACTATCCACTGCTTGAACATTAATATTGGTGGATTCAAAGCCAGGTGAAACCGTATTACCCGTTACAATCAATAAAATATCACCACCATCAAAAGCACCGATGGCAACATTATTCACCCCTCTCCAGGTATCAGAACTCCCTGGCACACCAGTATAAGTCCAGGTAAAAAAGTTAGCGCCTGCTCCGGTAGGAGCGGTGGTTCCATTGGTCGTGTAGTAACTAAAAGCTGTACTGATGGTCAATTCAATTGAACTTATAGGAATGTACGTGGAGCCAGTATTAGCAAAACTTACGGTTAATGTGGAAGTTTGTCCTGTGTTGATTTGATTAGAAACGAAGTTTGCACCCGTTACAGCAGGATCTGCCGACTGAGCAAAAATAGTATTTAAGCCAAAAAATAGGGCTAAGATTGTTAAGAAATAGATTTTCATTTAATTTTTTTAGAATGTGATAGCAATGTTGATTTTGAATTGGTTGGGATAAGGTGGCAGAACAATAAAAGCTGTTAGTTTCTCCACCTCTGTTTGGGGTACTATTTGCTAAGGTGCCTACGTATTTACAGCAATAGCAATTCTAATCTCTACCAATGCGCTGCCTGAGTAAATACAGTAGGAAACCGGATGGGCAAGGCTAAGATTGTTACGAAACAAATTTTCATTTATTTATTTTTAGAATGTGATAGCAATGTTAGTTTTGGATTGATAGGGCTAAAGTGGCAGAATTATTAAAACTGTTAGTTTCTCCGCCTCCGTTCGGCGAAATGTTTGCTATAATATTTGCTACGGTTCCCGCAGTATTTGCAGTCACAGTAATAGCAATTCTACTTCTACCGCCGGAAGGAATTATTGTGCTTGATCTGAGTAACAAACCCGTGGGATAACCGGTTAATGTCCAATCTGGATTATTCACTATTTCAGTGCCTATAACCGTAACACTTGTCTGGCTTGGACTAAAAGCATAGGTAAATCCAGTAGAAAAAGGGATGAATACTTCGACGGTAGTTCCATTGGTAGGAATATTACCAATTTCATTAATATTTATAATAACTGATTTACTCGTAGCTACCGTAAAAACGGTGCTAGAAAATGTCAAATTCGGTGTCAAATTAGCCGACGTAACATTTGAGGTAGTAATTGCGCTGGATGCGTTGTTTCCCGCATTGGCAATCGGTTCGCCTCCCCCACTGACCACGGCTGGCGGAATTGTTAATGCGTTTCCTACTTGAATTGCGGTTGGAATGAAGGGAACACTAAAAGTTGTGTTGGCTAGGCTAGCGATTGGGTTTGCAGAAGAACAGGTAGCCGTTATACCACTCGTTGTACAAGTCCATCCATTATTACTTACCGGAAACAGACCAAATAAAGAACTATTGGGTATTTGTGTCACCACCGTAATTAGTCCTGTACTTGGACCTGCGCCTGTGTTCGTGACCGTTACAGGAATAGAACTAGGTTGACCTACGATGGGACTAGGTACTGGTTGACCAATACTAATCGTTAAATTAGGACTTGCATTCACTGCTGTAATCATGGCTTGTACTTGTGCTGCCGTTGCTGGCGCATCAAATAAAGCTGGATTAGCATCAATGTACGCTTGATAAGCTGTTTCGTTTGCTACTAATGCGCCTGTAATTGCTGGCGAAATCGTATTGATTTGTGCTACAGTAACTATAGATGGCACTGTATTGGGTGCGTCTCCTTCGTTTCCGATTTGTGCTAAAACTGTTTGTGAAGCATTTACTGCTGCAATCATCGCGTTTACTTCGGCAACCGTTGCAGGGGCTGAGAATAAAGCGGGATTAGCATCAATGTAGGCATTATATGCTGGCCCGTTTGCAGGTACTACGCCTATTACTCCAGGAACTGAAATAAGCTGTGCTGGTGTAACTACCGATGGAACTGCATCTGGATTATCGCCTTCAGCACCTACTTGGGCTAAAACACCTCCTGAAGCATTCACTGCTGTAATCATGGCTTGTACTTGTGCTGCCGTTGCTGGCGCATCAAATAAAGCTGGATTAGCATCAATGTACGCTTGATAAGCTGTTTCGTTTGCTACTAATGCGCCTGTAATTGCTGGCGAAATCGTATTGATTTGTGCTACAGTAACTATAGATGGCACTGTATTGGGTGCGTCTCCTTCGTTTCCGATTTGAGCTAAAACAGTTTGCGAAGCATTTACTGCTGCAAGCATTGCGTTTACTTCGGGAACCGTTGCTGGTGCTGAGAATAAAGCGGGATTAGCATCAATGTAAGCATTATATGCTGGCCCATTAGCAGGTACTACACCTGTAACACCCACAACTGACGTCAATTGTGTAGTTGTAACTACTGATGTAATTACGTTTGGACTATCGCCTTCGTTTCCGATTTGTGTTAAAACAGATGGCGCATTCAAAGATACAGAAGTAACGCATTCTGGATTATTATAAATTACAGCATTGTCTGTATTAACTGCCCCTAATGTAGAAAACTGACGGCCCGACATAAACACTCCTCCACCCGAGTTACAGGCTCCTCCATGGGCAATAAAATTTCCTTTTATTTCAGCGGAAGCTCCTATATTAAGTGCACCAGTGGCAACTCCGGCTCCGGCAAGCCAAAAAATATTACAACGGCGGGCGCCATTGGCTAAAATCATTTTTGATGATGCTGCTATATTAAATGCTCCAGCAAATCTAAAAACAAATATTGCATCGGGGTTACCTGCCGCATCAAGCGTGATAGTTCCTCCTAAAGCCCCTGCTGTTGGGATAGCATAAACACCAGGAGTAATTGTTTCATTAAGGTAAGTTGCCGAACCTGTTCCCGTGGCTGTTAGAGCCATAAGTGCAATATAAGCGGCATCTAAATCTAATGCGGCTTGTGCTGTAACAGCATTC
>Ga0209702_10009359_pt1 | contig 10958 bp, 6 predicted proteins | sample FRY01_FD_187210 | JGI IMG/M metagenome (GOLD analysis project Ga0209702, IMG submission 187210) | Freshwater microbial communities from Lake Fryxell liftoff mats and glacier meltwater in Antarctica - FRY-01 (SPAdes) (version 2) | ecosystem: Environmental > Aquatic > Freshwater > Ice > Glacier... | reverse complement strand
TCCTGTTGATTCAAGATAATCTTGGCTGCACTCCACTACACACCCTACTCAAAAACATAGAACGCTACAAGTATCGAAATATACAGAGAGATTCGCAAGAAAAGTTTTCATGGTATTTGACTGGAACCACGCCAGGTCTGCTCACTCGGGAACAGAGCAAACAGTTGATGAGACTCACAGACGCCGCAAACCGAACCCCCCTGCAGTACTACCTGGAAAAATTTCGCCAGAGGGACGAGCCTTACTTCTTTGACGTCCTAGGGCGGGAGCTGGGACGGGTACACGCAAATGTGTAGCCCAGACAGATTGCGCGCACGTGGTTTCTGTTGCAGGGCACCGACGTGTCGTTTGTGTAATAAATTGCACTCTCTGGGTTAAATATAGTGTGTTTAGTTGCAATGATTCTAAATACGGCGAAGGTGCACAGGAGATGTCGAGATGCACACATGTCGCCGGTCCCGGGTCTGAGGGCCAGACCACCGTTGCAAAATAGGTGTCGACCCTGCGCGTTGTGACCCGACACAGACCACATAGTAGAGTACATGAGCCGTATTAGGTGTTTTCATAGCGGATACGCTGCGCGAGTTTTTGAGTTTACGCTTGCGCTGCGAAATATATATAAGATGCACCGTGTTCAGCCCGTGTGTGAGAATTCATAGCATTGAAAGTAATGGCAGATCGTTTTCGCGGGCGGATGCAAATGTTTACAAATAGGGTGTTATATAAAATCCCCGGCGAAACAGGACTGTGTATCGGGGTCGCCGGTTCCATTCTCGGCGTGGGTCCAAAGATACGCCTGCTCATAGAGGAAACAGATGTGTCCCAGTGGAGCACAGTCGACTGTGTTTACTTTGATTTTTGCAAAAATGCGATGGATTCGTATACGGTGTATGACGAGGTCGACTCCATAATCAAAGCATGCGCCGATTACAGAGAGAATTACGAAAAGGTTACGACGACGAATAACCGTATTCTTGACATGCTATCATTCAAAATCCACCTCCTACACGGAGTACCATTTCAATATGCCCGACAGCAGATCTGGGCGAAACAGGCAGGAATGACTACGTATGGCCTGCCTTCCTTTCATGAGGATGCAAATGGCATGCTTGGCACCATGACGCCAGCGACAGCAACCCAGTACATTGACAGAGAGTTCTGGGGAGAAAACAGACTAAAGCCGCTGCCACCTGTGCCGACTTTCACCCCGTTTCAACTAAAACTAGCACATGATTGCGTGCTAAGTCTTGTATATGCGTGCTCGCAAATGAAGGGGTTAGAAGACATGTCAAAATATAACATGTATTCCATGAACCCAATATCTCCCGATATGGGCGTATCCAACGATATGTCCGCAATGGAATCGGATGCTGCGTATGCCAACGTGGGTCGCGTGCTCGATGAAGCATGGGTGTGCGGCAACATCACGATTGACCCGACAAGCGCCTTTTGGATATGCCTGCACACGCCGCAGCGTTTCGACGAGTGGGAACTACTAGACCCACTCGAAATACATGCGATGCAAAAAGAGTTGCGCTTGTTCGCAGAGGTCGACCCCCGAATTGTGCATAAAGTGCAGGCAATGATGGGACATTCAATTGGACCAGTCGGTAGGAGTTCTAGCCTACTCGATTAACCCTGCATGAATCGCCACCCCAAGCGCCACAAGGGCATAGATGTGTTGCGGCATGTACACAGGACCTTTTCGTCGTGACTCGCGCACTGCTCCTGAAAATTCATGATATTTTTAATAAACTGCCGTTTACAAACCCCACCCAAAAGCGCCATCTAGGCACGATGGTGTCGTGCCGGGCGACCGATGAGCTTGGAAATGCGCGGTCGATGAGCTTGGCGCAGAGGACATGAATCTACTCGTCCGTCAGCGTGTCGCGGGTGCGGGTGTCGATGCTCTCCAGGAGGAGACGGAGCGCGTACTTGGATATACAGTCGAGTGCCAGGCATTTTTCCAGGACGGCGTGCACTGCTCCCACGACTCTGATTTTCTCGTCGACTCCAAAGACCGGGTCGGGGAGGAACATAGCATGCACGAGCTGTGCGTAATTATTGAGGAATACATTGGATGCGAGGCTTTTCGGGCTCCGTGGCGGGCCCGCTTCCATGTTCATCACTATATCCTCAAAGACGCGCATACTGCCGGGATTTTTGAGAATGTCCCTGACACAATACACGCTGCTTGACGGGATCAGTTCGCACAGCACGTGCAGCAGTTTTGTCTGTACATATTCACGGGTGCTGTGGTGTGCACAGACCGTCCATAGGCACTGCACCACACCGGCGTTCCCCAGTTTGGCGAGTATGCGGCGCGTCTGGTTTTCGTACGCCTGATGTTGGATACTGTTGGTGTACATGCATGGAGAGAAATCGTTACGGACGTCCATCACAATGTCCAAAATGTAGTCGAGGAATCCAGCCACAATGTCGTGGAATCGGTGGTACACCTGGACGTGCTGACAGAATTGCTCCCACTGGTAGTTTTCGAGCAGCAGCCGGGTCTGCAGTATACACCGCTTTACGGCGTCGGGCGCGCTAAAATAGGCCTTTGCTGATGTTTTTAGCATCGCCTGCATGGCATCGAAAAAAAATGGCATGTCCATGTACATCTTCATGGTCTCGAAGGAGGATTCCAGGCTGTCTCCGCGGCAGACGGCGTCGTATGCAGCCGAGCTGTCTGAAAAAAATCGGCGGTAGAGGACTTGCTGCTGGGCGTACATCGTGCTCATGTACTCGTGATTGCGGAATGATTTGTTGCACGCCCTCAATTTGCACAGGTTGGCAAGCTCGTGACCTCCGCCGGAATTCTGCAGAATCAATTGCGCGAGGTCCGACTGAACGGTAACGAGATTACTCAGCGACATGCTCGTGGTGGGTTAACGACGGGGCCTGTGTTTATATAGTGGAGGACGATTCGCGGGGGCGGAAAGTGTATTGGCGCGTGGACTGGTAAAGTCCAGCAAACTCGCAATCTCAACACAACGTCATGTAGTAATGCTAGTGTTTGTGACGGTATGTACAGCATCGCCTTCATGGCGTCGAAAAAAAAAAGCTCTTCTTTGTATTCCATCATTTTATCAAAACACAATGTCAACGAAGGTTGTCTCTCGACCTCTTGGCATGCTACCTTTCGTTGGGAAAAAAACTCGTGGAATCCGTTCTTGTACTGCGCATACATTGTCTTGATGGCATCATTCCGATGAAACTTCTTCGTGCACGCCGCCAACTAACACAGAGTTCCGAATTGATTTCCTGTGCCGGCATTGCTCACTATGAGTTGGGACATCTCGGGCATCCTACCGAGAATGTCATTCAGCAGCATCGATGGAGGAGACCCGGCCATGGTTGACGTGCCACAGGACTGTGTGCTTATATAGCAAACACTGCGCCAAACAGGGATAATATTCCAGCGACTTACACTGTCGCGCGCCCGTGTGTTACTAACGGTGCACGATGAAGAACGGATCGATTCCCGAGGTATCATAGATGTCATTCGCGGCGCGCGCGCGATAAATAAGCACCGCAACCTGTCGTCGACATGAGGGCTGTATTCTGATGACATGACTGTCACAAAGCACATCGATCTGAGCACCTGTGAGTCGACGCAGTGTGCTTGTGCGGACGCGGTCGACAACGACGGTCAACAGCGGATAGAGCATACGATACGTCATGCATCCGTTCCGAAAGCATCGTGCAATAAAGTCGTGCACTGCGTCTACAACTCGGCATTCCTCCTCGGGTGTAAAAACTGGGTCTGTGTCGAACATCGCACTGACCACAAACACATAGTCCGTGGCGACGTTTGAAAATAGAATGTTCTGCTCACTGCCCGGCGGTCCTATATTTGTGCTATCCACAATAGACTCGAGCATAAGCATATTGCCGGCGGGATGCAGAATGTTTCTGACGCGAACCACGTTGCGTGATTTGATCATTTGGTATAGTAGGTTCAACATTGTTGCCTGCAGAGGCACGTTTGTGGGGTGAAGTTTACAGACCGCCCACAGGTGTTCGACGACGCCTGCCCCCGTCATGTTATCAAGTATGCGGCTTTTCATGTCGGAATATTCCTGTGTCGTCATACCGCCGGAAACAGCTCCGCCTGGCGTGACGATATTGACATCGTAGTTGTTACCCACGCACAGCACCATACTCAGAATTCCCCTGATCAGCACTTCCAAAATGCGGTGGAATTCACTGTACTTTGTAATATGGGAACGGAACCGTGACCAATTGTAGTTTTCGAGCACCAGATGGCTATGTATTATTTTCTGGCGTGCTGATTCAGGATCAGTTCCGAACTCATGTACGGCCCTGTCCAGCATCGTCTGCATGGCGTTTAAAAAACACGGCTTGTGTTCAAATTCCATCATGGCGTCAAAACATGGATTTAATAGCTGTTTACTATTAACATGTTGACAAGCATGCAACTTTTTTGAAAAAAACTTTTCGTACATGATCTTTTTCTTCTCGTACAATGCCTGCAAAGGTACATTGCCACGGAAATTTGTCGTACACGCCCTCAAATTACATAGAGTTTCAAAATTATAGCCTGCGCCAGAACTCAGCACAATCGACTGAGCAACGTCCGGAGTCTGTTCTAATACTGTATCAAAAAACAGCCCTGGAGGACGACCGGCCATAGTTTGTGTGCCACGGGACCGTATACTTATATAGAAGTAGTGTGTGAAGTGCATAGTCAATCTAAACAAAAAGTTCTCAAAGTGGAAACCATGCCAATGCACACTGAAAACAATGGTTTTCAGAATGTACATGTGCGTATACCGATGCCGTACTCCTAGATGCAGACGAACAGCACATGTAGTAGTATGCATTTTATTGTCACTCTTGACGAGCACCAAGGCCCTGCGTAAGATAGTGCAGAATCGGTTTGGGTTCGAGTTTTTTTGTAGTGCACATGTATGCAGACGTGTGTTGTTTTAGCTTTCCTGGCGTCTGAAGAAGGGATCGATGGACGTGGTATCGTATTCATTGTTCGCCGCGAGCGCGCGATACAGGAGCGTCGAAACGTACTGCGTCGCGACGGGCACACTGATGACGAGCGGATCGTTGCAGAGGAAATCGATCTGAGTGTCTGTGAGTTTACGGAGCGTGCTGTCGCGCACGCGGGTGCAGATACTTTCTAGCAGCATGCAGAGAGCATATTCTTGCATGAGTCCTTGCGTCGACCATTTCGCAATTACGGTGTGCACGGCGGATACAACTAGGATTTCCTCGCTTGTGTCGAAGACTGGGTCTGAGCTGAACATGGCATTAACAATCTCCGCATACGGTAAGACGGTAGAGGAATAATCTGTCATGTCGTAATCCTCAGGGTCGGAGTCTAACATAATTTTGTGGATGAGAGCCATGTTACCAGGTGTTTTCAGAATGTCCCTGACATAATGTATACTGCGCGACTTGATCATATAGTGTAGTATACAAAACATGTCTCTGTGTAGCATCTCGCTGGTCTTGTGATATTGACATACCCTCCACAGGCAGTGCACGACGCCGGCATCCCCCATTTTGCCGAGTATGAGACGCTGATGGTCTGAATACTCCTCCTGCGTTATACCGTCCTCCGCGACGATGTAAGAATGATATGCGTTACCTATGTCCAGCACAACCAAAAAAATATGTCGTAGAAGTTTATGTACAATGTATACGAATTCTTGGTATTCTGTAATATGTTCACAGAGAAACGACCAGTTATATGTCTCACAGAAGCAGAAAACGTTCATCATCATCGTTGGTATGTGCTCATTTGCAAAGCCGATGTGCAGTTCATTGTCTAGTCTGGCATCCACTATTTTATCTATAATTTCAAATACAAAAAACTTGTCCTCATAACTCCGCATGACCTCGACAAATGATAGATCGTCGGGTCGTGTTCTTAGATTTTCGAATGCCTCCTCTGCTCCCTCTGAAAATCGCCGTTCGGTCTCTTCCTGCTGCTTTACAACCAATTCCAGAGATTCACTGCCGCGAAGTTTTTTCGAACACGACATTAATTGTGAAACAAGCTGCACATGATTCCCGTCGCCAGAGTTTCGCACGAGTAAATGAGCAATGTCGGATGTATCTACCAACCTCTCAAACGGCACCCATGGACGGGACGCGGCCATTGTTCACAGCCCACACCGTCCGACTCTTATATACTGTCGAGCGCATCGACATGCAAGTTGCCAGACTATTTGCACTGCCGGCACAGACGCATCGTCCCCTTTGCAGAAAAGTCGTACATTCGCAAAATCATTGGGATCAGTTTCGACCCTGGCGGACACATGTTGGCGATGTGGGACAGGAACAGCGTGGCATGCTCGTAGCAGGCCTTGGCCTGACTGCGTCGACTGCAAAAGACAATGACGTAAATCTCCTTCTTCTTGGGGTTACATCCCACGAGGTCGCAGTGCACGGGCCTTGTGCTGGCGACCTCGGAGATGCACAGCGTGTTTTGCAGTATGACAAAGATGTTGCGTTCCAGCAGCTTGAAGATTAGACCCACGAAAAACTCGGGACTCTCCCGGACCAGTGCGCACACGCAATTGTAGTCGTTGATGTTGTTGCCGGCGCACCGTATGTCGATTTTGCCAAAGGCAATGCCCTGGTTCTTGACACACTTTGACGTGTACACGTCGTCTTCAAAGTCGAAGATGGAGGGATGGTGCACCAGCGTGCGGGCAAACGCCATCGCGTCATCTTGGTCCTCAGACATCCCGCAAAGACTCGACCGATGCTCCTATATACGTGCATACACACCGTGTACGATTCCCTTGTGTACTGTGTTCGCCGTGTCACGCGCGTGCCTGAAACAACGTTTCTCGCACGACATTGCCGACATAAAAGCCAATTGACAGCACGGTGTCCCATGTGCGGGGCAAATCGTGGTGAGTTTCTTATGCTTTGAATCGTCGCCCTGTCACAGCAAGTAACAGAACCACGAGCCCCGTCTTTCATCTCCCATGCACAGAGTCATATTCCGGGCGAAAAACAGACAAACAAATGCCGCTCAAGCGCGTGTCAACACCATGCTCGCGTGCATATTCAAGAGGACGTTCTACCAGTGATGCTGAATGGTTTTGTAAGGAGTTTTGAATGCTTTTTTGTGTAATGTTTGTTTGTATGTACATTTATATATATATATATACGCAGATCCGCAGCAGCCTGGTCCCTCAAAGTTCAAGAGTCTGTACACTACCCCGGACAACATGATCAAATCACTGATAATACTGTGCCTCTTGAAATGTGCACTGTGCCAACGTGACTGCCCTGCTAGCGGTGTAGTCACAACCACCGACGGTGTTGTACGATATGAACTTGTGTTCAACTGTATGGTGCGCGGAAGTGATCCCATAGAGGATCTGTCTACATGCGACCCGGTTTGCTGTGCGAGCAGGTGCCAGGGCAGTAGCAATTGTAATATTTTCCATGTTGAATACAATACCCAAGGTAGACCTTGGTGTAGCGTTAACAATCAAGGGAGTTATCAGTACGAGAGCAATTATAACTGTAGGCCAAGTCTTCGCGGATATGCAAAATGCGTTGCATCGTGTCCTGCGGGTCAAGAAATACTGTTAGAGTGGCCTTGTACGGCCTGCCGTGTAGGAACTTATAAATCAACGTCGGGCCTGCATGCTTGCATACAGTGTCCAGAAGGCGAACATACGAATGCGACAGGCGCGGTGAATGCCGATGCGTGTATTAAAAATATCACAGCACCCGGCACGGACATAGGCGAGTGTGCAAAGTTTGGCTACCACCGTGCAGACGCCACGACAACGTGCACGGTATGCCCTGTTGGCAAGTCAGGATACTCGCCGAATTTGAAACTGATACCTGCAAGTGACAACTACAACCCACACGCGTCAAACACGTGGGTGTCGGGATGTTTTCCTTGCCAGGAAGGACAATTCAAAAACGATCCCGACACTGCCATGTGCACAAATTGCCCCTCGGGGAAAATCAGCAGTGCAGACAGGCTCGCATGCGACGACTGTCCTGCAGGCACCACAACATTCGGGGGGTTCTGGCGGTGCGAGGGTTGCCATCAGGGTACACATGCACCGACTGCAGGGAGTGCCAACTGCACACCGTGTCCTGCTGGCAGCATGTCGAAAGATGACGTCAAAATTTCGCCCTGGCCAATTACAGCGTGCATCCCATGCCCGGTAGGGCAGGCCGCACGTGCGCTGATGGTGGGGTATATGTGCACAAATTGTCCTGCGCCTTCGTTTACACACAAAGCTGGGGCATTAAGCTGTCAGCGCTGCAATCCGGGCAGTGTAGAAAACGTGTCTGAAGCAACTGGTTGCACAATGTGTGCTCCTGGAACCTATCAATCGAGACACGCGACACAGTGTGTTGAGTGCACAGCAGGCAAGTACTCAAAACAGGGACAAGGGGATGGTTGCGATCAGTGTCCCGCAGGAACGTTTGTCGCCACACCCGCGTCCGCGGCATGTATTGTTTGCACGCCTGGTAGCATATCGGATGTGGGTGCGCACTGGTGTAGCTCCATCTGCACGGACCACACCAACGAGGTGCCAGCAGGATGCTTGTCTATGCAGGTTGTTCTGGTCATCGTGCGAATCACGAGAATGCCGTTGTTGAATTTCACCCTCGAGCGGCAAACTAAGCTTCGGGAAGGTGTCGGCATTTTCTTCGAAATTCACCAGGAACAGGTGGGAATCAGCGAGGCGCGTGCTGTTGACGATGGGATGCTAGACGTGCGACTTGGCATCACGAGCGCCAGACATCGACTAGTTCTAACCGACATTGCCATGAAAAAGCAATTTGGTCCGGAATTTGCATCACTCGACTTTGATGTGTCGGGGTTTCAGTTTCCGTCGGTGATACAGAAATCAGAGGTCCCGCCAGAAACTTTTCACAGCCACGGCCACCGAATGGGGCCAGGCCGTTGGGCACCGATCCCTACTGTCATTTTTGTGATATGGAAGATTCTGATTACCAACAAAATGTAAGGAAACGCGCATGCGAATTCGTTACATCGTCGTTTTTCGCCGTCCTCGTCGCATTTTACACGTGCATGTTCGTCTGTCTGTCTCCCTGGCGTACCTTGTTCGCCGTGTCACGCGCGAGTGAAAAGGGTTGCAATTAATGTTTTATTACAATAAACCATACATACAAGAAGAACCGCGAGGACTCGGCCTGTCGTTGCGTTTCGGTGGTTTATTCCGCGGCGCCCTCCGTGTTGACGAAAGCGAGCAAATGCGCGTTGGAAGCACGGTGCTGTGCCGTCTTTGCCATGTATGTGCGCACGCCGCCACCGTTTACTTCCAGCAGCATTTGTTCGCGGGGCATTCCGCGAATGTAGTTCAAGATAATAGCGTCTATCGTATGCACTGTGGTATTGCGGAAAGTTATGATGTTTTGCACACGTGCGTCGCTGATGGGCGCAGTTGTGACGCTGTGTTTAAACACAATCATGCATCGATGGGCACACACTAGGATAGTGGACAGGGAGTGGGTGACGTCGTCGCGTACAAGGTCCCAGTACTTTGAGATTTCCAGCAGGAGACGAAAAGAGTGCTCGACCATGGTCATGTGCCGAGAGTCCGTGAAGACCATAACGTCCTTGTTGAGCATATCGCGAAGACGGTCCACGATAAACTCGTGTAGCGTCTGGTTACGGCCGGTTTCGTGAACTTCAACGCCATACGAAAACTTGAGTGGGACGATTTGGCCGTTCCTGGACGGCATGCAGAGAAATCGAAACATAATCTCTGGGATGTTCTCAAAGACCCGTAGCAAGATTTCAATACAGATGGCGCAAGGAGGTGTGTCGAGTTGTCCCCTGTCATGATGGCGTTGATTTACAATCGTTTCCATAAAGGTCGAGATTGCATCAGCTTCCAAGAACTGCTCCATGTTGTTCGTGTGGGGTTCGTTTACAAACATCATTACCATTTCGCAGATCTGAGTAATGCATGTGGTCAAAGTCGTGGAGTTACGTTTTATCATATTATAAGGTTCTATCATAAAATACCGCAGACTCTGCAACAAAACATCCACCCTGAAGACGCGTCTAAAACTACAAAGGGACGTTGGGTTGCCAACGCACAAGTGCAGAAAAGTCCACAAGTTGAAAACTCTCTTCTCGTCTCTGGAGGGGGGCAGTCTCATGTTGATATCGTCAATCAGTCTCAATACGAATCGCATGTGTGTGTGCGAAACTGCGACGGTGTCGAAATTTTTCTGCGACAGGTCGTGCAGCTGCTGGCTTCCCACTCGCAGATGAACACGACAGCCCGAATTTTGCCGCATGTAGTCGAATATAATATCAATCGGCAGCCGGAACGCGGTTGCTGCGGATGGGGGGGGTGCTTGCCATGTTGGCAGGAATACTTGTGAAATCGCGTCACACGTGGACACGACACTCTTATTTCCACTAAAAACGTCGAGCACACCAAACACGATCCACATGATATCATGCCCAGTTGCTGAGACGTATTTCCTCACCGACGCAGCGTGAATTTTCTGGATCGCTACGAGGATGAGAATGGCGCTTTTTACGGGTTCAGCATCGCGTTTCTCGTGCAACAGGATTTCAATCGCCAACGCCACATGCATTTCATACATGTCCTCCGCATCGGGCGTCGACGCTGTCTGAAATTTGTACATCTGGGCGAGGACTCCGAGTCCCACGTTCCGAATCATAGTATTGCGGGGGTGCATTTGAATTACACGTGTCATAGTTGCAATATCAGCCACGGTCGATGGAATTCTTATTTCTCGACACACCTCGTTGTAATCGACAGGTCCGAGAGGATCCTCTGAGTTTATTACGAGTCTCATCATATTTTCCGTCGAATATTCATTCGTACAGTGATCACCAAGTCCGGCCAAGAAATGTGTCCAATTTTCCCTGCTAAACCGCCACCTGTAGTTTTCGACCTCTCTCAAAAAGGGCTGTGTATTCGTGT
>Ga0209702_10009353_pt1 | contig 10966 bp, 10 predicted proteins | sample FRY01_FD_187210 | JGI IMG/M metagenome (GOLD analysis project Ga0209702, IMG submission 187210) | Freshwater microbial communities from Lake Fryxell liftoff mats and glacier meltwater in Antarctica - FRY-01 (SPAdes) (version 2) | ecosystem: Environmental > Aquatic > Freshwater > Ice > Glacier... | reverse complement strand
ATTGGCGGTTATGTTGAAGGTAATCATGTGTTCGTTCTGTGCCCAACTGGCATGATAGACAGTGCAAATGTCGGTGTGATTATCGGCATTGGCCTTGCAAAAACAGCCAAAATCCTTCTCACCTAACAGTAACTCGCACGCCTTGTTCATGGCGTTCAAATCCAACACGAAACTGAACTTGTAAGAACGGTCGGAAGTGAATGGGTCTTTTTGTGTGGAGATGAAATATTGATAACTGCGTTTGGTGGCATCAAACCGCGCATGTGCTTCATTTTGAACTGGATGAAGCTTGGAAATGGCAATGCTGTCGGGAAGCATTGTGTTCAATTTGTGAAGAAGTAGGCCAATGTCCAAGGGCAGTTCTTCCGCATCAAAATGTGCGAAAAACTGAGAGGCATGCACGCCAGCATCTGTTCTTCCGCAACCAGTAAGCGGAGTTTCGGTTTGTAGAATGGTGCTGAGTTTCTCGGTTATTTCCTGCTGAATGCTGGGAGCGTTGTCCTGCATTTGCCAACCGTGAAAATCGGTTCCGTTGTAAGCCAGTTCGAGGAAATAACGCGCCACTAGCCTCCAGTTCGTTTTACCTTGAATCCTTCGTCTTTCAATAGTCCAATCACCTTTTGAACGTGGTCGCCTTGAATAATGATTTCACCATCTTTTGCAGCACCACCAACGCCACATTTAGACTTCAATGTTTTTGCGAGGTCTTTCAGGTCGTCAATATGAAGGTCGCCAAAACCTGTGATAAGTGTGACTGCTTTTCCTTTGCGTTGCTTCTTATCCAAAGAAACGCGCAGGTCGATGGCTGAAGGATCAATGCCATCGACTTCAGATTCGTTTTCTTGAGATTCAACTGGTCGGTCGGGTTCGGTGGAAAACACCAACGAACCAAGACTATCTAATCCTTTGGCTTTTTGTGGTTTGCTCATTTCTTATTCATTCTAATCCAGGCCTAACAGGTTTTTGAAACCTGTTAGGTCTCGCTAATTAACCTCATTCGGTACGATAACTCTCAACGACATCGGTCTGATTCTGATTTCAACCACTTTTCCAAGTTCAAACGGGTCGCCATCCAAATGCGAAACATCATCCCGTTCCTGTGTGATGGTCATTTCTTTGAATTTGAAGGTCTTGATGTGTTTGCTCTGATCCAGCGTTCCTCGGAAAAGGCGGTAGAAGAGTACGAAAAACTGAATGAATGGGAACTTATTTACGACCACGGCATCCAGCATTCCGTCATCTACCAATGCCTTTGGTGCCACAAGGGCATCGTTTCCGTATTGAGAAGAATTTGCTAGCGCAATTAAATATGCTTTCCGTTCAAATTCACGGCCATCGGCCACAATATGGTAAGTCTGCATCTCGTAATTCTGGAGTGTTTTAAATCCAAGCATGAAATACTTGAAAAAACCGCGCAGTTTCTGTTTGTGAAAAGCATGGGAAACTGCTGCATCAAATCCAACACCCGATATGTTCATGAACGGTTTTCCGTTGGCCAAACCTGTATCGATTGTCCTGAAATGGAAGTTATTGATATTCTCAACGGCTTTCTTTGGATTCAATGATATACCGAGCGATCGTGCCAGTCCATTTCCCGATCCCGCAGGGATGATTCCCAGCGCCACATCCGTTCCTGCCAAGGTGGCTCCAACCTGATTGATGGAGCCATCACCACCAACAATAATAACCGCTTTGCAACCGCTATCAATGCCTTGCTTGGTGAGTTCAATGGCATGCTTGTGGCGTTCGGTCTTGATAATCTCAAAGTCAAATTTGTCTTTGTCCAAATGCGCTTCAATCATTTTCAGCGCCTTTTTCCTTCTACCGCTTCCCGAAACAGGATTGACTATGATTATAATCTTGTGTTTCATTGTTTTTTCGTTATTCGGTTAAATGTTATTGGGTTATTAAGGTGCCGCGACCTAATAACCTTTAACTCAACAACTATTAACTCAGTAACCCAATAACCCATTAACTCAATAACCCATTAACCCATTAACTATTAAACTAATCCTCCCACGCCTCAAATGTCATCTTATTTTCCAGCAACGCCTTGGAGTAATTCTGAAGATATGCTTTCATGAACTTTTCATTGTCAGAAAACGAAATATCTAAATTGACCAGATTGTTCTGATTCAATTCGTCTTTCTCCAAGTCAAATACGAAAGTTGTATGCTCACCATCAAAACAGATTAATTGTCCGTTTCGGTAAAGTTGATGTTGATCGTGCTTAAAAGCAACGGCCGTATGCTCGGCAATTGAGTCAAATGCGTTCACACCAAAGGAGAAAAATGGTTGGTCGTAACCCAATAGATTCAGCACGGTTGGCATAATATCAGCCTGCTGTATAACCTGAGAAAATCTTCCACTAATCGTGGAATCGGAAGGAGCAAAGAGGATAATCGGAATTCGTAACGATCCCAGTTTGGTTTGGAATTGAGCGTGTTCTGATAATGAGGTATGATCGGCAGTAATTACAAAAAGCGTATTCTGATACCAATCTGTTTTCGATGCGCTTTTAAAAAACTGTCGTAATGCTTCATCGGCATAACCAAGGCTTTCGTGAATAGGAAGCGTTCCTTTTGGGTACTTATCCTGATATTCTTTAGGCAAAGAATAAGGGTGATGACTAGAAAGTGTAAAAACCGTGCTGAAAAACGGTTTCTTGAATTCGCTGAACTTTTTTACACAGTGATTCAGGAAATAATGGTCCGAAATGCCCCAAAAGCCATCGTAGTGTTCATCAGGAAATGGATAATTATCTCTGTCATAGAATAGGTTGTAGCCAGCTTGCCCAGCAAATGACTCAAAGTTCATTGAGTTCTTGTTCCCACCGTGCATGAATGTGGTGTAATAACCTTTTTCGCCTAGCAGACTTGCAAGACTGTTTATGTTGTTTCCTGCGTAGCGCGAAGTTGTGTAAGGTTCATACATCAATGTAGGAATGGAAGCTACAATGGCAGGAATTCCTTCAATGGAGCGATGACCGTTGGCAAAGCCGTTTTCAAATACCAATCCTACTGAGCAGAGCGAATCAACAAAAGGCGTATAACCAACGTCAAGGCCGTTAAGTGCTTTGATGTATTCGGTTGCAAAACTTTCCATTATGATTACCACCACGTTTCTTCCTTTCAGCTTTCCTGTAAATGTGGTGCTGTCAGGTCTTATGATTGGATTGATATCTGCGGTTTGATCTATTGCAAATTCGTACCGTTCCAACTCTGGTTTCCCCCATGTTTTGATTATGGTGAACGGAGTGCTTAACACTACTGAATTCAAATGGGGAGCATCGGTTATTCCTGCATCAATTATGGTCAGCGGAATTGGACGAAGGCCACCACGTGCTGCTAAAACCAAAATCAAGGCCGTAGGAATAATTGCCAACCCTTTAGCCCAAAGTTTGGCTTTTGAATTGTCGGTCTTCAACAATTTTAAAAACAACCAAAGTGACAACAGCATAATGGCTGTGAATGCCACCAGTAAATACCAGAATTGAGAAAGCAGATTAGGAGCAATATTCACCAAATCATCGCTCAGAAACGCAAATTCAAAAAGATCATCTGTTGATCTTCTTCCAGTAAATTTAAAGAACTCGGCATCAATGCAATTGAGCAGATTCATTGCTCCAAGCATTAAAATGTAAAATATGGAAGCTAGATATTGAGACCAGCCTTTTTTAATAAAGGGTAACAAAACGAAGAATAGACCTAGTAAATAGGCGATGGAAACTGCATCGAACGCAAGCCCGAACCAAAGTGCATGCGCAACTTCAGAAAATGGAGACTCGAAATAGCCAAGAAGATTGAAATAGAAGACAAGCCTCGAAAGGGTGAGAGACAGAAATGCAATTAACCACGCACCCACAAACCGCTTCCAAAAGAGAACGGTCATGAACAGGAAATCACGATTGATTGGAATTTAGTTGTCGAAACGATTACCGAAGATTACTGCGTCTTCAACCACAAGTTGACCGTTGCTCGAAAGCCAAGTAGAGTAGAGTATGGTAATATAACCGTCATCATCAATATGACCTTCACCTCTAAATGTCATAGGAATACCTCGAACACTTAAATCCTGACGTGGAATTCTCAGTGTGTTTCTACTTACAAGAGCTCTAACTGTAATGCTGTCAGATCCAAAATTGTAGATCTTGATGTCATCCTCAGCTTCGCGCAAGTTGTCCTCGGCAATGGTCATAAATCGGGTTTGTTGATTGGCATTATTAGGAAAGCTGTCTGGCCACTGAATGTGTAGAATACTGTATATCCCAAGAAATTTATCCCGCGCATTGATACACGAACCATCATCGCGAACCGCATCTGGGTTGTAGTTGTCTGAAGTTCGAGTTGTACAACCCGTTTCCTCCTTACATCCGCTTAAAGAAGATGCAATTACAACTGCACCTAGCAGCATAAGTATGAATGAGATATGTTTTAGTCTGAAAATCACAGGTTTCTGATTATTCTACTATTTTTTGAAGACCATAAATGTTCAATTGTAAGGTATCACGCAAATTTAAGACCTCATCAATCAGTTCAACACGGGTCATTTGTATTGCCAATACACGACCACTGATTTCTCCAGTTCCCCAATACGTATAAGCACCCAAGACCTGACGGTTTACAGCCATGGAATATGTTCCAGTGGTAACTGCAGTCAAGGCATATAGTTGCGCATCAAAATTGCTTACGCCCATAATAAGTCCATCCTGCGTATTTGCAGTTGTATCAACAAGATTGACGAAAACTTGATCGTAAGGCACCAAGGTATCCTGTCCTGTTTCAATTGTACCATGGCAATCATACTCTCCCACAAATTTGAAACGGGTAGGAACGCATGTGTCGTCATCCTGTTTTGCCTCTGGGTCGAAGTTGTCAGAGAAACTATCAGTACATCCCCGTTTAGGCTGACAAGCCACAACAATAGTTGCGATGGTGAGGCTAATTAAGACGTAATAGAGGTTTTTTGTCATTGGAATGCTGCTTGGTCGGTGCAGTATTAAGGGGTGAAAGTAAGAAAATGTGAATTTAACTTCATTATTGTATTAAGCTATACGGCTCTATAATTTTGTACATAATTCAAAACAGTCGTGAATAATCTCGGTTCCGCTTCGGAAATCCCTTATTCTGTATGAAAGGGAAATCTTGTTTTCTTCTAAATAAACACCTGCTCCTTCAATAATAATGGATGTATGCACAGATTGTGGTTCAATGGTAATGTTGTTTCCGTAAACGCGTGCATCCACAATTCCTAACGTATCTGCTAAGTTGCTTATTGTAACAACAAATTCGTTTTGTGTAATTGAAATAGTTCGGTTGTAATCAGAAGCAAAGCAATCCGAACTAACCTGAAAGTTTCCGAGAAATTTATCTCTTACTAGAATGCAAGAACCATCGTTAATAATGGCCTCAGGATCATAATTTTCTGTTCCAAAGTCAGTGCAGCCTGCATTTTTTTTGCAGCCACTAACTGCAACCAAGAATATGATAATCCAAAGAAATCTCAAGCCTTTTAGGTTAAGGTTTGCCGCTACTTACGCACTTGAAGCAAGTAGGTTACTTTAAATTACTGCGTTTTTGTGCAGTAATAGTTGTAAACCTGAGGAACAGTTGCAATTCCAGGAGGATTTGCTCCATTCAACATTGGAACCTGAGTATTAATGGTAAAGATGAAATCAACAGTGTCGTTAACCAGCCAAGTGCCCGATCCATTGTAAGTATGATTGTAATTCATGCCAGAGAAGGTATCAGTATAGGCACGCTGAATAATTACCAGCGTATAAGCCGAAGATGCGCCTTGCAAGAACAGGTTTCCATTTAAATTCATATTGAATGCGTTACCAGCCGTATTTGCCTCTGTAATTGTCACGATACCTACATCAACCGTATCAATGGCAAGAATCACATCATTCCAAATTCGAGTGTATCTGTATGATCCAATCATTTTGTCGCGACTTGCAATACAAGTGCCGTCATTTTCTTCAGCCGCAGCGTCAAAATTATCAGCGGTGGCCTCTATGCAGCCTCTGTTGGGTGTGCAGGCCCAAGTGCCAAATAAAACAACTATTAGAAACGCGAAAAGTGCAAAGTTTTTCATTGGATGAATTAAGTCTCAAATATAGAGAGTTTGCTAACTCTATTTGAAGTGCATAGGATTGATAAATTATTTTGTTGAGCAAATAACTCAGTCAAAAAATGTAGCTTACGCTTGCATTTTTGATTAACCACCTTGTCGTCTAAAACGCTCACTCGTGTTGTAGTTCTTTTGGCTATCACCCTGATATTGATGTATTTGGGGCGACATTCCGCGTTAAGCGAGTATTTTACGTTTGAGTATATGCAAGATGCAATTGGTAATGCGGGAGTATTTGGTGTTTTTCTATTCATTCTGATATACACCGTTGGAACCTTGATGAACATACCCGGATTTCTGTTTCTATTTGTCGGTTTTTTGGTTTACCGCGGTCTGAATGGGATTATTTTAGGCTATGTTGCAAGCGTAATTGGAGTGACTGTCCATTTTTTCTTTGTACGAACAATGGCTGGCAAAGCACTTTCAGAGATTAAGCAACCCTTTATTCGTAAACAGATGCAGCGGATAACCATTCATCCTATAAAAACGACCATTCTGTTAAGAATGATCTTTTACGTTTCTGCACCCGTCAACTATGCGTTAGCACTTTCAAGCATCAAGTGGCGCGATTGTCTTATAGGTACTATGCTCGCATTTCCTTTCAATATACTGTTCAATTATACTTGGATGATGTTTGCGCAAGATTGGATACTAAAATGGCTATCAACCTCAGGTTGACAGCCATTGTTGCAATAATTCTTTCGATTGAAACGTAAAGTTTCGTTGCCTTTTTAGAAGGAATACTTTTTCTCAGAAATCATGTATCTCACGATGTCTCTTCTCAACGCTTTTGGATTGATGTTGTAGCTCTTAAGCAACTTCCGAACAACAAAGTTGGTTCGTGTTTTCTCACCATCAGAAGCAAAGCTTGAAATGGCATCTTTCGATGCTTTTCGAACTCTTTCTAACGATTCGTACAAGTAAACCTGAACAGCAGCACGTTGCACCGCCAATTTTGCTTTATCGCCATTCATAGCTTCCAACTTTCGGAGTTTAAGAACAGCAGAATCACATATAAAGGCATCTGCCAAAATATCGGCCAAATTCATCACAATTTCCTGCTCATCTACCATCTTCTTACCCAGCTTTTTACCTGCGGTGGAAGAAATGTAAAGGAATACATCTTTCAATGCTTGAACGATACGTTCTTCTTCCGCAGCGCCCGACTTTGTGCCTGAGAATATGGAAGAGATAACGCGACCTTGAACTTGTTTACCAGCTCCAATCAGGTCGATTTCCTTCGTTTTTAAAGCACGTTTGGTCAACTCAGCAACGGAAAGCATACGGTTTATTTCGTTGGTTCCTTCGTAAATACGAGTGATACGCGCATCGCGGTAGCCCATTTCAATTCCAGCCTCGGCTGAATAACCCATTCCGCCATAGATTTGTAATGCTTCATCAATGACGTAATCTGCATTTTCTGATCCTTTCACTTTCAGAATTGCACATTCAATGGCATATTCTCGGATGGATTCCAGCTTGGATTGTTGAACTGCCATTCCATCTGCCTGAAGTTCTTTCCGTTTTAAATCGATGTTGCGACCAATACGGTAAACACCTGCATCCACGCAGAAAATACGAGAAGCCATTTCGCCCAATTTGTGTTGCATAGCACCAAACTCCACAATGTTTGTATCAAACTGTTTGCGTTCCATTGCGTAGGTCAACGCTTGATCTAGAGCAAACTTACTACCTCCGTTTGTGCCAGCGGCAAGTTTGATTCTTCCTGTGTTAAGAATATTCAAAGCCATCCCAAATCCACCTTGACGTTCGCCAAGAAGATTTTCTATAGGAATTGGAGTGTTCTCAAAGAAAACCTGAACTGTTGAAGATCCTTTGATGCCGAGTTTTTTCTCTTCAGCTCCAATCGTAATTCCACCAAAAGCCTTTTCTACAATGAACGCAGATAGACGTTCATCCGAATCTATTTTAGCGAATACGATAAAAAGGTCTGCGAATCCACCGTTGGTAATCCACATTTTCTGACCATTCATGAGGTAATGTGTGCCAGCTTCATTCAAAACACACTTGGTTTTACCTGAGTTGGCATCCGAACCTGCTGTAGGTTCTGTAAGGCAGTAACTTGCTTTAATTTTAGCAGAAGCAACACCAGGAAGGTATTTATCCTGTTGTTCCTTGGTTCCGTAATAAACAATAGGGAGAGAACCAATGGAAGTTTGCGCTCCAATGGTTGTTGCGAACGAAAGTCCCATTGCAATGGCTTCTGAGAAAATCAAACCAGTGTTGAAATCCAAGGCCATTCCGCCATGTTCTTCAGAAATGCCTACACCGCATAGTCCAAGCTCAGCAGCTTTCTCCAACTGACCCACAATTTCTTCTCGGTCTTTGTCGGCCTCAAACTCGCGCCCACGTTCCTTAATCTTGTTTTGAATTTCAGTAATGCAAAAATCCTTCACCATTTCACCAATCATTACCTGTTCTTCGGTAAATTCTTCTCGAATGAAAATATCTTTTGAATTACCTGTTTCTATAAGGAAACTGCCGCCTTTGAGTGTCATTGTGTTCTTAATTTGCTACAAATGTATGAAAAAGCAATGCGTGCATTGTAACTAATTTTCCTGTGGCGTTGAAATGTATCAACATGGTTTTCTAGGATTCTTCCTTTCTTCGCAGCATGAGTACAACAACAACAGATATCCCAACGCTGGAAGAACTGAGAGACGTTTTTGATAAGCGAAGACCGTATTTCCACCTGAAGAATGGTCGCACAGAAGATGGTCTTTTTCATTTTGACGTGAACGAATCTTTGGTGGCTTCTGAAGACACGTTTGAAGAAGACCTTCTACTTATTTCGTTTCCGATTGCATACATGGATTCGATTGAACCGATTCTCAAGCATTTTAATCTAAATGCAAGCAAGGAGAACTTCTTGGATCAGTGCCGTGAAGTAATTTCCGTTGCTGAAAATCATCAGGATGAAAAGGGTGGAGGCAAGATGAGTTTTCAGAGTCTGTTCTATAATATCCCTGAATCAATACAGTCGGTAAATTATGATGCAGTCATTGTATTGTCGATTCACGTTTACGGAAAGCAGAATGAAGCAAAAGATTACAGAATTGTAGGTTACATCCATGCGAATGAGTTCGATTTTGCACCCTACGAGGACGAAACTAAGATTGAAAAAGGCTACTACTACAACATGCTTCGCGTAACGGAGCATTTAGAAAATGGCGTAAAGATTTACCGTAGGAAAAAGATATTCTCGTTGATGTTTTCCATTCTGCATCACTTGGTGTATCAGAATGGGGTCAATTTCTGCTTTGCCTGTATGGGAAAAGAGAATAAGAGCATCAAAGAAGCACTTCATAGAAATACATTGCTACATGGCGAGTATTATGAGCGTTTGCCTTTTACTATGTATTCAAAAATCAACCGATTATATGGTAGCAAAAAGGAATATAGTAAGTTGGTAGACATCACAAACAATGAACCGCTTTTGCACAAATATTATAAGGTGATGCACGAGAAAATGAAGAAATATCTCTTCTATAATTACCTCGATTTCGAAAGCTTTCAGAAATTGATGTTGAGTATGAAGGCCTATTCGCCAACAAGCGGTGTTTATGCTCATTTAGATGCAAATGGAAATCTCATTACCGCAAGTGGTGCTATGAACTGGGGCGAGTTTCTCACGTTTCAGATTGTGAATCCGAAGGGAGTTTTCATTCTGGCGCAAAAGTCGGGCATTATGAAGCATTTCTTCAAACCATCTATGGGAATTGGAAAGCCAGAAGATTACAAGAAACTATTAAAGGGTCTGTGCTACAAATACCACAAAGAGGCGGGGGTAGGAGTTACCGTTATTTCCACTTCGGAAGGAGATGAGTATTACGAAATCAACAAAAGCCTGTTGGATGATCAGTATGCCTACTTCATCATTTGTAATGATGAGAAGAAGTTACAGCAGTTCAAAAAACGGTCTGAGATAAACGGCCACCCGATGCTGTTCTTAGATCAACCGATTATTTAGTGAAAAGAGGCTGGCTTTAGTGGTTTAGTCTTGTTCTAATTCCGTTGAATGGGCAGCAAAGCTTTGAGGTCAATTTTCGATTCAAATATCTCAGAGCAGTTGTTGTCAATACAAATTCGGCTTTCAACCTTATCTGGTCCAGTTCTATTCCCAAATAGTAGAATCAAGACCTCACCCGGGTACAAAGCCAACTGATACATAGGTTCACTTTTGCATTTCATATTGCTTATTATAAATTGGTCAATGTTTAACCAGCCTAACTCCGTTTTTATTTGATATCTGGTCGATATCTTGTTACGAAAGCATAGAAACATATCAGGTCCAGGGTTGAAAAAATAAACAGGGAAATAAGATTGATGATTCTCATTAACAGAATCCTTCAAAATATAAGAGCTGTTTGGTTCAACATAAATCTGAAGTGAATCAGCCGAAGAATTATACACGCAGTAAGAATTCCGTCTATTAGTTGAACCGAATACCACAGAATCTTTGAGCCAACCGGTATAAACTGCAACCTGAGTGTATTCAGACACTTCGGTTTGGTATAAGGGAATTCCTTTGCCTTCGCTTAGATTAAGTATTATGGGCTTTTTGAACTTGAATCTAACTTGTTCATCACAATATCTAGGGAACATGGTAGCACAACCGCCTAAGAAAATCATCACTAGAAATAAACCTATGAATCTGTAACTATGCATTATTAAATCACTACTGTCCGAAAAAACAAAATTTAAAAGCGGGATTTCCTTTTTAGGTCATCCCGCTTTAGTGTAATTTGGTTATGCAAAAAATCAATTACATGAATAAAAGTAGCTTCTTTTTTGGCCAATCCGTTTTCGGACA
>Ga0209702_10009350_pt1 | contig 10969 bp, 11 predicted proteins | sample FRY01_FD_187210 | JGI IMG/M metagenome (GOLD analysis project Ga0209702, IMG submission 187210) | Freshwater microbial communities from Lake Fryxell liftoff mats and glacier meltwater in Antarctica - FRY-01 (SPAdes) (version 2) | ecosystem: Environmental > Aquatic > Freshwater > Ice > Glacier... | reverse complement strand
ATACGACGGGTAGAGCTATAGACCTAGCGGTAAGCCGTGCAGACGCCCACGCTCTGCTGGTGCTGGCTTGCGTGATGAAGCTGTTCACTGGCATCGGGGTTCAGCAAAGGGGCGGTGGGCGGTTCCTGCATCTGGACAACCTGCCGAATGCGCCGGGGCAACCTCGGCCCACACTATGGAGTTACTAACATGGCACTCGACCCACTCACCGCAGGTATAGATTTAGCCTCTACGATTATCGGCAAGATCTGGCCAGATAAATCAGCAGCCGAGGCCGCGCAACTTGCGGCGGCTGTAGCTCTGGTGCAAAGCCAGATGGACGTGAATAAGGTAGAGGCCGCGCACCCAAGCGTGTTCGTGTCCGGCTGGCGACCTGCTATCGGCTGGGTATGCGGCGCGGCCTTCGCGTGGAACTGGGTGGGACTGCCCATCGCAAAGATGGGGCTGGCTATTGCAGGAATCTCATTAGACCTGTCGCCCGCAAGCATGGCGGAGATGATGCCTGTGCTGCTAGGTATGTTGGGACTTTCCGGCCTACGCTCGTTTGAAAAGAGCCAAGGCGTAGCCGCAAAATGACTCCCTACGTCGCGTTCTTCCTGTCGGGAATCATCATTGGGGTGGTGATTGGCTGGGCGCTGTTTTCCTCCGATTGAGTTGCAACTGACCCGCGATTTTGAAAGCTTTCGCGGGTCGAGTGGTGGTGGCAAAAGCGGCCTGCAAATGCTTGACACTGGGAGAGACTAGACATTTTCTCTTTCGGTGTAAGGAAATTTCACCGATCTTCTGGCAACATTGATAGCTGTCCATATATGCTCATGGCCTTCTTTGCGTAAGTCATGGGCGTAAGTGCCGCCCTGCCACCCCCTTGATGGTCTGGATTTACTAAACCCTATCGCCTTCAATACCCTAAACAGTCTTATCGTGTCCATCCCTGATTGGCGTGATGTTTCAATACCAAGCAGTACACCAAGCAGTATGTGAGTTGCCCCTGTCCTGACCATGAAGCCCCCAGTTTCTTGACCATCGATATATTCGGGTACGGTATGGAATATCTCATTTGCGTAGCTATCTGGGTCGGTCAGGGCGTTGCGAACCCGAAGGAACCATGGCTCCGCATGTTCCACTGTAACTTGGCGGTCTAATTGCTCCTCGGCTGTAGCCTCGGCTGGCACTGTGTACCAATCTTCCCCGGCTTCATATGCGTGTACCGCCTCTGCCCATATCTGATCTCTGTCCTGTTTAAGCAGCGCCGACGCGACGGGCCTGCACTCACCAGCGTGGACGGGCCAGAAGCGACGAGCGCCCGTTAAATCCGCAATATACGCCTGTCCTACTTCGTTTGTAGTACCCGCAAAAACACAAGTTCGGGGGTATGACTTTGAATCGCGTTCGTAACTTAGACGGACTTCATCAACCGTGGTAGTAAGTATAGCTTTCAACGAATCCATGTCGGCTTTTCGGACTGTGGCTAGCTCTGACATCTCAATGATCATCTTCCCTAACATCATCGCCACCATATCTTTATGCCCCGTGCCACCACCAGTCATCCCGCCTGAGTACTCGGCATAAAATTGTCCCCCAAGGCAGCGGAGGGCTTGTGATTTACCAATACCTTGTGCTCCTTCTAAAATCAACATGTGGTCAGCTTGGCATCCAGGGTCCATGGCTCGCGCCACGGCGCTGAGTATCCATTTGCGGCCTACGGCACGGGTGTATTCACCATCCTTGGTCCCCATATATGTAGGTAGCCATCCGGAGAGGCGTTCAGTCCCATCCCAACGCAACTCTTTCATGTGATAGCGTAGTGGGTTAACTTTATATTCACCAGCGATATGTTTGATTGCCTGCGCCACTACTAACTGTTTGACCCATGTTTCACCCATAGAATGGAATTTAACTAACACTTCGATTTCTGTTTCTTCCCCGACTTTGATAGCGCTAATGTCGCCAATCCTTCCAGCACGGATTCGATGGTCGTGTTCTGCAGTCCAAAACATCGGTACAATCCCTTCGGCTTGCATACCCCTGATTTTATTGATAACACCTACTAGATTGCCCTTCTCATTGTTTTCACCAATTGTCTCGCGGATAAAACGGCGGCGTTCGTCCTTTATCAAATCCTCAAGCAGTAACACTCTGGCGCGTGGCGTGTCAACTTTTAACGCTTTTATAATTGAGTTAAGCTGTTTTCCGGTGGCGCAAGCTGATTGTACTAACTCCTTATCGATAATCACGGCGTCCCCGGCAAGCCACTCTTTGAGCCGCTGGGCAATCGTTTCTGGACTCTTATACGTCGGGTCGATTTTCTCGCGGTATTCCTTCCAGCGGTTAGCGGAGCAAGAATCGTGGAGGCATCTAAACACTGGGCGGTTGTTTACCAGCCCCACCATAGGATTGTGGTGGTCTGGGTTGAATGGGCATTGGGTGATAATCCATTTCTGGCCCTCATTCCCAAACATGGGGCGTGGCCCACTTGTGACCGTCTGCCCCCGTTCAGTCAGCCATGCCACCATGTCACTGATGAACTCCCCGGTCATATCCCGGTATTCTTCCGATTTAGCATCCCTCAGGGGTCTAGCCACATTTTCGATCTGCTCTCGTGTAACCAACTTCAATTCTTTTGGTACACCTGTCAACATGGCCACTCGGTGAGGGCGATCATTAGTGGATGACCCCTTTTGGCTTAGTGTACCGTATACTTTCCAGACGCGACTCGCATTGAATACGGTCACATCTACTTTAACTTTGTCATCTGAAAATATGGACGCTAGCATCTTCAAGGCAAATTCAAAGTCTACACGAGTCGCGTCGTCATTCGGCTCGTCTACCCGATACATACAATGTGCGCCATTCCCTGATGAAGCCCGGATCGGTTCTGGCCACCCAAGAGAATCAAGCCATGCTGTGACTTCGAACGATTTGGCTTCGGCTAAAGCAACCTCTTCATCGGTAGAAGATATCCCGGCTGGCCGAATGGCATCAAAATCCAATAAAAACCATCTGCGCTTTTCAATGTCACCATCAGTTGATGTGACCTGAGACATCGGGGTTAATTTGTTCTCCGCTCGAGCCAGTAACATTGGCTTGATCGGGTTGACGGTTACATAAATGGCTTGGTGTTTGGTATTCTCACGGGCGATCAAGGCTGCGGCAACAGCCGTATCGTTGAAGTATCCACTGATTGTGCCTGCTCGAGTCTTTGGGATTCTAATCTCAAAGACAGACCCCGGTTCTTGAATTAAATCGAGGGCCGATTTTATCAGTATCGCTGGTTTAACATTTTCATATTCTTTGTGCATCACCGCTATGTCTCCGAACGATGTTTTTTAATGTAGTGGCGAGCCTATGTTGCATTTCATCTTTGCGCATAGACACGATCGATATTGAAGCTAAAACCCCGATAGAATCGATCATCGGGAGTAGTGAGTGGTGTTCACTACTAACTAAATACACCATTCCTTTTATATGAATTAAGAAATGTATTGGTGTTAGGTGTCTCCATCTGCGGATGTACTGGTGTTGGGACGGCTCTACCCCGATTTTGTTAGAACCAGATAGATTATCACTTTTTGACTTGAGTTCGAGCCACCCTGATTCATACGTGAATCCATCTGACTCAAAACAGTACATTAAGTCGGGCACGCCTGGGCTTATCTCTTTATCCTCGTGCCACACAAAGCGCCACTGCCCCTCCATCGCTCGAGTTAGAGCGTGTCGAAAACTCACTTCTGATCTAGACACCTTCATACGCGTAGAAATCAAGCATATTAACCACATGGGCTGCTAAATGTTCCGGCCACCCTAGTTCTGTTTCCACAAATTCAATTTTGGCTGCTAGCTGCGCCTCTAACCCTTTTTGTGCGTGGCCTCCGGTCATGTCAAGCCCATGGACCCGGATAAATCGGATGCCATCAGCAAGGTCACACATTTTAATTAAGGCATGAGTGTTGTCATTACCATAGTATTTGAATGTCGGATCGGTCAGGGCGTGTTCTAGTTCATCAACACCTGTTAAATGACGTTTGGTTGGAGTTGGGATGTCCCCCGTGAATGCTTCGGGCACATCATGAACCAGCGCTGCTAACGCCACCTCAACGTAACTATCGAAATAGTTGATCGGCGCGTTCTTTGCGATGGCCATGGCGAGAAGAGCGACATTTGCGCTGTGTTCCGCCAATGTCTGTGTTCTTGAGGTTTCGATCATATGCCAACGTTTGACTGCCGACATCCTCATAACTGTCTCAATAGCGTGGAACTCTGGTGGGTAAGCTTGAAATGTCTTGAATATGAATTCTGGCGTTGAGTTATGCATGACGATTTACTCCAAGTTCACTAGTCATCCACGTTCTTCCATCATTGATAATCATCTTAGCATTGATGGCTGCCCCGATGTTGAACATTTTACGAGATCCGTAATCGAGCAACATGATCATCACATCAGCAAATTCCTCTTCTGTCCCTGAATCAATCAACTCTCCAAGTTCACTGTACAATTTTAAAAACATTGAGGAGTCAGTCCGGTTTGGAAACAGTCGGTCCGCTTGGTCCTGAATCCTCAATGCGAGACCATTGATATTAGCTTCTGTTGTGTTCAATAATGCTTTTACCACGTCATCCTCTTTTCTTGATATACTTCAATTTCTGAATCGTCAGCGCCACCACCAATCCATGCAACCCTCGGTGGTTTCAGCAGCGCAGCCGTGGATGTCTCAATCGCCTTGATAATGCTGGACAATTCATAAGGGTGTTTGCAGTAGTTTGCGAAATTCAAGAATACCCGAGTATCCCAATACCCGCCACAATGAAACATAGCCTGTTCCAGCTGTTCTCGACTAAATGTGAAGATTCGCCTCGGTAATTTAGTTACAGTGGTCAATTCAGCGGGGATGCCAAAATGATTCCAATCAAGTTCCATTTGGTCAGGGTAACACGGACCACTCGACCCATCACGGTTATTCACCCGAATCGGGAAAGTCCGCATTGATCCAATGACTTTAATATAGGACGCCCACTTGTACGGCAGGCCACAATCAGCAGCTATTTGCCATGGGGTTACGTCACGACTGGTAGTGTAGGGGTATTGGCCGTGATACATCGAAAGGCTGAAACCCTGAGCGCCCTCAATGATAATACTCTGGGCCTCATTGAGGACTTTAATATATTCAGCGCCAGTGACCACATACTGCTCCATTGATGTGCCCCTGAATCGGACTTTTGCTACGTTCGCATTGTCGGGGCTACGTTTGATTCGCTCAATGGCTGCTGCCCCGACACCATGCGCTGTGCTACCAATTTTAGTCATGCCCCAATCGATCTCCTGCTGGGTGTGGTAGTCTTCGACAATGGCGGCATGCTCATGAATCATGACTCTCTTGCTTCCGATCAGATGTCCATATCGGGCAAACTCCCCGGTCAAAGTGTTCAGATGGATCAATGACCCCGGCCCGATTAGGACGTTCTTCACCGTCTCAGACGCGATCGCGGCAACGGGTAGTTGTTGAACCATAGCGTGAATGCCACGCGCTTTGTCAATGTACGTATGGCCTGCTTGAGTGCCAAACGAACAAACCGCTGTGTCATAATTCTCACGCTTTGCAAGATACCCAACAATCGCGCCTTTCCCAGTGCTGCCATACTGGAAGTCCATTACCATGTCAATCTGGTGTGCCATTTGGAACCTCAAATAATAGTTCAAGTTGCTCGGACATAGGTGGTTTAGGAGCACCACCACGCAAAACCACGTTTTCTTCAAGAAGCTTGAAAGCTAATTCTGCTAGATTTTTATGCTGCCAGCACAGCAATTCATTAAGTGTCATGATTTCCACCAAGTTTTGGTTATTGTTGTGCTCGCTGTGATAGGAACTCGAAACGTGAGCGGCGAATCGATGTGGTTGAAATAAGTGAACCGCGAACTAATTGCTTCTGCCAGCGCCGGGTCATCAGGCATTGACACTCCAATTTCGTCGTGTACCGACAACATCAGACGGGCATCAAGATTATTGTCACGAATGTACTGATCCACCATGATCAGGCCATATTTATTAACATCTGCTGCGTTTGCTTGGAATAATAACCCTGCCGCCTTATGAACCCCAAATCGGTTGGGGAACCGGAGCCGCCGCCCCGCCTGTGTACGAACGAACCCTGTTTCTTTAGCTAAATTTTCGGCTTGCTTGGAGAATGCCTTTACCCCTGGCACCACTTTATGGTACTTTTCGAACACGGCTTGCGCCTCTGGCCCTGCCATGTACGCCATCCTATTTTTGTACTCTTTAATCTCGTAAGGCATACCCATGCTGTAGGCGATTTTACCCGGTCCTGCCCCAAATGCTAGTGATAGATTCAGCGTCTTGGTGTTAGGAGCACCAGCATAAGTGGGGTTGCGTGGGATCCCAGTTAGGTCACTAATAACTTGGTGATAATCAGTCTTAGGGTTGCTGGTGTAAGCCGCGATGATAGCGGAGTCGTTAATCAAGTGTGCCGCCATCCGGAAGTCAATTTGGTTATAATCAGCGGACATCCATGAATGGCCCTTGTCAGGGAGGAACATTGACCTCAAGATTTTGGCATTAACTTTGTCGCGGCCCGTGATCTGTTGAAGTGCAGGACTCGTGGAGGACAGACGGCCAGTAATCGTCCCAGCTTCTTCGTCGTTCCGTGTTTGATTGAATTGGGTATGTACGAACCCATCCCCATCAGCACTTCCGATAATATGACCTTTGAGGAAAGTGTCCCGTAATTTGATTGTTTTACGAAGAGCCAATATTTTCTGAGCAAGGGGGTGCTTGATTTCACGCATCGCTTGTTGGTCCAGACACGGACCTGTGCCCCCCTTCGTAGGCCCCACAATTGTGCCATCAATGAGCCGCCATTGATATTTATTGATCGGCTCGGGTTTAAAGAATTCGCGTATTTGTGGCGTAGAATTGACATTAAAATCTGCTCCTGTTATTTGGCGCACTTCAGCATCAAGAACCGTCTGTTGATCGTCAAGCATGGGAATCGCAGCATAGGCGGCTTCGAGATCAACCCGGACCCCGACCCATGACATGTCGGCCAACACGGGCAACAAGTCCATTTCCATTGTACTTACTATGTGGAGGTTTTGCTTAACAATTTCACGACTTTGCAATTCGTAGAGCGCCAGCGCATCGGAGGCATCGGAGGCACCGTACGGGGCCACCATAGCGGGGGGAACCTCAGAGAGCCTCCGGAGTACCTCCGGAGCGTCCCGCCACCCCATAGCGGAGCGGATAGCCTCTAGATGATGGGTCTTCTGGCTGTCGATCTGCCATTCTTTTGCTACAGCACTAAGCGAATACGATATCAAATGTTCATTGATAAGGGCCGCATTGACCATCGTACAAAACCAATCAATAGCCCGCACATCGATTTGAAGGCAGCGGGCGCACTGCAAGTCATACTGAGCGTTGTGGGCAGCGACTATTCTTCCGGGTAACGTGTCCATCAACCATTCAACAAGACCAACAGTCGTACGCAAATCCCAATACCAGGATGAGGAATTATGGGCAACAGCCACGCCAAGGACACGGAAATCAGGTTGCCAATACTCTAGTCCGGTTGTTTCAAAGTCTAAACCTATCGGGTCACCAGTAGGCAATCGTGGAAACATTGCATAAACTCCTATATACTATAAAAGCCCTAGCCCCGAAGGGCTAGGGAAACCTGTGACGGCAACTGCAAAGTAGGCCACAGGGAAAACTCAGTTAGATTTCGCCACGATCAGACGAGCTGTCTGTATTGGTGCCCGGCGCAGCCATCGATCCGTGATCAGCGGAGATCAGACCGCTACGCAAGCCCGTGTAAACCTTTTCTGCTTCGCGGTAAGCTGGCTCAGGTGCAAACCCGGCTGGTTGGACCACGAAATTCTTGAATTTCTGACCTTTCTTGTTCTCGTCCGTAAATGAAGAGATCTTGTACACCCGGCTGAAACGGTCACCACCAGCAATTTGGATCATCGCGTTCCATTTACGGCTGACCTTGGATTTGGTCTTGGCCATAGAAATGACGATCTGCTCGGGGCTACCGCCTTCACGCAGCAGTAGCCCGTAATGCACCGGGGTGTCCACGATTTCGACGAATTCCGGGTTTTCACCGTCGTGCACCGCCGCGTTCTTACGCTCTTGTGCTTGTTCGAGGGTGGGGAACGATCCGAAGAACCCGCCGCCTTGATCATTGTCTTTCCAGACCAGATACTCCACTTGGAAATACACCGGGATGAAATACACGATGTCGCCAAAGATTTCCTGTGTCACGCTATTAAATAACATGCCATCACGGGCATCCGGGTCAAGCTCTTTGATTGGACTCTGGGATTGCACGATTTCAAGTCGTGGGACGACCATATCAGAGGATTTGACCTCTTCCGATCCGCGAGCGGAGCCTTGCTTGATATAATCGGGGACAGCGGTTGCTAGGGACTGATCTCGTCCAATAACAACTTCTGACTTTTTAGCTGTTGTAGCCATGATAATTTCCTTAAGTAAGTGCTGGGATTAGCCACTCTGCCGGGCACTATCCGGGAAGAGTGGGTTTGGGGTCATCACAACCCCTAACTCGTTACGCTTTTACTACTGATGCCCGCACAAATGGTGTGACATTGAGAAACTCGGGGATTTCAGATCCGTCAACAATAAAACGGCGGATTAGTGCCTTCATCGAACTAGCGTTGTAAGATTCAGAAATCATATCGGCGTACCCTGTGTCCCTGAGCCACTCCATAGCAACATCCTTTTGGCCAGCTTTGGTGCTGCAATACAGGTCATTTGCCAATTGAACCCGCCCAATGCCCTCAAAGGTAGTATTCTTGATGCCAAGTGACTCCATCAGTTCAGGTATCTTGATCAGACGGAGTAGATCGATTGCCTTGTTTAGGTCGGTCATGCTAGCTTCGGCATTTTCCTTAGAGGATTGGAGTTCTCTGAGTTCTATCACGTAATCACGGAGGGTTGTTTCGTTTGACATATTATTTCCTATTGTTGAATTGCAGTTTCTAAAACTCTGTAGTGGTTGTCCTCGCGCCGCCAAACCAGATATCGTGGGGTCTTATTGAGTAGCCCAAGGGCGTGGCCGACCGCAAATATCGCCGTTGGTTGCCCGGTAGCAATAATAAAGTCTACTTCTGGGTCATATTTGCCCGCAAATTTTTGCACATCTTCGTCCCAATTAAGCTGGACTTGTGATTTTGGATGAAGGGGCATGTCGGTCCGGGTAATGAACTCAATTTCGCCGTACGCCATTGCTGGGGAGTAATCCATTGGATTAGATCCCAAGTCATTGCGCACCATCTGCTCCTTAATCACCCAAACTATCGGATTCGTGTTCATTTTAATATCCTCTATCTACTATCTAACTCTAGTATACCACGGCCATCAGAGGTTGTCAACCCCCCTTCCCACTCACCCCTCAAATTGGAGATCAGCCCCCGTCGCAAGACGCTTCATAATATATTCCTCAATACCCATCTTTTCAGCGGTGGCCGCAATAATCGATTCATCGACTGTTTTTTCCATTGTAATATCAACTACTGTAACAGTGTGGTGCTGGCCAATGCGATGAGATCGGTCTTCGCTCTGCGCACGGTCAATATAGGCATTTGTCCCGGAATAATAGACCATGATGTCATGCATACCGGACACAAGAGTAAGTCCAAGTCCTGCCGTAGCCGGATTGCCAACGAAGAATCGAAGGGTTCCATCATTACAATACCTATCTTCAATTCTTGAGCGTTCGTCACGATCAGTTGCGCCGTAATAAAGAGATACAGCCTCATTGCCGTATCGTTTTCCAAGTTCTGCGGCAATATGATCGAGTTCATGGATGAATGTACTCCAGATGATGAACTTTGACCCGGCAAAATGATCGCCAATTAATTCAAAAAGGTCGTCCATCTTCGGGTTTTCTTTAAGTGGCTCTAATGTTACACGTTCTGTCTTTGAATCCATCCGTGGGAGCCACCCACCAACGACTTGCCGCCAACGAAGGACACGTTCAAGAACATTATCAACTTTTATGAGTGGTGAATTTGGGTCGCCATCACTACCACGCTTGATCAGGCGAAGCAATTGCTTTTGTTCAGGAGTGGCGGACACATACCGCTGTTTCATCATTTTTGGTGGGAGGCTTAATACATCTTTACCCACTTCAACTGTGTACGGCTCAATTAGAAGCATTAATTCTTCAACGTTTTTGTACCCGACGATCTGCCTCTGCTCATACCCCCCCATCTCAACATAGCGGGTTTTGAATGCCCAATAATCACCACTGCCAATGATGTTTGGGTCAAGAGCTTCGTACTGACTCCACAAATCCTGCATACCGAGGGCAATCGGAGTACCATTTAATATTATTTTATACTTGGCCGCGTCACGAAAATTGATTGTTCGCTGTGTTCGCTGCGCGGCAGGGTTTTTGATACGACTAGATTCGTCAATAATCAACATAACACTACGACCTGGAAAAAATCCACAGACCGAATCATATAACCCCTCACTAACCCCCAGACCCTCGACTGACACAGCAAGGATTTTCATTTCTCCGGGGGTTTGCTCCTTACAAAATTCGGCGTACCACCTAGCCTTAGATTCGTGTGTACGGAAGTCATATGGGACTGTAGAAAACTTGGCAAACTCCTTCTTCCAGACTGTTCTAAGAGTAGATGGTGCAACAACAACAACTGAATCAATAAGCCCTGCCTTGAATCGTGCGGCAGCAAGATGAATAGCAGCGTATGTTTTACCTGTACCCATCTTTGCAAACCATGCGGCAGCCGGAAGATTCCAAACTTTATCAAGCATCTTACGCTGGTGTTCCATAGGTGGAAATTTCTTCTCACAATCAGTGAAATCATATGCGTAATATGGGAATGGGATGTACTTTGGCCCTTCACTAAGTTTTTGGAAATTTTTAACAGCGTCTTCAGCCAGTTCGGTTAGCCGGTAATCGTAGA
>Ga0209702_10009345_pt1 | contig 10976 bp, 7 predicted proteins | sample FRY01_FD_187210 | JGI IMG/M metagenome (GOLD analysis project Ga0209702, IMG submission 187210) | Freshwater microbial communities from Lake Fryxell liftoff mats and glacier meltwater in Antarctica - FRY-01 (SPAdes) (version 2) | ecosystem: Environmental > Aquatic > Freshwater > Ice > Glacier... | reverse complement strand
GTCAGGATCTTCAATATATGAAAACCGTCCACCCGCTTCACCCATATCAAATGTGTTTCCAGAATCTACGGTAAACTGAAAGCCCGCTTTTTCACAATCATTTTTTAAAACGTCCATGCCTTGGATATCAAAACAAAGGTGAATAAAGCCCCAATCACCCCAAAATCTGTTCTCAAAAATCTTTTTGCAATCGACTCTATCTAGGCATTGTATCAATTCGATTTCGGTTGAACCCAATAACTGAGCAAAAGGACCTTTTCGTTTTTCTGGATGCCCCAAGAGCATGCGACGAAATTTAGATGTACCGCCAGAGATAGAATTGACGTCTTCAAAAGTATCAGTTTTATCGTATATCACTTTAGAATAACCGAGAACATTAGCGTACAGTTCTAATGAAGCATCAATATCACTCACACCTATCATTGCTCCAGCTACGGCGCCACAGTTACTTGGGTGTTTTGTGTCGGAAAACCAATCGATTCCTTCAACAATATTGAATAAATTGCCATTCGGGTCTTCTACAAAAAAGTGTTGGTCACCATCTGGACGTGTCGTTAATTCGCCTTGGACATTTGCCCCATGTGCCTTGAAATAGGCATAACTTTTTTGAACGTCATGCGACTTGATGCGACATGCAAATAAGCCGTAATCTCCCATTTTTATTTCAAAAGTTGATTTTTCAGTATGTCTCGAAGTGTATTGCCATATTTCAAAGCCTCCACCACCATCCATGGAAAGGGCCAATGTTGCCGTTCGCGATTGAACTTTGTCGCCAGTATATCGAGTCATTAATGGGGCTTCAGCTGCGTCTTCGAATAGTTTGACGTTCACTCCAAAGAATGTGCGATACCATTTCCATATTTCAGGCACATTTGAAACGCCAATACCCATTTGTTGGATACCACTAATAATTTTTTGCATAACTTAATATTTGTAAAGCGTAAAGATAAAAACTTACTCGAATTACCTACTTATCGAATCGCCCTCTCATTAAACAGCACATATCCTAGGCTGATTTGGAAATTTAGTGGATTGGAGATTTGTTTGGGAAAATAGTTTAATGTGGCTCTCAATGGTCCAATAATAGAATGATAAATTACAGAGGCCGAAGCTAAATACGACTCTCCTTGAAAAGGTTTTGAGTATTCAAACCCGCCATTATCAGTTTGTATTAATTGGATAAGTGGTTGATAGTAAAAACCATCAAAACGAATATCAATACCTTTTGGCAAAGAAAAAATGAAATTAGTACCTCCTCCAAAAAATTGAGGTGATCTGAATTCTGGCAGGAAATAGGTGTTTGCGTCTGGAATGATATCAAAAGCAGTCATAGGTAGCAGTGAGGCTGTATAATTCCCAAATAAACTTTGACTGTTAAATGTTGCTTTCCCTTGCAGTCCAAAATGAAAAAACTTTGAATTAATAATAAACGTTTGAAAGTCAAAATTTAAATTAATCCACTGATGATTTTTTTGAGCGTCAGGATTGTTTGATGTTGAACCGCTTCGTGTGCGCTCATTTCCGTGAACGAACCTTGCTTTGAAACTTAAATAATGCCCTGAGCTAGCAAATTGCTTTCTGTTTAAAGAATTTTGTTCGATTTTCCAGCTGTACGTTTCGCCATTAAAATAAGTTATATCACTGGTGTCTTGTGAAGTGAATTTCTCAGTCTGATAATAGTCGTCTTCTAAATTAAACAATCGAAAATCATATGAACTTTTACTATTATTTAAAATAGGGTGGGAAATTTTTAAACCATAATACATTTCATTTTGAACTAGAAAGGAGGGTTTTACGTCTTCAAAAAATGTAGCAAAACTTTTAAAATAATCCCAACGGTTCATAGTAAAATAAGGCTCAATTGTGACTGGGAAAATAGCAGGAAACTCAATTTTCATATTGGTATTTATAGACCCATAAAAATTACCAAAATAAGATTCAGCGTGCACTTTTATCGCCGTTTTACCTAGATGACAATAGGTCAATCCTAAATATCCTGTGTTGACAGGGCGCGATGAGATTAATCCTCCAACATCCAATTTGAATTTATTCTTTTCACGTACGACTAAATTCATATTGTAATGCCCTGCAGCATTCGTGTCAATAGTTGGAAAAAGAAATCCTATATGTTCTGTTGCCGCCAATCTGTAGTATCGTCTTTCGATTTCACTAGCCGATACGGGAGATTTTTTCTGTAATCGAAGCATAGAGTTTTTTACGAAATAATTTATTTTCCTATTGCCGCCACTATAGATACTATCAATTACTAAATCTGGAATATTTTTTCTGAACTCTAAGCGTTCTCTCTCAATTTCGGATATTGGTTTTAGTTTTTTTATGTGCGGTAAAATGCTGTCAGCATATTTCAAACCTGCTTGGTAACCTATTTCAATAGCATATTCAACTTCAGAAAAATCAAAAGTACCAATGCTTAATTCGGGTTCAATTATTATTCCTTCTTCACAGGGTAATGAAAAATCGGAGTAGCGCACAAGCATATTTTCAATTTGAGAAAGCAAGTCATATTCACTAGGTTCATCTGCATTATAAGTGACATTGCTTCCGATAATATAGTCAGGACAGAACTCCTTATACAAAATATCTGAAGGGAAGTTATTGTACAAACCTCCATCAAATAATAAACGACCATTCACGCGCAAAGGCTGGAAATAGAAAGGAAAAGTCATTGAGGCACGCACGGCTTCGTTTAAGTGCCCGGAACTAAAAACAACGCTCTCTTTTGAAACAATATCAGATGCTACACATCTGAAGGGAACAAAGAGTTGATCAAAATCATTCCCTTTTGCAGCACTAACTATCCCGAGAATTTTCATTAATTCGAAATCTAGAAATGTAGAGTTGGCAAAGTTCGTAGGTAGCGACTTTTTTAAAAGACTATCCAAGGAAAATGGAAAAGAGAACATATCACTTTTCGGTTCATCTTCTTTGGTGAAAAATTGTTGTTCGGGTTTCAATTCTCCCGTTGCCATTTTCATGAACTCGGGAGATTTGCATAATTCACGCATTTGTAAAGGCGAATATCCTACCGCGTAAAACGCACCTACTAAAGCACCTGCAGAAGTTCCGGTAATGAAATCAATAGGGATTCCTTTTTCCTCAAGTGCTTGAAGAACACCTATATGAGCGAATCCCGTGGCTCCGCCACCACTCAAGACTAAACCGACTTTTTGTTGCGCTAAAATATTGTTAGAAGCAATGAAAGTTAGGAATAGTAGAAGAAATTTATAAAGAAATGACTTCAAATGCGTTCTTTTGTACAAATTTAATAGTATTTGCGAACATTCAAAGCAATTTGTAAAGGGATAAAATGACAGATTTAGATAAAAGTAAAGACAGCGAAGAATTAATTATTACACTTAAAACCTTTTTTGGTTTAGAAGAAGTGTTGAAGGAAGAATTGGAAGAATTGGGTTATTCGGATATTTCCATCTTAAACCGAGCAGTTCAACTAAAAGGGGAGTGGAAAGATATTTATTTTTTAAACTTACATGTGCGTTGCGCTGTATCCGTTTTGGTGCAAATTGCAAAATTCCGCATTAAAAATGAAGAAGATTTATACAACAAAGCTTTCAAAATAGATTGGACGCAATATTTTTCAAATGACAAAACATTTGCGGTAAAAGGTGCAGTGTTCTCGAAATTGTTTCGCCACTCTCAATATCCACATTTCTTATTGAAGGACGCAATCGTAGATAAATTTCGCGATATGGGTATCGATCGCCCTGATGTCAATGTAAAAGCGCCTCAAGTGTTGTTCGATTTGTACATTCAAGAAACAGAATGTATCGTTTCATTAAATACATCTGGAGTTCCTTTGTTTCAAAGGGGCTACAGAGAAGCGGTAGGGGAAGCTCCTTTAAACGAAGTTGTTGCAGCTGGATTGATTCGTCTTTCAGGATGGGACAGAAAAACAGATTTATATGATCCGTTTTGTGGATCAGGAACCCTTTTGATAGAAGCCGCTTTATTAGCTGCAAACATTCCATCTAATTTGGAAAGACACCATTATGCCTTCAAAAATTTCAAAAATTTCCAGCCAGAAATTTGGGATAAGATTTATGAAGATGCGAATAAACGTTGTACAGCACTTCCATGCAAGATTGCGGGTAGTGATTTGAGCTCAGACATGATGTTGAAAGCAAAACGAAACCTACGTGGCTTGCCAATTGGTCGTTTTGTAGAGATTACATCGGATGATTTTGCAGATATAAAAAAACCTTTTAAAAATGGAGGAATGATGATTTCAAATCCACCATACGGCGAAAGAATGGGAACAGATATTCCTGAAATGTATACCGCACTTGGAGATTGGATGAAACAAGAACTTACAGGATTTACTTGCTGGATAATTTCTGCGAGTGAAGAGGGTTTGAAAAATGTTGGCTTGCGTCCAGAACGTCGTTTGAAATTGTATAATGGAGATTTGGAATGTAGTTTTCGAAAATTCACAATCTACGAAGGTTCAAAAAAGGACCGATATGACGAAGATGGTAATTTGAAAGAAGAATTTGAGGATTAAAACTTAGTTCTACTAGAAAGTTTATAGAATTGAAATATTCAGAAATAGAAATGTGCTTCTGCTATAAGCGGGGGCACATTTCTGTTTTACGACTATAGAGTTAAACAATTTTTATAACTGTTTGGTAAAAGTTATTTACGCTACCTAATAATTCAAAGTCTACGTAAAATGCACTGCTCCAATCTTTAAGCGCTTTGTATTCGTGCATGGGAACATTGAACTCATCAAAGAAAATAATATCTCCTTTTTTCAGATAAGGAGTCATTAGTGTTAATACGTATAGTGTTGCCGAATATAGATCAGCGTCCATATGGATGATTTTCCTTTGATCATTCTTATAATCACTCAAAAATGGAAGTAAAGTCTGTTGAAACAAACCTTGATAAAACGTATGCCGATTGTCATCTATTTTTGGGGGTTCGTTCCCATTGTCCATATCCCCTTTTTTGAAAAGTCCCCAGTCTTCCGGCAACCCTGAAAAGGTATCAAAACCATAAAATCGTGCATTTTCATTTTTCAATCGATTAATCCACCAGCGAAATGATCCGCCTTTTGACACTCCAAATTCAAAATAATCAATATTGCTATCTAGATTTTCAGATTGAATAACTTGTTCGAATAAACCTTCGCGTTTGTTATACTGAAATTTACGACTGTAAAAATCATGTTTTCCTTCTTTTTTGTTTTTGGCAATCCAACGCGACAATTCGGCCATATGCCCTGTAAAAAGTAAAAGGTGAACAGGGATTATTCTATCTACGCGAAGAAAGAAAAAAAGACCTTTTAATTTCCCGGGAATTTTATTGGTAAGTGTGCGAAAACTCATAAATGTTAACTGGTGAATTTCTTGATTGGCTAAACTAATTGATTTTTTTTAAAATTTAGTTGGAAATAGTATTTAATGTAAAAATTTTAGCTCGAATTGAACGAATCATTTAATAGATGTGTTTTTAAATATCTTTTGTCCGATAAAAAAGTTGAATGAAGTTATAAATTATTGATAACCATTAAGTGCTTTGACAATTGATCTCCGAAAAAATTAATGCATGTCTAATATTTCATTCAAAAGAACCGTGTAGTCATGTTGTAAATCGGAATCCATTGTTGAAATAGCTTTTTTTATCATCCGAATTTGTGTTTCAAATGAATTCATTACTACTTTGTTTTTTTTGACACTCGGTTCCAATTCCATTAAATTTTTACAGAAGTGCAGTAAGAGCTCAATTTCAATGTGCTTCTTTTGAGCGTAGCGAATGTTTTTTTTCGTTTGAGACAGTATTTTCCTCATACCCTTTCGAATAAAGAAAAAATTTGAACGGTTTATTTGTGAGAAAGCTTCGTCGATTTCTTCTTTGTAACTTTCAATGTACAAATGATCATTTTCGGCGTCATATAACAAATAAGAAATAAGCTCTTTGTTGTCTTTTTTGAATCGTATTAACTTCAATGTCAATTCGAGTAACTCTTCTTGCGTACAATTTTTGAGATCGGATTTGATGTCTTTAAGACTGGATGGTTTCATTTACTATTTCTCGGCAATACTTTAGCAACTACTTTCCTTCCTTTGTTGGAGGTTTTTTCAATTACTTTAACATAAATCAATTTGAAACGTCCGTTTTGACTATCTCTTTGCTCTACTTCAAAGTTAGGAATAGATTTTATTAAAGGTGTTAATTTCAAGAATCCATAATTCCGAGCATCAAAATTGGGTTGTTTTTTTTGTAACAATCCACCAACATCACCAAGGAAAGCCCAACCATCATCATCTGCCAAATCACTTATACTATTGGAAATAAATTGAATAACCTTTTGAGTTATAGGTTCTTTTTCGATTATTTTATTTTCTTGATCACCGGTAGTTTCATGTTCATTTTCTTGCGACTGCTTTTTCAATATTTCAATGTAAATGAATTTGTCACATGCAACAATGAATGGATTAGGCGTTTTTCTTTCACCAATACCATAAACTTGCATTCCTGCTTCACGAAGTCGGGTTGCTAATCGTGTGAAATCACTATCACTTGAAACAAGGCAAAAACCATTTACTTTTTCTGAATAAAGAATGTCCATTGCATCGATTATCATCGCTGAATCTGTGGCATTTTTACCAGTTGTATAACCGTATTGTTGAATAGGGGTAATGGCATTCTCTAATAAGAGATTTTTCCATTTGGTCAAATGAGGCTTTGTCCAATCGCCGTATATTCTTTTTATAGTTGGATTGCCGTATTTGGCTATTTCTTCCATCATCTCACTTATGTAAGCAGAAGGAATGTTATCGCCATCAATTAAGACGGCTAATTTAATGTCCATTTTATTGTGTTTGTTTAAAGGTACAGTTTTTCAGTGAAATCATAATAAGACTGCTTTGAACTAGATACTGCCAATAAGTGTTTTCTAAAATTGAATAAGTATGAAGGAATTGCCGTCTAAAAATGAATCCTAGCAGCACTAGGAAATGATATTAAATGGAAAAAGTGTGCGCAAAAAAATAAGGACTCGGAAACCGAACCCTTATTTTAGTTATTGCTTTTTATTATTGCCTTACCAATTGTAAGTAACCTTTTCCAGACACTTCGTCACCGTTTACACCAATTGCAGTGTATTTGTAGAAATAAGTTCCGTCTCCGGCTTCAGCTCCTCCAGGAGTTCTTCCATCCCAACCTTGGGGGCCAATTGGCGCCGTTAGGTCAAGGTTTTTGTCAAACATCACATTACCCCATCTGTTGGTAATTGTCAATTTAAATTCAACTGTAAAAGTTGTTTCGAAAAAGAATAAATCGTTAAAACCGTCACCATTTGGGGTAAAAACATTTGGGTCTTCAACTATTGGAAAGGGGAAGATACAATCACCGCTAGAAACGACTGCTGATGGATTATAATTTAAGGCATTTGGATTGGTACAACCACATACAACCACATCAATATTAATTGAAGAAGAGGAAGAACACGGTTGAGGCCCAGCTGTTGTCGCAATCAGTGTAACCGTTCCAGACGTGAAATATTGTTGCGTCTGAGACGATAAATTTGCGACACTCGCCGTGTTGCCATTTCCAAAGTCCCATTCGTAAGTAGAGGTATTTTGACTAGTATTTGTGAATGTCACTTGCATCCCTGCACAACCATCAGTTACGGAGGCTGTGAAAGAGGATGTTGGTGGAGCAATATTATCAACATAAACACTATCCAAGTCATTACAAACATCATCTGTAACAGTAAAATAATACCAACCTGAACCTATATTATTCCAAGACGTTGAAGCAATTGAATCTCCAATTCCCGTTGTGATATAGTTCAATGAATCTTCCCATTGGAATAGAGCTGGTCCAGTATTTCCTCCTACAGTTGCTACTACTTCACCTGTTGAATTACAAGCCTGTGAAGGTGATGAAGAAACGCTTGTAACATTCAACAACTTGTTGATACTGAATACAACAGTTTTAGTAATCGAGTATCCACATGCATCTGTTGCTGTTACTGTGTAAGGAATATTTTCGTTATCAAGTCCTGATGATGTTAACCAACTTGTGTTTCCTGTATTACCTGTCGACCAAAGATAAGTCGTTGGTGCTTGTGCTCCCGTTAAGCCGGTAACCGTCGCCAAAATTGAATCTCCAGGACAGAACTTCTCTAAAGTATCTGGTAAATTAAAATTCAAGAGGTTATTGTTTGTTACTATCAATATAACACTATCAGAACGTGTATATCCGCATGCATCTGTAAATGTCATGTAATAAGTAATACTGTCAGGAGCGATTCCATTTCCTGCTAACTGAGCAAAACTTAAAGTGCTTATCGTTGTGCCAGCAGCATTTGTCCAGTTGAAACTTACTGGAGCCGTAGCATTTGCCAAAGCAGTAACTGGTGTAGGAACAGTTCCTAGTGGACAAATTGTTGTGACATAATCTGCTAAGCTGTAAGTGATATTATCAATTATCGTATGTGTAATGAAAATACTATCCGAAGTTGTACAAACGTTATCAGTGACAGATATATAATACCAACCTGAAGCAGCACCTGTAACGCTACTTGTTGCTGAAACTTGTCCACCATTCGCGTTTGACCATACATATGTGATTGGACCCTGATTACCCCCGACAATTGCTGTTGCAGAACCGTTGTTTGCACAATTCAATTGTGGGTTCATAAGAATATTACTCACATCTAAAGTTTGATTGACGTTTAACACAATACTATCAGTTTGAACGTATCCACAATTGTCGGTTACATCTACGTAGTACCAAATTGCGTCGGGCGTTATTCCTTGACCAGAAAGACCAGCAGAGGCACCTGTGGAAATTGGAGTTGCTGATGGAGGTAGTGTCCAAGCATATGAAACAGGTAAACTTGCACCTATTATGGAATTAATCCCAACTGTTGTAGATGCATTTGGACAATAAACATTTGCAGAAGGAGCTAGGTTGAATTGGAAGTTCCCATCGTAAAAGTCAATATGAACTGAATCGGAAACACACTGTTGATTTCCAAGAGTATCAAAAACTATAGCAACAAAACTTGTATCCGTTGTTGGCGTAATCCAAAATGAAGTTGTGTCTGTTAAACCGGTACTCCAATTTACGACAGTAGAGGTTCCACAAGGAGCAGCAGTCGCGTTTATAATGACGTTTTCTAATCCCCAGTTGTCACAACATGATCCTGAAGTAGAAAGTTGAGTCCATCGAAACATAGTATTTGTTGACAACGCAGCTAAAGGAATTGGCACTGTGAATGCACTCCAAGATGTAAAAGGAGTAATTCCAGATACACCAGGAGTTGTAACACCTGGATTAGCAGGCAATATTGTGCCATTTGGAGCATAGTAAATAATGTCTAGCCAAGTTAAACCATTATTTAAACTATATTGTAAACTAACTCCTTCGTTGTATTGATCTGGTCCTTCGCAAGGTGAAGATCCTCCTTGAACAGAATAAATCATATTAAACATTATAACTCCACCACATGTAATATCAAATCCAGCTGTTGTAATTCCTGGATAAGATCCAGCAGATGCTGTTGAAGCCCAATAATATGGGGTATTAGTAGGACTGGGTCCACAAGGAGATGAGAAAAAAGTTGTCCCAGTTGTTGACCATCCCGTTGGCAAAGTACTTGTGTTAAAGTTGAATGACTGTCCAGCGCCCAATAAATTAGCAGTGGCTTGAACAAAAACAGAATCACCTGGACATATAGTAGTATCCATAGGTGTGACAAATACGATGCAATTTGGGTTTTGAGCTATTGCTCTACCTGAAACAACATATATGACTATCGAAAATAGTATGATTATTTTTTTCATAATTGAGTATTAGTCGATTTTTAAATTTGTGATAGCTACTTTTTCAAAGTTCCATCCTCCGTCAAAATTTTGATTACGAATGCTGTGTGCCATTCCATTCTGTTTGAAATTGCAATCTTCAACTAAAGTTCCGTTTGCCGGAATCTTTTGTGTAAAAAAAGATTCATCACCACCATCACACCCATTGCAACCTTCTGTATACTCAATAACAAAATTGTAAGCAATCTCAACTTCTTGGTTGGTGTTGTTTACAATTTTCAAAAAAGCAATATCAAAAGGTTTTGGTGTTTGCTCTGACATTATGCATGGTTCGACTTTGGCAAAAACCTGAACTCCATCATTTTCTTGCATAAGTTGCCATTCGTTTGATAAGTTTCCTAGATTTTGAGCCATAAAACTGGCACTTGAAAATAAACAAGCGATAAAGAAAAACGCTCTCATAAATTTTAGTTTTTTCATATGTTGATAAAATTAATTAACTCGTGTCAGTATAGTGACGTTGATGATTTATTAAAAGTTGCGTTGTAAATTTAAGAAGTTTAAGTGTGGAATAAAAATCTATGTGAATTTTTTAACTGTATAAACAGGAAGAAGACAAGTTGTCACAAGAAGCGACTTGTTTTGTTAATTTACTCATATTTTTTTGAATTAATTTTTGTCAAAAAATTAATTACTAATCACCATATTTAAAATCCACGTTGAAAAAGAAAAACCGAACCCCATTTCTGAGATTCGGTTTTGAAATATATTTTTAATATGCTTACAAGTGAATGACTTCACCGTATGCAGCCGCCGCCGCTTCCATAATTGCTTCTGACATTGTTGGATGCGGGTGAACTGTTTTAATCAATTCATGTCCAGTCGTTTCCAGTTTTCGAATCGCTACGATTTCTGCAATCAATTCTGTTACGTTTGCACCTATCATATGCGCGCCTAATAACTCACCATATTGCTCATCGAAAATCAACTTCACAAATCCGTCTTTTGTTCCAGCAGCACTTGCTTTACCAGAAGCAGAGAATGGGAATTTACCAACTTTTATTTTGAAACCTTTCTCAACTGCTTGAGCTTCCGTTATTCCAACTGATGAAATTTCAGGAGAAGCATAAGTACACCCTGGGATGTTGCCATAGTCTAAAG
>Ga0209702_10009343_pt1 | contig 10982 bp, 9 predicted proteins | sample FRY01_FD_187210 | JGI IMG/M metagenome (GOLD analysis project Ga0209702, IMG submission 187210) | Freshwater microbial communities from Lake Fryxell liftoff mats and glacier meltwater in Antarctica - FRY-01 (SPAdes) (version 2) | ecosystem: Environmental > Aquatic > Freshwater > Ice > Glacier... | reverse complement strand
GGTTGAAGGTGATTCCTTCGGGGGCTACTTCAGGGCCTTCTTGTGGCGGCATGTTGTCCCACAAGGTCTTGATGCCAGGATTTTCATTGCCCTCCTCGAACAAGACGCTCAACACAGCCAGTTTGCCCGCGGCATTTCTGTGTACAAAGTTCCCGACCATGGCCATCGGTTTGCCGTTAATTTGATCTTCACTGGGACGGCGAAAGTGAAACTGCACGAGGTCGAAGGGAACGCTGTCGATGCGCAGCTTGCTGCCAGGGGGAACATTGATCTGAATCGTGTGGCCGTTGTTGAGAATTTTCAGAGGACCGACCTTGTAGTCGGCACTGACGCTCGTACTACTCTTGGCGAAGGGACCGGTAATGTTCAAAGGAGACTGCGATTGACCCTTGCCACAGGTTGGAAACTCCTTACCCCAGCGGTCCGGGCCCTTGGCGCCTGCGTAATCCCAGTGCGGTGCAGTGTGCTTGTCAGCTGTTTTTTGGGGCGCGCCCTTGGAGGCATCCGCATGCGTGACGTTTGCGTGCGCTTCCTTGGGTTCCGCTGTGGTACCGACGGGAAGACAATCTTCCATTACCTTTACTTTCTGACCGGTCGCCGCCAGGCCAATTTGTGCGGCGCATATGGTTTTTCTGAGGCTTTTCCAGTCGGAGAGTTCCAGTGCCTTGTTGTACGCTTCTATTGTGGTGGGGTCGCTATTGCCTTTGGTCAGCATGCGCAGGGCCCCCAGGCCAAGTTGGCGTTCGGCGGAGAGAGTCTTCTGCGTTTTGTAGGCTGACTCCAGATCGGCTAGCGTGGTGCCGTTGGACAGGCTGGCCTTGACCGCGTCGAATTGCTGCGATTTGGCTTTGACGCCCGCCATCTCCTCGCGTTCAGCCTCTATCGCCTCTTTGGCAGTCTGTATCGCCTTGGCTACGTCGCCTGACTTTTGGGTGGCTTCGGCCGCGGCCGACGTCAACCCGGCAACCTTGGCTTGCTCACTCTGGTTTTGCTGCCAGTTCATCCAGCCGAAAACGCCCGTTCCGACTAGGGCCAGCGCCAGGAAAACTTCAATCAATATTCTTTTCATATGCTATTTTTTCCGCGAGCCAATGCAGTTGGCATCGGCACAAAATTGTCAAACTTGAACCCTGCTCAGGCCGCTGCGTTGTCACGACTATTGCTCCCCCCGAAAGGAGATACCGCTGCCGTTGTCCTCCACCAGTACCAGGTCCAGACGGCGCTTGCCGGCGACAGGGGATGCATGGATAAATGCAACGCCAGTGAGCTCGACGGGGTCTACTTTGCTAGCGCTGCGGACACAGAACGTATGCGGCGGGATGACGAGCGTGGCTTGGAAGAATGTTTGTCCAGACCCGGTGCCCGATTGCGTGTATAGCGCTGGCGTCAGCGAAAGGGTGCTGCCTGGGCAAGAACTAAAGAAGTTCCATGCCGTCGGCTGTGCTGCCGTACCAAACGTCATGAAACCGTCGGTGCGGGTCGAGTTTGTCTTGCTGTCGGCCCAGGTCCCAGTCCATGTGCCACTCAAATCGGCTGAGGTGGCTAGCGCCGACGCGACGACAGTGGGCAGCGGCTGGCCATTGACCGTGCTCGGCCCCACAAATTCATACGACTGACTTGAAGCTGCGGAAAAAGTGCCCGAGCTCGAAGACAACTGGGGCGTCGCGTTGGTGAAAATCCTCAGGTCAGGGATGTCTGCCGCGCCGTCCTGCCCTGGCGTGATCAGGCCACTGAAAATGGCAGGCAGCACAACAGCGGTCGGGTCGGTGGCCAAAAAATAGAGGGCATACCACGTGTTATCTGGCGTGACAAAGCTGACGAAGTCTTTCTCCCCAGGGCGCGCCTGATAGGCGCCTTGCAGAACAGTTGCGTCAACCAGGGGCACAGCCGGTCCAAGTCCGGCAGTACTGTCTTGCCCGCCGCCGCCGCCGCCGCCGCAGGACAGCAGGCCGCCAAGGCTGAGCAGCATAGCGCCCAGACGGCAATACCATGGCCAGGCTCTGCGGGTGGCTGGGTTTGCGTTAAAAGTATTCATCAATTGACCCACCCGGCTTGTAGCCAATGGCAATAGCGCGGCCGGTAGGGCCATGCAATGTGGTGAAGCGCCGTTCCAGGCGCAAACACGCTACTGGTCAGATGATCCAGCCAGTCACCCTGTGCCCCCAACTGGCGCAGCCAGGCGGCGTTGGCAGGCTCCTCGGCGCCGGCCGGTGCGTTGGGGCTGTAGCGCATGGCGGGTTGATCCTGGACTGGCCAGGCGGCACGAATGGCGCCCGAATAAGCGTCGTGCAGGCTGCCCCACTCGCGCCGCTGAAGGGCGAGTGTGAGACGTTCAAGACTCTCGCCGGTTTCAGCCACGCTGCGGCAATGAAAGCGCACCTGCCCCAGAACATTGTCAAATAACACCGCGCTTGCAGGGTGGGCGTGCAGCAGCGTCGGGAGATTAGCCAGTGCGTCGATGGTGTGGCAGTGCAGTTGTGTCCCGCAGGCTTGCAGTGCGCGGCCGTGGCGTGCCCGAAACAGTGGTGCAGCCAGCGGATCCATATCAAAGGTGCGAACCTGGCGGAAACGCTGTAGCCACGCGCTGTCCATCATCCAACCTGCACTGGCGCCGATCAGCAGCAACTCGGGTGAGCGCGGCTTGACCTGAGCCAGCCACTGCCCGATCTGCAGCCGCGCTGCTTGCCACAGCGCGCGTGACCGCCATGCGCGCAGATGCCAAAAAACTCCGCCAGATGGGTTCATGCCTTGCCTGCCCGGTTGAACAGCATGACCCCGACCTCGTCCATCTGACGTTGCTCGCGCTGCTGCCTAAACGCTTTGACGGCATTGTGGTCGGTCTCACGCAGTGTTTTCATTTTCAGACGCTCGGCCTCCAGTATCAGCATATGGTTATGTAACATCTGCAGGTGACGGATCGCGTTAACAATATCGTGCTCCAGGCGGTCCCGCAGGGTCAATAACTGTGACATGAACTGGCGGTTATTCATGGCGTCCCGCATGCCGCACAGGTCCTGTGCGGTCAGGCTAGCGGTGCGGTACTCTTCGTACAGAAAATGCAAGCGCTGCTTGCTTCCCTCCAGCGTTTTGCGCACCTGCTGGGCCTGCGCGATCTTACCGAGCAGTTGCTCCAAAGCGCCTTCAGCTTTGCTTTCGAGTGCGGCCCAACATGAGCGAACTTGCATGGCGGCGCCCCTTTAGAATTCCATGAGGGCGCGTAAATCATGTCGCGTCACCTCCTGGTCCTGCCCGGTACGAAAGTCCTGTCGCAAGAAATTTGTCATGGCGTCGCGAAGCACAATGGCCTGGTCGATCTCGGGGTTCGATCCGGCCTGGTACGCGCCCACCTGAATCAGATCAATGTTCTGTTGGTAAAGGGACCATAGGCGGCGAAAGCGATTAGCCAACCTGAGATCGGCGGGACTGAGCAAATCTTGCATCGCGCGCGAGATCGAACCGTTGAGCTCGATGGCGGGGTAGTGCGCTGCATCGGCCAGTTTGCGCGAGAGCATCACCTGGCCGTCGAGCGAAGCGCGGGCGATGTCTACCACCGGGTCATTGCTATCGTCCCCTTCGGCCAGCACGGTGTATATCGCGGTGATCGAGCCGAAGCCGTGGCGTCCTACGCCAGCGCGCTCTATCAAATTGGGAAGCAGCGTGTACACCGACGGGGGGTAACCCTTGGCGGTTGGCGGCTCGCCAATGGCCAGGCCGATTTCACGCTGCGCATGGGCCACGCGCGTGAGACTGTCCACCAGCATCAGCACGTCCTTGCCCTGGTCACGAAAATACTCTGCAATCACATGCGTGAGGTGCGCTGACTTCAGGCGAAGCACTGCCGAAACGTTGGCAGGCGCGGCCACCACTACTGATTTTTCCAAGCCCTCGGCGCCCAGTGACTCGCCGATGAAGGTCTGCACTTCGCGACCGCGCTCGCCCACCAGCCCAATGACCACCACGTCAGCCTTGGTCAGCCGGGTCAGCATGCCCAGCAACACGCTTTTGCCCACGCCAGAGCCGGCAATCAAGCCTACACGCTGGCCCCGCCCCAACGTCAGCAAGCCGTTGATGGCCTTCACACCGACATCCAGCACGCGGTCAATCGGGCCCCGCTCCATCGGGTTCAGCGGCAGGCCGAACAGACTCATCTCTTTGGTGTAGGCCAGGGCTGGCATGCCGTCCAGCGGATCGCCGCGCGCATCGATCACGCGCCCCAGCAAAGCGTCTCCCAGGCGCGCATAGCCGCTGTCGCTGAGCAGGCGCACCGATGCGCCGGGACCAATACCTTCGGCTTCCGCGTAGGGCATCAGATACAGTGTTTTATCGGAAAAACCGACCACTTCAGCCTGAATACGCTGACCCTCCAGACCCGTGATCTCACAGCAAGCGCCCAGCGGGGCCGTCAGGCCTCTGGCCTCAAAGCGCAGACCCACAAGGCGCACCAGCGTGCCACATCGCACGGGGGGGTGCACACGCAAGGTCGGCAGGCTACGTTCCACTTCGAGTGCGAAATCAAGCATCGTTTGCCCTTGCAGACGCAAATACGCTATCGCCTTGCCACTGTGCCTCTTCCAGGCCTAAATCGCAGGCAAAATTTGCCAGCCGATGCTTGATCAGGTCTTCTACGACCGCATCGTCCGCACTGGCCCGCACGCTGCCTACTGGCAACGCTGGATTTCCGACCAGGCGCAAAATCGACTCCACCTTCACACCACTGCGTTTTTGCAAAGATTCAAGTTGCGCCATATCCAGCGGGTTCAGATCCACCTGCACCATCGCCGCATGGGGTGTGGCCAACGCATCGACACAGCGCTGCACCAGCCGATCGATGGCATGTCCGTTCAGATGCAACTCGCCCAACACCAGGTGTTCGGCTAGGTGCAAAGCCAGGCGTTTGAGCGGCTCAAAAAAAGTCAGTGGATCCTGCCGCAATCCGTTCACGGCATTTTGCAGCGCTTGCACCAGCACATGGTCGGCTTCCTGCTCCGCACGGACCTGGTCTTCCAACTCCGAGCGCAGGTTCAAACGGGTTTCCTCGACGCCGCGGGCGTAGCCCTGGGCCTGCGCCTGCTCCAGTGCCGCGTTGCTGTGGCCGGGCTCTGCCGCTAGCGCCGGCCCGCCCTCCAAGGACGGCTCCCCCTGGCCCGCGCCGACAGGCGGGACGGACGCATCTCCTGGGGGCAACACCAGCGCGCTGTCACTGTAATTTGTTAGGACAAAACCCGGATTTTTCGCGCTGCGCCACGGCTGGGCAACAAAACCTTGCGGCGGCATCATGGGCAGCAGAACTTCGTTGGGCTGCCAGACCCGCGCCGGCTGCACCTTGTGCTCGCGGACACTGCCGGCAATGTCCCTGGGAGGGAGCGGGCTAGACATGGTTGTGCGGCTCACACATAGTCAGCACCACCACCCAGCACCAATTCGCCCGCATCGGAGAGTTTTCGTGCGGCGCGCATGATGGTTTTCTGGGCATCCTCGACATCCGACAAGCGCATCGGTCCCTTGGCTTCCATATCGTCCTTGAACATGCCGCGTGCGCGCTCGGACATATTGCTGAAAAACTTATCCTTGACTTCGGCGCTGGCGCCTTTGAGCGCAATCATCATCAGATCAGGCTCCACATTGCGCATGATGATCTGGATGCCCTTGTTCTCGACACTGACCAGGTTGGCGAAGGTGAACATGCTGTCCTGGATCTTCTGCATCATTTCGGGGTCTAGCGTTTTAAGGCCACCCATGACCGAGGCTTCCAAAGCCGTCTTGGTCAGATTCATGATCTGTGCCGCCGCCTTGATGCCGCCAAAGCTCGATGACTTGGCCGAGGAGTTGGTGGAGAACTGCTTCTTCATAATGGCCTCGAGCTCTTCCATTGCCGATGGTTGCACGGTCTCCAGACTGGCCACGCGCTGAATCACCTCGGCGCGTGAATCGGGCGGAAGAAAGTTCAATACGTCGGCTGCAACGCCATGCTCCAGCACCGACAAAATAATAGCCACCACCTGCGGGTGCTCGCCTTGCACCATGTCGGCAATCGAGCGGGCATCCATCCAGCTCAATATCTCCAGACCCTTGCTGCCACGACCCGGGGTAATGCGGCCCAAAATAGAGGCGGCCTTGTCGTCGCCGAGCGCGCGCTTGAATACTTTTTCCACGTAGTCGCTGGTACCCAGACCCAGACTGGTCTGCTTCTTGATGGTGGCGACAAAGTCGTCCAGCACCGTATTTACCGCCTCTTGCGACAGGTCGGCCACCTCAATCATGGCCGCACCCAGGGCCTGCACTTCCTTGGGGTTGAGGAACCGGATGATATCGGCAGCTTGTTGTTCGCCCAGTAACAGCATCAGCACGGCAGCGCGCTGATTACTGGTCATGTCGGCAAGTTCCCTGCGCAGCACCTCGCTCATGCCTTCATATCCCAGTTCAATGACGTTGTATTCTGTGCCTGCGGGTTCTGCCATGCTGGTTGCTCCGAGTCTGCTTTGCCGCTTCAGGCGGTCTTGATCATGCCCTTGAGCACACTGGCGACGCGCGCCGCGTCGTCGGCGACGATCATGCGAATCAGGGCCACCTTGTCATCATAGGTGTTGGCGGTGTCGATCATCTCGGCCGAGATGTTGGGTTTCTTGGGTTTGAGCTTGGCCTTCATCTCTTCGAGCGTCTCCGCTGCCGACAAGTCCGGCGTGGGTGGATCGCTCTCGCCGTTGGCGATAGCCAGCGCGGTCGCGGCCTCTTGTTGCGCCACCTGAATGCTTGTGGCCGCCGCTTGCGCGGCCTCCTTATCGCGGCCCATCATGTGCATCACCAGCGGCCGCACCACCAGCAGCAGGAAAATCACGAACATCAGCCCGAGCAGGCCGCTCTTGATGGTGGTCATCACCGACTCATCCTTGTGCCAGGGCACGCTCAGGTCGAGTGGCACTTCGGTTTCGAACCGCGCTTGAACGACGCTAAGCACGTCCTTGCGCGACTCGTCGTAGCCCACCACGCCGCGCACCAACTGCTGCATGCGCTCCATCTCTTCGGCGGAGTAGGGGTTTGGTTTTGCCGGCACGTCTTCACCCTTGTCATTCTTGGGCTGTGCAATGGGCGTACGCTCATTGATGACCACCGCCACACTCAGGCGCTGGACCGTGCCACTGGCGCTTTTGGTGTGGCGCACTGAGCGGTCGATTTCGTAATTGCGCGTACTGCGCGAGGCCACAGCGGCGCGCGCGTCTGTGGCGCCGGCCGGGACTGCTGCTGTCGCGGCTGTGACGACGGGCGAAGGTGGTGCGGTGTTGGACAGGGTACCCGGAATGCCCTCTGCCTCCTTGGCGCTACTGCGGTCTTCGCTGCTGATCTCAGAGCGAGTCTTGGGCCCTTTTCCCTGGCTATCGAAGTCTTCGACCGTAGTCTCGGTTTGACTGAAATCGAGGGTCAGATTCACTTGTGCTCGTACATTGGCGTCTCCCACAATCGGAGAGAGCAGCTCGACCACGCGCTGGCGGTATGTTTCCTCCAGGGTCTGTTTTTGCTTGGTCTGGCTGGCGTTCATGCCCATGGCGGCATCTGACGCGGAATCGGTCATGAGCTTGCCATAGTTGTCGACCACGGTGACGTTCTCGGGCGTCAGCAGGGGCACACTCGATGCCACCAGATGCACAATGGCCTGCACTTGGAGGGCGCTCACCGTGCGGCCCGGTTGCGGGGTCACCACGATCGAGGCCTTGGGCGGTGTACGGTCTCTCACAAACACCGAGGGCTTGGTCATGGCCAGATGAACGCGCGCGCTCTGAACGACCGAGATTTGCAAAATGCTGCGTGCCAGTTCCTGCTCTTGCGCTGCGTTGTAGCGCACCTGCTCCATGAATTGGCTGGTGGTCATGGCGGACTGGTCTTTGAGAGAATCAAGGCCACTGGCTGCCGTTTTAGGCAGCCCTTTGGAGGCCAGGTAAATACGTGCTTCGTGGTAGCGGTTCGACGGTACTGTGATCTGCCCGCTGCCGGACTCAATCACCGGTTTGAATTCGCCCGCTTTAAGAGCCTCAAAAACTGCCTGTTGGTCGCCCTCGGTCACTCCGGTCACTACCGGGCGGTAGCTGGGTGCGTTGACTGTGGTGTACACCGTCGCAAAAATCAGCAGTGCCAGGGCAATCACCAGCCAGGGCAAGGCCTTCTTTACAGCCGGCTGGCTCAGCGTCTGGCGCACGATGCCAAAAGGGCCATCAAAAAACTCATAGGCGCTGGCACTATTGGCGACTGCCAGGCCCCCGGCAGTGCGCATCGCAGGCAGGTTATCGCCATCGGACAGTCGGGTTCCGGTCGGTAGTGGAAGCAATGAGGTAGCCATGGTGTGTCTTTTTCAGCGCGCGTGGTAGAGCCTTAGACCGGCATGTTCATAACATCTTCATAGGCCTTGAGTACTTTGTTGCGGACTTGCAAAGTGGCCTCAAAAGACAGCGACGCTTTTTGCATTTTCAACACGACATCGGTCAGCGGGATCGCCTCGCCGCGCTCAAAGGCCTGCGCGGTTTTCTGTGAATCGAGTTGGGCCGCGTTGGTATTCCCGATGGCTTGGAGAATGAAGTCCGAGAAGTCCGACTTGGGTCGATTCACCCCCTCAGACGCGCCGTCAATCGAGCTGGCACGCGCTGCATGCGACTGCAATGTTTGCAGCATTGAGGCGATATTGGCGTTGGACGTAATATTTTCAACCATGTTGAGGCTCCTTTACAGTGTCACGGGAAGGCAGTGCGCGTCATCGCGCAATCGGGCCAGCTTGTAGCGCAGGGTGCGCGGGCTGATGCCCAGTTTCTTGGCCGCTTCAATGCGGCTTTCACTGGTCTCAATGGCTGCGCGTATCACATGCTGCTCGCTGTGTTTGACCGCTGCCTGCAGACACTGGCCTGGCTCTAAGGGATGCACTAACAGCGCAGCGCTGGGCAGCGAGTCACTGAGCTCTGCCGTCGGTGTCAGCCGCTTGTGCATCGGCGCCTCAAAGGGCTGTGTCGGTAAATTGGTCAGCGGCGCATCGTCAAACATCAGCTGCGCCACATCGATGGTCTGATCTGTGCACAGCACCACAGCTCGCTGCACCACGTTTTCCAGTTCGCGCACATTGCCAGGCCACGCATAGGCCAACAACATGGCCTGGGCTTGTGGGCTGATACGCCATGCCTGCGCTCCGACGCAGTGGCGCGCCAACAAGCGCGCGACCAAGGGCATGATGTCGCCCAGGCGCTCGCGTAGCGGTGGCACCCGCAGCTTGAAGGTGCTGAGCCTGAAATAAAGATCTTCCCGAAATTCGCGCTGCGTGATGGCCTGGCGCAGATCTTTGTTGGTTGCGGCAATCACCCGCACATTCAGCGCAATCGAGCGCTCAGCGCCCAAACGCACCAGTGTGCGTTCTTGCAAAACGCGTAGCAACTTGGCTTGCAATGGCAATGGCATTTCGCCAATTTCGTCCAGAAAAAGCGTGCCACCCTGGGCCTGTTCAAAGAGGCCTCGATGCTCCTTGATGGCGCCGGTAAACGCACCTTTCTCATGACCAAAAAGCATGTCTTCGATCATGTGCTCTGGCAGTGCCGCGCAGTTCAGCCCTATAAACGGTCCGGGCGCTGCGCTGGAGGATTCATGCAGTACGCGCGCCAGTACTTCTTTGCCTGAGCCGGTGGGGCCTTCCAGCAGCACGGTCACGTTGGCCTGCGCCACGCGTTGCGCCAACGCCAGCAGGTTGCGGCTGACCGGGTCCACATACACCACGCTGCGTACGGCAGCGACATCTGTCATCGTGGCGGTTTGGGGCAGCGGGTGATCTGGCGGGGGGGTGGTGGCGTGTGCTGCGGTGGCCTGATGCGTAGCAGCGCTGCGCAGCGCTGCCTGCCAGGCGGCAGTCGAGAAATCGTCAGCTGCCAGCACATGACAGGCGCCGCCCTGCATGGCAGCCACTGCGCCCTCCAGGTTGCGGCGCTCGATGCGGCAGACAATGGGGTGGCGGTGCGTTTCATTGCGTGCGCGGATGTCTTGAAGCAGCTCCGCTTCAGCGCCCAAGCCCAGCACAATTAGCTGCGCTGACGCAATGCCCGCTTGCAGTTCATCCAGGGTATTGATGACCTGCGCTTCCACGCCGAGCGCCCGCAATTGCGCCAGCGCATATGCGCCCAGAACCCGAAACGGGTCTAGCCACAAGGCTTGGGTTGGACGGGTTGACGCTGACATGCTGATGGTGTCGATTTGATGGCAATGAGGTACTGCTATCAGCAAGTCTCGTGCCACCAGGTACGGGCCATAGCTTGTTGGAATTCCGACAGCCAGGGCCATCGACATCACACCGTATCGGACACGGTCAGGGACGATGAGGGCCGGTGGCACATGGGTTGGCGCAAGTGCCGACTCTCGAAGGCCATGCGCATGGCAGTGCCGGGGCCAGGCCCGCACGGACTGGTTGGCCTGTGCGAGCATGGCAGTGGCCACTTGCGTGATGATGGGTGATTTGGCCAGGTTGGTGGTCTCCTTGGCGTAGTCGGTGTCCGCAATCCGGCCGCGTGATGCCTGAACATTCAGCGAAGTGGTTTCCAGATTGCGGATTGAAGCGCCCAGGCGGTTTTGGCAGCCGAATGAACGTCGCCTGGATCCTCGCCTGCCCCCCGCAATAGTTGGATGATTGCATTACCCGGAACGATGCAGATATCAGTGCGCCCATACCGGGCGCACCATAAAAAAAGCCACCCGGGGGTGGCTTTGGGGGGTGTACCGGGGCAAGGCCCGGTTTTTTTTTAGGATTTTACTTCAGCAGGGCCAGCACGGACTGCGCGGACTGGTTGGCCTGGGCCAGCATGGCCGTCGCTGCCTGAGCGATGATTTGGGAGCGGCTCAATTCGGTGGTGGCCTTGGCGTAGTCGGTGTCCAGAATGCGGCTGCGGGATGCGCTGGTGTTTTGCGACACGTTCGCCAGGTTATCAGCAGCGTAGGTCAGGCGGTTGACGGTCGCTCCCAGATCCGCC
>Ga0209702_10009341_pt1 | contig 10982 bp, 8 predicted proteins | sample FRY01_FD_187210 | JGI IMG/M metagenome (GOLD analysis project Ga0209702, IMG submission 187210) | Freshwater microbial communities from Lake Fryxell liftoff mats and glacier meltwater in Antarctica - FRY-01 (SPAdes) (version 2) | ecosystem: Environmental > Aquatic > Freshwater > Ice > Glacier... | reverse complement strand
ATCACAGCGCCATGAAATTCCGACCACACACAAAAATTAAGGCGCCCAATGGCCAAGGAGACCCAAATCAAACTGACAAAAACCCGTTATCGGCTGGGGTGCTTGGGAGTTACACTTTTTGTACCAGGGGACCGCAGTCATGCTGAACATGCCTACATCTTTGCCGCACCGATTGAGCGCTGTGATTTCGCGGTTTCGCTGCGACGAACGGGGGGCGCTGATCATCTTTGGCCTGATGCTGTTCTTGCTGGTTGCGATGATGGGCGGGTTTGCCATCGACCTGATGCGCTATGAAGAGCGGCGGACCCAGCTGCAAAACAGTCTGGACCGTTGCACGCTGATGGCGGCGAGCTTGACCAACCAACTTGATCCGCAAGGGGTGGTCGAGGATTGCATGGCCAAATCAGGTCTGGCCGGACGGGTCGAGGACGTGCAGGTGACCCAAGGATTGAACTTCAAGAACGTGACCGCCAGGGGCAAGGTTCCGACAAATCCGATCTTCATGCACATGATCGGGATTGACGAGTTCGACGCGCTTGCCGTGTCAGGGGCGATGCAGCGCATCAACAACGTGGAAATCGTTCTGGTTCTGGACGTGTCGGGGTCGATGGGCGGGGCCAAGATCGCCAACCTGCGCATGGCGGCGTCGGAGTTTGTCGAAACCCTGCTGGCCAATGACACCGACGACCGGTTTGCGGTGTCGATCGTGCCTTATAATGCGCAAGTCAATCTGGGCGGGGCGCTGCGAACAAAATACAACGCAACCAACCTGCACGGGGTGAACAACGTCAACTGTCTGGAAATCCCGTCTTCCGAATACGGAACTGTCGGGATTTCCCGCAGCCTGCCGCTGCCGATGGCAGCCTTTGCCGACGTGACGTCTGGCACCAATAGCGGCAACACCTATACGTCGCGCACCGACACCAATGCGGCCACGATGAACCCAAACGCGCCGTTCTGCCGCAATACGGCAGCCAACATCGTGCGGTTGCCGTCGAATAACGTGTCAGAGTTGCAGTCGCAGATCAACGCGCTGACTGCCGGTGGCAATACGTCGATCACGCTGGGTATGAAATGGGGCGTCAGCCTGATCGAGCCGGGTGCGCGGGCAATGTTCAGCGAGTTGGCCGATGAAGCCGCAATTCCGAACAAGTTCCGCGGCCGGCCCTTTGACTGGGGCGATACGGAGGCGATGAAGGTCATCGTCTTGATGACAGATGGCGAGCACGTGGCGCACAACAAGACCAACGACCCGGTCAAGACAGGAGTTTCGCCGATCTGGCGGTCCAGCGGCGACGGCAACTATTCGATCCTTCACACCAGCCGACCGATGCCAAACCAGTATTGGGTTCCCCACAACGCCACATGGCGGGCCACGCCGTGGAATTCCGGGGTCGGGGTGAACCGGCTGAACTGGGAAAACATCTGGGCGGCACAGCGGCAGACCTGGGTCGCATGGCAGATGTATGCCCGCGCCTTGGGCACCACCGATTCCACGCGGAGCGCGGCCTACACGACTGCGATCAATTCATTCCGTTCGCAGTTTGAATCGGTTGGCACGATGAACGCTCGATTGCAGCAATCCTGCGGCCAGGCCAAGGCCAACGGTGTGATCGTCTACGGCATCGCGTTCGAGGCCCCGGCCAACGGGCAAACTCAGATCTCGCAATGCGCAAGCTCGCCTGCCCACTATTTTGATGCACAAGGCCTGGAGATTCAGACCGCCTTCCGCACCATCGCCAGCAACATCAGCCAGCTGAAGCTGACGCAGTAGGGGTGAAGAACGCAATGTCTGGTCCGGCGCCCGCGACACGAAGCGATTCGATTGGGGCTGAGGCATCGCAAACAGGTCGCACGCGCCTTGTTTCACGATCCGGAAACAATGCTCTGCCCACTCGGGGATTGTTTCGACCTGTGTTTGATTTCCCTTTTCCGAACCAATGCCCTGCCGCCATCCGCCTCAATTCTGCCCCAAGAGGCGGTGCAACTGAGGTGTGCAAAATCGCCGCCTTGATCGGATTTGATCCTTGTGGCGACAGGCGTAAGGAACATGCGGATGATTGGCTGGTCGGTGAAACGCGACGGCGCGGTTCGGTGCAGCTGGAAAAAATCCAGCGCGAACAGACGCCCGTTCGGACGGGCGGAAAACGGGAATATCACGGTTTTTGCTCTGACGCTCTTCGTCTTGATGACGATGATGGGCGGGTTTGCGATTGACCTGATGAAATACGAACAGACCCGCACAACCCTGCAGAACACGCTGGACCGCTCCACTTTGGCCGCGGCTGCACTGACCCAGGAACGCGACCCTGAAACCGTGGTGCGCGATTACTTTCACGCCGCAGGCATTTCAGAGACGCTGACGCGGGTTGAAGTGACCGAAGGCATCAATTTTCGTCAGGTGGTTGCCGATGCAGGAGCGGACACCAACCCCTATTTCATGCACATGCTTGGCATCGACCGGTTCGATGCGGTCGGACGTTCGGGCGCAGAACAGCGGATCACCAATGTCGAAATCGTGCTGGTTCTGGACGTTTCAGGATCGATGGGCAGCAACAACCGGCTGATCAACCTGAAATCGGCGGCCAAGGAATTTGTGACCACAGTTTTGAACTCGGACGTCGAGCAGCGGATTTCGATCGCGCTTGTGCCGTTCAACGGGCAGGTCAACCTTGGCGCCACGCTGGCAAGCAAATTCAACATGATCGACAACCCCAACGTGTCGGGCGTGACTTGCGTTGACTTGCCGACCACCGCCTACACCACCTTCGGGGTGTCACGCACCTCTGAGTTGCCGATGACGGCGAATGCAGACACCTTCAGCGCGACCAGCGGGTCTGGTGGCAACTCGTCCACCGCGCCCAGCAACGTCAGCGTCGTGAGCCCGACCAGCAGCAGTTCTGCGTTGCCGAACCCCGGCAACCGGTGGTGCCCGCCCTCTGCCGCCAACATTGTGCGATTGCCGTCTTACAACGCCACTCAGTTGAAGGGCTACATCGACAGCCTTGACGCTATCGGAGCCACTTCGATCAACGCGGGCATGAAATGGGGCATGACAATGATCGACCCGACGGCTCGGTCGATGTTCGCCCAACTGATCTCTGCGGGGGCTATTGCCAACGTCTATTCCGGGCGTCCCTATGAATTTGCCGACGACGACTCGATGAAGATCATCGTTCTGATGACGGACGGGGACCATTTTGCCCAAGAGCGGGTGAACGGCGGTTACCGGTCGGGGAACTCGAATATCTGGCGCAGCGCAGGGGACGGCAACTATTCGTCCTTCTTTGACCGGTCCGGCACAACGTCGGACTACTGGGTGCCACACCGCAACGAATGGCGGACTACGGCATGGACGTCGAATGCGACGGCGGCTGTGCGGCAGACCTGGCCGCAAGTCTGGACTGACATGCGCCTGAGCTATGTGGCCTGGCATCTGTATGCGCGAGGTCTGTTCAACACCGGAACCACCTTGCAGCGGCAAAATTCCTACCGCGACACCATCGCAGACTTCCGCAGCCAGATCCCGACCGGCACCATGAACAACCAGTTGCAGACGGCCTGTGGTCAGGCGAAGGCGCAAGGTGTGATCGTCTATGGCATCGCTTTCGAGGCCCCCACGGATGGCGCCGCGCAGATTGCCGCCTGTGCTTCGTCGTCGGCACACTATTTCAACGCGAGTGGCTTGCAGATCAACACCGCCTTCCGCGCCATCGCCAGCAACATCAGTCAATTGAGGTTGACCCAATGATCGCGTTCCTTCGCCGCCAGATTAAGGCGTTCCACCGTGAGGATGGCACGGCCACGACAGAATTCGTGATCGTCATTCCGCTGCTGATAGGCGTGTTCATGGCCAGCCTGGAAAGCGGTCTGATCATGGTGCGATCCACCTTGCTGGAGCAGTCGGTGGACATGACCATGCGAAACCTGCGGCTGGGGCAGTATCCGGTCGTGGACGCCGATCTGTTGAAGACCGAAATCTGTTCGCGGACCATCGTGTTTCCGAACTGTCAGGCAAACATCATGATCGAGATGCGGCGGGTCAGCACCTCGACCTGGGCGCTGCCGACGACGCCGATCACCTGCGTAGACCGTGAAGAAGAGGCGCAACCGGTGGTGACGCTGCAGATCGGTCAGCAAAACGACGTCATGCTGGTGCGGGTCTGCATCGTGCAGGACCTGATCTTCCCGACGACCGGTCTGGGCTTGGCCATGCCACAGGACGCGCAGGGCGGCATCGGATTGATTGCCGAATCCGCATTCGTCACAGAACCGATCTGAGGGAGGCCGAGATGAAACGATTGACCCAGGCTTTGCGCCGCTTTCGTCAGGACGACGAAGGCAGCGTCGTTCTTGAAGCGGTTCTTGTCATGCCGTTCATGCTGTGGGCCTATGTCGGGCTGTTCGTTTACTGGGATGCGTTCCGGTCGATCAACACGGTGCAAAAGGCCGCCTATACTGTGTCGGACATGATCTCGCGCGAAATGCTGACCATCACGCCCGCCTATCTGACCGGGATGGACACGCTGATCGAGCGGCTGATCGACCAGAGCCAGAATGCCAATCTGCGGGTGACCTCGGTCTATTTCGACCAGGCCGATCAGCGCAACGAGGTGCACTGGTCGATGTCGCCGGGCGGGGCGATGCCGCCGCTGACCACCGCGTCGCTGCAGTTGCTGGCCGACCAGATTCCAACGATGTCAGACGGGGATTTCGTCGTGATCGTGGAAGTCGTGGTGGGCTTTACGCCATCGTTCAACGTCGGTGTATCCGACATGGACATCATGCAGTTCATCGTCACCCGCCCCCGGTTCGTCCCGCGCATCTGCATGCAGAGGTATTCCTGCCCCGTCTGACATGTGCGCCGTCTGACATGTGCGCCGTCTGACATGTGCGCCGTCTGACATGTGCGCCGTCTGACATGTGCGCCGTCTGACATGTGCGCCGTCTGATTTACCCTTGAATGACACTCTGTGCAGCCACGCACACAAGCCAGTCCGGATTGGCGGATTGTCGCGAGATGTGAGGCGGCTTATTTTCGTGGCAGACCTGAAAAAAGGGGATACCAATGTCGATAAGACCAGTGACCAGCACCAGCCGCGCCCAACCCACGATGGAGGGCGCGGGTGTGCATCTGCACCGCGCCTTCGGATTTCAAAATCCCGAACAGATGGACCCTTTCTTGTTGTTCGACGATTTTCGCAACGACACCCCGCGCGATTATCTGAAGGGTTTTCCGTGGCACCCGCATCGCGGGATCGAGACGATCACTTATGTCCTTGCCGGAGCGGTCGAACATGGCGACAGTCTGGGCAATCGCGGAACGCTGCGTGGTGGTGACGTGCAGTGGATGACGGCGGGTTCCGGTATCTTGCATCAGGAAATGCCGCTGGGCAACGCAAAGGGCCAGATGCACGGGTTTCAGTTATGGGCCAATCTGCCGGCCAGTCTGAAAATGACCGCGCCACGCTATCAGGACGTAAAGGGCCGCGACCTTCCCGAAATCCTTGAAGACGACGGCACGGTGGTCAAGATTATCGTGGGGTCGTTCCGGGGCCGGACCGGCCCGGTGGACGGCATCGCGGCGGACCCGCTTTACCTTGACATCTTCGTGCCCGAAGGCCGCAAGAAGCGGTTTGCCATCGACACCCGGCGGCAGGCGTTCGCCTATGTCTTCGAAGGGTCGGCTTCGTTTCGCGATGCAGATACGCCCAAGGGCGTGTTGCTGGAGAAGGAAATTGCAGGCCGGGAGGTCAACATCCGCGACCTGTCGGGCAATCGCACGCTGGTCCAGTTTGGGGCAGGCGACGAGGTGGAAGTGACGGCTGGCGCGGACGGAGTGCGGTTCTTGCTGGTGGCAGGTGCGCCCATTCAGGAGCCTGTCGCATGGCATGGGCCGATCGTGATGAACACGCAGATCGAATTGCAGCAGGCAATGAAGGAATTGCGCAACGGGACCTTCATCAAACCGGCGCACTGACGGCCGACGTCGAGGGGGGCTGTCTGCCCCCCGCCTGCGGCCCCCCCGAGGATATTTTTGAACAGATGAAGCCGGGGGCTGGCTGGTTTGAGCAGGGGCCGTTATAATGAAGCTTGTGTTGGAAAGCTGCGATGCGTCGATGCGTGATCCTTGCCCTGCTGTTGGCCGGTTGTGCCGCCTTCCCCGAGGTTGATGCGGCATCGCGCGATGTTGCCGGGCCTGCGCCTGCGCTGTTACCGCTGGACGTGATCCTTGCTTCCCCCGATCCTGTTGCCGAGGCGCGCGGGGATGCGCTGGCAGCACAGGCTGCAGCGTTGCGGGGGCACGCGTTGCCTTAAGGCTTGCGGTGCGGGGGCACTTTGCGAGCAGGGCTTGCGTTGCGCAGGCGGGTCGAAACCGATAACACGCTGGCGAGTTTGGCCGAAGGAGCATCCGATGACATCACCTTTGCAGCTTGAGCCGCCACATTCAGGGCTTCCACATTCAGGGCTTCCACATTCAGGGCTGCCACATTCGGGGCCGCCAATTTCAGGGCCGTTGCGTCTGGGAATTGCCGGTCTGGGCACAGTGGGCATGGGCGTCGTGGGCATCGTGCAGGACAATGCGGCGCTGATCGCGGCGCGGGCCGGGCGGGCGATCGAGATCGTTGCGGTATCGGCGCGGGACGCTGCCAAGGAACGTGGGCGCGATCTGTCGAGCTATGCGTTCGAGCCCGATCCGGTGGCGCTGGCGCGGCGCGGCGATATCGACGTGTTTATCGAGGTGATCGGCGGGCATGAGGGGCCGGCCAAACTGGCAACCGAGGCTGCGATTGCGGCGGGCCATGATGTGGTGACGGCCAACAAGGCGTTGCTCGCGCATCATGGGCAGGTTCTGGCGCTGGCGGCGGAAGCGGCGGGGCGCTGCATCCTGTTCGAGGCTGCGGTGGCGGGCGGTATTCCGGTGATCAAGGCGTTGACCCAAGGCATGGCGGGCAATGCAATGCGCCGGGTGATGGGCGTGATGAACGGCACCTGCAACTATATCCTCACCCGGATGGAAGAGACCGGGCAGGGTTACAACGCGCTGTTTCAGGAATGTGCGGCGTTGGGGTATCTGGAGGCGGACCCCAATCTGGATGTCGGCGGCATTGATGCGGGGCACAAACTGAGCCTGCTTGCAGCCATCGCTTTTGGCACGCAAGTCAGTTTCGACGCGGTGGAGTTGGAGGGCATCCAGAACGTGTCGCTGGATGACATTCGGCTTGCGCGCGATATGGGGTACCGGATCAAACTGTTGGGGGTGGCGCAAATGACCGGGCGCGGGCTGGAGCAGCGGATGACGCCCTGCCTTGTGCCTGCCGACAGCCCACTGGGCCAGTTGCAGGGCGGCACCAACATGGTGGTGCTGGAGGGCGATCAGGCGGGCCAGATCGTGCTGCGGGGTGCGGGCGCAGGTATGGGGCCTACGGCAAGTGCGGTGATGGCGGATGTGATCGACCTTGCGCGCGGGGTCCGTCTGCCGGTGTTCGGTCAGCCTGCGGCGGGGCTTGCGGTGCCGGTGGCAGCGCGGACGGCAAGTTCGGCGCCCTATTACCTGCGGATGATGCTTTTGGACAAACCCGGTGCGCTGGCCAAGATCGCGACCTGTCTGGGCGAGGCGGGCGTGTCGATCGACCAGATGCGGCAGTATGGGCATGAGGGGGTGAACGCTCCGGTGCTGATCGTGACACACAGGGCAACGCGCGACGACATCGCGCATGCGATGGGGTTGTTTGGGGGTACCGGCGTGCTGGTGGGCGATCCGGTGGCGCTGCGGATCGAAGAGGTCTGACAAAACAACTTTGACCGGGGTGTTGGCGCGACCACGCTTGCGGCGGCCCCTTGTGGCGCGCTATGCGGGCACGACGCCGACGCGGATAGAGGAGATACCCATGGCAGATGCATCGCAATTTCAAGATCGGCTGTTGTCGCTGGGTCTTGCCCGCGTGTCCGAGGCGGCGGCGTTGGCTTCGGCCGCGCTGATCGGGCGCGGGGACGAGAAGGCCGCGGATCAGGCGGCGGTCAACGCGATGCGCGACCAGTTGAACCTGCTGGACATTGCCGGGGTCGTGGTGATCGGGGAGGGCGAGCGCGACGAGGCCCCGATGCTGTTTATCGGCGAAGAGGTCGGCACCGGCAATGGCCCGGCTGTCGATATTGCGCTGGACCCGCTGGAAGGCACCACGCTGACCGCCAAGGACATGCCGAACGCGCTGACAGTAATTGCCATGGCGCCGCGCGGCACTCTGCTGCATGCGCCGGACGTGTATATGGAGAAGCTCGCGATCGGGCCTGGATATGCGGTGGACACCGTGACGCTGGCGATGTCGCCTGCCGAGCGGGTGCAGGCACTGGCCCGCGCCAAGGGCGGGACGGCAGCGGACATCACGGTATGCGTGCTGGAACGCCCGCGCCACGAGGCGATGATCGAAGAGATCCGCAGCACGGGGGCCGCGATCCGGCTGATCACCGACGGCGATGTGGCCGGGATCATCCATTGCGCCGAGGCTGAGATCACCGGGATCGACATTTACATGGGATCGGGTGGCGCGCCCGAAGGTGTGCTTGCGGCGGCGGCGTTGAAGTGCATGGGCGGGCAGATTTATGGCCAGTTGCTGTTTCGCAACGACGACGAAAAGGCCCGCGCGCGGCGGGCCGGGATCACCGACTTCAACCGCATCTACACACGGGACGATCTGGTGCGGGCGGATGTGATCTTTGCGGCGACCGGAGTGACCAGCGGGTCGATCCTTGCCGGGATCAAACGCGAACCGGGCTGGGTGACGACCGAGACGATCCTGATGCGGTCGAAAACCGGGTCGGTGCGGCGGATGTCCTATCGCAGCCCGATCCGCTGATCTTGGTGCGATGCGCGCGTTTCTGAACGTCGATGAGTCGCTGACCGGGCGGCGCTGGGCTGGGCCAGGCGAGGCGGTGGAGCGGAGGGCCGAGGCGATGGCGCAGTCCACCCGGCTGCCGCTGCCGCTGTGCCTAGGGCTGGCGGGACGCGGCGTTATGGCGGATCAGGCGCTGGAGTTTCTGGCACCGCAGGTGCGCGACCTGCTGCCCGATCCGTTGCGCCTGAAGGATATGGCGCTGGCGGCGGCGCGGTTTCTGGCGGCGGTCAAGGCGCGCGAGCGGATCGCGGTCTTTGCCGATTACGACGTGGATGGCGGGGCGTCGGCGGCGCTTCTGATCATCTGGCTGCGCGCGATGAGCGTGCAGGCGACATTGTATATCCCTGACCGGATCGACGAAGGATACGGCCCCAACGTGCCTGCAATGGCGGGCCTGGGGGCTGCCCATGACCTGATCCTGTGCGTCGATTGCGGGACCCTGTCGCATGATCCCATTGCGGCGGCGGGCTGTGATGTGTTGGTGCTGGACCACCATCTGGGAGCCGAAACGCTGCCGCCTGCAGTGGCAGTGGTCAACCCGAACCGACAGGACGAGGATGGCTCGCTTGGTCATCTGTGCGCCGCTGCGGTGGTGTTCCTGATGCTGGTCGAGGCGAACCGGCAGTTGCGCCGCGACGGCATCAAGGGGCCGGACCTGATGGCGATGCTCGATCTGGTGGCGCTGGCCACGGTGGCGGATGTGGCCCCGCTGATCGGGGTCAACCGGGCCTTTGTGCGGCAGGGGTTGGTGGTGATGGCGCGGCGCGAACGGGTGGGCCTTCGGGCGCTGGCCGATGTGGCGCGGATGGATCAGGCGCCCAGCCCCTATGCGCTGGGGTTCGTGCTGGGGCCGCGGGTCAATGCGGGCGGGCGGATCGGGGCGGCGGATCTGGGCGCGCGGCTGCTCGCCACCGACGATCCGCACGAGGCGCAGGCGCTGGCCGAACGGCTGGACCGGTTGAACGCCGAACGGCGCGACATCGAGGCGCGCGTTCGCGAGGAAGCTTTGGCTCAGGCCGAGGCGCGGGGGCTAGAGGGTCCGCTGGTCTGGGCGGCAGGGGAAGGCTGGCATCCGGGTGTGGTCGGCATTGTGGCCGCGCGGCTGAAAGAGGCGGCGCAGCGCCCGGCGGTGGTGATCGGGCTGGAAGGCGACATCGGCAAGGGGTCGGCCCGGTCGGTATCCGGCGTGGATCTGGGTGCGGCGGTGCAGCGGCTGGCGGCAGAAGGGCTGTTGATCAAGGGCGGCGGGCACAGAATGGCTGCGGGCCTGACAGTGGCCCGCGACCGGATCGAGGCTGCGATGGTGCGGCTGGCCGAATTGCTGGCCCGGCAAGGGTCGGGAACCGAGGGCCGCGAGGCGCTGCGGATCGACAGCCTGCTGATGCCGGGGGCCGCCACCGCCGCCCTGATCGGACATATCGAGCAGGCCGGGCCCTACGGAGCCGGGGCCCCTGCCCCGCGTTTCGTCTTTGCCGATCAGGCGGTTGCCGCGCGGCGCGTCAGCGACAAGCACCTGCGCCTGTCCTTCGGCGATGCGGGGGCCAAGCTGGAGGCTATGGCCTTTGGCGCCTTTGACAGCCCGCTGGGCGCGGCCCTGCTGAACGCAGGACACCAGCGGTTTCACCTTGCCGGGCGACTGGAGATCAACCATTGGCAGGGCCGCGCCAAGGTGCAACTGCGCCTGGAAGACGCCGCGCGCAGTTAGGGCATTTTTCCTCTTGCACAGCGCGGCTTGCCCGATTAAACCCCGCCCACTGCCAGCGCGGCCCGTTCGTCTATCGGTTAGGACACCAGGTTTTCAACCTGGGAAGAGGGGTTCAACTCCCCTACGGGCTGCCATTTATCTAAAACAAGGTATCGATTTTGCTTGGAAATGCGCGCTTAGCGTGAATCAGGCCCTACAACACTACCAACATCGAACGTTTCATTTAGGGTCAGGACCCATTGAACTTGCTTTGCGGGTGTGATTCAGGCTCCGCAAGGAGACCTACCCATGAGCAATCTTTTCTGGCTGACGGACGCGCAAATGGCGCGCCTGCAACCCTTCTTCCCCAAGAGCCACGGCAAACCGCGCGTTGATGATCG
>Ga0209702_10009338_pt1 | contig 10983 bp, 13 predicted proteins | sample FRY01_FD_187210 | JGI IMG/M metagenome (GOLD analysis project Ga0209702, IMG submission 187210) | Freshwater microbial communities from Lake Fryxell liftoff mats and glacier meltwater in Antarctica - FRY-01 (SPAdes) (version 2) | ecosystem: Environmental > Aquatic > Freshwater > Ice > Glacier... | reverse complement strand
CGGCTGATCTCGGGGCGCACGAAGACGCCGCGCGCCACACGTTCGATCACCCCCGCCTCGATGAGGCGAGACAGGCTTCGATCAACGGACGCACGTGTGGCGCACACCAAAAGCACCTTTGGGGTAAAAGGCTCCCCAACCGGTATCTCGTTGATGCGCTGGCGAATCACTTTAGCAGAATTGATGGTCGTTTTCATGTATGAAAATGTAGTCTAGTTTCAGACAAAATGCAAACACCCAGTCCTGCCCAGGACGGGTTATATCGTCTTCGCTTACCAATGCCAGAAAACAACCGCTTGATTAGTCAACGCGTAACACCTTGATTTTCAATGGCTCAATGCGTGTTGCCTGTGGACTTTGGGTGGTTTTGTGGCGCAGAGGAAGGGGAGAGAATTGGCCCGCAGAGAGCGGCATGCGGCCACAGCCAGGCAGCCAGCCAGACGAAGTCCGCAAATCTACTCAGCGTTCCGTGCGAACTCGCGGGGTCTGGCGGGCAAAAAAAAGGGCCCGGAGATTATCCGAGCCCTTTGCGGTATTTGGTGGAGCCGGGGGGAATTGAACCCCCGTCCGCAAGCCCTCCGCAGGCAGTTCTACATGCTTATTCGGTTAATTTAGATTTAACCGCAGGGGTTGGTTTACCGACAAACCGTCCTTTGGCGATTCACGAGGTTTTAAAGCTTTACCGTGTGACCCGGCAAAGCCCGATTCTTTGTAAATGACGCTGCTGTGGTTTTACCCACCTGACCCAAAGACAAATCAGTGCAGCGGCTCACCGCTTAAGCGGCCAGAGCGAAACGCTCGTCGTTGGCGTTTATTGGTTTTCCAGTGGATTTACGAGCGAACTGGTGCTCGGCATGCCCTACGCTGTTTCGTGACCCACGTCGAATCCGGGTCGGCCCCATTGACTACAAACTACGACTGCATTGTAACGGTAATAAAGACCCGCGCTAAATTATTTGGTTCCCTGTCAACGAGGTCTGCTTTTGGGTAAGCTAGAGCCCAATCCTAAACAACACCCACATAACCGACGACAAATCACCATGAAACTAAACGCCATTGACCTAGATGCCAAGCAAGCTTACAAACTCATGACCGCTGTCATCGTGCCCCGACCCATAGCTTGGGTGAGCACCTTGTCCACGAGTGGGGTTAGCAACTTGGCGCCGTTTAGCTACTTCACCAGCGTTTCCAACAAGCCACCCATGGTGGGCATCAACATCGGCCAAGAATACGAAGGCAGAAAAGACACCGCGCGCAACATCCTTGAGACCAAAGAATTTGTCGTCAACATCGGTAACTTTGCTCAAGTGGAAGTCATGCACGCCAGTGCTGACCATCACCCCCCTGAAATCAGTGAAATTGAATTATTGGGCTTAAAAACCATTCCTTCCGAATACATCGCGGTGCCACGCCTGGCTGACGCACCCGTGCAAATGGAATGCCGCTTTGAGCGCATGGTCCCCTTTGGTAACGGCGGGTCAGAGTTCTACGTGGGTGAGGTCATCGCCTTTCACATTCGCGACGACTTGATTCATGACAACAAGATCGATTCCGTGGCGCTAGACCCTATTTGCCGCCTAGCGGGCCCGTTTTACGCCAAGCTCGGTGAGATCGTCAAAATGGGTTCACGCGCCAGGTAAGCATGAGGCGAAAAAGTTGATGCGCGGGGACTAGAAACAAGACGCTAAATGCGAGAGGTAAGAAGTAAAAAAGCTGGGCGTCTGACTGATGCTCAAATCACGCGCCTCATGTAACGAAGGCAAGCAACACGGCAAACATATTTTTTCGAAATCTTTTGTGTGACACTGAATTTGTAAGCGCAGAAGGTGGATAGAAAGCATCACCAGATTCTTCGAACACGGATAACGGGCGTTAAAATTCTTTCAATTTGGGCGTGACAAAAATTGTCGTAATGGTTGTCATGTAGATATCTTCTTAAAGGCGTTGAAATGAAATCGGCAAGAGATCAAATTGCTTTTCGATATCGACCACAGGATAGTTCTAGCGGCTTAACTCGTGTGACCACCAAACGCCTGGCTACTGTTTTGGGTGTTGGTGAAACACAAGTCATTCACTCGGCATTGCACGAACTCGCAACAAAATTTTTGCCTCAATACGACATAGATAACGGCCCATTAACGAAGACCCAGATGAGTCAGTTAAAAAAGTCTCTGCCTAAGCCCCAAGGTGGTGCGGTGCGCAGTAGCCTTTTTGGACTGGAAAATGTTTGATGCGCTGTTGGCCAGAGCCGTCAGCAGGCGAAATGGTGTGATGCCATTTTTCAGATAACAAAGGCGCAAAGCCTGAACCAAGACCCGGACTAATCCTATCGGTGAAAGAAGATGACGAGGCCATGATCTTCGTAAATGTTGCGTACGGAACGGGCCAAAAGACCAATCGTTTGTATAGCGGCGAATTATTGATCACTAAATCCAAAAACCCAGTTGCGTACGCTAACGCAGGATTAAGTCAGGGTAGTTTTCACGACACAAAGTTCGATTTAAATAGACTTTGGGAAGTGCCGTTTATTGACGAATACTTTTCAGTGCCACCGCATGCGCCGCACGGACAAATTCCGAAGCTGGGGATACTTCACCCCAGCATGGTGCACGTTGTCGCTGCCGCCTTTAATGCGAAACGAAGCGAATAGCGTTTTCATCAACGGACCTTCTGAATCCCTAAAAACCGCAATAGTCCCAAGCGCTGTTGCGCCCAGAACCCTTGGCCGTACTCCGACACATGGCTTTGGTCATGAACGCCGGTCGGGCCATAGTGACCATCAAACCGAGCCGTGCCAAATAAAACGTCCCAAACCGGAAACAGCACTGCAAAGTTGTAGCCACCAATTGCCGCATCGGCACCAATGTAATGATGATGGCGATGATATTTGGGGCTCACCAACACCCGTTCAAACCACCGACCAAACGACAGCCGAACATTCGCGTGCGAGAAGCTCTCTAAAAGCTGTGTGACTACCACCACCATCACAAACTGCTCCGGTGGCACACCCAACACAAACGACACCAACACAATCACCAATGATCGCAACAAATCATCCAGCAAATGATTGCGGTTATCGCTCCACATTGTCATTTGTCGTTGGCTGTGGTGCACTGCATGCAGCGCCCAGAAGCGCGCAAAACGATGCTGTGCCCGATGGTAGCCATAATCCATCAAATCAAACACCAGCAAATAAATCAGCAGACTGACCCAAGCAATATCAGTCACACCAGGCCACACCTGATCGACTGGCGGCACCACCCAACCCTGCACATGCAAAAAGCCCTTGGCCCATTCAATAATAGGCAACAACCCAAAAAACAGACCCAAGCGAAACAAACCCAGCCGATGAATTAGCGTGTAAATCACATCAACCCGAATCGCCAAACGATCCGTCACCGCTTCCACTGGGCGCCAGCGTTGCAATGCACCGATCACCACCAATAAAAACGTCAACTCAAGCGCACCAATCAACAACCACATCGTGGCGTCAAACGCATCTTCCAAATGGATACTGGCACCCAAAGCAAACATCATCGGTTGCACCATCGTCTCAAAAAGCCACAAGTGCACCGTATCAAACAGATCCAAACCCCAATCAACGGCACCGCCAATCAGCGTATTCATCAACGAGCACCCACAGAAGAGTTCAAACCCCGTTTGGTCGCAGCGCCAAACACCGGATGGTCAGCCAAGGTCTTAAAACAAAAACCCTTGCCTTTTAGTCCCACAATCAGAGGCTCGAGCACGGCCGGCGCCCAAGGGTCTTGGCGTGACCAAATGCCCAAATGGGCCACCAGCACATCGCCAGATCGGATATTGCGCAGTGCTTGCTCTAGCAAGCGCTGATTCGGGAAACGATCGCTTGGCAGCTCATCACCCAAAAAACCCGCTGGTGACCAACCCACATGCTCATAACCACATTGACGGGCAGCCTTAATCAAAGCTGGGGAGGTCTTTCCACCGGCTGCCCGAAACAGCGGCATCAAACGCTGCCCCGTCATGGTCTCAAACCGATCATTGACCTTATCCAGTGACTCGCAATACTGCGCAGCCGTAAAGACCCGTACTTTGCCTTTTTCTGGGCCGGCACTTGCGCGCACCCGAAACCGACCATCAGGCAGATCAGCCAACCAATACACATGATCAAACGTGTGCGAACCAAATGCATGGCCTTCCTTGGCCCAGGCCTGCCACTGCGCCAGCCACTCATCGTCCAAGCTGCCACCACCGGTTTTTGTGGCTTCATTGGCCAGAAAGAACGTCACCGCAATCTCCTGCCGCTTGAGCACGTCGGCCACCAATGGCGTGACCGCCATGTGGCCGGTGTCAAACGTCAGGTACACGGGCTTGTCACAGGCTTGCGCCTGCGCTAAGCCCAAACCCAATCCCAAACCCACGCTTAGGCTCAGACCAAACAAAAGCCTAATCGAAAGTTTAAAGCCCGACCCCAACATCGCAGACTTACAGGCGCGGCGCATGATTTAACGTCCATACCCCGTGCGGTGACTTACCCACCCGCACCTGCTTGATTATTTCGCCAGTGGTGATGTCAATCACCGTCAAGCGACCCGCCCAACGTGAGGTCACCAACAAGGTCTTGCCATCGGCCATCAAATCCATGCAATCGGGGCCACCTGGGGCCGCAAACGAATGCACCACCGACAAGCTTTCCAAATCAATCCTGGAAATGGTATTGGCCGTGCGATTACTCACAAACACTGCTCGACCGTCACCAAGCGCCCTAAACGCATGAGCACCCTTACCCGTCACGATCCGTGCGCGCTCGACCCCAGCACCTTCAACGCTGACGTCAAACACCTGCACCGAATCCTCACCCGTTAGGCCCACCAGCAGGGTTTTATCGTCTGGCGTGAGATAAAGATCGGCCGGCAGCTTGCCCGTTGAAATTGTCCACCGGGGTGTCTGCGTCAAAAGATCAATGGCAATCAACTCATTACTGCCTTGCAATGTCACGTAAGCCACGCGCGACTGACTGTCGATGGCAATATGACTGGGCGTTTTAGAGGCCCGAATCCGTTTCACCAGTTCGAGCGGTTCAGCCGCATCCACCCCATGCCAGCGATAAATATCAATGTGATCAAGCCGATTGGCTGCCGTCACAAACCACTGCATGTCAGGCGAAAAGCGCAAATGATACGGATCAATCATCCGATTGAGCGTACGCTGCACCTGCCCCGTCTTCGGATCCATGAACGTGATTGAATTGCCCGCCGCATTGCCAATCAACACCGAGCCACCATCAGGTGTCAGGTAAATGTGATGGGGTTCCTTGCCCACCGCCACGCGCGCCGTCTCTTGCCAGGTCACCGGATCGATCACACTCACATCGGCATTGAGCGAATTCAGTACCAGCACTGGTGCCACCGGAGCCGCGCCAACCACCTCCGCAACCCCCAGAAAAGCAACACAAGCGACCATCACCGCCGTCATCAAACGAGACAGCGCACCAAACAGCCGTCTGGGCAAGAACTTAAACGAACCCCGCACCCGAAAAGTCAGCACGAATCCACCGCGATCAATCAAATCAACGAAGTGCCCGCAAAACTAGCGGGCATGACACCAGCAAAACACCCTGGACCAGAAAACCAGAAAGATAATTGTATTTCGCGAACCATCGGGAAGTCACGCTATGTCGTCAAACTGCCCGTGAATGCAGCACAAAAACGTCAGTGTGCACTGCCGCTAGTGGGTTCCAGTTGATTTTCAGAATCAGTGGCGCGGGGGAAAGATTTGTCAATAGCCAACCGCGGTCAAACTCTCTAAACAGTTTGCTAATCTTTCCAATGAGTGCGGCTCGCTGACAACAGATCTGCCCAGTTGTCTGGTGGGTGCCCACGCGTCAACATTCGTTGGAAAACGGCTTAGGAATCTTTTTTACTACCGGATGCACGCAAGGTATTCTCATCATTGACCCACGCAAAAATGATGATTCGGGTTTTGGAGTCAAACCGAAAAAATAATCTGAATCGCCGACCGATTTTTGCTCGCCGCCAGTGGCGCAATGCGACCCCCATTGTATTGCCTTGCCGATATTCCTCGCGATTCGGATCGCTTGGCACAGCCTCTAAGATCAACTTTGACAGCGCATTAAACAACCGAACGTTGGCGTTGGTCTCAAAGCCTCGTGGGTCTTGATTTTGTGTACGTTGAACAGCGGTTTGAAGCTTTAGTAATTGCTCAATTAAGCACTCGTGAAAGAGTAAGTGCCACCCGTTACGTTGGATCACAACGCCACGTCTCCATCAATATTTGCCGCTAGGTCGACTGGTCTCGAAAGTCTTGCAAGCATTGATTCCAAAAGATCGTCAGGCAAGCTTGACAGGTGACGACCGTTCCGAATGTCCGCCTCTAGCAACGCCAAGAAGTGGCCGATGGCAGGATCCTTGTGTTCAGGACTCTCGGCTCGGGTCACCACGACTTTTGAGTCGTGCAGGTCAAACGCCACTTTGTCGCCAAAGTCCAAACCAAGGGCCTGACGGATTGGCTTGGGAAGCGTAATTTGGCCTTTTGCGGTAACAGTTGCTAATTCATGAATGGCTGGCATTGATTTCTCCTGTGATTGATTTCTCCTGTGAATAGAATAATTGTAAGGAAAATTCCTTACCAAGTCAAGCTATAAGCCATAAGCCATAAGCCTTTCGGGAGACCGATAGTGACCAAAATCGCAGATAGAGGGTGTTTTTTGTCGCGAGTAACAATAGCAGCGTCTTGGGGTGGGCATAACAACTATTTTTTTTGCCGCTATATCACTGTCAAAACATTCAGCAGACTGCAGCTATCTGGCCTCAGACAACTCGGCTAACACGTAGCTGCTGCTGCGCCCGCCGAACTGATCCTTACACAAAACGCCCTGTGCAATCAGGTCATTGATGTCGCGCAGTGCCGAGTCGGCAGAGCACTTGGCGATGGCCGCCCATTTTCGGCTGGTCAGTTTGCCCTCAAACCCATCGAGAAACCTATTCAACACTTTGATTTGTCGTTCATTCATCGGCGTGTGCGCCCACACCCGCCAAAACTGAGCTTTAAAAAGCACAGCGGCAAGAGACAACTCAGCACCCTCAAGCGCCCGTAATAAACAACCCAAAAACCACCTCAACCAGCGCGTGACGTCCAAGCTGCCTTTCTGCGCGGCCTCGAGCTCGTCGTAATACGCTTTGCGTTCACGTTGAATCTGCGCAGAAAGACTGTAATAGCGGGGTGCCAAACTTTCAGCCCGACTCAAAGCCATGTCTCCGATAGCCCGCGCTATCCGACCATTGCCATCATCAAAGGGATGTAACGTGACAAACCACAAGTGTGCCAAACCCGCCTTAATCACCGGCTCATCCGTATCTGGTTGGTTAAACCATCGTAAAAAAGTATCAGTCTCTTTTGCTAATCGTTCGGCAGGTGGCGCCTCAAAGTGCACTTTTTGCCGGTGTAACGAACCTGAAACCACCTGCATGGCACCGGTCGCATCACTGCGCCACATCCCCACATCGATCGCGACCATACCCGTGCGACCGGTGGGGAACAGCGCCGCATGCCAGGCAAACAACCTCGAAGCCGTTAAAGGCGCATCAGCTTTTGCCGTTGCATCAAGAACCACATCAACAATGCCATCCACCATCCGGTCGGTTGGCGCCAAGGCGCCGATATCAAGCCCCATTTTCCGGGCGACCGATGACCGGACCGTCTCAAGACTGAGGGCCTCGCCCTCAATGGCGCTTGTCTTAATCACATCCTCTGTCAGCATCGAAAGGTTCGCCTGACTCTGCACAGCCATGCCCAAGTCTTGCATACGACCCAGCAAACGTCCCTGAGCCAAGCGAACGTTCCCCAGCAAAGGCGCCAGCTCTCGCGACTCGTACTGCCAAGAAGGCCAGTCCGGTAATTGCCAAATATAAGATGTGTCAGGCATGGGTTTAATACCACCAGAAAAACCAGACCATCGGTCGAGCCCAATGGTCTAAAAAGAAGTCGGTTAGGGAGAAAACATGCACTCAGCTGAACAAAACAAACACAAAGCAAACAATGCAAACAACGCAAATAACGCAACCACACCGTTGTGACGCTGTGAATGAAGCGAATAGGGCGCATAATCTCCGCAAATTATGCAGAGATTATGCGCCCTATTTGCCGCAAATTCAAGATCAATGGCAAATCACTCAAACAGTGTTGCGCCTAATAAGCCCAAGCCCAAGCCTAAAATCAAGACTTCACGAAACAACCCACATGACCCAAAGGGGCAGTCTGCCTTCATGGCCTGCTTAGCTTCAAATACCGAACAGACACCCTGTAATCGTAAGGGCGGTTTCAAGTACACAGCAAACAAACAACAGGTAAATACCAGACAAAGACTAAGCAAACATCAAGTAAACACTCAACCAACACGGGCAAAGAACCAACAGCCAACGGTTTCAAGTGAAATCACGTGTAAAAAGAGTCTAATATGGTTTACGATAATCAAAAAAGCACATCAATCAAAGCCAGCTATCACATCAATGACATCAAATTGTCTCTTGTCACTGGCGAGTCAGCCCAGCAACCCGACCAAGCAATAGGTTGCCAAAGCGATATGATTGGTGATGCGTTGCTATCGAACAATAGAAGAAAACGAAAAGATAAGAAAACGACGTAAAAAAATAGAGCCAAATACGCAATACCCGTTAGAACCACTAAAAGAGCCACAAATACAGCAATACAAAAACAGCAAGCACCAGACACACAACACCGAACAACGACCAATAACGCCAAACCCATCGCCGCACATTTAGGGGCTTAACCATGAACACAATTACCGACGCCAAGCACTTAGAACAGACTGCCGGAGTGGATATGTCCAACTTTTGGATGCCATTCACGGCCAACAAACAGTTCAAGGCCGCGCCGCGAATGTTTAAGAAAGCCAAAGGCATGTACTACACAACCGTCGATGATCGACAGGTACTCGACGCTGTGGCTGGCTTGTGGTGTGTGAACGCGGGTCATGGGCGTGAAGAAATCGTCAAAGCGGTGACCGAGCAAATGTCAGCGATGGATTACGCGCCAACGTTTCAAATGGGTCACCCGATTGCGTTTGAGGCAGCTAGCCGTATTGCTGAAATCATGCCAGCCATGATGGACCGAATTTTCTTTGTGAATTCAGGTTCTGAAGCCGTTGACACAGCCCTGAAAATTGCATTGGCGTATCACCGCGCTCGTGGTGAAGGTCAGCGCACCCGCTTGATCGGTCGCGAACGGGGTTACCACGGCGTGGGGTTTGGTGGCATCTCAGTCGGCGGTATTGTGACCAACCGCAAAACATTTTCTGCCAACTTGATCCCAGGCGTGGACCACATGCCCGCCACACTCAATATTGAGAAAGCCGCCTATAGCCGTGGTCAACCCGCTTGGGGTGGCCATTTAGCCGACGAACTAGAAAAAATCGTCGCCTTGCATGATGCTTCGACCATTGCTGCAGTCATTGTTGAGCCCGTGTCGGGCTCGGCTGGCGTGCTGTTGCCACCACAGGGCTACTTGCAACGCCTGCGTGATATTTGCACCAAGCACGGCATTTTGTTGATATTTGATGAAGTCATCACCGGTTTTGGTCGCCTGGGCAAGGCCACAGCAAGTGAGTTTTTTGGCGTCACCCCTGACTTGATCGCCATGGCCAAAGCCATCAACAACGCCGCTATTCCAATGGGGGCGGTGGCAGCCCATCGTAATATTCACGACACCATCGTGCACGGCGGCCCAGCCAACGGCATCGAGCTGTTCCACGGCTACACCTACTCGGCACACCCCGTGGCAGCTGCCGCGTGTATTGCCACACAAGATATCTACGAGCGCGAAGCCTTGTTCGAGAGAGCGGCTGAAATGGCACCCAAGTTCGAACAAGCCATTCACGGCTTGAAAGGCGAACCGTTTGTCAAAGACATCCGTAACCTAGGGCTTGTCGGTGGCATTGAGCTTGAATCTCGCGAAGGTGCCCCAGGAACCCGAGCCTACGATGCATTCCTGAAATGCTTCCATAACGGTGTCATGCCACGCTTCACCGGCGACATCCTCGCCTTCTCACCCCCGCTGATCGTCGAAGACTCACACCTCGACCAGATCTTTGAGACGGTTCGGAAGGCGCTCAGGGAAGTTGCTTAAAAGGCAGTGACTTAAGCGGTTGGCTCAAAGGATTTGGATCAGGCTCGGCAATACTCCTAACCCAATGATCCAGTAAAGAAAACGCGTAACGGTATATCCGTTACGCGTTTTTTACGTTAAGACAAAACAGCGACCCTTCGAGTTGAGACAAGATGCACTTGAAACTATCCAGTATTCGTCTGAGTCGAGTCAATGAAGGAGATGCACAATCTCTGTGATCAATCGCCGATTTTTCGTAAGCGCCCGCTCTCCACCGCCTAGTTTTCCACCGAAAATATATCCACAATAGGTGTCCATCTATTTTTAAGTGGACATCTATTATGGATAATCTTTCGCCCGTCTCTCAGCCCCATTTGCGTCAGAGCTACACCGCGGCTCAGAAGATTCAAATTGTTAAGCAATCGATGATGCCTAACGTCTCGATCGCATCAGTGGCAATGGCGCATCGCATTAATGCCAACCAATTGCACCGATGGCGTTGGATGTACCGCAACGACCAGTTAGGCTCTCGGGCTGATCGACTTGAGTTGGGTTCAGTGACCGGCTTTTTACCTGTTCAGTTGGCACCCAAGTCGCGTACGCCAAAGCCAAGCCCAAAACCAGCACACAACCCAGCTTTGTTAGTCGTACCTGAAAAATTCACTTTCACGTCAGCGCGATCAATTGCCTGCGTTTTAAGGGTTCGATTCGATCGGCCGACAGTTTTTTAGCGATTAAAACGGCTGATATGTATTGACCCGTCAAGTGATTGTTTTTAATCATTTTCTGTCTCGTGGTTAAAAAGCGTTGGTGCACAGCGCACAGGTAGCGAAACGAGCGGCATTTCCGACGGTTGATCAA
>Ga0209702_10009336_pt1 | contig 10985 bp, 15 predicted proteins | sample FRY01_FD_187210 | JGI IMG/M metagenome (GOLD analysis project Ga0209702, IMG submission 187210) | Freshwater microbial communities from Lake Fryxell liftoff mats and glacier meltwater in Antarctica - FRY-01 (SPAdes) (version 2) | ecosystem: Environmental > Aquatic > Freshwater > Ice > Glacier... | reverse complement strand
AGCGGCTGATTATTCTTCAATACCTGACCAATCTAGAATTGCAGTTTGGAACGATACAGATACCTATACGACAGGTCAAAAAGGACTTGTGCTACAAGATGCTGCCGATGATGCAGAACTGGCAAGCATAAAGTGATAAGTTCTTGACGACTTATGCTAATTTATTATTATATAATACTATAAGAGAGGGATTATGAACCAAAAAAGATACACCAAAGCAATAATTGAGAAGACTGGCGAAGAAATCACAGCCATTGCTTCAACCGAAGCCGTAGATCGTCAGGGCGAAGTAGTAGAAGTCGCAGGCTGGGACTTGAAAGACTTCAAAGCTAACCCAGTAATTCTATGGGGTCACGACCATTCATTGCTTCCTATTGGCAATGCCACCAAGACTTGGGTAGAAGGATCAGGCAAGAGTGCTAAGCTGATGGTAAAGATAATGTTTCAAGAAGTGACCGAGATGGGTCGAGCCGTGAAACAACTGGTTAATGATGGTGTACTTAAAACATTATCAGTAGGCTTTCAACCAATAGATGCCGAAGACAATAGATACACCAAGCAGAAATTGCTTGAGATATCTGTTGTTAATGTACCAGCTAACCCCCAGGCTATGATGCTAGGCTATAAAAGCCTTAAGGACGCTGGCTTTTCTGATGAAACTATCACTAATACCGGTATTCCTGCTGCAATGGTGCAAGAGGTAACAATGATGAAACAAAAAATGGACAACTTGGAAGTCAAGCTGGACTCTGCGGTGAATGGGCTTAAATACCTAAATCCGCAACAAGGTCGAAGCGATCGTATCGTGACTGAACGATTGAGTATGGTGAAGGCATCAGCACGAGCTGCTGATATAATCTTGACCAACAAAGCTCAACCAACACAGACACTGCGCTCTGCAAAAACAATCAAATTAGCTAGTGATAAAATCATTAGCTCTTTGAAAGGTGAATTAAAAAATGGGACGAATTAAAGAACTTCAAGACAAAAACGAGCTAAACGAAGTTGAGCAAAAAGAACTTAATGAACTACTCTCAGAAGCCAAAGCTGTTACAGCTGGCGTAGAGAAAGATGTTCGTGACGAAGAAAAGGCTATTGACGATGCTGCAAAATCTATTGCTGACAAGGCTGTAGAACAGGCTGAATCAAGACTATCTAAGTCAATTGATGAACTTACTGCAAAACTAAACGGTGGCTTAGAAGTTAGCAAAGATGCCAAAATCGAAGTTACATCACAGAAATATATCGTAGATTCAAAATACGGTAAAAAGACTGTGGCAGAATTAGAAGATATTAAAGTTGCAATGCCTAGCCGTAAAATAGCTGGCAAAAGCGTAACTGAAGTATCTCAAAAGACTGTTAACTTTGTGCAAGCTTGGCTAACTGGTGATGTTCAGAAACTTCAGACTCTAGTAGAAGGTACAAACGCAAGAGGCGGATTTTTAGTACCAGATGATTACGCAAATATGCTCGTAGAGGATATCCGTGACTTATCTATTATGCGAAATATTGCATCTGTGATGACTACTACTAGTGATACCCTTCACTTGCCAAACCTTGCCAGCCGACCTCAAGCCGCTTTTCGGTCTGAAACTGCTATCAAGACTACTTCAACAGTAGACTTTGGCGAGAATGTGTTCACACCATATAGTCTTGCTACAATTATCGGACTTTCTAACGAATTAGTCGCTGACGCCGTTTTAGGTGTCAATGGTAACATCGTGAACAAAGTTGCTGAACTTGCAGCACAGTCTATTAGTGAACGCGAAGAGAATGCTTTCTGGACCGGTTCAGGCTCAGGCCAACCTAGCGGAATGAGTAGTTATACCATTCCAACAAACGTTGCTGGCGTAACTGACGAAAGTCGTGCAGACAATCTAATTGCTGCATATTTCAGACTTCCACAAGGTTATAGACAGAAGGCCGTATGGGTAATGAACTCAGGAACAATGGAAAAAGTGCGTGCCTTAAAAGACACAACTGGTCAGTACCTACTTGGTAGCGTAACTGGCTCTCCATTCCCTACTATTCTTGGAAGACCTGTGTATGAATCTAACTATGTTGCTGGTGGTACTGTGTACTTCGGTGATTTCAGTTATTACACAATTGTTGACCGAGAAGGTATTCAGGTTGATACTTCAACAGAAGCTACTGTTGCAAGCCAATCTGCGTTTGAGCGAAACTTGACATTTGTACGCGTTGAAAAACGAGTCGATGCTGAACTAACTCTTACAAATCCATTCAGATCTGTTACAGGTATGGGTACTCCATAGCGTAGTGTTTTGGCTCTTGCTCTCTTTAGGGAGGGCTTGAGGGGGTACATTATGAGAATTAAGATTATCAAATCAGGCAAATATAAAATCGGCGAGATAGTAACCCTGAGCAAACCAGAGGCTATTAAACTAATCAAGAAAGGCATAGCAATAATGACAAAAGATATGACGAGTGTAGATTATGGCATCTCTTAACTCTTGGGCATTAACAACTCTTGCTGATGTCAAAGAGAGTTTAGGTATAGACTCAGGCACAACTACTGGCGATAATCTTATAATTCGCAAAATAAATCAGGCTACTGATATGATTGAATCATATTGTGGCAAGAACAACAGTCAACACTTCATTTCAACTGTATATACTGATGAAGAGTACGACGGTACAGGTACAAATCAACTGATACTCAAAAATAGACCAGTAATAACTTTCACAACTCTTCAGCAAAGAGACACTACACTTAATGATAATAATTTCACTACTGTAACTGCTGACCTATACTTTACAGATATGAGTGCTGGCGTGATAGATGGCAGATTTGAGTTTCTGCAATACTTTAATTTATACCGAGCTACTTACACTGCCGGCTTTGCAACTATACCTAGCGACCTAGCAGAAGCCTGTGCTACTCTAGCCAGCTACCTGTATGAAAACTCTACCTCTGGCACTGGAGTCAAAAAGAAATCACAAGGGCCAAAGAATATAGAATACTTTGTGCCTACTCAAGGCGAGTCGCTAATGACTCAGCTAGGCCTAGACGATACATTGCAAAGGTATACAGATATTCCAATCTTGGCGGACAAGTAGCGTGGGGCTATTCTTTACTAATCACCAGATACAGATATACCGCAACCGACAGATAGGTATAGCCAACCGCTTTACAATGTCAGCCACAGGTACAGTCAACCCTGCTGATATTACACCGGCAAGTCTGGAGCGCACACAATTTGAAAATCAAGCTATCGGTAAAACTTACATTGGCTATGTTGATGTCGGTGTAGATGTAAAGGAAGGCGATGAAATCAAGGTCGCCGACAGTAGTGACCAAAATGCAAAACGCTACTCGGTCAAGGGCGTATCTCGTTGGGAGGGCTTCGGGATTGTCGATAGCAAGGAATTAACTTTAGTGAGCCAAGACTAATGGCACAGATAACAATACAGATTAAAAATATAGCTCAGATTCGTGCGGCATTTAGCAAAGCTCCAGCGATAATGGGTGAAGAGTTTAGAAAAGCTTTAATAAAATCAGTTGTTTTAGTACAGCGTGAGTCTATGAAACTAACTCCAGTGCTGACTGGTCGCTTGAGAGCTAGTTATATGTTTGAAATATCAGGTGGGGGACTTAAAATGCAAGCAACCGTTGGGCCAACCGTAAATTATGCGACATTTATCCACGACGGAACTCGGTTTATGAAAGCACGGCCGTTCTTAAAAGATGGTGCAGAGGCTTCACTTGATCAAATAGATGACTTCTTCACTGACGCTACTCAATCAGCATTAGATAAAATAGGGAGAATGGTATGAGCGTATCAACAGACATTAAAAACTTATTAGTGAGCAAAATTAACGCATTGAGCAGTACACAGGCTGTGTATGGCTATTCTGAGCTCAATCCAAGCGGCTGGCCGTGTGTTTGGGTTAAGACTGCTGACTTACAGGGTACAGTGGCAACAACCTCTGATAATAGGCGCATATACGCTTACAATGTAATGTGCCTATTAACCCTGGGCGAGGACTTTATTAAAGACGGTAGTGTCAATCGCGAAGAATACGCCGAGACTACACTGGCAACTGTCACAGATGAGATTATTAACGCAATGGACAAAGTGGCATTTATCACCGAACTGAATGCAATCTACTCTGCCGGTGACACCACAGTGCTATTTATTGAAGCTGCTGACGCTAGTTGGGGTGAGGTAGATATGCAAACAGGCAAGGCTAAGGCTGTTCAGCTAACCTTAAGAATACAAACTGATTACAATACTAGGACTTAGTTCTTGACGAAATCAATCAACATAAATAATAATATAAGCATAAAGGAGAATATATGAGCAAGTTTATCGGTCGGCTGGGAAATGTCGGCATAGCAAAAGAAGCAACATCAGGCACGATTGTACAACCTACATTCTATGTGCCTTTCAATAGTATTTCATTTGATGACAAGACCACCACAGCAAGAGAAGAGGAAGGTCTAGGACGAATTGAAGACAGTGACAGTAATCTAGTAGTACAGAAGTTTGGCGAGGGCGACCTAGAGTTTGACCTGAACGACCTAAACTTAGGTGTAATGCTAACCTCACTAATCGGTGCTTCACCAACTACAAGCGGTGGTCCTACTTACGCTCACTCTTTTGCACTAGCTAACACTAATACTCACAGAACTATCAGCTTGGCATATCAAGACCCAGACCAAACTAAAATATTCCCTTACACTCAGATTGACGGCTTAGAAATAACTGTCGAGCCTGAAAGCATTGTCAAAGCTAAGGCTTCATTTAAGAGTCGCGTATCAAGAGACTGGTCAACACTTACTCCTAGCTATACCACTCTAGGCAATAAGTTCTTACAGCAGCACTTAGTACTTAAGACCGCAGCAAGCATTGCCGGACTTGCCGCAGCTTCAGCAATCTCAGTCAAAAAGCTAACTCTTAAGATTATGGCCAACTCAGAGTTTGACTTTGCACTAGGCACAGTCGAGCCAGAAGCCATCTTGAACCACCAGTACACAGTAGAGGGTGAAATTACTCTCAATAAGACTGATGATACTTATAGACAGCTAATGCTAGCCGGTACTTATAATGCGATGGAAATTACATTTGACCGAGCTACTAACTCAAAACTACAATTCCAATTCCCACGAGTAGACTTCTCAGCTTGGGAACAAGACAGAAGCCTAGATGATATTGTTGGACAGACAATACAATTCAAGGGTAACTATGACAGCGCCAACGCACTTGCATCAATCAGCACTTGCATATTGACCAACACCAACGCTGGCGCAAGTTACTAATAACCGAAAGGAAAAAAGCAATGAGTAGAATAGTAATTAAGAAAAAGATATCTTTGGACTTTATTGGCAAAGATTACGCAGACTGCTATCTTGAGTTTAAGACGATAGCAATGAAAGACTATGAAAAATATGTGGGCTTGGCAACACAAAACAAAGATGAGTCAAAAGCTGTTGGCTTTATTGTTGAAACCTTAGCTGGTCTATTTGTATCTGGTAAGTTTATAGATGACAAAGACGAACTATTCGATGTCAACAAAGATGAACTAGGTGACTTTGATATGCAAGTAATGATAACTGTATTCAAAGCACTCACAGGACAAGACCAAAGCCCAAACTAAGGGAGCGGTTGGTTGATTCTATCTTCCACAATGGCCCACCGCCACTCGAACTGCTAAAGTACCATTATAGAAAACTCTTTCATTTATCGGCTGCACAATTAGAGGCTGAACCTGCAATAGACTTCTTTACTAACTTACAAATATACAGTTATATTCAAAGTAAGAAACAAGATGATGCAAGGAAACAAGAATAATGGCAACAGCAGAAATTAAAGCAGTAATCACGGCAGATGATAAAGCAAGTAGCGTACTCGCTAACTTTGGGAAAAGCATCGCCGGTATTGGTATACCTCTTGCTGCCGTAGGTGGTGCAATTACAGCCTTTGGCGTTATGGCCGTCAACTCTTTCAATGATAGTCAATTAGTAGGCGCACAGCTTAATTCTGTACTCAAATCGACTGCCGGCATTGCTGGAGTTACTGCTGATGAAGTCAATAAACTATCTAGCGCATTACAAAAGACTACTCGATTCTCTGATGAGCAAATAGGCTCGGCTCAGAATATGTTGCTTACTTTCACAAACATTGGCAAAAATGTATTCCCTGATACTACAAGAGCCGTATTAGATATGGCTACAGCTATGGGTACAGACTTAAAATCTACCGCAATACAAGTGGGCAAGGCTATGCAAGACCCAACACTGGGCGCTACTGCACTTCAAAGAGTCGGCGTAAGACTAACTGAGAGTCAAAAAGACTTGGTCAAATCATTGCAAGACACTGGCGATATGGCTGGCGCGCAAGCAATTATACTCAAAGAACTACAAACTGAGTTTGGTGGTAGTGCAGAAGCGGCTGGCAAGACATTTGCAGGTCAACTCGATATTGCTCGCAATGCGCTTGACGATGTTATGGAATCAATTGGTGGAGTTATTGCTGACGGCTTAACACCATTTGTTGAAAAATTAAAACCATTGGTCGCTGGCATACAAAGTTTTATTGAAAAAAACCCTGAGCTTATAAGGACTATTGTAGGAGTGACTGCTGCTGTCGGCTTGGCATCATTAGCACTTGGGGGTCTAGCAATAGCAATTGGCATTGTCGAAGCCATTGGTGCGCCACTAATACTAATTGGCCTAGCTATAGTCGCAGCGATAGCTGCAATTGGCTTTGTTGCTAACTATGTGGCAGAACAGATGGGCGGCTGGGGTGTAGTAATGCAAATGATTGGCAATATCTACAATACATATCTAAAACCACCACTTATGGATTTATTTAACATAATACAGACACAACTCTTGCCGGTGCTAAAAGAGTTTTGGGATCAGAATAAGAATTGGATTGTGCCAGCACTGAAAGACTTAGGCGTTATTATAGGCGTATACATTGTTGCTACTCTGCTAATATTCATTCAGACAATTAAGTTCACAATACAGATTATCTCTGCGCTAATTGGTGGACTTAATTCAATGCAAAATGCTTGGGCAGTCTCACAGCAAGCTGTGTATAACTTTGTATCTAATATGGGAGCGCTAATTGGTGGCTTGTGGAATAGAGCCGCTGGTGGCTTCAATGACTTTAATAGAAATGCTGTGCAGTGGGGTATAGATACAGTGAACAGTATAGTTAGGTTCTTTCAAGATTTACCTGGTAGAATATCTGGTGCGATTGGTAACACCGGCAACGCAGTAGGCAAGGCGCTTAGAATACCTGGCTTTGCTGCTGGTACATCAAACTTTTCAGGTGGTATGGCAATAGTCGGCGAGCGTGGCCCTGAGCTTGTCAATCTGCCTAGAGGCGCTGATGTTATACCTAACAACAAGATAGCCAGCGTTGGCGGATCAGGTAGTACTACAATAAATATAAATGTCGGACTGATGACTGGCTCAGCTATTGAGCGCCGAGAAGCTGCCACCAGAATGTTTGAAGACTTAAAAGACATTGCTGGTCAGCGTGGCCAGACTGTCGGTCAGATGATAGGAGCATAGATGAGTTACACACTTAACGGTACGAATATCAAATCACCAAATACACTAGATGAGAGCAACAACTCGCAATACGCTCAACAGCGTACTCTTCAAGGTACAATCAACCGAGATTACTTTGGCGACAACAAACGAGTCTGGAGATTAAGCTATCAGAATATACAGAAAGCTGACTTTGATACTATCAACACAATATATCAGGCCTACTTATCCACAGGTACAGCAGTGACTTGGGTATCAACTGAGACAAACTATACTATCTCTAGCACAAATGTTCATATCAATCTTGACTCTAGGGGCTTCACAGTAGGCGGTGAGGATTATATCTCTAGCTTTTCGCTAATACTTAGTGAGGCTTAAATGCAAGCAGTAGCCACAGGCTGGACAGCAGAAGAGAGAGATAGCACTCGCAAGATTGTAGCCTCGACTCAAGTATCTTGGAAAAAGAGTTTCAACAGCACCATTGCGCTGTTCACTATTGGCGTATCAACTATTGGTGGCGTGGATACTATTGCCTCAGATGGTGGTATTACCTCAGACTGGAATAAGTATCAGTATGACGATGAAAGCCAATATCTAACAGGCCTAAGCTATGAGCGCAACTTACAAGTGCCTATCGGTGGTGTGGCTAAGGCTATTGCTGAGGTCAATCTAGATAATACTGACGGACGCTTCACACCAAGATATATGGGTGGAAACTCTGAGCTATTCACCGCAGTAGTTCCTAGACGGCCGATAATAATCAACGCTGGCTTTAACTATGACGGCATAGACAATCAGATACCTCAATTCGTGGGGGTAACTACTAAGACACCTGAGACTTCACTGCGTAATAGCACAACTAAGCTTCAAGCTGATGACTTTATGGGCTTTTTGCAAAACCGTTATGTGGATAACACTTCAATGTTCACTGGTCTTAGCACTGATGCTGTGATAGGCAATATCTTGACTGACTTAGGCTATGCGACTGCTCAATACAGCCTTGATCCGGGCATTTCAATAATACCTTTTGGACTCTTTGAAGTAGGCACACGCTACATAGATATCATTAACAAGCTAGTTCAGGCCGAGAACGGTAACTTTTACCAAGATGAAACTGGCGTATTAAGATTTGAGAACAGACAGCACTATGACTCAGCGCCATATACTCAAGTGCAAAGAGTGCTGGCCACCTCACAAGTTATAGAAGCCAAAGCACCTGACGAGTCGCATATCATAAATGTAGTCGAGGTCAAAAGCCAACCGAGGGCTAAACAAGTCTTGCAAGTGATTCATAATTCTTCACCAGGACAAGAAATATTAGCAAACTCTACATTTGAATTATTTGTCACTTTTGATAATCCTATTCTAGAAGTCATTAGTCCTAGCTCTGGTGGCACAAATTCATATTATCTAGCAAATATTTCTGAAGATGGTTCAGGTGTTGATGCGACAAGTTCTGTCACTCTAAAATCAATATCAAACTTTGCACAAAGTTCAAAATTAACATTTCAAAATAATTCAAGTAGTAATTGTTTTTTAACTACTTTGGTTGTATCTGGACGACCTGCAAAAGTGATAACTCAGTTATACACTAGAATGCAAGATGATAGTTCAGTCACAGCCTATGAAGAACGACCTTACAAGATAGAGAATGACTACATACAATCTCAGAGCTGGGCCAATAGCTTTGCTCAAATGGTACTTAATGACTTCTCAGACCCAGAAAGCCTGCAAGAAATTACAATCAGGGCATTGCCTGAGCTACAAATGGGTGACTTGATTAGCTGGCAGGGTAGGTACTGGCGTATATATGGCATCAAGACCTCTATCAGCCCCTCTGGCGGCTTTTTGCAAACAATTAAGATATTACAGCGCACCATTGTGTCATATTTTAGAATAGGTATCAGCACGATTGGCAGCACTGACCAAATAGCACCGTAGAAAGGATATTACACATGGCAGATTATATTAACCCACACACAATTACAGACACCAATGGAAATTATCTTATCAACAATGATGACCCTACTAGCGGATACATTGTATCTGATAATAATAATGACAGAATACTTATTGGATTTGATAAAGATGGTTTTGGTAGTAACAATGATTTTGGAATGAAAATTAGCAAACAAGGATTTGATGTTAAAACTGCATCAAATAGTAATCTAATAATGTCAAGTGCATATAATATGTTAAAAATTATAGCAACTGGTACTGGTGTAATCACAGCACCAGCGGTTGGAGATGTTTCTTATGTAGATGTCACTCACGGTCTAGGCATAAGACCTGTTGTGATTGCATTTGGATATCCACCAGCTGGAGGTCAATTTTGGGGGCCTGATTATTCCACTTCATTCCCTGTTGTATTCTATGGTTTGACAGCTGGATTATATGTCTACGACTCATTTATGCAAGTACAAGTTTCTAGCACAATAGCAAGATTTTCCGTTTCAAGAGGTAGTAGTAGTGCTGCCGGTGCAGTTGGCACTTGGACATTTCAATATTATATTATGCAGGAGACAGCAGTATGAAATTATTTATAGACAACAACGACAATGTAATTGGTATAATATCTGGCTCAACTTCAGACATAGAATCAAACATCACAATATCTGATCATAAAATTATTATTGTGACAGAAGAAATAGCAAAAAGAATAGAAGATCCGTTAGATAATCTCAACATAAGAAACATCAAAATAGACAACAATAACATTATAGAAAAAACTGATGAAGAATTAAAATTAGATCAAGATATTTTAGAAAAAATGATTTTAGATGAGGAAAAAATTAAACGAGAAACACCTATTGAAGATATGCAAAAACAAATCGACCATTTGCAAACACTTCTTGACGACTTAACTAAATAAAGGTAAAAATTAAACTATGCAACAATATAAAGTAGCCTGCCTTAAATGCAAGCAATCAGACATTGTGCTAATTGAGGAAGACAACCACTCAATAGTCAACTACGGCAAAGAGATCAACACTAACCTGCTTGCCGGTCGCTGGCGCAAAGATAATCAGTGGGGCTGGGAGTGTATTTGCGGCAATGATAACCGAGTGTCAAAGATTGAGGCGAGCTTTCTCACTGAGTTAGTGCAGAAGGGTAACGCCAAGAGCATAGAGGACATCAAGGCTTCACTTAAGTTAGACGATAAAAAACAATTTACAATGATAGGAGTACAGTGAAATGGCATACGCAGCATTCTCAGTAGTATTTGGCGAGCAACCGTCAGCAGCGAAATGGAATATATTAGGCACAAATGATGCCAGCTTTAACGACGGAACTGGTATAACAGCATTGACGGTAGGTAGCGTAACAGCAGTTTCTAATCCATATAAGTTTGCTGCTTACAATACAATAAATCAGACAGGTGTTGCAAATGGTGTACTAACTAATTTGACATTAGGTACTGAAGAGTTTGATACAAATAATAATTTTACTGGTGGAACAT
>Ga0209702_10009333_pt1 | contig 10987 bp, 10 predicted proteins | sample FRY01_FD_187210 | JGI IMG/M metagenome (GOLD analysis project Ga0209702, IMG submission 187210) | Freshwater microbial communities from Lake Fryxell liftoff mats and glacier meltwater in Antarctica - FRY-01 (SPAdes) (version 2) | ecosystem: Environmental > Aquatic > Freshwater > Ice > Glacier... | reverse complement strand
GCGTTTTGTATTTCAGAACATTCAACCATTTTTCAGGGTTCGCCATCAGGTGGTGTATGGGCAGGAAATGGAATAACGAATGGAGCTACAGGAGAATTTGACCCAACTACTGCTGGTGTTGGTTTACATAAAATTGCTTATGAAATTACTGATCCTATAACTTTCTGTAAAAATTATGACACTCTCTTTGTAAGAATAAATCCATTACCGACAGTAAATTTTAGTTACAATCCTATTGTCTGTATTAACATATCTGAAACATTCACAAGCACTTCTATTTTAGGAACAAATCCCTTTTGGATATTCGATGAATTTACTACTTCATCAGATTTAATTACAACACATACTTTTCTAAACACAGGTTCTTTTCCTGTGAAATTAATTGAAACAAGTATATATGGATGTAAGGATTCGATAGTTCATTTTATCGAAGTAAGAGAACCGCCAGTTGCAATTTTTACTGTTTCATCTGATTCAATTTGTGGCCCAGCAACTATCTCACTATCAAACACATCTACAGGTCTATTCAATAGTTATTCATGGGATTTCGGCAATTCTATCTCAAGTACACTAATAAACCCTGACCCAATTGTATTTCAGCCGAGCTATATAAAAGACACAACTTACATTACAACTCTGGAAGCTAGTAATTTATGTGGAACATCTTCACAATCAATCCCAATAAAAATCATGCCTACTCCTCGATCTATTTTCGGCACAAACTTAGATAGGGGCTGCTCTCCTTTACATCTAAAGTTAGTAAACAATAGTGTAGGATTACCCGATGCTGTATTTTGGAATTATGGCGATGGTACAAATTCATTAAATTCAAGTCAAAATTCAAGTCACATATTTACAACATCCACTAATGACACAACTTATTTAATTCAATTAATAGCTACAAATGAATGCGGTTCAGATACTTCTGAATATTCTATTTTGGTTCTACCAAACACTGTAAACGCATTTTTCAACACCAATAAAACATCTGGATGCAGCCCGTTGTCTGTTAAATTTACTCAATTTTCAACTGGAGGAACATTTTATAATTGGGATTTTGGAGATGGGAATGTTTCAACATTAAATAACCTTTCTCATACTTTTTCAAACCCTGGAATATACCAGATAGCATTATACGTTAACAATGGCTGTAGTTTTGATACTTCATTTGCTTCAGTAGAAGTATATCCTAAACCGATTATCGATTTTACGTTTCTTGAAGACTCATTGTGTATTAATAAAGATTATAAATTTATTAATCAATCAAAAGACGTTAGTGGATTTGAATGGGACTTCGGAAGTAATAATTCTTCTTCTCTAACCAACCCAATTATTAGTTTTAATACTTCAGGGATTCATCAAGTAGAACTTAAGGGGGTTTCCAACACTTATGGATGTATAGATTCTATAACGAAGAATCTATATGTAAAATCTTTCCCTACAGCGAACTTTAATTTTGATTCTGCCATAGGATGCATCCCGTTCTTCCCTATTATCAATAATACAAGTGTTGGTTCTTCATTTTATTCTTGGAATTTTAGTAATGGAAGTAATTCTGTAAATTATCAACCTTCAACAGGATATTATCAAGAAGGTTATTATGATATTTATTTAATGGTTGAAAATAATGAAGGATGCTATGATTCAATAAAAAAGAGTTTAAGAGTTTTACCAAAACCTACTTCGAATTTTGATTATACAACATCAGATAAATGTTATCTTCCTTTGAAAGTTTTCACAGAAAATTTATCTATTGATGCAGTTGCTTATAAATGGGATTTTGGAAATGGACATATTTCTTTAAATGATAATGATTCATCCAGTTATATTACATCAGGAGATAGGAAAATATCACTTGTATCATTTAATTCTTATACTTGTTCAGATACTACAATTAAAACGATTACTGTTAATGAACCTTTATCAATTGAATTAGCAATAGGCGATTTAGATTATTGTCAATATGATTATGGTGTTCTAAATGCAAATATGAATTTTGGAGATTCCGTGAATTGGTTTTTAAACAACAAGCTAATAGGAAATAGTAATCCTTTATATTTAAATTATTTTGACACAGGAAATTTACCCGTTCAGGTCATACTGTATGGGAATAAAGGGTGTTCAGATACTTCAGATATAGCTCACATAAAAGTTTATCCTAAACCTATAGCAGACTTTTCATACTACAATGTGAAAATCGATAACAAGCCAAATGGAACGATTCAATTTTCAAATTCTTCAGAATTTTCTGATTCTTTTTCATGGAATTTTGGAGATGGCGGATATTCTGGTGAAATAAATCCAATTCATAGGTATATGTCAAATGAAAATCAATACGTCACATTGTATGCAATTAATGATTTCGGATGTAGAGATACAATAAGAAAATTAATTGATATTGATTTTTATTTTGGACTTTCAGTCCCTCTTACAATGTATCCTGAACACTCAAAACATGAAGTAGCGAATTTTGTTCCAAAAGGTGTAGGTTTAGAAGAATACGAAATTTGGTTATTTGATGCTTGGGGAAATCTTATTTGGCATGCAAATGAAATCGATGAAAATGGAAGACCAACTGGCTTTTGGAATGGTAATTATGAAGGTAAAAGTATCCTTAATAATGAGGGTAATGGTTCATACATTCAGCAAGATGTTTACGTTTGGAAAGTAAATGCTAAATTCAGAAATGGTATAGTTTGGTCAGGAAATGATTTTCAAAATATAAAGAACATGCCAACAGGAACATTAACAGTTATAAGATGACAAAACACATTATAGTAATTTTCACATTATTTATTTCTTTAAATGGATATTCTCAAGATCCAAATTTCAGTCAGTTTTATAATGTCCCTGTGTATTATAACCCTGCCATGAATGCAATTAATAATGGTGTAACTATTAATAGCCATAATAGACTTATGTGGACATCCATTCCAAAGAAACTAGACACCTATTTAACTAGTGTGGAAATAGAATCTATAGGTCCTTTTAATTTTGGGGCTTTATTGATCTCTAACATAGAAGGACAAGCTGATCTGAGAACAAATGGAGGATACTTTAACTTCTCATTTACACCAACTTTTTTGAAAAAAAATCATAAAATGCAATTAGGAACATCGATAGGAATTCTAAGTAAAACTATCAATGAAAATAAATTTATTTTTTCTGATCAATTAGATGAAGTCTACGGAAATAAATATTCTTCTAGTTTTAACAATGAAATCACTTCATTTAATTCCTTGGACCTTAAATTTGGTTTGGCTTATAGATGGATCCCTAAACTTAAAAAAAAATCAAGCCGTAAATCAATTTTAACTGGAGGGATATCAATAAATCATTTCCCTGGAGGTAGAGATGCTTTTACAAATGCTTTTGAAAATACACCAATTAAGAAAGTTGTTCATGCTGATTATCAGTTAAAAATCAATAAAATATTTATTACGCCTTCTTTTATTTATGAAAGCCAAAATAATTTTAAAACATTTACTTTTGGATTTAATACTAAATTCCTACCTCCATCATTTAACAATTTAAAATGGTCAATAGGTTTGTTTTACAGAAATAGACGGATTATTCCTAAGCTAAATGATTTTGATGCTGTAATTTTTACCACAGGTTATGATTTTAGATATTCACAAAACAAAAAACACATTAGAATAAATTATAGTTACGACTGGACTTTATCTAAATTATCAAATAATATGAGCTGGGGAAGTCACGAACTGGGTATTCAGTTTTCTTTTGACGATTTAATTTTCTTAAAAACCTCTGCAAATAAAAAATTAAAACAGAGAATGCATGAATGTTCTAGTGAATTATAACCAATATCACTTCCCCTTCAACTCCATAGCTTTCAACGTATTAATCATCAAAGAAGCAATTGTCATTGGCCCTACTCCACCTGGAACCGGTGTTATAAATGAACATTTTGGGGCTACCTGCTCGAAATCTACATCACCACTTAAATACCATCCTCTTGGTCGAGAGTCGTCAATAACTCTTGTTGTTCCTACATCAATTACTACCGCTCCATTTTTCACCATGTCTGCTTTCACGAAGCCTGGTCTTCCGATAGCTGCAATTAAAACATCAGCATTTAAACAAATTTCTTTTAGATTCTGTGTCTTACTGTGAGCTAATGTAACAGTGCAATTTCCTGGATTCGTATTTTGAGCTAAAAGAATACTTAACGGGAGACCAACGATATTACTTCTACCGATTATCACGCAATTCTTTCCTTCAGTTTCTATTTTATTTCTTTTCAGCAATTCAATAATCCCTGCAGGTGTGGCAGGTAAAAAACAAGGGATATTTAGAATCATGTTCCCTAAATTTACTGGATGAAACCCATCTACATCTTTCTTAGGATCAATCGCTTGCGTAATTCTTAATTCATCAATATGCTTTGGCAAAGGTAATTGAACAATAAATCCATCTACACTTTTATCATCGTTTAAAGATTGAACTTTCGCTAACAAAATTTCTTCAGTAACCGATTCATCGTATTTAATAAGCGTACTTTCGAAACCTATTAATTCACAGGCTTTTACTTTTGAATTTACGTACGTCATTGAGCCACCATCATTTCCAACTAAAATTGCCGCTAAATGAGGGATTTTTTTTCCATTATTTTTACGATTAAGAACCGCTAAGGCTAATTCTTTTTTAATTTCTTCTGATGTAACTTTCCCGTCGAGTAATTGCATAATTGCTTATTTTTTGCAAAGATAATTTTCAAATTTGATTTTAAGTATCTTTGCTTTCAAAATATATACAATGAAATTTAAAATAGTTACTTTATTCACAAGCTTCTTTCTAATTTCAAATAGCTTCACTCAAGATTTCGGTAGACCAGAATTAGGAGTAGAAGGATTTGCAAGTGCTGGCACAAATGGTGGTGCTTATAGTTTGGGATTGAAATTCGGTTTCAAAACAAATGAAAATGTAATTATTGGACCTTCTTTCAGAAGTTTAAAAAGCTGGTCTTCTAATATTGAAGGCGGAAACTTTTCTTTTTCAGTTTATGGAATAGGTGGTTTTGCTCATATTCGATATGGAAATACTGTTTTTGCAGGTGTAGAATATGAACTATTCAAAACGCCGGTTAATAGACTTGGAATTGTAATGGCAGAAAAAAGCCATGCCTCTACTCTATTTTTAGGAGGTGGATTTTCAAGAGAGTTTAAAAATTTTGTAAGGCTAAACGCTGGCGTCTTCTATGATATTATTAACCAACAAAATAGTCCTTTCAGACCAACCTATTTGATGAAGAAAACAAATCCTCAAACTGGTCAAATAGCTGGTTATATACCTGTTATTTATAGAATTACATTTTTCTTTCCACTTGGAAAAATTAAAAAGAAAGGAAATGAAGAAAATGAAGAAGAAGAGGACGAGTAGTTTTTTAGTCCATTTTATAAATATGTTTGGAATAAATCATAAAAAAAAGCGGAGGTTATGAATTGAATCATACCTCCGCTTTCATTTTATTAAAAAATTTGCTTATCTCATTTGTTGTTGAGGCTGTTCTGGTTGAGGCTGAACCAATGTTCCTGCTTTACCAAAATCTTTGAATTCAATATAGAAACACAATGACTCAAATCCTTTTTGAGCACCATAAGCTAATTCACCAGGAATGAATAACTTATACTTCCCTCCTTTTTTCAAATGAGGAAAACCTTGTGTCCAACCAGGAATTACACCTGCTAGGTTAAACGCTGGAATTTCTTTCCCTGATTGTTTTTTGTATTGAAAAGAACTTTCAATAGTATCACCTTGTGTACTCATTAAAACATAATCAGCTTTAACATCATCCGATGAAGTTGGAGAACCACCAGTACCCGCTTGAATAGTTTGAATAACTAATCCATTCGGTAAAACTTCTACATTTGGAAGTTTTTTTGCTTTTGCCATCATTTTAGAACCATTCTTTCTGTTTAAATCAACAACGAAATCGTTAACAATTTTAGAACGAAGTTGAACATCAAGAATTGTATCTGTTTTAGCTAATGCTTGTTTAAATCCAATTTGAGCTAACTCTAAATCGATTTTATCTAAAGCACCTTTCTTTTTCCATCCATCTATAAAAACAGACCCTACAGTTTTACCAATACAGATACAACCAGCTTTTAAATAGGTAGTATCAAAATCTTGACCGTAAGGACCGTATAATTTCTGAATAGTTGCTTTACAAGCATTATCAAAAGCTTCTGGAGATTTAATCCCTTCTCCAAACCCTTCAACGATATTATCAAAATTTAATTTAGCCAAATTTGGATCACCAGATTCAGTTATCATTTTAGCATGCTCTGCACCTAAAGCATAAGAAAGCTTATCTTTAAAAGTATCTAATTTTACAACTTCTCCCTCAGGCTTACTTTCACCACAAGACATTAAAAATGCCATAGGTAAAGCGAAATAAAATATTCTCTTCATAAATTAAAGAATCTCTAATAATTCAACATCAAAAATCAACGCCATGAATGGTTTAATTGCTCCACCTGGATGAGGATGAGCACCATACGCTAAATCTTGAGGAATATATAAACGGTATTTAGAACCAACATTCATTAATTGTAAAGCTTCAGTCCATCCTGGAATTACTTGATGTACACCAAATGTTGCAGGCTCACCTCTTGATACTGAACTATCGAAAACAGTTCCGTCAATTAATGTTCCGTGGTAATGAACTTTTACTGTATCTTGAGCAGAAGGAAGCTTCCCTTCACCAGCCGTTACTATTTCATATTGCAAACCTGAATCAGTAGTTTTGATTTCAGATTTCAATTTATTAGCTGTTAAAAATGCTTCGCCTTCTTCTTTCACAGCAGCAAATTTAGTTTCACCAATAGTATTCAAATAAGATTGAATAATATCATTCGCCTCATTTGGTGTGTATTGTGCCTGAACACCTGCGAAAATATCTTTTATTGCTTCAGCAACAACTTCTGGAGATATTCCGTTTAATTCTTGTTGTAGTAAGCTATCAGCGATACTCATTCCTACGCAGTAACTTACCGCTTTTATTTCTTCTGTCATCATTTATTTTTTTCGCAAATGTAAGTATAATTGGATTTTAAATCACAGATAAATCAGTTTCAAATTCAAAATTTGATTAATAATTGTTAATTTTAATCAAATTAAGTTATAGGAAAGTCTTATTAATAATCTAAAATCTATAATTTGTAATCCGTAATTTGCAATCTATAATTAAAACAAAATCTACATATCGCACAATTTTAAGTCTTTCTGAAGGGATCTACAAAGAAAAGGGATCTAAATTCATTGGATACGCTACACCCTGCTACAAAGAAGATGAAGCGAAACTATATCTAGAAACGTGGAAAAAACAAAACCATCAGGCTCGACATTTATGCTATGCCTATAGATTCGGCTTGAATAATGAACTTTATAGGGCAAATGATGACGGAGAACCAAATAATTCTGCAGGAGCGCCCATCTTAGGACAAATTCAATCGTTTGAATTAACAAACATATTGATTGGGGTGGTTAGGTACTATGGCGGAACAAAACTTGGTGTAGGTGGTTTGATTAATGCATATAGAACAGCAGCTAAAGAAGCGATTGAAGAAGGAGATATAATTGTTCTAGAAGTTTTTGAATGGGTGAAAATGAACTTTACATATCAGGATATGCCAGCAGTAATGAATGTCATAAAACAACATTCTTTAACATTACAAAATCAAAACTTTAATCTTGAATGCGAGTTAACAATTGCGCTCCCTCTTGAACAAAAGGAGCTATTAAAAAAAGAGTTTGTAAATTTACAATCAATGGAAATATCCATTTTAGGAATCTATTAAAATATGAAGTTATTAAAAGAATTAGTAGAAATTAGAGGAGCTTCAGGAGATGAAAGCAACGTTCGTGATTTCATTATCGAATACGTAAAATTAAATCAAAACAAATGGACTGTTCAACCTGAACTTTTCTATGGTGACAATTTTCAAGATACCTTAATTTTAGTTTTCGGAAAACCGACTACAGCAATCTTTGCACACATGGACAGCATAGGTTTCACTGTTGGGTATGGTAATAACTTGATTAAAATTGGAGGACCTAAAACAATAGATGGAATTCAATTAGTTGGCTCAGATTCGAAAGGAGAAATTGAAACAGAATTAATGGTCATCGAAGATGTAGAAGGCTATAAAGAATTACAATGTGTTTTTGAGAGAGAAATTGACAGAGGAACAATACTAACTTTCAAACCAGACTTTAGAGAAACAGATGATTTCATCCAGTCACCCTATATGGATAATCGTTTAGGAATTTGGAACGCCCTAAAAGTTGCAGAAACCCTTGAAAATGGAGCTATCGTTTTCTCAACTTACGAAGAACATGGTGGAAATACGGTAGGTTTTTGCGGACGTTTTTTATTAGAGAAATACGGTGTTAGACAAGCGTTAATTTCAGATATAACTTGGGTAACTGATGGTGTACCTCATGGGAAAGGAGTTGCTATATCGATGAGAGACAGTAGCATTCCGAGAAGATCTTATTTAAACAAAATTATCGGTTTAGCAAATGAATCCGAAATCACCTATCAATTAGAAGTAGAATCTGCTGGTGGAAGTGATGGAAGTGCGCTCCAAAAATCAGATTTACCGTTCGATTGGTGTTTCATAGGTGCTGCTGAGGACAATGTTCATTCTCCAGATGAAAAAGTGTCAAAATACGATATTATGTGCATGGTAGAATTGTATAAATATTTGATGAAACATTTATAAATGAACTCAAACGACATAACAACTTGTCAGATTTACAAATATGACACTGATTTTTTCTTAATATCTAAGAACAGTCCTGCATATTTTGCAAAAGAATTTTATTCTACTGAAATCCAAAATGATAAAGTCGTATGGCTGAATTATCACTCCATCACTGATCGAATTGAAATTGAAAAATTATGCGACTCCCTTCGTGTTGACAAACTTGCAGTTGAAGATATTTTCGAAAAAAAGCGTCGACCAAAAGTTGAGGATTATTCATCTTATTTATTCTTCTCTATACAATCAGCCTTACCGGACGAACAAAATGTTTTCGTTTTAGAACAAGAACAAATTAGCTTTATACTCGGAAAAAACTACCTCATTTCCTTTCAAGAGAAAAGTTCGGATCATTTTATTGAAGTGAGAGAACGAATTGAAAAAAAAAGAGGTAAGATAAGGTCTAAAGGTCCCGACTTTTTATTGTTTAGAATGTTGGAAGCAATCATTGATAACTACTTTGAAGTATTAGAGCGTATTACTGAGATAACATCAGAATTAGAAACGAGACTGTTACATAATTCTTCTAGTGAAACGTTAAAACTAATTGAATTACAAAAAAGAAAATTGGATCAACTGAGAAAAATTGTACTCCCTCTGAAAGAAGCAACATCTCAACTTGAAAAAACTCAAAGTCATTTAATTGACACCGAAAATCACTATTATTTTCAAGACCTAAGAGAAAATTGTCTTTCTGTTTTAGAAGAGATAGACACTAATAAGCAGATTTTAGATGGAATGACGAATTTATACTATGCTATTCAAGGACAAAAGATGAATGAAATCATGAAACTTTTAACCATTGTTTCTGCTATATTCATCCCTTTAACTTTTATTGCAGGCGTTTACGGGATGAATTTCAAGAACATGCCTGAATTAGAAACAAAAAATGGGTATTTTTTCACATTAGGTGCCATGTTTCTGATTGCATTACTTTGTATTTTATACTTTAAAAAAAGAGGGTGGCTGAATAAAAAATGACCCTTTTACAACTAAAAGATTAACAATTAATAAATGTTTAAATTAAAAATAATAGTATTTTTAATTGTCATTAATAATAAAAACATTAATTTTGCATAGTCAAAAAAATAATAATTTAAAAAAATTCAAAATAAAAAAAGTATTATTAGTAGCAGTAGCAGAAATGTTTGTTTTAGCATCTTGTAAAAAAGACAGAAGTTGTGATTGTACTATTGCAGGGGAAACCGAAAAAGGAGTTAAATATATTAAAGTAACTAAAGAATTCATGGTTAACAATGTAGGTTGTGTATCTAAAGAATATACTACTTCTGCTAATAAAAGTGTGACAGAAACATGCGTAATCAATTAATATATTATTTTACTTTACTTTACTTAAAAGGAATCTTCGGCTTCCTTTTTTTATTTACAGCAATATGAATAAAAAAATAATTATTTCAATTTCAGCAACCCTCATTATTCTTTTCACTTTTAAAAGTACAGAATCAATTTCCTTAAGATTAGGTATCTCTTGGACTATCTCTAAATTGATACCCTATATATTTACTCTTTTAGCAGGAATTGATTTTTTTTATTTTATTCGAAAAATCACTTTCAAAAGTAGTATTTTAAAATATAGTCTAGCATCACTTACACTTATACTTCCTTTTATCATTGGATTTGCTATGAATCCGATTTATGAAGGCGATTTTTCTAAACTAGGGGAGGATAAAATTATTAATTCATCTCCTTCAGATTTTAAAAAAAATGGATTAACTGTAGTAACAATTCCAGATTGCCCTTTTTGTTTTGGAGCAATTGAAAAACTTAAAACGCTTAAACAAAGAAATCCTTCTTTAAAAATTGATTTTGTTGTATGTTCAAGTAAAGCAGAATTTCTAAAAACGTATAAAGAAGAAATCAATGGTGCTTTCAATGTTAGAACAGCTGACAATCCTGACTCACTAGCTAAAACATCTGGATTCAGATTCCCGGCTTTCTTTTACGTTTCAGAATTAAAACCAAAAAACAAATGGTCGAATGATCAATTTGGAGTACGCGCAATGGATGATTTAGAATCAATGCTAAAATAATTATATACTATTTAAATCTTGTAAATAGTATAATTTCTATATTTGTCTACTTTAAAACAAAAACTTAATAATATGAAAAAAACAATTATAGTTGCAGTTGCAGGAATATTTACCCTAGCTTCTTGTAAAAAAGAGTATTCATGTGAA
>Ga0209702_10009328_pt1 | contig 10993 bp, 9 predicted proteins | sample FRY01_FD_187210 | JGI IMG/M metagenome (GOLD analysis project Ga0209702, IMG submission 187210) | Freshwater microbial communities from Lake Fryxell liftoff mats and glacier meltwater in Antarctica - FRY-01 (SPAdes) (version 2) | ecosystem: Environmental > Aquatic > Freshwater > Ice > Glacier... | reverse complement strand
GTCGCCGCCGATTCCACCGCTCCGCCGTCTCGTTGAAGGAAAACATCACAAAGATCCCGGCGTCGGGGTGACCTCAACGTGCTCCGTACTGACCACCAATCCCCGTTCATCCGTCAGGTTGAAATAGTACACCCGGGTCCCTTCGGGCAACATATCGCGAGGGTTCTGAGGCCGGATGGGAGTCGATATGATTTCTGGAGAGCATTGAGGGGATAGCTAGTGTCATTGCTGCCGTCCACCCAAAGCATTGGCATGGTAACTTGTGACAAGTAGCTGCTGGGGTCCCACCAGGTCATCCATTGCACGGCATTTTCCGGGCCCAGGAGTTTCACGTCGTCAGTGAAGCCGGTGTCATCAAGCAGGAAACCGCAACCATACACAGGAACCGCAAACTTGAACCGATGGTCGATCGCCGCAGCAATGCAGGTCAAGTATCCTCCCCAGGAAATTCCCGTGATGCCAACACGTTCTGGATCCACCTCCGGCATCGAACGGATGAGGGAATTTGCGAGCAAGATATCTGCGACCGCATGATAGCACCATTGGTCCGTTTGAGGCCAATCCATCTGGCCAAAACCACCCCATCCCGGGGGCCCGGCCCATTCATGGCGCCGCGCTATGTCAGCGCCCAGTGTAGGAGTGCTCCCACACAGATCCATCGCGATGGCCGCATATCCACGAGAGACCCACAAACGTACCCAGTCGGCAAACGCGGTTGCTCCCCCCCCGTGCACGAGGACCATAGCGGGAGCCTTTTGACCGGGTTTTAACTTTGGAATTCCATACCATGCAAACACCCGAGTGGGTTTGCCCTGGAAAGGGAGCCCCTCATAAAAAATGGCCTTGACGCCAGGGGACGCCATATCATCCGCCGGATAAGTCAACGGCGGCTCAGACAAGGAATCCAGATTCCAGATCGAGGCCGCTTGACTGGGTAAATTCGCGCCACTCACAGGTTTATCCTGCCCCTTGGCATCACCCAAGCAAATCAGGAAGCTGATAAACAGGAAACGCCAGACGGCAGTTCGCCCAAGGAAATTGCTTTGAAGATCCCTCGTTTTGGTCCGGTCTTCCCACTTGGGGATACTCAGGGTGCTTCTAGGCGAGCTTTCCGTCTCCGGTCGATTCGAAATGGAGGTTCGCATCAGAATCGCCAGGTCAACTTTACAAAAGACTCGCTTCCTCGCACCACGCCAAAGCATCATGCAAGCCCTCTTCGGTGGTTTTTCTCGGATCATAACCAAAACACTCCTTCGCTTTGGAAATGTCGAAACACATGTGTTCCATCAAAAATTCCAACCCATAGCGCCACTGAACCTGCGGATAGGTTTTCATCAATTCTTCGGTACTGACGACCCGGATTTTTGAACGACTTTTTAGCTGATCCTTTGCCGCATCGAGGTAGCGTCCCAACGTGATGGCACGTTGGCATGAGATGTTAAAAATTTCTCCGACCACCTCGTCGGGATGGTTCAGAGCCAGAACAAATGCCTCTGCCAAATCAGAATTGGAACCAGACTGGAGCAAAATTTTCTCGCAAGGAGGGATCGCAATAGTCTCTCCGGCCTTGAGGAGGCGAAAAAATTCAATATCTCTTCCTCCCCATAGCTCGAGCGGCTCCCTCCCGGCACCAATGATATTGGTGGGGCGAAAGATTGTGACGGGAAATCCTTCCCGGGCTCCGAGTTCTAAAGCTCGAGAATCCTCCTCGGACTTGAAATGAAAATTGACCGACGTTTCTTCCCGCCAGGGATGATTTTCATCCGCAGGATAATATTGAAGAGGCACATAGGTGCCGGTTGAACTGCAGAGGAAAACATTTTTGGCTTTTCCCAAGTGTCGATTGTACAGCTCGACAGAGTTCCGGCTTGGGGCCGAATCAATCACCGCGTCGAAGTCCAGTGCGGCCACCGTATCGCGAATAAAATTCTCGTCATCGTGGTCTCCCTGGAGCATTTCGACACCGGAAAGATCAACCGTTGCTCTTTTGTTTTGCCCCCGACTGATGCCGACGACCTTGTGACCAACGTCCACACAACGACGTGCAATCCGGCCTCCGATTTCGCCGGTTGCCCCGAAGACGACAATATTTCTCATTTTCATAATTTTACACGAGGGGGGATCCTCCACCGTCATCCTCCGTCAACTTCACGAGATGGATACTATTATCGCTCCCGGAGAGCTCGCACAAGGCACTGCGTCCCGGCGACGAAGCAAGCTCATCGAGATCGATGGAGGGAAACTTTGCTTCCAAAGCCGACCAGTGGAAGGGATTCCAACGCCCCGTGTTTTCCATCCATTCCGAGGCGCAAACCAAGGCTTCGGCCGGGTTGCTTTGGCAGACCCCGAAATTTCCGAGCCCGGCTCCGCGTTCCGGCACTAAGATCTGCTCGCTTCGCCGAATGAGACATCCCCGAACCGGGTCCACTTCTGCAATCAGCAACGGAGCGCGATGGCGAAAGACATGGTCGTTGTCCAACCCGGCTCGGGTGTAAACGAGATAGAGGCGCTGTCCAACCCGCGCCCAGTGCTGCTGGGTATTCTCCGAGCCAAGCACTTCCCCATTGTCAAACCTCCATCGCCGTGGCTCCTCGAAGTGCAGGCCATCCGCCGAATGACAGAAGTATGCCCCCTCATCATTCCTCAGGGTGAGCCAAAACTTATCGCCGAAAAATGTCAGGGAAGGTTCAACCAAACCTCGCTGGACGGGCAAAGACATCGGCGGTCCGACCTCGCGAATCTCCAGTTCCTCGCCATCGAATGCGCAACGCAAAACCGACACGAAATAAGCATCGTCTTGCCGAGCGCGATGATAAATCGGTAAAAGCAGGTCCCCGTTCGCAAGCTCTTCCCATTGCACGCAACCCGCTCCACCCAAAAAAAACCGGGCCTCGTTTGGCATTCCCAGTTCCCGGACGTCCGTCCAGCATTCACGCTCTCGTGAGTAGGTCGAGTAGGGCGTCCGCTGGGGGCAGGGCGGCTCCGTGGCCTGCTTGTCCCGATAACAAGCCGTGGCTCCGATCCCCAAAAGTCGACCGGATCCCCGATGATACTGCGAGGAAAAATCGCAAACGACATGTTCAATACCGTGCTCGTCCACTCGACCCGCCAATCCTTTTTCCGGCTGCGGATCGGTCCAAGTCCGCCCGCCATCGAGACTATGCAGGGAAGCAAGATCCTGGAAAATATCGGAGACAAATTCCGAGTCCCCCATGAGGAGCTTTTGCATCGTCATGACAAATATTTCGTCCGGATGACTGACAGAAGGGGGAATGACGCCGCACCGGGCGTGAACCCAGCAGGTCTTGTGATCGTACCCTTTTTGGAAAGAGAGGCGGTGAAGGAGGAGAGAGGACACAAGAATCTCGCAAGCCGAAAATCAGGCGAGCCGCTGCTTCCGCCGACGAGTCAGCAGAACGGTCGCAAGACCCGCCACAAAAAGTCCCAGACTGGTTGGCTCGGGAACCGGCGCATAAGCCCCGGCATTGGTGAAGGCGAGATATTCCCATTCACTGACCCCGGCTACAGTGCCAGAGACGTCTCCAAAGTAAACCACATTAGAGGTATCGTTAGCGGTTCCCGTATATCCACTTACTGCCGCAGTTGTTGAATTATTCACATAGAGAGACATACTCCCACTTTCCAGAGTGACCCGATAAGTATTAAACGCACCGGTGGTATCAAAACTATACGTCGCAAAATCTCCGGTAGGAGCCGCTGGAGTACCTCCTATGTCACCGACGAGAATCGCGGTGGGCGCAAAGAAAATACGATAATCTTTCGTCCCATTGGTGAAATACAGTGAGGTGCTCGCATAGTTCCCCGTATAGACAGAATCGACCTGCATTGAAATTTCCAACGTGGTATCCGTTGACGCACTCCAGATCCTTGAATAATAGACGTAGTCAGTGCTCGTATCGATCGTCAAAATCCCCGCAGACGGAGAGTTTGGCGTCACGATGGAGGTGGTGCCATTTACCGTGGCCGTCCAAGCAGGTGTCGCATTCTCCGGCAATGAGGTGCCCGTATAGACGGTCGTAAAGTCCACCCCATTAATTATCGCGGCATGCCCCAAGGAGCCGCAGACCATCATCGCGGCGGGCATCAAAAATAGCCAAGCACGTCGTTTGATCGCGCCAAGCAAATTGTTGCACCGAATTTCAAGCCCAACTCGTTTTTTGTTTTTGACTTTCATTTGAGTGAAAAATAGGTTGCTGCACCTTCGCTGACAAGGTGATTTATTCCGGTAAAATTTTCTGACCGGACTTATTTCAAGAGCGTCACCGTGCTGATTTGGGAGACGCCATTGATCACGCACCAAAAAGCCACGAGGATTTTTCCTCCGGGAAGTCGAACTCCCGAAGGCGCTCCAAATTTCAGGGTGGCGAAATGTTCGCGAATCCGGTCCGGATCCTGGGAAGTTCCTTCGAGACCTCGCCACAAAGGCAGGCTCTCCTCATTGGTCCAGGTTTCTCCATCCAAGGTCGAAACCGTGGCCCAAAGTCCAGGTTCATCCATCCTCCGATAGACCGAGAGAATTTTCCCATCATCCAGGACCAGACAACTCATCGTCTGTCCGAGAATCCCCGTCGATTGGGGGGCCGTCCATGTCGAGGCGTCGGCACTTCCGACCACAAACTGATTGGGCCGATCTTTTCCCACCTCCAACTCATGCGCCCAAGCCACAGAGAGAAGACGTTGATCCGGCAAGATCACCACTTTCGATTCCCAATAGATGCAGGCATCATTGGGGAAGGTTTCGATCCATTCCGGCCAAGTCTTGCCTTGATCCCGGGAGACAAATACTCCCGTGCGAAATCCACTCACGTGGACTTCCTGACCAACAGTTGGCCAAGTGGAAGTCGGCCAGATCATGGTTCCGTCTGCCAAAACTTCCAGAGGAGAACAAAGTTCAAATGCGGTATCCGCCAGGGGAAGATTCACCTTCTCCGGCCCCGTCCACGTCAGCCCCTCATCGGCCGAACGATAGATTTCCACCTTCATGGGAACAAACGCTATGCGGGCCCCCTCGGTTAGTCCCTCATCGTCGGGGCTTCTTTCGTGCCGGGTCACGATGACCAGGAGCGAACCATCCCCCAGCAAGCTCAATCGCCCGGCGGAGGAGGAACGCATCTTCGGGTCCGGCTCGGTGACAAATGCCATTCGCGTCCAAGTCTCTCCCCCATCCCTCGACTCGAAATAGACGAGGTGAAGATTGGGAGATTCAAAGGCCTCTCCCAGAACCACCGTGGCTCCCAGATGCGCGTCATCAAAGGCCACCACGGAGGGAAAGTAGGCATGGACACTGCGCACATGCGGCTTCGGATTGCGAAAGATCAGGCCCGCGCGGGCGGTCATCGTTTTCAGAGAAAAAGCAGTCCTTGTCATCTCGATCCGTTCTGCCTGCGGTCTCTCGATCCGGCAATCCTCATTTGGCTGGTCAATATTTTTTACCGCTTAAACTTGCCGCCCCCCAGGCACTAGCTGGCGGTGAGGGCCCAAAAGCCTCCAAATAGGCTCGGACGAATCGCTCTCCCACCATCAATTTGGCTTCTTTGTCGAAATGAAGCTGATCGTAGAGATGATCCTGAAGATCTCGATTCTCAAAATACACCATGGTGTCATCCGTCGCTGCGACCTCCGCCTGATTCTTTCTCACCAAATCCCTGCTTTCCCCCGCAGCGGCAATCCCGCCACAGACCACGATCATCTTTCCCGCTTCGGGCAGATCTTTCCGCAAGTTTTCCGCCAAGATTTTCAGGCGTTGGCCGGCCAAGGCCGCCTCCTCAGGGGAATCGCTTTCTCCCTGAAGATAAAGCAAGGCCACGATTTCAAAGGTATCGCCGCCTCGCGCCAACACCTCGGTGGCTTCCTTCACCGTCTCCACGACCTGCTGATACATGTGACCGCCAGCTTCTTTGGACCACAACCCATTTCCCCCACCACCACGACTGGACTTGATAATGGCAAGATGCGGCCCGCCGCTCTGCACCCAAGCCCGACCGAAGCCAATCTCCGGGCCCCAGAGGGTGGCATCCCCCGTGTAGACGCCACCCTGTTGTTCCTGCAAGCCAGTAAATTTTCCCCCGGAATCGCCCAAAACTCGCTCGGCATCAACCCGATTGTGCCAAAACAATTTGACCTGGGCATCACCCGGATCGGAACCCGGAGAGGGGTCCTCTTCTCCACCGCCCGTAGTGCCCAAGGAATTGGACTGCCCGGTGAGGACAAAAATTTTGTAATGCGCCGCCATGCTCAACGGAACACAAAAGGAATAAAGAACCGCCATGGCAAGCCAAAGAACCCTCATGTCACCTGATCGTAGGTCAAAGCTCCATCGCCATGGAAAATAAAATTCCTAAATCTTCGTTTCAACTCTTATATTTCAAAGGAATGCCTGGAGCCATCCGCACCGTGGGAAGCGTCCCGACGCTGAAGATCGCAGAAACGATACGTCCTCAATTCTCTTTTCCTGATTCCCTGCAAGAGTAATTCGAGAACTTCAGGATTCACGAAATGAGACTCCACGCCACCGGCAATATCGTGAGCGTAAAATACGATGATCTCGTTCTTGCTCTTTACGCGGTCCAAGGCGGGCAAAATCTCCTCCTTCAGAACCACGGAGTCCATGCCATCGATTCCTTTCGCGACGAGACAGAAACGCGAATCAATCTCGGCCATCGGTGTAAAAAACGCTTCACTCTGAACCAATGAAAAACCGACGGGAACGGATGCGCCGGTCCGTGCGCGTTGATAAATCTTTTGCAAAGCGGCGTCACTCCTTGAATCGCGCTGACTGGACGGATAACAAAAGCTCACCGGATCAAAACCGAGTGTCCGCAGAGCCGTGTTGCACGGTTCAATTTCCGCGCGGAGGTAATTTGACAGCCCCATTTCGCGAATGGCATCAACCGCTTTCCGATGCCGCAGACCGTGACAGCCGATTTCGTGACCCGCTGCGGAGAGCTTCTGAAGACCCGCAACTTGTTGTTCGGTTAATCGATCCGCCTCATCGATGAAAAACGTAACATGTACGCCATAACGCGCGAAAAGGGAAATTTTCTCCACCCAATCGCCGATATTCGAATGATCATCGAAAGTGAGAAGCACACCGGACATTATAAGCTTGGCTCCCGAAGTTGGATACGAATTTCGAGTTCCCGGAACATCTTCCTAGTTCCCGAGAATCAACTCCCCGAAATCATTCGGCGCAAAGTAGAGACCTTCCACGATCGGTGACCAACTGAACTCCTCTCGTTCTCCCCCGGCATAACGACTACGATAGAAGTTGCCGGTCAATTGATCGCCCGGTTTGGGCTTGCTCATCCCCAAATCAGACCAAGGGATGCTCATTTCCGCCACCCACCGATTCTTTTCTCTCTTCACCGCCACCTCGGCGGAGCTCGTCCACTTGGGATCGGCCTTGGCCCATGCGTCGGTGACGTTTTTCTCGTCATAGAATGCCCCGTTGGAATTGACGATAAAATGATAGGTATCGAGTGCCGCCTTGTTGGGCTTGAGAAATATCTCAATCGAATCATTATCCCAGATCGCCGGATCCTGTGCGGGCCTTCCCTCAGTTGGCACGCCCTGAGTCTTGTCCATTTTCGGCTCAAAGCAGACCATGGATATTTTCAAAGCCTTTTCCGTCCAGGCCAACCGCAAATGGGTGGGCGGGTTTGCCTTGGTGTAAGCCGTATCGACAAAAGTTAGAACCGGCATTTCGCCCTCCCAAATGGAATTTGCCAACTCCGCCTTGACCGGCTCATCCTTCGCAGCTTTGGAAATCGTGGCTTCCGGTTTCACGATGGCCGCCAGGCGCGAAGCCTTGATGGCGGCGGGAGAGAATTCATTTTTGATGAGCTCAACCCGTTTCCGATAGACTGAATCAGCTTCGGTCGCCGTGATTGCGGCATTAAGATGGGCCAGCAACTTCTCCGTGATGTCTTTTGAATAAACATCTCCCGGGTTCAATCCGCGCTTATTCATCCAAGCGGTTTCCGTCGCCTCCCAAAATGCCCGCATCTCCACTTCCCCGGGTCCATAAAACTTTTTATAGTATTCATCCAACATTGCTTTGAGATCCGCGTCTGGATTCCAGAGCAATTGGGAAGTCACGTACAAGAGCGGATGTTGCAATCCGGGATAATTCATGACCGTCTTGGCGGGATTTCCGGCCTGGTCCGGGGTCCAGCTCTCTGCCTCAATCATCTCCCCCTTGACCTTGCCTTTGAGCAATTGAAGATCGCTCTGGACATTTCCCGGATAGAAAACCGGATAGCCGCGCCATCCGCCATTGAAGAGGATGTCACAATAGTACTCCCAGCTATAAATCACACTGGCTTTGACGTTCCATTCATCGACGGATTGTCGAACAATCTTTTCATACTCGACGTTGGGAAAAACCCGACGTTGCTTACAGATCATCACGAGGACATTGGGTTCCAGTTTGGCGATCTTTTTCGGCGGCTTGGTGTAGTGCTCGTAAGCAAAACAGCCGATAAATTTATCGGGATGTTTTTCCCCTACCCCGGCCGCGACCTTATTGATGAATCCCCAGACGTAATCTGAAAACTTGCCGCTTTCGCCCATGGAGAGATCGATCTGGGATTGGGAAAGCGGGTCCTCGCTAATTCTCCTCATCCCGTCCGGAGGCCCCAGAGGGTAGAGCATCTTCGACGGATCCCGATCAAAATATTCGTTAATGTCTCTGATGACGGTCTTAAGCAGGCCCGGATCGGAAAGATTCAAGTTCCCCGAACCCTCGATGCTGGAGAGGTTGGTGAAATCACGCTGACCATCGACCAAGGCAAAAAACTCCGGGTTGCTGTCCTTGTATTTAAGAAACCGATCAAAAGTATGTTGGATCTCAACCGGAAACGGCGCTCCAAAGCCCGCCCGACGATACCAAAGGGCCTCTTGCTCCGCATCCGCGAAGTGGCACAGATAGGGATAACGATAAGAGAAATACGGGAATTTTTCCAGATCGATCGAAGGCACATTCACCCGGGGAAGTGGCGGGGCGACGACCCCCAGTTCTCCCGGCATATACCAGCGCACGCCGAAATACTCCCGAAGGAAATAGTAAACACCCTGGAGCGTTCCGGCGTCGCCAAACGCACCAATCTTCACTTTACCGTTATAGGTCTCGTTCAGCCGATAAGGATTGTCCGTTCCGGTTTGGGGAGGACCGGCAAAGTCCTTTCCCGTGATGATGATCCCGTTTGCGGTGGTCAGGATTCTAAATCCATCACTCGGCAACTTGTCCGGCTCGATCTTATTCTCGCGGGCAAATTTCGTGTTCCCCAAATAGATCGTGTGAGACGACAGACCATCCAGGGACGAGGTGATGGGAACGGCTGCGCCGGTGACGCGCTGGATATATTCCGAGAGTTCCTTCGCGGCTAATTGAACCGAGTCCGGAGCATCGGACTCCAAATAGATTTTCCATGCGGGAGCGTCCTTTCCAAAAGTAGACTCCTCCGCGAAAAGTGACGTTGAGGGTCCGGCACTTGCCAGGCCGAAAGCAATCAAAAGGGTTCGGAGAAAGGTCGTCAGATTCATAGGATGCGCGAAGAGACGGTTTACTCGCCGAGGGTGACGACCAGCGTGGGCCACTTGACTTTTTCCGCAGAATTTCGGGCCGCCGATATGATGAGTCCCTGAGATTCACGCAAGACCGGCTTCCCCTCGAGGTCCGGCACACTCAATCGTAAAGTGGCCGTGGTGTGGCCATCCGTCAAATCGGCTTTGAGAGACTCGGTCACATCAACTCTTTTTTCCAGGGCTCCTCCCGGCCCATTCAGGGCATCCTCGGCGACAATTTCGACGGTTCCGACACTTTCCACATCGGGATCATTCAACTGTCGGCCGCTAAGCTCATCAGGCATCTGGAAAAACCGGGAAACTTCCACATCAACTTTGGGCTCACTATTGTCATAGTAATCGACCCAAAAGACGAGCTCCGCCTTTTTGATCTTGTTCGTCTTCAGCAAAAGGGAGTCCAACTCGAAGGAAAAGAGCGCCCGATCATTCCGCATGGAAACATTCGGATTCCCCAAATACAGCCCGACGTTCTGATCACCGCCTGGAGAGTAAAGTTCGTCCGAACCCGACGAGCCCGAACCGAACGCGGTATCATCCTTAAGTTCAATGGTCACTTCTTCGTCCGCCTTTGCGGACAAATTTGCGAAAATGAAATTCCCAGCCACCACCACTCCCAATAAGATTGACCGTATCGCGATGTTTTTCATATCTCGCCCACTGATACCAAGGCGACCATGGCTTGCCAACGGAAAATGAACTCGCGGTCTTTTCGGGTCGCAAAAATGGAGCGGCCTCCCTCTAGAAACATCAATCCGGTTTGTTTTTTTTACCACTTGAACCTGGATTGCGTTCTCCACGACGGGCTTTATCTTGGGGCAACAAAACATTCCGCCTAATGACATTTTGCGTTCTCCAAAACCAAACACTATCTTTCTGCGCGATGATTTATTCGCCGCGCATCCCTGCTCATGACCATCTACAATCGTCCAGGTTGCGGATTCCCGATCTGTGAGCATGATAATTGAACGACCCAATTCGAACATGAGGTTCCCTTTCCAGGCCATACGTACCGAAGACCGCGCCACGACGCGTGGATTCACCCTCATTGAGTTATTGGTGGTGATCAGTATTTTGGCGATTTTATCGGCTCTTCTGCTCAGCGGATTAGGGACGTTCCGGGAAAGTGCGAGTGCCGCAAAATGCGTGAGCAATGAACGCCAGATCATTCTGGCCATGCTCGCGTACGCGGTCGACAATCAAAACCGCCTTCCGCCCTACGTCGATACGGCGTACTGCTTCGATGGCATCAATCCCTACCTCAATGTTCCCGAAGGGAAGCGCATCGGGGTTGATTTTCTCGAATGCCCGTCGGCTCAACACGGTTACAGCTACGGACTGAACTACGGCCCGACCGCCTGGGGCATGGGGGTTTTTGGATATCCAGAAT
>Ga0209702_10009327_pt1 | contig 10994 bp, 7 predicted proteins | sample FRY01_FD_187210 | JGI IMG/M metagenome (GOLD analysis project Ga0209702, IMG submission 187210) | Freshwater microbial communities from Lake Fryxell liftoff mats and glacier meltwater in Antarctica - FRY-01 (SPAdes) (version 2) | ecosystem: Environmental > Aquatic > Freshwater > Ice > Glacier... | reverse complement strand
GGGTGCGGATTCCCGAGCAAGCCGAGAAATACCCCCGCCAGCTTTCGGGCGGCCAGCAACAGCGCGTGGCCATCGCGCGCAGTCTGTGCATGGAGCCCGAGATCATGCTGTTTGACGAGCCGACAAGCGCGCTGGACCCCGAGATGATATCGGAGGTGTTGGACGTCATGGCAGAACTCGCCGATACCGGCATGACCATGCTGGTGGTCACGCATGAGATGGGCTTTGCCCGCCGCGTGGCTGACCGCATGGTGTTCATGGATTACGGCGAAATTGTCGAAGTCGCCCCGCCCGAGACCTTCTTCACCGCACCCCGCAGCGCGCGGGCGCAGGATTTCCTGCAAAAAATCTTGAACCATTAGGAGGCGATCATGCGCATTTTCATTCTGCTGTCGTCGTTTCTGGTTCTTGCGGGCTGTTCGGGCAATTGGGGCTGGTATGTGGTGAACCCCGCCACGCCGCAGGGCTGGATCAACCTGAAATTCATGCTGTCGGGGTTGGTCTATACCATTCAGCTTTCGGCCACGGCGATTGCGATTTCCATCGTGGTGGGGCTTTTGGTGGCGCTGCCGGGCCTGTCGACCAACAAGTGGCTGCGCGGGTTAAGCCGGACCTATGTGGAGGTGGTGCGATCTGTTCCCATTCTGGTGCTGATCCTATGGGTTTATTACGGGTTGCCCCCGGTCACGGGCATCACCATTGGCGTGTTTTGGGCCGGAGTGCTGGCGCTTGCTTTGTCCGATAGCGCCTTTCAGGCCGAGATTTTCCGTGCAGGCATTCAAAGCATCAGCCGTGGGCAATATGAGGCGGCCTATTCCGTATCCTTGGGATACCGCGACACGATGCGCTATGTGATCTTGCCCCAAGCCATTCGCCGCATCCTACCAGCCCTTGGCAACCAATTGGTTTATATGCTGAAAATGTCGTCTTTGGTCTCTGTGATCGGGATGCAGGAATTGACGCGCAAGGCCAATGAATTGGTGGTGTCGGAATATCGCCCGTTGGAGATTTACACGGTTCTGGTGCTTGAATATCTGGTGCTGATCTTGATCGTTTCCGCCGGGGTGCGCTGGTTGGAACGACGGATGCAGGTAGATGAGCGGGGGTGAATGGGGTGGGGGCTTTGAACCCTTCGGGTTGCCTCCGGCAGAGGTATTTTTGCCAAGATGAAAGTGGGGGACTTAGTTCCCCGCTGCGTCCATCTTGCGGGTGGCGATGGTGCGTTCCAGCCAGCCCAGCTGCATTTCCGGGACCGAGGAGAGGAGCAGATCGGTGTAATCATCGAAGGGCGGCGACAGCACTTCGGTTTTGGACCCGTAGCGCACCACGCGGCCCTGGTACATCACGGCAATGCTGTCGGCGATGGCGCGCACCGTGGCCAGATCATGGGTGATGAACAGATAGGCCACGTTTTCGATCTTTTGCAGGTTCAAAAGCAATTTGAGGATGCCATCGGCAACCAGCGGGTCCAGTGCCGATGTCACCTCGTCGCAGATGATCATCTTGGGTTTGGCGGCCAGCGCGCGGGCGATGCAGACGCGCTGTTTTTGGCCGCCTGAAAGTTCCGCAGGATAGCGGTCGATGAAACCCTCGCCCATCTCAATTTCATCCAGTAATTCCTGGATACGCTGTTTTTTGGCATCACCGCGCAGCCCGAAGTAAAATTCCAACGGCCGCCCGATGATGGTGCCGACAGTTTGGCGGGGGTTCATCGCGACATCGGCCATTTGATAGATCATCTGCACCTCGCGCAGATCATCGCGGCTGCGGGCGTTAAAATCGGGCGCAAGGGTGCGGCCGTTGAAGATGATCTCGCCCGATTTGGGCGGCAAAAGCCCGGTAATCACGCGCGCAAGCGTGGATTTTCCGGAGCCCGATTCACCCACGATTGCAAGGGTCTGTGCTTCAGGCAGGTCCACGGTCACGTCTTTGAGGACGTCAAACTTGGTGCCGCGGTAGCGTGCGGTGATGCCTTTGACCGAGAGGACCGGTGCGCCGCCAATTTTTTCTTTGTGGTTGATGGAGCGGACGGAGACCAGTTCCTGCGTATAGGCCTGCGTGGGCGTGTTTATGATGTGGTCGGTGGTGCCGTATTCCACCATTTTGCCGCCACGCAGCACCATGATGTGGTCGGCCACCTGTGCGACCACCGCCAGATCATGAGTTATGTAAAGGGCGGCCACGCCAGTATCGACAATCGCCTCTTTTATCGCGGCCAGAACTTCGATTTGAGTGGTCACGTCCAAGGCGGTTGTCGGTTCGTCAAACACCACCAGATCGGGCTTGGGGCATAGCGCCATTGCCGTCATCACGCGCTGCAACTGCCCGCCGGAGACCTGATGCGGATAGCGGTTGCCGATTTTTTCAGGGTTGGGCAGGCCCAGGCGCGCAAACAGAGCTATCGCACGTGCCTCCGCCTCCTCCCGGCTCATCAGTTTGTGGTGCAGAGTCGCCTCAATCACCTGCTCCATCAGCTTTTTTGCGGGGTTAAAGGCGGCGGCGGCGGATTGGGCGACATATGTCACCTCACGGCCGCGCAGGCTGCGCAGGCCCGCGGGCCCGGCTTGCAGCACATCGCGCCCGTTAACCATCACCGTGCCGCCCGTGATGCGCACACCGCCACGCCCATACGCCATAGCGGACAGGCCGATGGTGGATTTGCCCGCCCCGGATTCGCCGATCAGCCCCAGAACCTTGCCCTTGTCCACGGTAAAGGACACATCTTCTACAATAGTGATATTATGCGGCGCCTCCCCCGGTGGGTAGGCTGTCGCCTCAATCTTCAGGCCTTTGACCTCCAGCAAAACATCGCTCATCCCCGACCGCCTTTCAGGCTGGTGGTGCGGTTAAGCACCCAATCGGCGACCAGATTGACCGAGATGGCAAGGGACGAAATAGCAAAGGCGGGAACGAGAGCGGCGGGAATGCCGTAAACTATCGCCTCGCGGTTTTCCTTCACGATGCCGCCCCAATCGGCCATGGGCGGCTGCACACCAAGGCCAAGGAACGACAAGGTAGAGATGAACAGAACCATGAAGATGAAGCGCAGGCCCATTTCGGCGATCAGGGGCGACAGGGCGTTGGGCAGGATTTCGCGGAAGATGATCCACATTTGCCGCTCACCGCGCAGGCGCGCGGCCTCCACATAATCCATCACGGTGATATCCACGGCTACCGCGCGAGACAGGCGGAACACGCGGGTGGCGTCGAGCACACCCATGACAACGATCAGCACCGGCAGGGTGACAGGCATCACCGACAGGACCACCAAAGCGGAAATCAGGGACGGGATCGACATCATCAGATCAATCATCCGGCTGAGGAATTGGTCCACCCAGCCTCCCTTGACCGCCGCGACAAACCCCAGAATGGACCCCATGGAAAACGACAGGATGGTCCCCATGGTGGCCACGAATATCGTGGTTTGCCCGCCCCAGATCATCCGGGACAAAAGATCCCGCCCGATGCTGTCGGTCCCCAAAGGATGGGCCCATGACCACGGCTCCCACCTGTCACCAACGATTTCGGCCATGCCGTAAGGTGCTATCCAGCCTGCAAAAATGGCCATGAAGAAATACAGCCCGGTGAAAAACAACCCAATCGCGGCGGGGAGGGGAATGCGCATGGCTTAAGCCCTCTTCATTTTGGGTGCCGCAAGCGCGGGTTGGACAGGATCGAGATGATATCGGCCACCAGATTGAGCCCGATATAGACGGCGGCAAACACCAGCCCGCAAGCCTGCACCACCGGCACATCGCGTTTGGACACATGATCCACCAGATATTGCCCCATGCCGGGATAGACAAAGACCACCTCCACCACCACAACGCCGACCACCAGATAGGCAAGGTTCAGCATCACCACATTGACCACAGGGGCGATGGCATTGGGCAAAGCGTGGCGCGCGATGATGGTGAATTTGCGCAGACCTTTCAGTTCGGCGGTCTCCACATAGGCTGATTCCATGACGTTCAGAATGGCGGCGCGGGTCATGCGCATCATATGGCCAAGCACCACCAGAACCAGCACGATCACCGGCAGGGCAATCGCATCGAGCCGGTCCATAAACGGCATCCCGTCATAGACAGTGGCAAGCGATGGAAAGACTCGAAACTGCACCGACAGTACGAATATCGCAATATAGCCCAGCAGAAATTCCGGCACGGATACTGTGGCAAGCGTGATGGTGGAAATCACCCGGTCCGGCCAGCGGCCTTGATAGCGCACGGCGATAAGGCCAAGGATAATGGCCAAAGGCACTGCGACCACTGCGGCGCAAACTGCCAGAAACAAGGTGTTTCCCAGCCGCTTGCCCATGGAGGACGCGATATCTTGCCCATTGGTCAGCGCGGTTCCCAGATCGCCCTGAAGGGCTGCGAACAACCAGTTTAGGTAGCGGGTCAGGGGCGGATCGTTCAGCCCCAGTTCTGCCCGCAGATTGGCAAGCGTTTCGGGTGTGGCCCCCTGCCCCAGAATGCTTTGCGCCACATCGCCCGGCAAAATCTGTGTTCCCACAAAAATCAGGACCGATGCGGCAAGCAAAAGGATCAGGCCCAGCGCGATGCGCTGGACCAGAAGTTTCAGGACAGGGTGCACCAGCGGACCCCTTTAGGCCAGCCAGGTCTTGTGCGGGGCAAGCCCGTTCATGACTTCTTGCACGCCGTTCTTTTCCCAGCCTTGCACCTTTTCGCCCACAGCTTCGACGAAGTCGTTGAACATCGGGCAGATCAGGCCGCCGTCATCATGGACCATCTTGCTGAGGGTGGCATACATCTCGGTCCGCTTGGCGGTGTCAAGTTCGGCGCGCGCTTGCAGCAAGAGCGCATCAAAATCTGGCCGTTTGAACCGGGTGTCGTTCCAATCGGCGGTGGACATGTAGGCGGTCGAAAACATCTGGTCCTGCACGGGGCGTCCGCCCCAATAGGACGCGCAGAAGGGCTGCTTGTTCCACACTTCGGACCAATAACCATCATTCGGCTCACGCTTGATCTCCAAGGGGATACCTGCGGCGGCGGCCGATTGCTGGAACAGGGCGGCTGCATCCACAGCCCCCGGAAATGCGCCTTCGGCCACGCGCAGGATGATCGGTGTGCCATCATGACCGGACTTTTTGTAAAGTTCGGCGGCAGCGGTTGGATCGTAGCTGCGCTGATCCAACGCAGTGAAAAGCGGATAAGACGAATTGATCGGCGTATCGTTGCCAAGCGAGCCGTAGCCGTCCAAAATCTTGTCTAGCATTTCCTCGCGGTTGATGGCCAGTTTCAACGCATTGCGCAGATCGGCGTTGTCAAAGGGTGCCGTGTCGCAATGCATGATAAAGATGTAATGCCCACGGCCCGAGACGTTTTGCACCGAAAGCCCCGGCGCGCGCGCCAGAAGTTTGGCGATTTTCGGATCGACGCGGTTGGCAATATGCACCTGGCCCGATTGAATGGCCGCCATCCGCGCAGTGGTGTCATTGATGACGGTAAGTTCCACTCCATCATAATGGCCGCGCGTGGTGTCCCAGAAATCGGCGTGCTTCTCGAACGTGTGGCGCACGCCCGGCTCATTCACGACAACCTTGTAGGCGCCGCAACCGATACCGTCATCCGGGGTTGCCCCGCTGCTGGCGGGCTGCATTTGCAGATGATAATCCGACATCAGATAAGGCAAATCCGCGTTGCCATCTGCCAGCGTCACTTCAACCACATCGCCGTCCACCCGCATGGAGGCGATGCCTTCCATAATACCAAACGCGCCCGAGGAACTGTCCTTGTTGGAATGGCGTTCCAGCGTTGCCAACACATCAGCGGGCGTCAATTCCGCGCCATTGTGGAACTTCACACCCTTGCGGATGGTAAAGCGCCAGACCACCGCATCGGGAGAGCTTTCCACGGCTTCGGCAATCCGCATCTCAAGCGTGCCATCGGCCGCGACATCCACCAAAGGCTCGCCCATGATGCGGCAAATATGGAACGGCACCTGGCTTGCAGCCACCGCCGGATCAAGGCTGTTGGTGCTTTCACCGCCGCCCAGACCCATCTTCAAAATACCGCCTTTGACCGGGTCGGCGGCGAAGGCAGGCGCGCCAAACGTGGCCAAAGCGCCAACAGCGGCGGCCCCACCCACAAACCCACGGCGGTTCAGGCGCGCGGCATCAATCCGGTCAATCAGCTTTGCAAGATCGTCTTTCATAGCATTCTCCCCTTTGGTCAGCTCATGGCTGTTTTTTTGTTGTTTGATGAGTCAATAAACCCGCATAAATCCATTCAAGCAACATTTTCTTTTACCCCGATTGCGTTATTTCCAATCGTATCGAAAAATCTGCCGTATTCTGGCAATTGCATGTCGCGTTTAGGCCAAGCTGCGCAAAACCGCAACCTTTTCCTGCCCTTTTCAGATGAAGTCACGCGTCACCCGGTCATTGAACTCGCGTTCAAAAACAAGCGTCTCACCCTCCCACGCCTGCAATTTGGCGCGAAACACCAGGGCCTCCGGCTCTGCCCACATCTCCGACAGCGCGTAGGTGCGTACCGACCAATCCCCGCGCGCCAAATGCTGGTCCCACTCAATCTTGACATGCGCTTGTCCGGGATTGCGGGGGTCAACCTCGAACCGCTCTACCAATTGGTTCTCGGTGATCAACCCGTGATCCAGATTCTCCCAGCGGCCCGAATTCTCCTCCACAACCAGCGCGCGGGTGCCGCGGATCAGATCATCTTCCACGCGCCGTGCCGATCGCGCCTCCGAATGGCGGTGATGGTTCCAAGGCTGGGCGGCGCGGGGGGGCGGGGCCGCCCATTCATCCGCGCCGGTTCCTTGATGCACCGGCAGGGTCAGCGCGCCCTGCACCAGCGTCAAAGTCGCCTCCACCGGGCTGGGCCACAAAAACGGCCAATAGGTTGTCGACAGCGCCAGCCGCAGATGATGCCCGGCAGCCACGCGGTAGGCCATCTGGTCCAGTGTCACCTCCACCTCCACGCCCTGCCCCGGGGTCAGCAGGCTGGGGTGTTCCATGCTGTCGCGGTGGCACAGGTTCAGCATACCATGCGCAATCCGCACCGATTGCCCGTCCGGCCCAACATCACACAGCCGCGCCACTATGAAAGCGCGTGGTTGGTCGCTTGCCAGTGTAAGGCGCAGCTTGGCTGCCCCCAGCAGCGCCAGAGGGGCCTCCAACACCGCCCCGTCAAAACATACCGCGCGCGCATCATCCCCCGCCTGATCGCCCGGCAGTTCCGCGTTGCGGCTCATCGGAAAAAACTCCCCCGCCGCAAATCCCAGATCGGGCGGGGTGCGCACTGTCACGCCTAAATCGCCGCCAACACCGCCCAAAACGCCCCCCGCCGACAGCGCCATCACCTGCGCTGTGGCTCGCGCCGCGGGGAACGCGGTCTCCGCCACCCAGCGCCCCTCGCGATACCCGGTGCAGGCATCGGGTGCCTCACTGTCAATCATCCAGACCCGATAGGCGGCATCGCCCTCCGCGCCATTCTCCACGCCTTTCAACCACCGATCCCACCAGCGCAGCGCCACATCCATGAACCCCATCGCAGGGCCGGGTGTTGCCTGATGCGGATATTGATGCACCCACGGCCCCACAATGGCCTGCGCGCCGGGCACATTAGCGACCAGATGCGCCGATGTGTTCATATAATTGTCCGCCCAGCCGGAGATGCTCAGAACCTTTGCCTGCAACCGCCCGTAATCCTCACAGACCGATCCATGCTGCCAATAAGCATCGCGCGATTGATGGCTGGCCCAGCGCGGAGCCAAAAACGGCTCCGCCTCCAGCCGTGCAAGCCAATCGCTTCGCCAATCCGCGCGCAACAACGGATCGGCGGGGCGCGAGGAATAAGACAGCATCACCGCCCCCCAACCCAAGTTCTCGCCCAGCAAACATCCACCCTTGAAATGCACATCATCGGCAAAGCGGTCCACAGTGGAACAGACCGAAACCACCGCCTTCAAGGCAGGCGGCTGCAAAGCGGCGGTCTGCAAACAATTGAACCCGCCCCAGCTTTTGCCCATCATCCCCACGGACCCCGAACACCAATCCTGCGCCGAAAGCCACGCAATCACATCCACCGCATCTTGCAACTCCTGCGGGGTATATTCGTCCAGCATCAGCCCCTCACTGTCACCGCACCCCCGCATATCCACCCGCACCGCCGAATAACCATGCCCGGCGAAATAGGCATGCATCGCCGTATCCCGCGCCACGGTGCCGTCGCGCTTGCGGTAAGGGATATATTCCAAAATTGCCGGTACAGGTCCCGCCCCCACCGCCCGCCAAATCCGCGCCGACATGCGGCAGCCATCGGGCATCACAATGCCCACATCCTCCTCGACAATCACCTCAAACGGAAACTCTGTGACAACCTGCATAAACCGCCCCCCGATTTCATCTTGGCTTAAATACCGATCCGTCCCCTGCCCCCAAGCGGCGGCCTCAAAAGGAACAGACCGCCCTTGCGTCCGCCCCCATCAAAGGCGCACAAAGCCGCAAAGGCAAGCGCCAGATAAGGAAAACCGCATGACCAAACCGAACATCCTGATCTTGATGGTCGACCAACTCAACGGCACGCTGTTCCCTGATGGCCCGGCCGATTGGCTGCATGCGCCAAACCTGCGCAAACTCAGCGACCGCTCCGTGCGCTTTGCCAATGCCTACACCGGCTCCCCCCTCTGCGCGCCGGGCCGCGCAAGCTTCATGTCCGGCCAACTCCCCTCACGCACCCGCGTTTATGACAATGCGGCGGAATTTCAGTCCGACATTCCCTGCTTCACCCACCATCTGCGCCGCGCGGGCTACGAATGTACGCTTTCTGGCAAGATGCACTTCGTCGGCCCCGACCAGATGCATGGGTTCGAACACCGCCTGACCACCGACATCTACCCCGCCGATTTCGGCTGGACCCCGGATTACCGCAAACCCGGCGAGCGGATTGATTGGTGGTATCACAACCTCGGCTCTGTCACAGGTGCTGGCGTGGCGGAAATCACCAACCAGTTGGAATATGATGATGATGTGGCGCATCAGGCCCGCCAAAAGCTGTTCGACCTCTCACGCGCCTCTGACAACACAACCGCCCGCCCGTGGTGCCTCACCGTCAGCTTCACCCACCCCCATGATCCCTATGTGGCCCGCCGCAAATACTGGGACCTGTACAATGACTGCGCCCATTTGGACGCCCCCGAGGCCATCGCATACGCCGACCAGGACCCCCATTCAAAACGCCTGATTGATGCCTGCGACACCGACAAATTCGACATCACGCCGCAAGATATCCGCCGCGCCCGCCAAGGCTATTTTGCCAACATCTCCTATATCGACGACAAAATCGGTGAGATCCTGCAAACGCTGGAGGATACGCGGCAAGAGGCGATCATCATCTTCGTCTCTGATCACGGCGATATGCTGGGCGACCGGGGCCTATGGTTCAAGATGAACTTCTTTGAAGGTTCCGCCCGCGTGCCCTTGATGGTCTGCGCGCCGGGGCTGGACCCGCATCTGGAACGCACCCCTGTCTCCACCATCGACGTCACGCCCACGCTTTGCGATCTCGCAGGCATTGATATGACAGCGGTGATGCCTTGGACCGATGGCACCTCCCTGCTCCCCTTGGCCCGCGGCACCGAACGCAGCGAGCCCGTGGCAATCGAATATGCCGCCGAAGGCTCCATTACGCCGCTTGTGATGCTGCGCTATGGCAAGTGGAAATACACCCGCTGCCTCGCCGACCCTGATCAGTTGTTCGATATGGAAACCGACCCACAGGAACGTCACAACCTCGCCTCCAACCCCGCCCATGCCGCGACCCTGCAAACCCTGCGCGCAAAATCGGAAGCCCGCTGGAACCTGAAGGCCTTCGACGCGCAGGTCCGCGAAAGCCAGGCCCGCCGCTGGGTGGTCTATGAGGCGCTGCGCATCGGCGGCTATTACCCGTGGGATTTCCAGCCCCTGCAAAAAGCATCCGAACGCTACATGCGCAACCACATGGACCTGAACGTGCTGGAAGAAAACAAACGCTTCCCGCGCGGGGAATGAAGTGCAGGGATGCTCAGTGTGGCGGCGCCCCAGCGCGCGCGCCTCACGCCTTTTGATCGGCCAAAATCAGCTCCGCCCCCTTCCAGCCCATCAAAATCGCCGGCGCATTCGTATTGCCCGCGATCAGGTTAGGAAAGGCCGATGCATCACAAACCCGCAACCCCTTCACCCCTTTCACACGCAAGCGACTGTCCACCACATCCCCCATCCGGCAGGTGCAGGACGGATGATACACTGTGCCAGACCGCGCCCGGAAATCGGCAATCAAATCCTCGTCGGAATGCACCTGCGGCCCCGGTCGCAACTCCTCGGCAATCACCTCCGCCATCGGGCCTTGGGCTGCGATGCGGCGGATGAATTTTACCGCCGCCAGCATCTCCTCCACATCATGGTTGGTTGAATAGGCGTTGCCCACGATCTGCGGCGCAGCAAACGGATCGTTGCTGCGAATTTTCAACCAGCCCCGAGAGGTTGGCCTGCAATTGGAGAGGCCAATTGACAGCCCCGAAAACGGGTCTGGCGTCAGCAAGGGCCGCTCTCCCATCTTCGGGACCAAAGTGGAAAACGCCTGCATGTAAAGCTGCATGTTCGGCTGCGTCAGATCGGGGGAGGACCGGAAAAAACCCCCGGCATGATTGATGCTTTTGGATAGCACGCCCTTGCCATGCAGCAGGTATTGCATCCCCACCAGCGCCTTTCCCCACCAAGGGCGTAAAACATCATTATAAGTCGGAACCCGCATTCGGTAAGTGTAATTCAAACCCTGATGATCATTCAGATTGCCTCCCACATGGGGGTTGTCCACCAGCACCTCCCCCCCCAGCGCCGACAGATGACCCGCCGGCCCAATCCCCGAAAGCTGCAACAATTGCGGCGAGTTGATAGCACCCCCCGCCAAAATCACTTCCCGCGCGCGGATCACCTCGGCTACGCCACCGCGCATCACCTCTACACCCACGCA
>Ga0209702_10009323_pt1 | contig 10995 bp, 9 predicted proteins | sample FRY01_FD_187210 | JGI IMG/M metagenome (GOLD analysis project Ga0209702, IMG submission 187210) | Freshwater microbial communities from Lake Fryxell liftoff mats and glacier meltwater in Antarctica - FRY-01 (SPAdes) (version 2) | ecosystem: Environmental > Aquatic > Freshwater > Ice > Glacier... | reverse complement strand
GGTCTGTCTAAAAATTCAAAAAAAACAGCAAAAAACGTAATTTTATCCCTTTAAAAAAATATTTTTTTGGAAATTAGGACTTGAGGATTCTATTTGCGACTTTTGGGGTGATACTGAAAAAAGTTTTTTCATAGGGTAAATATAGAATTATCTGTCGATTTTCACAACGTTATTGATGTAAGTTGATTCAACCGATCATTCCTGTTGCTCTTTTAATGTCTGCTGGGTTTAAATAGAATCTAAATTAGTTGTGCGAAAAAAAAACCACATAAGTATATGAAATTATTTTCTTTATCTTAGCAAGATTAATTTTTAAATAACTTCATACAAGAATAAAATTCTAATTTATTTTATCATGTAGCTAATAAAAAAATTAATATGAATCACTTAACAATGAAAACTATATTATGATCAAAAAAATTTTTACACTAGTTGCTATTTCTTTCCAACTATCTGTGTTATCTCAAAAAAAAGAATCAATTAATTATGATTTTTCGTGTATGGAAGAAGATGAAACAAGCTTCTTTGTCAATTTAAGTTCTGACTTTGAAAAAGAAATTCTCAAAACATTAGGCGGAAAAGTTTCATTAGCGGAAGAAATCACCTTAGGTGATACTATTTTAGCTCAAATGCAAAGAGAAAATAAAATTTCGAAATCAGCAATAGAATGGGATGTTTTGAATAAAATTCTTTTTAAATTAACACCACATATTAAAAAGCCTCGTGGATTTAAGTATCAAATTTATCTTTTGGGAAGTAGTGAGTTAAATGCTTTCACAGTTGGAGGAAAAATTTTCTTTACGAAAGGTATGTATAAATTTTGTAAATCATTAGATGAAATGGCATGTGTCATTGGGCATGAAATTGGACATAATGAACTAGGACACATTAACGAGAATATAAGTAGAATTAAAACGGCAAACAATTTTGGGTCAATTGGGCAAATGTCAGCCTCAATAGGAAGTTTGCTCACTACATCTTTTAATCAGAAAAATGAAGTTCATTCTGATTTCATAGGGATCGATCTTTCAATTGCTGCAGGTTACAATGCTTGTAGCAGTGTAGTACTATGGCAAAGGATGAAAGCCCATGAAGGAGATTATCAGGAACTTTACATTTTTTTTAGTACACATCCTTATTCTGGAAAAAGATCTGATTGTTCTAAACAACATTTGAGGTCGAATTATTCAAAAGTTTGTACCCAATAAATAATTTAAACAGATAGAATTGATGAATTTTGAAATTGCTATACAGGCACATAAAATAACGAAGAAATTTGAGAATGGTAAGTTTGGATTGCATGAATCCACTTTTGAAATTCCATCGGGTTCACTAGTTGCTGTATTAGGACCTTCTGGATGTGGGAAGTCGACATTACTAAAAGCTTTGAGTGGTGATTCACCTATAAGTTCTGGCCGTGTATGGTTGAATGGATTAGAATTAAATGAGGAGAATTATGATTATATAAAAACCAATATTGGTTATGTACCTCAAGATGACATAATACATAGTGAATTGACAGTCGAAGGCACTTTAATGTACGCTGCAAATCTTAGGCTTACTGATTCTACAAGGCTTGAAAGAAAAAATAAAGTTGAACAAGTACTGAAAAGACTGAAAATTGATAAAATCCGGACAAATAGAGTTGGTAAGATTAGTGGAGGACAAAGAAAAAGAGTCGCTATTGCTATGGAAATTCTTACTGACCCGCCAATTCTATTTTTAGATGAACCTACTTCTCCTTTGGATCCGCAATCAATAAAGGATTTTTTAGAAACATTACAGGGCCTAACTAAGAATGGTACAACTGTTTTGATGGTAACTCATAAGCCTGAGGACCTCTATTTTATGGACGAAGCTATTTTTATGGCTGTAGGTGGACATATTTGCTATTATGGAGATGCAAAGGAATACCTTTCTTATTTCGGGGTGAAAAACACTATAGAAGTATACACTTTGTTGGATGAGGATTACGCTGAACATTGGATTAAAAAATATAAACGTGAAGAACGTGTAAAGATTACTAGCTTACCTTCAAAAAGAAAGCCAACAGTCATAGAACCGGATTATATCATGCAATATATTTGGTTAACCTTAAGGTGTTTTAAAATTAAAATTAATGATATTGGAAACTTCCTAATTATGATAGGTCAAGCACCTGTAATTGCTATTTTAATTTGCTTTATTTTTGATGGGATTTCTCAAATTGTTCCTTTTTTCATGGCTGTTTCGGCAATCTGGTTTGGTGCTAATAACGCTGCGCGTGAAATCGTTAATGAACAGAAAATATATAAAAGAGAGAGAATGTTTAATTTAGGGATTTTTCCATACTTGTTCTCAAAAGTTACAGTTTTAGGAATAATTGCTTTAATACAGTCAGCTTTATTTACATTGATTTTGTTTTATCGCTATAAGATTGATTTTTTTGATTATAATGGTTTAGAATTGATCAATCCTTTGGGCGTTATTTTATGGATGACATTTTTGACCTTAGTATCAACTTTTATGGGGTTAATGATTTCCTCTATGGTTAATTCTACGGAGAAAGCGATGTCTATTATCCCGATAGTTCTAATACCTCAAATAATGTTAGCTGGTATAGTGGTTAAAATTAAATTTGCTTTTGTAGAGTTGCTAAGTTATATGACTTTATCTCGCTGGGGAACAACTGGATTTGCTAAAGTTCAAATGGAAATATCGATACCAAAATCAATAATTAAACCTGGTACTGGTACTAGTATTTTTGACCCGCCGATACCGATTATTTCTGAAAAACAAGATTCGACAGTTAGTGCTATATCAGAAATTAGTAAGAATTTTCTCAGCAGTAATTCAGGGAGTTTTGAAGCTTATAATGATTCAAATCATCTTGAGTTTTTTGTTCTTACGGGGCTGTCAATAATATTTTTTGTTGCTTTATTTTTCTCGATGCAAAGCAAAGACTCAATTCCTATTAGGAATTAATTATGGAAAGAGTATATTTATTAGTAGAATTTTAATAAAAAAATCAATTTGATATGAATATTTCAGTTGAAATGAAGAAAAAGATTTCAATTTCAGTTAGACTCATTTTATCTTTCTTGTTTTTATTTTCGGCAGTTGCAAAATTATATCCATCTCCAAATTTTGCATTAACAACTTTTGAATTCAAGCAATTAGTTCCTTTGGGATTTAGTGATACTGCAGCAGCCTATTTTTCTAGGACGCTGATTGGTTGTGAATTAGCCTTAGGAATGTTGTTGCTTCAATCGCATTATTACAAAAGATTGGTATTGCCAATGTCATTTTTAATATTATTCATTTTCTCAGTTCATCTGAGCTATGGATTAATTGCTGATGGAAATGATGGAAATTGCGGTTGTTTTGGGGCACTTCTTCCAATGACACCTTTACAAGCATTAATAAAGAACATTATAGCTATGGCTATGATTGGCTATTTATTTAAAACAACCAATTTAACGAGCGATAAAACTAATTTTTCTTTTCTTTCATCCGTAACATCTGCATCAATCTTAGTGATTTATCTTGTTGGACCAATGAACAAGGTTCAAACAGCAGTGGTAGAAATGATTTCAACAGAAGTTGAAGTTGATCAATCCAAAATTGTAATTCCAGAAAAAGTAAATTCTACGGTTATAGATAAAGTTGATGTGGTTAAAAACGATGCAAAAACAGAACCTCCATTGGAAGTTGATGAACCAAAGAAAGTGAAATCGGGATATGCAAACTTTTTCCCTGATATTGATCAAGGAAAAAAAGTATTGTGCTTTTTTGCTCCAGGATGTGAACATTGCCAAGAAACAGCAAAAGAATTGACACAACTGAAAAATCAATCTTCTGATTTCCCTGATATAAAAATCGTTTTCATGGACGAAGAAGCCGAATTAATTCCTGCTTTTTTTGAAAAAGCAGGAGCAAAATATCCTTACCAAATGGCCGATGTTTTAACTTTCTGGAAGAATTTGGGGAGCTCACGTGATACGCCTGGTGTGTTTTATCTTTGGAATGGAAATGTCATACGTTCTTATGATGGGATTACGGATAAAAAATTCAAAATGTTAGAATTAAAGACGCTCGTTACCAGAGAATATAAAGAGTAGGTTATGGTAGAATAATTATTCTTGTTGTGTATGATAAAATAACAAATCGATATTTTTTATTCATAAAAAAAAATCTGAACATCACTTTTTTAATAATAAATAACTAATTTCGCCTTTCAAAAATCTACTAATATGAGAAAATACAGAAGCTATTTTTTTCTTGGATCCTTTACAATCGTGTTTTTTATTGCGGGTTATTTTATGATCAAGGGGGACGGAATTAAAACAACAACAGAAATAATTGATACTGCAGATGCCCTTGTTAATAAGGTTGACGCATCTGAATTCCAAAAAGCATATAACTATATGGATTCTTGTTTATTAAAGAATCCCGAGCTATATGATGACGCCACTTTTAAGCAAAAATATGATAGACTTAAAACAATTACTAAAATTAAATAATAGTATGAGATATATTAAAATCAGCATTATATTATTATTATTATTAATTAGTGTGAAATCGTATTCTCAGCAATCGGAGCAGTATTATTTTAACAAAGCGGCTAAAGAATATTACAATGGTAATAACAATGCTGCTTCAAAGACATTAAAGGATGGTCTTAACGTTTATCCAAATGATAGTAAATTACTAGAACTAAAAAAGGGTTTAGGTGTAGATCCCAAAGCAGCCCAACGAGAGAAATATAATCAACAAGTGCATAACTTAGAAAATCAAGGCTTTCAAAAGGGAGCTGGCTCCAATGGAGATAACCATAAATCAATTGTTGATCCAGATGGAGTTACACATGATTTCTTTAAAAAAACTCTAGGTACTTCCCAATCTAAATCTCCATCTCCAGATGGTCAGAATGATGACGGCAAATGGAACACCTTTAAAAAGCAAGAGAAAAATTTGTTGAGTAATGGCTACCAAAAAGGGGCTGGTGATGATAGAGCCCTCGAAAAAACACTTAATGATCCAAATGGAGAAGCACATGTTTATTTCAAAAAGAAGGAGGTGAAAACGATTATGATTAATTCAGCTTTCCGTGTATTAAGTCAAAATAAGATGGCTTGGAGCGAAGATTTGAAAAATAATGCTGAAAGTATAACAATTGTTTTTGATAATGGTTTTAAAAAATTCACTGATGATGTTACAAATAGAAATAACTATTTATTTGAATCAGGAGATAAAGATTTTGATGGAGTTCAATGCACTGTTACTTTAATAATCGTTTTAAAATCCCATGTGAAATTAACTGATAAACCTTCACTAAAATTAATGACACATTGTTAGTATGAAAAATATAGTTATAATTTTTTTCTTTTTCTCTTTCCGAATTTTTGCTCAAAATGAAACAAAGTTTTATTTCATTTTTAATGATTCAGATATTAGTTCAATTGATATTAAACGGAAAATCAACTTTTTTATAGAGAACTCAAATTCAAAAAAAATATCCTTTGAATTACTTCACTTTACAATGAAAACAGAAAAGTCAGAGTCATGGGTATTAAAGAAAAATCTGGTTGCCTATAAACCATCAAAAATTGGTTGTGAATTCAATAGCTGCACTAATATTTCGACAATTATTTCTGTAACAAAAACTGAAAAAAGCAAAATCTATATTGCAGGTAAGCAATTGGATTGTTCGACTGGTGTTGAAACAGTTTCTCTTCCAAATAAAGATGAGTCAACGATTATCGATAAGATTAACGAAGAAGTAAATCGCATCAAGGATCTAAAGAAAAATCAGACTGTGTATTTCTTGTTTAACTCACCTACAAATATTGAAAAACCAACCTTGCGATTTGAAACGGATGTTTTAACTTTTAAAGAATCTGATAAAATCACACTTAATCCAATTGTAACAGGTAATATTAAAAGTTATGAATGGACACCAGCAACTGGTTTGAGTTGTACTGATTGTAAGAACCCACAATTAAACCTTGGTGAATCAACCAAATATTCCTTGACAGTTAAAGATAGTTTAGGATGTAATATTTTAACCTCCAATATTGATGTTAAGATGGAGAAAAATTGTTTGTGCGGCAAGGATCTTTCTAAAGTTGAAATCATGTTTGGAAAACTTCCAATCAAAAAATTTGAAATCAAAAACCCTTCTGCTATTGCGGAATGGGAATGGAGAATTATTTCTAACCAATCTGGAGGATATGTTTTTGATGTTGTTGCAAGCGCTAATTGCGCTAAAAAATTTAGGGTAAAGGTGTTAAGGAAAAATGGTGGGTTAATATATGACCAATATTATGATAGAGAAGAAGTAGATAAACGTTCCCGAAATTCTTATCATGAAAAGTATCCTGAAAATTTTGTTTTTAGAATCGATCTTTCAAGTGATGAAACGTATACTTTAATTGAAGATGTTGAAAAAGAGCCCTATTTTATTTTTGAAATTACTTCAATTGATGATAATGGTGATGAATGCTTGAATAAGAAATATAGATCCCCGAAATTAAGACCAACAAAATGTAACTAAACATGAGAAACATACACTTCATATTCCTCTTTTTAGCCTTGTTTATATCGCAAAATATGATCTCTCAGGTCAACGAAATTCATCATCCTATTTCGAATAATGATACTACCATAAATAAGGTTACATCCTCAAAAACTTCTAAGTCTATAGTGTTTTTTTGCCCGACAGCTCATATCCTTGAAGAATCTTTTCGTAAAAAGGCGAAAGAGTTAATCAAAAACTATAAATTTAAAAGTGTTTCAGATTTAACTGTTCATTTTGTATATTTCAAACAAGATACCAAAAGTGCTGCAAAAGGCTTGAAATACTTAGTTAACAATGATAAAGACACTTTGTTTGTAGGTGAATTTGAATGCTTATTTATAGGTTTTGACACAAACCACCTTCAAAGGTCAAAATCTATAATGAAATTCAACTTTGATTTAATACAACTTTTTAAAGATCCAAATGTATATAGAATACCTATAATAGATACTAATAAATGCTTTGAGAAAATACCTGATAGAATTCCATTTTACGCTGATTTTATAAAGGAATCTATTCTGCCAAGTTACACCACGGATGAACGTTTTAAGTTTCATCAAGACTCAATAGTTCATTTAACAAAGAAAGTAGATCATTTAACAAATCAGGTAAATACTGTAATTGAAAAAAATGAAAATTTGATAAAGCAATACCAAGAAATAATTGATCGATTGAATTCAACAAATCCTCAAAATAAACCTTCTAAAGATAAATCTTCGATTCCTAAAAATGAAGCTGTTGACCCTAAAAACACAAATAAATAGAAGTGCTTCAAATAAACTGCTATATAAAATCATTTTTTTTTCTGTTATTAACAGTGTTTTTTCTTTTTACTTCATGTGACAAGGATGATCTCAAATGGAATTTATCGAAGGCACCTGAAGTTTCTCAAATTAGTCTTATTTCCGTAAATCTTGAGGAAATAGAAGTTAAAGCGGATTGTATATTTGATGGTTATGATAAGGATACTGAAACTGGTTTTTGTTGGTCAAATTTTGAAAACCCAACAATTGAAAACAATCCAGTAGTTAATCTACACAATGGTAAAGGCGAGTTCAGTTCAATAATTAATTGGACAAATGCATCAATAATACACGTTAGGGCTTATGTGAAAAATGCTGTTGCAACCGTTTATTCAAAAGACATTATTGTCACGTGGCCTGGGTCTTCCAGTAACGCGCCTATTATTCAAACAGTTTCAGTAAATAATATTTCTTTTTACTCATTCAACGCTAGTGCTAATGTAATATCAGATGGCGGTATGAATTTATCTTCTAAAGGATTTTGTATTTCTACTTCGTCAAATCCTAATTTATCAAATGCAACACAAATTCAATATTTTACTACTTCATTAAATCCATTTTCAATAGAATTTAGCGGATTACTTGATAACACCATCTATTACGTGAGGGCCTTTGCAACAAATTTGGCAGGCACTAGTTATGGGGCAATTATTTCTGTCCAAACACCAAAACATTATAACATTGGAGACATTGGGCCTTCGGGGGGATATATTATCTTCCAGAATATGGATAATTTTTCATCTTGGAATTATTTGGAAGCTGCACCTTATGATAAACTTGGAACCTTTCCTTGGGCTACAAGTTCAACTCAAACTAACATTACAAATATAGATGTGTCTGCTGGATTTGACAACACGAATGATCTAATCAATTTTCACGGTAATTCGCAAAGTTACGCGGCTGGTGCGGCATATAATTGGACTTATGGAGGAAATACTGATTGGTATTTACCAAGTATGCAAGAATTAGCATTGATTAAAGAATTATTATATGATAAAGGAATTGGAAATTTAACCAACAATGGAACATATTGGAGTTCTTCAGAAGACGCTAATTATTCGCAAAATGCATGGACAGTTAAAATGTCCTCAACTACCAATACCGACAATCATATTGTAACAAATGCTAAAAATTTGACCTTGAGAGTTAGGTCTATCCGAAGATTTTGAGAAAACAAACTAAACATACCTTTTCAATAATTATTTTTCTACTTTTGGGAGAAATGGCTATTTGTCAAAATAATTCATATACCAATATTGATACTAATTATTTCCAACAACAGTGGAGCAGTAGTTTTCTAAATGTTACTAAATTCAGAAATAATCTTGAATTATATGATGCGACCAACGATTCGTATTTTTTTAAAATAAACAAACCAGCATATATTAAAAAAAGTATTAATGGTAAAATCTATTTTTTTTATAACTGGAGAGCAGTTGGTCATCCCGATACTTTAGCACCAAGAGGGTTCAAAATTGCGAGTAGAGTCGATTACAAAAATGTTCTAAAAAAACAGCACCTGTTAATAGAACCTAAACTATATGATTCGAGTAGTGATAAAAGTTTAGTGGATTATTTAAACTCGCCTTTTTATGTTCATTTTGTCGGTTATATTGATGAGGGAGGATACAATTTAGATGTGAAATATCAGCATTATTGGACGAGTAATTCAATGATTGGTTCCGATGTTGCTATATCTCAAAGATTCACTATTGATGAAAAAAGTACAAATGTAATATCTGATTTCTTACCTATGGATAAAGATTTTGGCTATTTAGTGCTTTGTGTTGAAAATTTAGAAGAATCAGTTAAAGATTCATTGTTTGATTATCAGATGTTGATGCCGAACGAGTTTAAGAGATTGTTATTGGATGTAGCATTAACAATTAAAGGACAATATGATTTTAAAAATAATGATATTGTTTTGATAAAAGGAAAAATTGGCTTTAATAAAAATGGAGCAAGTATAAGCAAACTTAATAGCATAAAATCTGACTTTAATTTTCTAAACCAGAAAACAGCTGAATCAATGATAAGAGAGCAACTTTTATCATCTTCTACAAAACCGTATTACAAAGGGCAGATCCTTCAATCGGAAACGAACTTTGATTTATCTGTAATACAAGAAATCACAATAAGAAAATTTCACTTTTTAAATCTCAAAATTTATAGGGGCTATCTTTCTGATAAAATAGATAGCGCCTATCTTTGTGATCTAATAGATAGGGCTAATTCATTTGACTTCAAATGCAAAGTAATCGAAAAGAAATTTACAGCAACAGATAATGGAACCATTATCAATTCTGAAATTAGAAAAGACATCAAGTCTTTTAAAAGTAAAGGACCGATATATGCATTAGGTTGTGTTTTACCAGGTTTTGGTTTAAGTCTTATAACTTCAAATAATTATAATAGTAATTCCAGAAAATCATTAAAAAAAACACTTTGGATTTCCTCATTATCACTTGGCGCTGTTGCTATTGCATCGAAACATTATTCAAACAACTATTACAAACAATACCGAAATGATATTTTCAATACAAGTGCTGCTGAAAATTACAAAAAAGCAAATCTTTCTCAAAAAATATTTTTAGCATCAGCGATTGGTTACGGTGTTTTGGGAGTCTTAGATTTTTCATATACATTTACAATTGGATGCAAAAACAAAAGTGCTCAAAGACAATTAAATAAAAATATTGGTAAAGGTGTGCCACTTTTAAAATGATGATAAATTGAAGGAATTTAAAACATATAACGATCTTTTTGAATTGTCGATTTCGGCGAGGAATCGAATTGTTATCCTATTTTCAATTCTACTTTTAAACACGGCTAGTTTTGCACAATACACCAAGCTATTGGACTTTTCGGGCGTCACAAAGGGAAGTAGTCCTCAAGGCTCTCTAATTTCTGACGGCACCTTTCTCTATGGAATGACTACTAGTGGCGGTGTAAATAATATGGGAACTATTTTTAAAATAATGCCCGATGGAACTGGCTATGTAAAACTATTGGACTTTTCGGGCGTCACAAAGGGAAGTAATCCTTATGGCTCTCTAATTTCTGACGGCACCTTTCTCTATGGAATGACTTCTCGAGGCGGTGTAAATAATATGGGAACTATTTTTAAAATAATGCCTAATGGAAATGGCTATGTAAAACTATTGGACTTTTCAGGGACCACAAACGGAGGCTTTCCTCATGGCTCTCTAATTTCTGATGGCACCTTTCTGTATGGAATGACTTCGGGAGCTGGCACAAATGGTGTAGGAACTATTTTTAAAATAATGCCCAATGGAACTGGCTATGTAAAACTATTAGACTTTTCAGGGATCACAAGCGGAAGCTATCCTCTTGGCTCTCTAATTTCAGACGGCACCTTTCTGTATGGAATGACTCGGTTGGGTGGCGCAAAAAAAAATGGAACTATTTTTAAAATAATGCCCAATGGAACTGGTTATGTAACACTATTAGACTTTGCAGACGCCACAAACGGAAGTGCTCCTAATGGCTCTCTTATTTCTGTCGGCACCTTTCTGTATGGAATGACCTGCTTTGGCGGAACAAATGATTATGGAACTATTTTTAAAATAATGCCCAATGGAACTGGTTATGTAAAACTTTTAGACATTGCAG
>Ga0209702_10009321_pt1 | contig 10996 bp, 9 predicted proteins | sample FRY01_FD_187210 | JGI IMG/M metagenome (GOLD analysis project Ga0209702, IMG submission 187210) | Freshwater microbial communities from Lake Fryxell liftoff mats and glacier meltwater in Antarctica - FRY-01 (SPAdes) (version 2) | ecosystem: Environmental > Aquatic > Freshwater > Ice > Glacier... | reverse complement strand
CCCCAACTAAATGAAGGGATATATTTTGGTGGGAATTCTCCTCCGAATATATTCGCGAATACGCCAACAACTGTGCCCGTATTGAACATCGTATTGATTCCGCATTTGCTATGATCCCCCATGATCAATCCCAAGAATTGTAGCTTACTATCGATGAAATCTTTTTTCAAATAGTTATAAACGGCAACTACTCCATAATTATTCTTTAGGTTTGAATTGTTCGTACCTGCGCCTAAATTACACCATTCACCTATTACCGAATTACCCAAGAAACCGTCATGGCCTTTATTACTATAGCCTTGTACCACAGAATTATTTACTTCTCCACCAATCTTACTGTGCGGCCCAATGGTTGTAGCACCATAAATTTTTGTGCCTAGCTTAAGCGTTGCAGATTCACATAGTGCGAATCCACCTCTGATACTAGAACCTTCCATAACTTCGGCGTTCTTTCCAATGTAAATAGGACCGGTTTCAGTATTCAAATTTGAAGCTTCAACTTTTGCTCCTTCCTCCAAAAAGATGAATTCTTGCTTTCCAATTATAACGTTGGTGCTGCTTATTTTTTGACTTTTTCTACCTTTTGTGATTTGTTCAAAATCTTGTTTTAGTATAAGCTCATTCTTGGAAAAAATATCCCATGGATATTGAATGCTTATGATTTCATGAGGATATTGAATTTCTTTCTCAAAACTTTGCTTGCCAAGAACTATTTTCGATGCAATGCTCAAACCGTCTTTATATAGACTTTCCCCTTCCTTCAAGTTGACTATGCTACTAGTTAATTCGGGACTTGGTATAATACATGCGTTTATAAAAACGTAAGTTTCTCCAGGGTGTTGTGTCCAAGTATCTAAAGCTTTTAAATGGGGGGCGCAAGTTTTGAGCTGTGGCTTAACAGAAAGAAATGATTCCCATTTTTCTTGAATGCTATTAATACCTATTCTTAAAGCTGCCACTGGTTTAGTTAAGGTTAGAGGGTTTAGGTTTAACCAATTATCATAATGATCGCTGAGAATAAAGTTTGTTTTGGCCATCTTGTAAAATTAGGAAAAAGTAGGGAATTGTTTCGCTTTAGAGCTTATAGATACTAAAAATTTGTTGGTAGACCTTTTTACGATATCCACAGTATGCTAATTTCATCTTAAAAAGTTTAAATTATAAATCCTTATATTTAGCCTAAACGAATAAAATGAGCTGGAGAAAACTGGACGGCACCTTCTTGGACAATGATTTGCCAAGTTTGGTAGAACAAACTATTCTTCGAGAAATGCGTGAAGGTTTCAATTTAAAAGTTTGTGTTGGCACGGATTCTCAAGTTTATAGGAATCATATTGAGTTTGCCAGTGTGGTTGTTTTTTTGAGAAAAGGAAGTGGTGGGTTTATGTTTATTAATAATCACCGTCATGTCGGTATAATGACGATTAAAGAACGAATGATTGTCGAAGTTTCAAAGAGCATAGAAGTAGCGTACAGTATTTGTCATTTATTAGACAAATACAAAGTAGATCTAGAAGTTCATGCCGATATCAACACCAATCCAAGCTTTAAGTCCAACTCTGCCTTAAGTGAAGCGATGGGATATATCATGGGGATGGGGTTTCAATTTAAAGCTAAGCCCGAGGCGTTCGCAAGCAGTTCATGTGCAGACAAAGTAGTTTAACTTATCCTACTCGATGGCAAAAGCTTTCAGGAGCTATATTATCTTGAATAATCCCACTTTTTTTAAGGGTATAAACTACGTTTTCAAGTATTTTTGGACTGATTTCGTCATTTGTTGCCCACTCTGTGCTATGAAACCAATTCCTTACATCTTCTAGTTCTTGGTCATATCGTCGACTTACTTGTTCAATGCCATCAATAGAAGTCATAAACTGTTTATTGATGAAGTACAAGGTCTTTAACATTTTCTCTAAAGCTTCTGGTTTTGTTGCTATTACTTTATCGCTTGCAGCGATCATAAAACAAGGCCATGGAGTAACAAATTCACCAAGGCACTTTAATAATCCTTCATCGACATAAGGCTTAGTGGTATATTTTTCCCAATAAAAAACATCACTTTCATTAGCGCTTAATGATAACAAGGCGTGTTCTAAATTTTTCACAATCTGAAATTGTTTTTTCTGAATAGTTTTACCCTTGAAAAGGGCATCAACGATAGGCATAAGATGTGAGCCAGACCCAAATCGGCTTATTGCGTAATTTTTATCATAGATTTCTCCATAGTAATTAATGGGATTGGTGGCGCCACTAAAAACCCCCCAAATTAAAGGGGTATTTAAATATTTACTGATAATTTTACTTGGATTTCCCCGCACGATATCGGCAATTATCCCTTCTGTGAGCACCACGCAAATGTCAACTTCATCATTTCTTAAAGCTTCAGTCATTTGACCTGTTCCTCCGTTATAGGTAATCCATTCCACGTGAACACCTGCATTTTCAAAAATTTTATTTTCTATGCCTAAGTGCCAAGGTAAATTAAAGTGTTCGGGAACACCACCCACTCGTAAGGTCTCCATGTCATTTTTATCTACTCATGAATTTTTTGATTTCTTTTTGCAAAGAATCACTTGCTGGAACTAAAGGCAATCGAAGTTCATTTTCGCAAAGATTTAGATGCTGTAATACTGCTTTTATTCCTGCGGGATTGTTCTCTTTAAAGATTAATTTAACTAAATCTAAAAATTGAAATTGTGTTTCACTAGCATGAGCAAAGTTTCCAGCCAATGCAGCGTTGACCATTGTGGTAAATTCCTTTGGAATCCCTTGAGCGATTACTGAAATTACTCCTACAGAACCAAAACTGAACATGGGAAGTGCATGCACATCATCACCAGAAATCAACTGAAAGTTCTTTGGTGTAGCACGTTTAATTTCCATACATTGTAAAAGGTCATTGCTAGCCTCTTTAATACCGATGATGTTCTGAAAATCATTCGCAAGTCTTATGGTAGTATGTGCACTTAAATTCTGACCTGTTCGGCTAGGAACATTATACAAAATGATTGGTAGCGTACTAACAGCCGCTAATGCTTTGTAATGCTGGTACAAGCCTTCTTGAGTCGGCTTATTGTAACTAGGACTAGAAGATAAAATGGCACTATAGCCTTCTAGATTAAAACTTAGAATTTCAGAAGCAATCAAGGTCGTATTATTTCCTCCAAAACCTGCAATAATAGGCACTCTTCCATTTACGTGTGCTTTGGTAAAATTGAGAATATTTTGTTTTTCTGTATCGTTAAGGGTAACTGTTTCTCCCGTGGTTCCCAATGAAACTAGATAATTTACGCCACCAGCAATACAATAATCAATTACCTTCCCCAAGCTCGGATAATCAATTTCTTTTGTTTTTGTAAAAGGCGTTACCAAGGCGACACCCGTACCTTTAAGTTGCATAGTCTAAGGGTTAATTACTTTTAAAAAATGGTTTATTTGCACTAACAGATATTTAAGACTTTGATTTTTTTTTGTGTTAATCATTAGTTCATAATAACTGGTTTTCGCATCACTAAAGGCCCCTACTCGGCACTTCGCATCTGAGGTTGCCACAATGTATTCTAAGGGTAAACACTCCTCCACAAAGGCACAAATTAAAATATCAAAATTCTTCTGTTGGAAAGCTATAATTTTATCACTTTCAGGAATATAGAACCAATTAATATTCAATTTATTAAAAAATTTAGGATCGCTATTTTCTTTATCCTTATTATTTTGATAGGCGAGAATACTGACTTTTTTTCCGAGTTGGCTAAGACTTTCAGCGTATTTTGTAACGGTAATAATATTGTCCGCTGAAGAAGCATCAAAAAGAATTCCAATTCGATTCGCCTTGTCAATATTCATCATATCTCTAGGCTTCGCATTGAGCGCTTTGGCATCAAACCGTAGTTTTTTAAAGTATAGAAATTGTTTTATGTTTTCAAAGAAAGCCATAATTACACTTTTCGTTCTTCAAAAGTGCCTATGGATGCATATTTGCTTATTCTTTTATCAATTCTTTCTTGAGCGCTAAATTCGTTAAGAACGGTAAGATTTCTTTTTAAGGAACGCTTTAGAGTTTTCGCCATTTCTTCAGGATTGTGATGTGCGCCACCTAAAGGTTCTTTTATGATGGCATCCACAATCTTCATTTTTTGCATGTCCACTGCGGTTAATTTTAATTGGTCAGCGGCTATTTCTTTATAGTCCCAACTTCTCCATAAAATAGATGAACAAGATTCAGGGGAAATAACGGTAAACCAAGTATTTTCCAACATGAGTAATTTATCACAAACTCCAATACCGATAGCGCCACCTGAGGCACCTTCACCTATAATTACACTCACCACAGGTACTTTAAGTGTGGTCATTTCAAATAAATTTCTTGCAATGGCTTCTGCTTGGCCAAGCTCTTCTGCTGCAATACCCGGGAATGCTCCTGGGGTATCAATGAACGTTATAATAGGCTTGTTAAACTTTTCGGCGAGCTTCATCAATCGCATCGCTTTTCGATATCCTTGAGGATTGGCCATTCCAAAATTTCGATATTGACGCATTTTGGTATTCACTCCCTTTTGGTGACCTATAACCATGACACTTTGACCATCAATCTCAGCAAATCCACCTACAATTGCTTTGTCATCTCCAGCTTTACGGTCGCCGTGAAGTTCAATAAAATTATCAAAAATGTGATGAATGTAAAAGAGGGTGTAAGGTCTTTCAGGATGACGTGAAATTTGAACTCGTTGCCATGGACTTAGACTCGAATAGAGATTTTCCTTCTTACTGTCTATGAGTTTATCTAATTCTGCAATTTTATCATCAAGGTTCAAATCACCTTGTGTTTGCATTTCTACAAGTTGTTTTCTTTTTTCATAGAGCTGCTCTATGGGTTCTTCAAAGTCTAAAAAAGTCATTATACAAATTTAGCAGAATAAAATAAATGTGGGTATACCAAATTGTATTTATTTACCTCGAGAATAGTTTTTACTTTTATTTGTGTAGTTTTTGCTTTTATGTCTTGAATTTCTATTGTTGTTATTGGTGAACTTTTTCTTAGTCGGAGCCACTTTGTTCAGTGTTGTTTCATCGCCAAGGTGAAGTTGGTCTTTGGAAAGAATGGATAAATCATTAAGGATGGTTTCATCTGTTACGGTTTCATTGTTCCAGTTGTTGTGAACAATTTTCATATAATTGGCAATGCACTTCGTATAACCTTGCTTTTTATCACCTTCTTCCATTTCGGTAGCTTTATCAATCATACTGATGATATTTTTTCCGTAATGTCTAAATCGATTCACTTTTACAGGGTAATAAAACTTTTCTGGCTTGGCGAAAAGAACTTCCTTGCTTGGAAGAGGATAAGGCGAATCAACATCTAATTTGAAGTCTGCCATAATATGAAGGTGATCCCAAAGCAAATGCTTGAAATCATCTACATTCTTAAGATGAGGGTTTAAATTCCCCATGATATTTATGATGTGATTGACTACATCTTGTCTTTCCTCCTTATTTTCTAAGCTAATGGCATGTTCCACTAGATTTTGAATATGTCGACCATATTCTTTTAGGCGTAGGAAGCCTCGTTGAGAATTATACTCCATAAGTATTAATAAATTTCGAAAATATATTTTCTATTCCAGTTCAGAATTGTTCGTTTAAAGGGAGGTGGGCTTTAAAATAGCAATAAGTACATTGCTTAAACCGCTTGCAAGGTACTAAGTTTTTTGGTTTTTCAAAATTTTATTTAAAAAAATTCAAAGAATGGAGTGCCTTACTCAGGACAATATTTTCAATTTTGCGAACTTTAGCATAATCTTTTTTTCCCCTTCATTTTCAAATTGTATTGTAGCAATTGCATTGCTGCCTTCAGCAATATGACTAACTTTCCCTTTACCAAAGCGCTGATGTAGAACAGTTTGTCCTGTTTGCAGCTTACTTGCATCATCTGGAATAAAGTTTTCATCAGAGGTTTGTTGTGCATTTGGTCGCCTAACAAGTAGTGCTTTTCTTGGGGTCAAACTCGTATTGCTTAAACCTGACTCACTCGTTCTTTTTGTTGCCGACAATTGCTCAGAACTTTTACGTTCAGGCGACCCCATGAACTGTAAATCTTGTTCGGGTAGTTCTTTTAAAAATCGACTAGGTTCACTGTATTGCAGCGTGCCAAATTTATAACGGGTATTGGCAAATGAAATGTAAAGATGTTTTTCCGCTCTAGTGATCGCTACGTAAAATAATCTCCGCTCTTCCTCTAAATCCTCTCTTGTGTACAAAGACATAGCTGAGGGGAATAGATTTTCTTCTAAACCCACCACGAAAACCACAGGAAATTCAAGACCCTTTGCCGCGTGAATGGTCATTAGCTTGACTGTTTCTTCATCTTCGTCCTCTTTTTCACTACCAGTTAATAGGCTGATATTTTGAAGATAAGCTCCCAAGCTTCGGTCATTGTTTATCGCGTCTTCATCATTCACCACATCTTCTGTGCTAAATTCTTTGATGCCGTTTAAGAGTTCTTGGATGTTTTCATAACGGCTAACGCCTTCAACCGTTTTGTCGTTATAAAGTTCTTGGAGAATTTGGGTTGATTTTGATACGTATGCCGCAACATCATAAGCGTTCTTTGATGTTAACATAGTTTGAAAACTCTGAATCATAGTAACAAACTCTCGTAAAGTTTGCTTAGCTCTAGCAGGGAAATCAAAGAGCTCGATCTGCTCTAAAATTTCCCAAATACTTTTACTTTGCTGACTTGCAATCACCACCAGTTTATCTATTGTACTATTCCCAATCCCTCTTTTAGGATAGTTGATTATTCTTCTCAAAGATTCTTCTTCTTGGGTATTTACCATAAACTTTAAATAAGCCAAGATGTCTTTAATCTCTTTTCTTTGGTAGAAAGAAAGTCCTCCATATATTTTGTAAGGAATGTTTTGCCTTCTCAAGGCTTCTTCCATAGCTCTGGATTGAGCATTGGTTCGGTAAAGAATGGCAAAGTCATTATTCCCATAATGTGCATTCATTTTGTTTTCAAAAATGAGTTCTGCTACTTTTTTTCCTTCGTCATTATCACTTATCGTTTTGAAAATCTTCACCTTTTCTCCCACTTCATTGTCTGTCCAAATTTCTTTTGCTATTTGAGCTGAATTGTGCTTAATCAAGTGATTGGCCGCGTGAACGATTTGCGGCGTACTTCTATAATTTTGTTCAAGTTTGACTAAATGATAATCGGAAAAATCTCTTTGAAAATTTAAGATATTCGTAATGGTGGCACCACGGAATGCATAAATACTTTGGGCATCATCTCCCACTACACTCAAGTTTTGATTTCTATCGGCTAATTTTTTAATAATCGCGTACTGAGCGGTATTTGTATCCTGAAACTCATCAATTAAAAGGTATTGGAATTTATTTTGATAATGATATAAAGATTCTGGAAAATTTTTAAGCAAGAGGTAAAAATTCACTAGAAGATCATCAAAATCCATCGCTCCATTTTGCTTACATTTTTTGGTATACAAATCAAATAAAAGCCCAATTTTGGGTTTGCCCGCAGCCGCGTCTTCATTCGCCATCTCTGCATTTTCTGCATATTGGGCTGCACTTATTAGTGCATTCTTGGCTTGAGAAATTCGATAAAAAACTTGATTGGGTTTGTAAGTCTTTTCATCTAATCCCTGAGCTTTAATAATTGACTTTAAGACACTTTTAGAATCTGTCGTGTCGTAAATAGTGAAGTTGCTAGGAAACCCTAGTTTTGGAGCTTCTTTTCTTAATATTCTTGCAAATACCGAGTGAAAGGTACCCATAAACAAATTTCTTGCCTCAGGACCAATGATCTTCTCAATTCTAGAGCGCATTTCAGCCGCTGCTTTATTCGTAAATGTTAAAGAGAGAATATTGAAGGGGTCTACTCCTTGTGAAATGAGGTACGCTATTCTATAAGTAAGTACTCTAGTTTTTCCTGAACCTGGACCAGCAATAATAAGCATGGAGCCTCCCATGTAACTTACAGCATCTCTCTGAGGTTCGTTTAGTTCATCCAAAAAATTCATGCGCGTAAAATTAAATCAAGTGCCTCAAAATAAATCTAATTCTATTAAATTTATTAGTATTGTTGAAAAGTATTCAAGTAAATTTGTAAAAATTGAAGTTTTGGAGAAAGAAAATATAAACAACCCAAATCCAGCGGAAATGATTGCTGCAGGAACCATAAATGTACTAGCCATGGGTTATAGGGGCGTCGAAATGTGGCGTAAAAACCGGATTCCATTAAGCATAAAAGAAGAGAAGAAAGATGACGAAAAAAAAGACTAAATTTTTATTGTTAGGATGGGATTCTGCTGATTGGAAAGTTATTAATCCCTTGATTGATAAAGGGCAAATGCCTGCATTAGAACGATTGATTAATAAGGGGGTGATGGGGAATATTGCAACACTTGACCCTCCATTGTCACCTATGTTGTGGACGTCTATCGCGACAGGGAAATATGCGTTTAAACACGGAGTACACGGCTTCTTAGAAGGCAAAGAGAATCAAACTAAGATTGGAGCGGTTACTACCAAATCCATAAAAACAAAAACGGTTTGGGAAATTTTAAACCAAAACGGATTTAAAACAAATGTCGTGGGCTGGTGGCCTAGTCACCCAGCAGCGCCGCTGGATGGTTGCCTTGTTTCTAATTTTCACGGAAAAGCGCCAAAGGATTCTGTGTGGAATGATTGGCCTACAATTTCAAATGCAGTATATCCCGCGGATTTAGAAGAGAAGTTGAATGAACTTAGAGTGCATCCTGGAGAATTGGGAATGGAACAATTAGTTTCTTTTATTCCTAATTATGAATTATTAAAAGAAGAAGATGCGAATTTTGTTAATTTGCTGCTTGCCGATATCGCAGAATGCCTAACGGTTCATAGTACATCTACTTATCTTGCGGAACATACTGATTGGGATTTTATGGCTGTTTATTATAATGCTATAGATCATATCTCGCATGTTTTTATGAAATATCACTCTCCAAAGTTGCCTTGGATTCCGCAGGAAAAATTTGATATTTATCACACAGTTATTGAAGCAGCCTATAGATTTCATGATTTGATGTTGGAACGATGGTTGGAATTAGTTGATGACCATTGCCACGTCATGGTCTTATCCGATCATGGATTTCATTCTGATGAAATGAGGGTTAAGGAATTGCCAAAAGAACCTGCAGCCATCGCAAGAGAACATAATTATTTAGGAATGCTTACTCTTAAAGGACCGAATATAAAGCAGGATGAGTTGATATATGGTTCTAGTTTGCTAGATATTACGCCAACAATCTTATCCATTTTTGGCTTGGCAGTTGGAAAGGATATGGATGGTAAAGTTTTAAGTTCAGCTTATGACCATCCTCAAGAATTGAAAGTAGTGAACACTTGGGATGAAAAGGGTAAATTGAACATTCAAGACTTAAGTCAATTTGAGAATGATGAGCTAATCAAACAATTAGTAGATCTTGGTTATGTAGACGGAGGTAATTTTGAAAGTCCGGAACAAGTAAAAAAATTATTGGACGAAAACAATTTTTACTTAGCGCGAAGTTACTTTGATGCCCGCAAGTATCTAGAAGCTTCTCTGATTGCCAATCGCCTCTGCGCTGATTACCCCGAGAATGACCGTTACCAGTTTTTCTTGGCAAAGATTTATGTTGAACTCAAGGAAATCCCGAAACTTGGCAAATTGATCACTCAATTGGAAACAATTCTTCCTAAAGGAAGCGTTGGACTGCTAGTAGTTAAAGGAAAATTCCATTATTTGAACAATGAATTCAAAGAAGCCTTATCCATTTTCAAAACAATTTTAAAATCTTCGAAATCTGGGAATGCCTACTTAGAGTATCAGATAGCGACTACTTTATTAAAGCTTCATGACTATAAACAGGCAATTGTCCATTTTAAGAAAAATTTACAACTCAATTCTGGAAACGCTCATGCCATGCACGGAATTGGAATGGCTAGTCTTGGTCTTAAAAAAACGAACGATGCCATCGATGCCCTTATAGATTCTGTGAGTATAACTTACTTTAATCCTTCAGCACATTTTTATTTGGGAATCGCTTTTAAACAAGCGGGAGCATTTGAACAAGCGGAACAAGCGTTCTTAGTTGCCCGTCAAATGGCGCCAAATATGTCGAAAGCGAGACTGGAGTTGTTAAGCTTGTATGAAAAAGAGCTCAAGAATACAGCAAAGGCTATGGAATTATTAACAGAAGTCAAAAGGAAAAGCCAAGGAACCGCCTACGTGGTATCAGGATTGCCGAGGTCAGGTACTTCAATGATGATGCAAATGCTAGAAGCTGGCGGATTAAAAGTACTAAGTGATCATCTTCGGGAAGCGAATGAAGATAATCCACATGGCTATTACGAACACGAAGCAATTAAGCGACTTTCAAGTGATAATACGATTGTTTATCAAGCGAAAGATAAAGCGGTAAAAATCATTGTAAATCTCCTGCGTTTTCTGCCTTCTAATATGGACTACAAGATAGTTTTAATGAAAAGACCCGTGAACGAAGTCGTGATGTCCCAAGATAAAATGTTACAAAGATTAGGTAAAACTCCAAAAGCGAGTACAAAATTTGGAATGGATGAATTGCTCACACAATCTTATGAACAAGCAAAAGAATTTATTTCAACCCAGCAAAACATCAGTTTTGTGGAGGTTGAATACGAAAAAATGCTATCACAATCTGAAAAGAATATGCAAGAATTAATTAAATTTTTAGACTTGGATTTGAATGCCGACTTCATGCTAAAGAAAATTGATAATAACTTCCACAGAAATAAATAAATTTTCTATATTTGTAAAATAATAAAACGATACCCATGAAAAAAAACAATATGTTAAACAGCAAAATTGCGAAATATTCAATTTTAGCTGGTGCTACGCTATCTATGTTGGCAGCTTGCAAGAAAGATGAGCCAGACAATAATGATCCAAACATTAATGAAACGGATATTACTCCTGATA
>Ga0209702_10009320_pt1 | contig 10997 bp, 9 predicted proteins | sample FRY01_FD_187210 | JGI IMG/M metagenome (GOLD analysis project Ga0209702, IMG submission 187210) | Freshwater microbial communities from Lake Fryxell liftoff mats and glacier meltwater in Antarctica - FRY-01 (SPAdes) (version 2) | ecosystem: Environmental > Aquatic > Freshwater > Ice > Glacier... | reverse complement strand
TCTTTATTTGTATTATCAAACTGCCAAAAGAGTTTTACAAATTTGCTTATATCTTTATTAGCTTCTATTTCTTGGTAATTCATATTTCAATGATTGTAGAGTTCGGATTAAATGGCAGCTAACGTACAAGTATTTATGAAGAAGGGGAATTTGGAACTCGTCAGCCCGTAACTGGTGCTGGGTTTTGTTCCAAAGTTGAGTATCTTCCAAAGCTTCATAGTATTCCGTCCGCTGGTGCAAATGTTAATTAATATTCTGATGTTCAATTACTTACGTCCGCCCCTTTTTCATAAATACTATGTTAGTGGCAGCCACTTTTTGTCGGATAAATGAAACCTATTACAGAATTGTATGTCCTAAAATTCTTAATTAATTTTGTTTTTTGTTCAATAAAGAAAAGCATCATTTGCTAATAATTTCCTTTTTTTGTGGCTAATTGCTTGGATAAATAACTCTTTTAAATCATTTTTTGTCATTTCTTTTGGATTTTTAATATTGTCAATATTAAAATCATCAAATAATTTCAGATAGTCTTTTTTGTTTTGCAATAAATCTAAATCTTGAATCAACTCGATAAGTGCATTTTCTATAAACTGTTCATTAGTGAATTTCATAAATCCAATTGTTATTCCGATTGATAGACCAGAATTACAACCAACATGGAAAAAGTCATTTGCGGGTAAGTTAAATATGCAATTTTTAGTCAAAGTAAAAGTCTGACCAAATTCCTTATAAAGATAAGGGTCATAAGATTCTAATTCATGTCCTATTAATTTTTTGTAGGTTACTTTATCCCATAAAATCATTTCTTTATCATTCGGTCCTAAATGAAAATGTAAAACATTAGAAAGGTTTTTGTCTATATGAATACCGATTGGAGAGATAGGATAGTTACCAATGAAAATTGCCATACTAAAGCCCCCACTTGGCAATCCATTAATCAATATCAACTTATCTAATACCTTTTTAAACTTATTTTTTAAATCAGAATTATATTTGTCAGCATTGTTAATAATGATACCAAATTTATTTTCACCAAAAACTCTTAAACTCCATTCATTTATAGTTTCATTTTGTTTGACTGAGTTTTGGTGTACTTTAATAGAAAATTCTTTTGATTTCCTATCATTAATGTAAACTCTTTGTTTTATACTTTCAAAATTCGTTTTAGAACATTCATTTAAAATGTCTTTAACTGCATCTTCGTTAATTTGAGTTTCATTGAACGCATTTTGTAATATATATGGACTTCTAAAACCATCAGACAATTCCATTATCTTTTCAATGCTATTTACCATGTTTATTTTTTGTTATAAGTAATAAATATTATGATACATAGTGGGGATAATCAAAAATTAATTCTAAATAGACCCATCTGTCTCCTTTTACTAAAAAAAGATTGTTCTCTATTTTTTGGGATTCTAAATAAGACTTTAACGATTGCCAATTCTTGAAATAATTTATGTGTTTAGTGTTTTTTACATTCTTCAAGGCTATTTCAAAATCATTATTTTCATTCGTTCCAACAAGGAAAATAGTGAAATCTTTACATTTTGATATTAGTTCGATAATGTATGTATGCTCAATTATACTTTTTTTGCCAATATCTAACATTGCACCCAAAACTATATACTTTTTTTTATGCGTAACTATTTTCAAACTCTCTTTTACAAATGCTAACATACTTGATGGATTTACATTATAACAGTCTAAAAGTACGTCATTATTTTTCCATTTGTAACGTTCAGACCTTAACATTCCTACTGCATCGTACTTTTCGACTGCATCTTTAATTTCATCAATGTTAATTCCAAAATGAAGTCCTATTGCTATGGAAGCTAATATTGTATTTATCCAGAATGACCCAAAAAGATTAGTTCTAATTGAAAAATTAGAATTTGTATGATTGTTTTCAATCAATATAGAACAAACACCACTCAAATATTTGTTTTCATAACTTCCCGATACGAAAATGGAGTCCGTTTCTATTTTCTTTAACCCATAACAAAATTTGTTTCTTATGTTTTTTGCATATTTCATCAAAATTGGGTCATTTGAATTTATAAAAATAGTGCCATTTGTTTTTTCAAGCCAATTGTATAATTCTGTATTAGCGAGAATAACAAATTTTTCTTTTTGGTATGTATCTAAATGGTCTTTACCACAATTTGTAATGATTCCATAATTTGGTTTAGCAATTTCACAAGCTCTGAAAGTTTCATTCAATTCTCTTGCCCCAATTTCTATAACACCAATTTCATCACTATTATTTATTGCTAAAATATTGAGTGATACACCAAAATTGTTGTTTCTATTGCCAATAGTCGCTCTAACTTTATATTTTTTCGATAATATACAACTTATTAATTCCTTCGTAGTTGTTTTTCCATTTGAACCAACTACTGCTATTATTGGTATTTTGAACAAATTCCTATGGAACTTAGCAAGGTCAAATAGAGTTTGGTTACAACTATTAACAATAATAAACCTATCGTCACTCAAATATTTTTCTTTTAAGTTTTTATCATCAATTATTGCAAAGGAACATTTTTTTTCAAAAATAGCCATTTCTGCAAATTCATTTCCTTGTCCTTTGTTCGTAAATTTATCATTTTTTAATCCAATGAATATCGAACCTTCTTTTGCACGTGAAACGTCTTTATAAATTTGTTGCTTACTTTGCAAAAAAATATCGTGTATTTCTTCAATACTCATTAGATTTTCATGGTATGGGTATAAATATCTGAAAACTTTTAATTATTTAACTTTAAAAAACGTAATAACTTGGTCGCAAATATAGTTCAACTGTGATTTACTAAGTTCTGTATGTATTGGTAAAGAGAGAATTTCGCTACACAATTGCTCTGTAATTTTGAGGTCGCCTGTTTTTTTAATAATATTTTTATAGGCATTTTGCTTATGATTTGGAATTGGGTAATAAATTTTTGTTGGTATCCCTTTTTTTTGTAAAAACTCTTTCAATTGGTCTCTTTTATCGTTTTTGACTTTTAAAGTATATTGATGAAACACATGATTTGATTTTGGATTTCGATAAGGTAATATTAGTTCAGTAATTGATTTCAAAGCATTGTCGTAAAAGGTTGCTGCTTTTTGTCTTTTGGAAGTGTAATCGTCAATTTTTTTAATTTTTTCAATTAGAATACATGCTTGAATTTCATCTAATCTTGAATTTATACCTATCAAGTCATGAATATATCTTGTTGACTGTCCATGATTTGCAAGCATTTTGATTTTTTTTGCTTGTTCATCATCTTTTACCATTAAAGCACCACCATCACCATAACAACCAAGGTTTTTTGATGGGAAAAAAGATGTACAGCCTATATTTCCAATATTTCCAGCATAAATCCATTGATTATTCAATAAATATTGAGCATTAAATGCTTGTGCCACATCTTCAATTATTGGGATATTTTTTGAAACTTTAATAATACTGTCCATTTCAGCACATTGTCCATAAAGATGAACTGGTAATATTATTTTTGTATTTGAACCTAAAGCCTCTTCTACTAAATTTCCGTTTATGTTAAATGTCGAATAATCAACATCAATTAAAACTGGGGTATATCCTAAAAAAGCCACAACTTCTACCGTTGCTCCATAAGTAAAAGATGGGATAATAACCTCATCACCTTTTTTTAAATCCATTGCTAAAAGGCTTAATAGTAGTGCATCTGTTCCATTTCCACAAGAAATAACATTATTGCAAAGTAATTTTTCTTTTATTTTTCTTTCAATTTTTTTTACATTTTCGCCTTGAATAAATTGAGATGTTAATAAACTTTTACTAATTTTTCTATCTATTTTATCTTTGATGTTTAGATACTGATTTTTTAAATCAACCATTTCTATTTTTCTCATATTTCCTTCTCGCTTTTGCAACCGCATAATTTATTAAATCTATACCAACTTCATAACCTGTTTCATTTTTAAATCCTAATATTCCTGGTCTTCGATTTGCTTCTAAAACATACGGTTTACCATTTTTTACTTTAATATCTACTTTACAAAACTCTATACTTAATGTTTTGGCACACTTTTCTGCAAAATGTCTTATAAAATCATAATCTTCTGAAACGCTTGTTGATATGTACTTCTTACTTGAATCAATCAATAAATTTTCTTCATCCAAAGAATGATGTATGCTAATAGTTTTGATTGCTTTATAACCTATGACACTAACTTTATAAAGTTCTTTAGAGTCAATAAATTCTTGAATTATTAATTTACTTTGACGATATTTTAAAAAAATCGCTTCAACTTCAACATAATTATATACTTTATAAACATGAAAACTACTATCACCATGAATACTTTTAACTATATATGGTGCTGAATAGGTATCTATAAATTCAGTTATTTGAGATAAATTGTGTAATTGAAGTGTATTTGGAATGTTAATATCATTGTTTGATAGCCTTATATAATCGTGCATTTTACTGATTACAAAAGCTTCATTAGCCATACTTTCATCAATAACAGTTTTTCCAGCTTCATGGAATAATTTTGCGATAGTTATAGCTTCTGAAAGATAAGGTAAACACGAACGTATTATTAGTACATCATATTTTTGAACAATATTTTCATTATTTACAGTTAAAATTGATTCATTATTTTTTATTTCAAACTTAATATCAAAAATATTTACTGAATCAATATGAATTCCTAATCGTTTACCTAAACTCTCACCGTATTCTGCTGTCGTGTTATTATCGGGTGCTTCAAACCATAGTATTTTGACTCTCTCCATAAAATTTTGTATATATTTGGTCTATTAATAATATTGACTTTGAGGCTTCAACTCCATCAACTAATTCACTTTTACCCTGTTTACTTATAAAACAATCTATTATTTTTTCAAATACTACATTATGATTAGCACTTGTGCCTTGGTACGATGAATATTGGTTAGGTTTCTCCTCTAAAAAATCAAACTGAGTGTTTAAATAGGTTAGTTCATTTAGATATTTACCTCCTATTTTTATTGTTCCTTTTTCTCCAAATAGGGTTATGCTACCTTCATAATTTTGTTCAGCAACTGAGGTAGTCCATTGTAAAGAACCAATTACACCATTTTTGAATTTAATTACCGAACTTCCATAATCTTCGATTTCTATATATTTTTTACAGTTGTTTTCTAAATGAACAGTTTTTACTATTTCGACCTCGCCTAAAATCCAAATCAACATATCAATAAAATGTGAACCAATGGTGTACAATACCCCTTTTTCTTTATTAATAGTGCCTCTCCAGTTTGAATTGAGATAATATGAATCATTTCTATTCCAAAATATAGAACAATTGAACATTTTTATATTGCCAATTTCTTGATTTTTTAGCACTTCAACTGCCTTTTTTACGGCACTATTAAATCTATTTTGCTTTACTACCCACAAGTTAGTTTTATGAATTTCACTTTGATTATTGAGTTTAAGACAATCCTCGTAATATAAAGCCATCGGTTTCTCTAATATTACATCATGTTTTTTCAAAGAATTGAATGCTATTTCAAAATGTGTATGATGGGGTGTGCAAATATTTACAATGTCAATTTTTTCATTTTTTAATAATTCAAGATAGTTATTATACTTTTTTACTTCAAGAATTTTAATTTTATCTAATGAATTATTATCTAAATCACAAATTGCGACTATTTTAGCTTTGGGGTTGTTTTTTAAATATTCGATGTGCTTATTTCCTATTGCACCACAGCCTATCACAGCAAATCTTATTTTATTCATATTTTACAGGCTTCGGTTAGTTCATAATATTTTGTAAGTAATTGTGATTCATTGCCGTATAGTGATTCATAGTATTTTAAAGTAGAAAGATTAGGTATTTTTGCTTTTATATATATGTATGAATGCAATGCTAACCATTCTGCATATCTTCTTTTTAACAATAAGTTCTCTGCATCAATAGTTTTAGTCCTATACTCGAACACCCAACTACTGCAAATAAGCCAATCTTCTAATATTTGGTCACATAAAATACCATAAAATATATCTGAATTAATTATATTTGAAAATACCAATACGCCAATTCGCTCCATCAAGTTGGATAAAGTAAATGACAGCTTATTTTCCCAATTATTTTTCTCAAAACTCGATAAATCATTCCAATTGACAAAATTATTATAATAAGAATCCAATGCTTCTTTTTTTAGAAACCTAATATTCTTTTTATTTTTTTCATTGAAAACTATTGTATATTCTAAATACTGTTTTTCAATTAACTCTAAAACAGAATTAAGATTATAATTTCGTTGTTTCGCAACGTCTTGGATACTTATTGATGTAAATTTGCTTTCAAGGTACTTTTCCTCAATGAAAAATTTATATAGGTTTTCAATATTTTGACCATTGAAAATCCAACTATCCAGATTGAATTTATTTAAAACAACTGCGAGCTGGGAATCTATACAACTTGAACCAAGTTCGATGACTTCTTCGGTTGTAATAAACCGAACTAATTCTAATTCATTATAAGGTGTTTCTTTTTTCCAATTTTTATAAATTCCATCAACATCTGTGAGTATTATGAATTTCTTAGCTGCAAGTAATCCTGCAAAATATGCAGCGGTACTATCACCTGTCAAAGAGTCAACAATGTCAAACGGAGCTAACATTGAAATTAACTTAGACTGTCTTAATATTGGAATTTTTTTTGCTTTTAAAGCTAATTTAACCTGTTGAATATCATCTACACTTTGGAATTTAGGACTTAGTTCGGAAAAGTAGTTACCAACACAATCTCGTAGGAGTATTTTATTAAATTCTTTTGCTTCTGAATTTTCTGTAACAATGTGGTTTAGTGCATTCTTGGTAATCGAGGGTAGATTCAACGAACCAGTAGAAATAACAATATTGCTATTGTTAGATAAAGTTTCGAGGAATGTGACTAATTCAAATATTCTTTTATCATTATTTCGCATTAATGAACCGCCAATTTTGAAATAATAATCTATTTTTAGTGTTGAATCAAACATGAAATTTTATGTTTAAGATTTGTTAAAATATCAGGCTATTGACCTGATTTTAGTGATAGATTTCAGTCCGAAAATAATAAAAATTGTCCAATGGATATGTTTTTCTGTGGTTGCCACTAACGTTTTGCAGCTACCCGAAGGGCGGGACTTTTACCACAAAACTTCATTCGGAGAACTGAACTTTCGGCTTGCACAAATGTGTCTGTGGAGCACAAAACCCCGCCTTTTGGGTAGGTGCTGTTACCAGTAGTGCTTCTTCGTCCGCTATGCTGGTTCTTTTGATTTGTCATAGTTGTCAACGATTTTGAAAAGTGTTTCTGAATGTTTAAAGATGTCGTCTAAAGAACTGATTTCATTTTTAACTTCTTTCTTTTGGTCGTCAAGTGTTACAAAAAACTTTTTTGCTCCACTTAAATAAAGTCTGCAAATTGTCTTACGGTTATTGTCGTCAAGTAAGATTGCAAAGTATGATTGTGCGTCACGATATGTTACTCTTGTTGCACTAATTTTTTGTCTAAGAATTGTTTTAACTATCATAAAGGCTTCAAGTTCTTCAGTAGTTGTAATCACTTTTACTTCTTCCAATTTGGCTTGTTCTTCTGCTTGAATTGCTTCTTGTTGTTTAGTTGCTTCGTCTTCTTTTGTTAGTGCTGTCTTTAGTCTTTCAGTTATAAGGTCGCTAATATGTTGCTGGATTGATTTTTTTGTCAAATTAGTAAACTGCTCCAAAACTTTCGCTGTCACTACACTTGGATAAACTTGTCTTGCGAAGTGTTTAACAAAGTCAGGGCTTGGATTTATTAATTCCTGCTGCAACAAATGTTTAAGTTCATTAGTATATTTTAATTCACTTGCAGTATTTACGATACTTTCTGCATCGAAAACAGTCTTGTGGAATTTTTTAAGTTCTTCAATTTGATTGTCTTTAATTTCTGCAATATTGAATTCTAAAAATGGTTTTTCATCCATTTTATTTGCGTCAACCAAGTCAGAATAAAAACGAAATGTTATACCATTAGTTAGTAATCCAAATTTTGCTTTAGAAACGTGGAAGTATCTTAATAGCTGTCCATCGTGAATACTTAAATTTTCTTTCCAATGTTTACACTCAACCAAAATAGTAGGGTGACCGTCTTTAAAAATCGCATAGTCTATTTTCTCGCCTTTTTTAAGTCCGATGTCCGAAATAAACTCGGGAACAACTTCGGTCGGATTAAAAACGTCATAGCCTAATGCTTGTAAAAAAGGCATTATGAAAGCATTCTTTGTTGCTTCTTCTGTGTGGATTTGGTCTTTGAGTTTTGTTACTCTGTCTCCAATTTGTTTGATTAAATCTTTAAAGTCCATTTTGTATTTGTCGGTTAATTATTAATTGTTTTTGTCAAAGGTAATATTTTATGTAACGGTCGTCATAGCATTACTGGTAACGTTTTGCAGCTACCCGAAGGGCGGGACTTTTACCACAAAACTTCATTCGAAGAACTGAACTTTCGACTTGCACAAATGTGTCTGCGAAGCACGAAACCCCGCCTTTTGGGTAGGTGCTGTTACAAGCTGGTGTTTATTCTGTCGTGGTTTGTCTGTCCATTTTTTTTACTTATTTCCTTTTGCTCTGTTGTGTGTTTTGCATAACATTTCACAATTTTTGATGTCTGTTGCACCGCCTTTACTCCAAGCTGAAACGTGGTCTGCGTCCATTTCGGCTAATGTCCATATTTTAGTTTTGTTGGTGTTGTTACCAATTGCACACAGAGGACAATTTGAAATACCCTTTTTCTCAGCTTCTGCCTTTTGTTTTACGTAGACAGATTTTTTGGTTGCTTCGTCAAAAACACGAACTTCCAAAAGTTTTGTGTCAGTTGAACCGCCAAGAATATACTCAAATACACCTTTACGACTTTTTATGTATGGGTCGGCATAAAGTTCTTTTACTTGTTGCGATACTTTTTGTGGACTGTAAGGATGTTTCTTGAAAGTTTCATAAAGTCGGCCCCATTCAAGTCCTTTCATTTCGCTTTCAACATCTGCAAATACAGTAGAAACCCAGTCTATAACACTATTGAAATAAGTTTTTAATTCTTTTATGTTATTATCCTTACGATGAAGAGCCATGTAATCCTCAATTTTACCTTTACTTACCCAATCAAAAGCACATTCCAGAAACTCCTGTCTGTTTGCACTACCTGAAACATAAGCACTCCATTTTTGAATGTTTGCATTTTGACTATTGCTAAACTCTTCTTTTCCGAGTGTTACAAATGGTCCTGAATAAATTGCATTATTAAGTTCTTGGTTGTTGAGAGGAACACCAGCTATATTTATTGTCTTAAACCATGCTTTAATTTCTGGTTCTTCTCCTTCACATTCATAAATTGTTAGCTCTGCATTTAAGATTTTTGACTGTAACTCAGGGGCAAGACTGTCAAAATATTGCTCCATGCCATCAACTTTAACCGCAAATTTATTAGTCACAAATCGCCCGAAACTTGTTATACGTTGCTGACCGTCTAACACTTCAAATTTGTCTGCGCTCACTGTATTGAAATAGATTAAGCCTAATGGATAATCTTTTAGGATTGAATCTATTACTGCTACGTCTCTTTTCCCGTCCGCATAAATGTAATTGCGTTGATATTCCGGTTGGATTGTCAGTTTACCTGATAATCCAAAGAGTCCTTTACCTTCAAGCTCATTATAAACGAAGCCATCGCAAATATTTTTTATTGTAATGTCGGTTCTGAGTGTTGTTATCATTTAACGGTTTTCTTATGGCTTATGAATATTCTTTTATATAACCGCTCATTGTTTATTAATGGTTGCGAAACTTTACTTTTTTCATCCCATAACCCTTCTGAAAATCCACGACCCTCACTCTCAGTTGCACCAATGATTTCAAATTGCTCTGGATTATACTTGGTTAAGAAACTAATTGGCACACCCATCACTCCTTTGTAGTTGCTGGGTATGGCGTCTGTAAAAGGAACTTCAATTGCATCGTAATTGTCATACTTTTGGTATTCTTTTCCTTTTACTTCTTTATGTTTACTAAACTTTAAGTTATCCTCCATAGTCATTAATTTTATCGGCTGATGTCGTCTTCCGTGGTCAATATTAGTATACCACCCTGTTCCTGCGACACTAATCATTTTTTTACCATCGCTATTTATTTCAACTTCCGTTCCGCTCAAATTATAATCATCAGGAACATAAAACGTCATATTTTTCCCATTTAATCTTTGATTAAACCTGATACCTGTCCACATTTTGTTGTTTTTTATCAACGGAAAAACTTCTTTGTATGTTATAGCATTCATGTTTCCGATGATCACAAATGTTTTGTTCGCCTCAACTATCCATGCTAAAAACTCTCTAAACAAAGAAAATGGCGGATTGGTAACAATAATATCAGACTCATTTCTGAGCTTTTTTATTTCTTCACTTCTAAAGTCTCCGTCACCTTTCAAGTAAGACCACTCTAAATCATTTACATCAATTTTTCCGTCTCCTGATTTATCTCTTGTCAGTGTAAATATTTTACCGTTTTTTCTTGTTTTATATTCGTCAAATTGAGGGTCGTTTACTTCAAAAAGTGATGGTTGATAATTGCTTTTGTAAGTTTTACTTTCGACAGCATAGCTTGTGCTGATTAGTTTTTTTAGTCCAAAACGAACAAAATTTTGAGCAAAAAATTTAGTGAAATTGCTCCATTCGGGGTCGTCACAAGGCAACAAAACAGTCTTACCGCTAAATGCGTCAGGATTAAATTCTAAGTAAGCAGACATTTCCTTTTCTATGTCGTGATACTGCGTATAGAACTCATCATTTTTTCCGTTTTTAGCTTTATATAAATCTTTGTGAGCCATTTTATTTTGTCTATTCGTTAAGGTCGTAAATTTACGATTTAAATTTCTGTTTTTTGTCAGTTTGTCGGTCGGTTGTCGGTTGTCCTACACTTGCTTGTAACGTTTTGCAGCTACCCGAAGGGCGG
>Ga0209702_10009319_pt1 | contig 10998 bp, 7 predicted proteins | sample FRY01_FD_187210 | JGI IMG/M metagenome (GOLD analysis project Ga0209702, IMG submission 187210) | Freshwater microbial communities from Lake Fryxell liftoff mats and glacier meltwater in Antarctica - FRY-01 (SPAdes) (version 2) | ecosystem: Environmental > Aquatic > Freshwater > Ice > Glacier... | reverse complement strand
TTTTGATTTAGAAGACTTTTCTATTTTGGAAGATGAAATCGGTTTTCATTGGGAAGAAAGCTACGAATTTGGCGGAAATATCGTCAAAATGACTAAAAAGGCCAATGATGGCGAATGTTATTATGGTATGGGCGATAAAGCAACCCATTTGAATTTAAAAGGCAAACGCGTTGAAAATTGGGCAACAGACCAATATGCATTTCATAAAGAACAAGAGCCTTTATATAAGGTAGTTCCATTTTACATTGGATTGCATCACAATAATGCGTACGGAATCTTTTTTGATAATACCTTCCGAACTTTTTTTGACTTTTGCCACGAACGTCGAAATATAACCAGTTTTTGGGCAGAGGGTGGCGAAATGAATTATTATTTCATTTACGGGCCCAAAATGAAAGATGTAGTCACAGCTTATACACATTTGACAGGAAAACCTGAACTTCCGCCGATGTGGACGTTAGGTTATCATCAATGCAAATGGAGTTATTATCCAGAAAGCAAAGTAAAAGAAATCACCGCTAAATTCAGAAAATTGAAAATTCCATGTGATGCCATTTATTTGGATATTGATTATATGGAAGGTTTTCGATGTTTTACCTGGAGCAAAGCCTATTTTCCAGATCCAAAACGAATGGTGGCTGAATTAGCTCAAGACGGATTCAAAACCGTTGCCATTATCGACCCTGGAATTAAAATTGACAAAGATTATTGGGTTTATCAAGAAGCGTTAGAAAAAGATTATTTCTGTAAACGTGCCGATGGTCCGTATATGAAAGGCAAAGTTTGGCCTGGCGAATGTAATTTTCCAGATTACACCAATCCAGAAGTTCGTGAATGGTGGGCGGGATTATATAAAGAATTAATTTCAGATATTGGCGTAAAAGGTGTTTGGAATGATATGAATGAACCTGCCGTAATGGATGTTCCGGGAAAAACGTTTCCAATGGATGTGCGTCATGATTTTGATGGAAATCCGTGCAGTCATCGAAAAGCACATAATATTTATGGAACCCAAATGGCTCGTGCAACTTATGAAGGTGTAAAACGATTTGCTTATCCAAAACGGCCATTTATTATAACGCGTTCAGCCTATTCAGGTGCTCAGCGTTATACGTCGTCTTGGACAGGTGATAACGTTGCATCATGGGAGCACTTGTGGATTGCCAATATTCAAATGCAACGGATGTCAATGAGCGGAATGGGTTTTACCGGCTCTGATATTGGCGGTTTTGCAGAACAACCATCTGGAGAATTGTTTGCTCGTTGGATTCAATTAGGTGTTTTTCATCCGTTTTGTAGAACGCATTCTTCTGGTGATCATGGTGAACAAGAACCATGGTCTTTTGGCGATGAAGTCACTGAAATCACTCGAAAATTTATCAATTTACGGTATCAATTGTTACCATATTTGTATACTATGTTTTGGAAATATGTCAATGAAGGAGAGCCGATGTTAAAACCATTGGTTTATTTTGACCAAGAAGATATTCAAACCTTACACCGAACGGATGAATTTATTTATGGAAATCAAATTTTAGTTTGTCCTATTTTAGAACCAAATGCAGTAGGTCGACGGATTTATCTTCCAAAAGGAAATTGGTATAACTATTGGACCAATGAATGGCTTGAGGGTAAAAAAGAGCTTTGGGTTCCCACCGCTTATGACGAAATTCCGTTGTTTATTAAAGAAGGAGCTATTATCCCCAAATACCCAGTACAACAATATGTTGGTGAAAAAGAATTCGACGAAATTACGTTAGAAGTTTATTACAAATTGGGAAAAGAAAAGTCAGTTTTATACGAAGATGCACAAGATGGTTACGATTATAACAAAGGACGTTTTTCATTGCGTACATTTAATTTAACGGGTAAAGAAAATGAATTGATTATTCAATTGCATAAACAAGGAGAATTTATCACAAATTACACTACCTTTAAGATCAATTTAATTGGATTACCTTTTGAAATAGATTCTGTTGAAATAGATAATGAAATCGTAGATTTGGCGACAGTTAAGAACGGAAGTGCATCTAGTTTAAGAGTTGATAAATTCTTTACCGAGTTGCATATTTTCGGAAAGTAATCAACTTTTGGAATTTGAAATATAATTTTAAAATGATAGAAAATGAAAAGGATACTAGTTTTTAGTTTGTTTAGTTGTTTAATCCTTATGATGGGATGTGCCACAAATCCATTAACGGGAAAATCAACATTAGCATTAGTAGATAACAATTCGATATTTCCGTCTGCTTTTCAGCAATATGATATTTTTTTAAAAGAAAATACAGTAATTACTGGTACAGCTGATGCAAAAACTGTGGAACGAGTTGGGATTAAAATAAAAAACGCTGCACAAAAATGGCTCACCGCCGTTGGGCAGCCCGATTATTTAAAAGATTATCAATGGGAATATAAATTAGTAGAAGACAAAGCTGTGAACGCTTGGTGTATGCCTGGTGGAAAGATAGTGGTTTATACAGGAATTCTTCCTATTACCAAAGATGAAGCTGGTTTAGCAACCGTAATGGGACACGAAGTTGCTCATGCGTTACTAAATCACGGTCAACAACGAATGAGTGCAGGAATGTTGCAACAAGTTGGGGCAGCAGGCTTAGGAATTGCTGTTGGCGATTCAAGTCCAGAAACGCAAGCCCTCGCAATGACTGCTTACGGAGCGGGTTCTCAAATGTTTGGCATGTTGCCTTTTAGCCGAAGTCATGAAAGTGAAGCCGATAAAATTGGACTAATTTTAATGGCTATTGCAGGCTATAATCCCGAAGCATCGGTTCCATTTTGGCAAAGAATGGGCGATACTGGAGGGCAAGCACCACCAGAATTTATCAGTACACATCCCTCGCATGATACGCGTGTTTCTAACTTAACCAAGTGGATTCCACAAGCAAAAAAAGAAGCAGCCAAATATGGCGTTACTTTTAAATAATTTTTAAAAATCAGAAAGCTGTTCTCAATATGGCAGCTTTTTTTATGATTTAATCTGAAACATACTAAATATGCTACAAAAAGGTAGTAGAAAATTAATGAATGCGTGGGCATTTTATGATTGGGCTAATTCGGTTTATCCATTGGTGATATCATCCTCGATTTTTCCATTATATTATGGGTTTTTATTTCCAAAAGACAATCCGAATATACTTTTTTTAGGATTTGAATTAAAAAATACGGCCTTAATTAGTTTTGTGACTGCTTTTGCTTTTTTATGTGTCGCTATTTTCTCTCCTATTCTTTCTGGAATAGCAGATTTTGCCGGAAATAAAAAAAGATTCATGCAATTCTTTTGCTATTTAGGAGCCATTTCTTGTATTGGAATGTATTGGTTTACGATAGAAAATATTTACTTCGGAATTATTTGTTTTTTCTTTGGTTTACTTGGTTTTTGGGGGAGTTTAGTCTTTTATAATTCTTATTTACCAGACATTGCTTTCAAAGATGAACAAGATCGTTTGAGTGCAAAAGGTTATTCCTTTGGTTATATTGGAAGTGTCATCTTGCTCGTTATTAATTTAGCCATGATTCTTGGCAAAGAAGGTGAAGAAGCTTTACACGCCATGCGATTGGCTTTTGCAATGACCGGAATTTGGTGGATCCTTTTTGCTCAATATGCGTTTTATTTTTTACCAAAAGGAAATAAAAACGCCGATAAAATTACAAAAGATGTCATTTTCAACGGATTTAAAGAACTAAGGAAGGTGCAAGCCTCTTTAAAACAAAATCTCCGTTTATACCGCTATTTAGTTGCTTTTTTTGTCTACAGTATGTCAGTTCAAACCGTAATGTTAATGGCAACCTATTTTGGCGAACAAGAAATTAATTGGACTACGGATAGTGAAAAAACAACGGGTTTAATTATAAGTATTTTAGTAATTCAGTTAGTTGCAGTGGTTGGAGCAACATTGACATCGAAAGCTTCTGAGAAATATGGAAATATTCCAACTTTACTATTTATCAATGCCATCTGGGCAATTATTTGTGTCTTTGCTTATTTTGTAACCGAACCGATTCATTTTTATGCTACTGCTGGATTTGTAGGATTAGTAATGGGCGGAATTCAAGCTTTATCAAGGTCAACGTACTCAAAATTTTTGCCTCAAACCGAAGATACCACTTCCTTTTTTAGTTTTTATGATGTAGCGGAAAAAATCGGAATTGTGGTGGGAATGGCAATTTATGGAATAATCGACCAAATTACCGGAAGTATGCGAAACGCAATCGTATTTTTAACCGTTTTCTTTGTAATTGGTTTTCTATTGTTGTTGCGAGTGCCAAAAAATACAACTTCCGAAGCAGTTTAAGTTTGGGAGTTTTACTTATTTTCTTCACAATAATTCAACAATAAATAGTAAAATTAATAATTGAAATTTCTTTAATACAAAGTGAAATTTCTATTCCCTTATTTTTTAAATTAAAATAGTAAATCCTTATTCAGGTTGAATAGCAATTTTTTATGATCAACGATGCTAAAACTTGAATCCCATAAAATTTTATTTTTGATTTATTCATAATTTTTCATTTTTAGCTTTTATTCTAAATATAGGTTAAACTAAAAACATTGAGTGGTTTGATTTCAGGGGTGAGTTTCTAAAGTTAACTTCACAAAACTATGATTTTCTACTTGCAAAGAAAAATGATTTAAGCAAAAGACCGAAATTTAATCTAATTGTTACAGTTTTGTAAAAATATTATTTAAAATCGGATGGTTGCTGTTTACAAATTTTTATATTTGAAAAATTAAATTTTGTATCACCATGAAAAAAATACCTTCAATCGTTTTTGTCTTATGGCTAAGCGTTTTTTCGCTTTCTTCTTGCACCGGCGAATTTGAACCTATAGATCCAGCCATTCAAACTCCTGAGGAAAATCCCGATGATAATGGAACTGGCGGAAATTCTTCTGGCGATTATTGGCCAATGGCAATAAACAACCAATGGGTTTATAAACTTGATGGAGAAGTGCAAGAACCGATGAAAATTAGCTCTACTGTAAGTATCGATTCCAGAACCTACTATAAATATGATAACTTTTTAGGTGTTTCAGACGGCGGAAGTAATTTTATTGGAACTAATTTAACTCGAAAAACAAATGGTGTTTATTTCGTTCGGGTTTCGGCTATTATACCGGGAACACCAAGTATTACGGTTTCACCACTAGAGGTTGTCGTCTTAAAAGATTATCTGGAAGTTAATCAAATGTGGTCACAAAATCTATCGCAAACCACTACTATAGAAGGTCAAACGCCAATTGTTACTACGGTGGAAATAGATGGTAAAATTTTAGCAAGAAATATAACTGTAATTATTGGAGCTATTACTTATACACAAGTGATTCATGTTGAAGTAATCCAAACTACACAAGGAATTATCAACAAAAATGAATATTGGTTTGCCAAAGATATTGGATTAATAAAATACAGCAACTTTATTGGTGGGACGATCAATTCTGTTTATGAAATCCAATCATATACACTAAATTAATTACACAAATCGGTTTCATTACCTTTTATTATGGCATACCTTTTGTCTCTTTGTAGTGGGTAGCGTGTAGTTCATCGGTTTTACAAGCTTACATAGTTTGAAAATCAAACAGATGAATTATATTTGATACCATTTATCTTTATTTTAACTGACAAATTGCCTAAAATATACCTATGTCAAAACACAATATCTTAACTATTGACAAATTGTCATCGCACGATTTTGATACAGAAGCCGATTTAATTCCGCTTTTAACTCCCGAAGATGAGGAGGAAATGGCAAACGAAGAATTGCCAAGTTCTTTAGCTATTTTGCCACTTCGAAATACCGTACTTTTTCCAGGAGTTGTAATTCCGATAACCGCTGGACGCGATAAATCAATCAAATTGATTAATGACGCCAACGCAGCAGGAAAAGTAATTGGTGTCGTTTCACAAATAGATGAAGACGTAGAAGACCCAAAACGGGGCGATATTCATACCATTGGAACAGTTGCTCAAATTCTTCGGGTTTTAAAAATGCCTGACGGAAATATAACGGTTATTCTTCAAGGAAAAAAACGTTTTGAAATCAGTAAAATTATTTCAGAAGAACCTTATTTTAATGCATTAGTTAAAGAAGTCCCCGAAAAAAGACCAAGCAAAACCGATACCGAATTTGGAGCAATTATAGAATCGGTTAAAGAAATAGCGATTCGTATTATTAAAGAAAGCCCGAACATTCCAACAGAAGCTACTTTTGCTATCAAAAACATTGAAAGTCAATCCTTTCTAATCAATTTTGTCTCTTCAAACATGAATTTAGATGTTCAGGAAAAACAGAATTTATTATCCATGAATGTTTTGAAAGAACGGGCGTTAACCACGCTTCGTTATATGAATACCGAATTGCAAAAACTAGAATTGCGAAACGATATCCAGTCAAAAGTTAGAGTTGATTTAGACCAGCAACAACGCGAATATTTCTTGCATCAACAAATGAAAACCATCCAAGAAGAATTGGGTGGCGTTTCTTATGACCAAGAAATTGAAGAAATGCGAATGAAAGCAAAATCTAAAAAATGGGACGATAACACAGAAAAACATTTTGAAAAAGAAATCTCTAAATTGCAACGAACCAATCCGCAATCACCTGATTTTGGAATCCTTCGCAATTATTTAGAATTATTTTTAGAATTGCCTTGGAATCATTTTTCTAAAGATAATTTTGATTTAAAACGAGCTCAAAAAATATTAGATAAAGATCATTTTGGTTTAGAAGATGTAAAAAAGCGAATCATCGAACATTTAGCGGTATTAAAACTGCGAAATGATATGAAATCTCCTATTATTTGTTTGACTGGTCCTCCTGGAGTTGGAAAAACATCCATCGGAAAATCGATTGCTAAAGCTTTGGGGAGAGAATATGTTCGTATGTCGCTTGGTGGTTTGCGTGATGAAGCAGAAATTCGTGGTCATCGTAAAACCTACATCGGAGCGATGCCGGGCAGAATTTTACAAAATTTAAAGAAAGCTGGAACATCTAACCCCGTTTTTGTTTTAGATGAAATCGATAAATTATCAGTAAGTCATTCAGGCGATCCGTCTTCTGCTATGTTAGAAGTGTTGGATCCCGAACAAAACAATGAGTTTTATGACAACTTCTTAGAAATGGGTTATGATTTGTCAAAAGTCATGTTTATTGCTACGTCCAATACGATGTCGACCATTCAACCCGCGTTAAAAGATAGGATGGAAGTGATTAAAATGACTGGTTATACTATTGAAGAAAAAGTAGAAATTGCCCGTCAACATTTATTTCCAAAACAATTAAAAGAACACGGTTTAAACGCTAAACAATTAACCATTGGCAAACGACAATTAGAAAAAATTATTGAAGGTTATACCCGTGAATCTGGCGTTAGAGCTTTAGAACAAAAGTTAGCACAAGTGATTAGACAAGCAGCTAAATCGGTGGCAATGGATGAAGAATACAATCTAAAAGTAACCGACGAAGATATTATAAAAACACTTGGAGCTCCTCGTTTAGCACGCGACAAATCAGAAGGAAATGAAGTAGCTGGTGTAGTTACTGGTTTGGCTTGGACAAGTGTTGGTGGTGATATTTTATTTATTGAATCTCTGATTTCCAAAGGAAAAGGAACACTTACCTTAACTGGAAATTTAGGAACGGTTATGAAAGAGTCGGCAACAATTGCAATGGAATTTATCAAATCGAATGCAGAAATGTTTGGTATTTCGCAAGATGTTTTACAGAACTATAATATTCATATTCACGTGCCAGAAGGAGCTACTCCAAAAGATGGACCAAGTGCCGGAATTGCGATGTTGACTTCCTTAGTTTCTGTTTTAACGCAAAAACGCATCAAGAAAAATTTAGCCATGACAGGCGAAATTACCTTAAGAGGAAAAGTACTTCCTGTTGGCGGAATTAAAGAAAAGATTTTAGCTGCCAAACGAGCAAATATCAAAGAAATCATCCTTTGTGCAGAAAACAAATTTGATATTGACGAAATAAATCAGTCGTATCTTGAAGGTTTAACTTTTCATTATGTCAAAGATATGCGTGAAGTTATCGATTTGGCCATCACCAATCAAAAAGTGAAAAATGCCAAAACCTTATAAATCGAAATTTTAAAAATCAGTTGGTGTCGTAAAGGCACCAACTTTTTTTATTACTATTTTAAGTTAATTTTTCTAAACAAAAAATAATATCTTCGCATCTTCGTTATCTTTTTGTTAAACGAGTTTCTGAAAATGATTAAAAATCTTTTACTACTTTCAATTTTTCTCTTTTGTGCTGTGGGTTACAGTCAAATTGGTGGACAATCGGTTTATCAGTTTCTAAATTTGGTGGCATCTCCTCGTCAAGCTGCTTTAGGTGGAAAAATCATTACTAATTTTGATTATGATCCGAATGCGGCTCTTTTTAATCCAGCGAGTATCAATCAGGAAATGCATAATCATTTTTCTGTCAATTATGCCAACCATTTTGGTGAGGTAACCTACGGAACAGCTTCTTATGCTTTTACTTACGATCGACATGTGCAAACTTTTCACGCGGGTGTGAACTATGTAAATTATGGAAATTTTGAAGGGAGAGATGAAACCGGAGCGTTAACTGCTGATTTTACAGGTAGCGAAGTGGCACTTTCTTTGGGCTATTCGTATAATATTCCGTTTAGTAATTTTCATATTGGAGCCAATGCAAAATTAATCACTTCCACTTTAGAAAGTTATACTTCTTTTGGAGGAGCAATTGATATAGGAGCAATTTATATTGATGATTATAATGATATTAATTATGCTTTAGTAATTCGGAATGTAGGAACGCAATTCACAACTTATGCAGGAACGCAGGAAAAATTGCCATTAGAAATCATTGCAGGAATTTCGCAAGAAGTTGAAAATGTTCCAATTCGTTGGCATATTACGTTAGAAAATTTACAACAGTGGAATATTGCTTTTTCTAATCCAGCTCGTGCCCAAGGTTCATTAGATGGCGGAAGTCAAGAAGAAAAAGTATCTTTTTTTAATAATGCGTTACGTCACTTATTATTAGGAGCTGAATTCTTTCCTGGAAAACCCTTTAATATCCGAGTAGGTTATAATTTTAGAAGAAGTGAAGAACTTCGTATTGAAGAAAAACGCCATTTTTCGGGTATCTCGGCCGGTTTTAGTTTGCGATTTAACCGAATTCGATTTGACTATTCCTATTCGAGATATACATTAGCGGCCAATACAAGTATGTTTGGCTTGACTTTAAATTTACAATAATAGCTTTCGTTTTGAATATCATTTCCTTACTATGAAAAAAATTACCATTGCCATTGACGGCTATTCATCTACTGGAAAAAGCACGTTAGCTAAACAGTTGGCTCGTCGTTTGGGTTATGTTTATGTTGATTCCGGAGCGATGTATCGGGCAATCACCTTTTTTGCTATGCAACAAGGACTAGTAGGAGAAGATTTTTTAAATCAAGAAGGTTTAATAAAAAAATTATCGTCAATTAAACTTCATTTTCAATTTAATCCAATAGTGGATTTTGCCGAAATGTATTTAAATGATGTGAATATCGAACATGAAATTCGAACAATTGATGTCTCTCGTTTAGTCAGTAAAATTGCAGAAATTTCTGAAGTTCGAGCTAAATTAGTAGAGCAACAGCAAGCATTTGGATTAGAAAAAGGTGTCGTAATGGATGGTCGCGACATCGGAACGGTTGTTTTTCCAGATGCCGAATTAAAATTGTTCATGACCGCGAGCAGTCACACTCGTGCAAAACGCAGACATGATGAATTGATTGAAAAAGGGCAAAAAGTGAGTTATGAAGATGTTTTGCAAAACGTAGAAGAACGTGATTATATCGACACACACCGCACTGATTCCCCTTTAGTGAAAGCCAACGATGCTATTGAAATAGATAATTCGATTTTAACCAAACAAGAACAATTCGATTTGGTTTTGGATATGATTCAGAAGTTTTATGCTGCTTGATGTGAATTTTAATAATTTTCGTTGATAGTACAATCAATTATTTCACCTCTCTTTAACTTTCGTTTATTGGATTTTTTTGTATTTTTGAGTTTATAAGATTTGATATATGAAAATTGTAATTTCTCCAGCCAAAACCCTCGATTACGAAAGTCAATTGCCAAAAATTACTTCAACAACAATTCGCTTTTTAAAGGAAACAGAAACCATTCACGAGGAATTAAAAAAACAGTCGCCTAAACAATTGATGGAATTAATGTCGATTTCAGACAAATTAGCCGATTTAAACTGGCAACGCAATCAAGCACGTACATTAGAAAAATTGAGCACAGAAAATGCACGACAAGCCGTTTATGCTTTTCGTGGTGATGTATATCTTGGATTGGATATGTCGACATTTCCGGTAGAAAAAATTGAAGTCTTGCAAGATAAATTGCGAATTCTTTCCGGTTTGTATGGATTACTAAAACCGTTGGATTTAATGCAGCCATATCGATTAGAAATGGGAACAAAAATCGAAATTGGAAAAAGCAAGAACTTATATGCGTTTTGGAAAACAAAAATCACCACAGAATTAAATAGCGAATTGCAAAAAGACGAACTTTTTATCAATTTAGCTAGCAATGAATATTTTGATGCAATAGATATCAAAACCTTGAAGGTTCCAGTAATTACTCCAGAATTTAAAGATTATAAAGACGGAAAATTAAAAATGATTGGCTTTTTTGCCAAAAAGGCAAGGGGTATGATGGTGCGTTACATCATCGATACGAATGCCGAAACGATTGATGATTTAAAACGTTTTAATTACGATAGTTATGCGTTTGATGACAATTTGAGCGAGGGGAATAGGTTAGTTTTTACGAGGTAGTAAATTCCGAAAACCCTAATTCAACTCGATTTTATCCAAAGTTAATTTAAAGGATTCTTTTTGCTTATTTCCAATTAAAAACACAATTTCTTCAATCGAATCACTATTAAAATTAGGTGCGTTTAATTTTTGACCTCTAAACGA